>Ga0256830_1000438_pt1 | contig 33826 bp, 35 predicted proteins | sample 128326metaG_FD_190537 | JGI IMG/M metagenome (GOLD analysis project Ga0256830, IMG submission 190537) | Hydrothermal vent microbial communities from Lau Basin, Pacific Ocean - 128-326 | ecosystem: Environmental > Aquatic > Marine > Hydrothermal vents | place: Pacific Ocean: Lau Basin | collected...
GCCGGCGAGGAGGAGCCGATCGGCGAGCGCATCGCTCGGCAGGGCGCATAGGAAAAGCGAGAGCAGCAACGCCGCCCTTGGACTTAGTCGATCGTGTGCGTAGCGAGCGGTCGAGGCTCGCCTTCCCTGGTGAAGTACGCGGGAACGCTTGAAATACCTGATATCGCCTCCGAACGTGTCGCGTAGTTGCCCCAGGTCAGCCGGTAGCATGAGCGCCCCTTCAGCCGGGCCGCCGACACGATGAGATCCGGGTGACTCTCCTTCTCGAAAGCTCGCTTCACCGTCGCTGAAGAGCAAGCAAAGAGAACCTGAAGCGTCCATTTCGAGGGTCGCCGGTTCTTCAGATAGAGTCCGCCAACGATCGCAGCATCGCTCATGCGGCCTTCGTCGATCATTTGCTTCATCTGGGTCCAGGAGGCCGTAGCCTCCGGCGCCGATGCCGATGCCGATGCCTGCCGTCGTGTCGTTCGGCTCGCCGGAACGGGAGCCGGGCGCTCGAGCGGCATGGCCTCCACTTCGGGCTCGGCCGGCGGTCGGTCGGGGATCTCGCGATAGTCGTAGTGGGAGGTGGCGTCTTCGGTGCCGAGGTCGGCTGCCGCCATGGCTTCGCCTTCGCGGGTGTCGGAACCGGTCGTGGGAGGGGCGGGATCGGGGGGCCCGGAGCGAGTCACGGCCGCGAGCGACGCGGGCGTCGACTCGGTTTCGATCGTCCCGGCCGGATCAGGACGGAGAATCATGGCCAAAGCGAAAATGATCGTTACGGCACCGCCGAGGATGGCCGCGGTGACGAAAAAACGGTGACCCTTCGGCTCGTCCTCGTATTCGTCTTCGTATTCGTCGTCGAAGGTGATCGGACCCTCGTAGCGAAGTTCTTGGGCCGACGCGTCTTCCTCCGTTTCGTCGGATTCTTCGGCATCCACGTCGTCGCCGTCGTTTTCCTCTTCGAAGTCTTCCTCGAGAGCGTCTGATGCGTGGTCGTCGGTCTGGTCGGATCCGTCCCTGTCGCGAGGAACCATGATGTCTCTCCTTCAGTGCACACGCCGTGCGTCCGGGCGACGCTGGTGAATATTGCGGGACATTATAAGGCGAGGCTGGACGCTTCGGAACGAGAAAAACGATCGTCGGTGAAAACTTTCGCAGGCCTGGACTATGATGGCTCGCAGCGCACTCGCCTAGGAGCGAGCGGAGATCGACTTGACGGATTCTTTTGATGCCTTGGTCATCGGTGGCGGGGTCGCCGGCCTCAGAGCGGCGCTCGAACTGGCCGACGAGGGATGGCGCACGGCCGTGTTGACCAAGAGCGCACCGGCGGATTCCACGTCCGGCTGGGCCAAAGGGGGGATTGCGGTCGAACTCGGCGGCGAAGAAGAGAGCTTGGTTCTTCATGCCGAAGATACGTTGGCCGCCGGGGCCGGTCTTTGCGATCCCGACGCCGTCTCACTGCTCGTACGCGAGGGGCGAGAGGAGGTCTTGCGGCTGATCGATTGGGGCGCGCGCTTCGATCAGGACGGGCGGGCCTATCACCTCACGCGGGAAGCGGCGCATTCCCATCCGAGGATTCTCCACGCGGGAGGAGACGCCACGGGGCGCGAAATCGTGCGCGCGCTGGTGTCGCGGCTGAAGGGCTCGCGGAAGATCACTCACCTCGCCGGTTTCTTCGTCAGCGATCTCTTCGTAGCCGACGGCGAGATTCATGGTGTGCGAGGAATCGACGCAGCGGGTGACCTGCGGGCCTTCGCTTCTTCGAACGTCGTCTTGGCAACCGGCGGTATCGGCCAGTGCTGGCCAGTGACCAGCAGTCCGGCGGACGCAACCGGTGACGGGGTGTCTTTGGCACTGCGTGCGGGCTGCACGGTATCCGACATGGAATTCGTGCAGTTCCACCCCACGGCTTTGGCGATACCCGGCGACCGTGCTTGGCTGCTGACCGAGGCCTTGCGCGGAGAAGGGGCGGTCATCGTCGATGCGCAAGGTCGGCGATTTCTCTTCGAGCGCGATCCACGCGGCGAACTTGCTCCGAGAGACGTCGTGGCACGTGAGATCGCTCGTCGGATCGCCGACTCGCACGACGGGACTCCGGCGGTCTTTCTCGACTTGCGGCCCATTCCCGGGGAACGGTTGAGCGAGCGTTTTCCCGGCGTCATGGGGCTATGCCTCGAACGAGGTCTCGATCCACGCAAGGAGATCATTCCCATCACACCGGCCGCCCACTACGCGATGGGTGGCGTGCACACGGACCACGACGGACGGACCGAAGTGCAGGGCCTCGTCGCCGCCGGAGAAGTGGCCTGCGTCGGGGTGCACGGGGCTAACCGCCTAGCGAGCAACTCGCTGTTGGAGGGGTTGGTTTTCGGAGCGCGGGCCGCGCGGACTCTGATTCGTCGCGGAAAAGGAAGGGAGCGATCGTCGCTGCCGGAGGCTGCATGGCCTCGGCTGCCTCCACGTGAGCACTTGCCCGCGGCGCTGGCCGAAATTCACCACTGGGCCGAAGAAGGGTTGTCCGTTCTGCGGAGCGGCAGAGGGCTCGAAGAAGTCAAGGCTCGACTCGAGCAGCGTTCGGAGCAACTCTTGCGTCCGGGGGATCCGCTCGCGGGCGTCGGCGGATTGGAAAGAGGATTTCGCGAGCGTTTCGAGTACCTATCGCGCGTGCTCGTATTGCGCGCGGTCGCTGATTCCGCACTATGGCGTCGTGAGAGTCGAGGGGCTCATTTCAGAGACGACTACCCACAGCAGAACGACCGGGAATTTCGCAAGCACTCGTCGTTTCGGCTCGACCTGAAATGACGGGACGAAGTGCTTTCTGCCGCAAAGGCTTAGGAGACGGTGCGGAAGAAGAGCGCCGGACGGCGGCTCACGCCCCATCCCACACCAGCGGCCTTCGCGCCTCGGGGTGAGCGTTTCTCGTCGTCGGAACGATCGCTGATGGGGCAGGCAAGGTGATGTGCGCAAAGTGCGAAGGCGCACGGGGAGAATCGGCAGCGAGACCGTGTCCTTTTCTTCGAGCGCGGAGGCTCCCGAGGATGGGTGGGGCAGTCGGAGGGCTCTCGGCGCGGATCAGTGGACGATGGAGAAGATTCGATCCCAACGTGTTCGCGTGGGGAAAAAAAGCACCTTCTTGGCCATCGATTGCAATCGCTGCGAGCCGGTTCTCTGATGATCGTTGCGATCTTCTTTGTAGGAGTACCAGATGAAAAATGCGCGGCCTTTGATCAGCGATCGCGGAACGATGCCCCAGTAACGACTGTCGCGTGAATTGTTGCGGTGGTCGCCGAGTGTGAAGAACTCATCGGGGCCGAGAGTTCTCGGTCCGTAGGCTTGTCCATGAGAACGAGTGAAGTATTCCGGCTGCACATAATCTTCGGGTATCGCTCGTCCGTCGACGTAGGCGCGCCCATCACCGGTGACTTCGACGGTTTCACCCGGCAGGCCGATGACCCTCTTGACGTAGTCGGTGTCCGGATCTCGGGGGAAACGGAAAACGATGACGTCGCCGCGTTCGATCGGGCGCTGGCCTAGAAAGGGGATCGTCCCTCCGTCCGGTCCACCGAAGAGGAAGCGATTCACCATGATGTAGTCGCCGACGAGTAACGTGTCCTCCATCGATCCGGTCGGGATCTTCGACTGCATGAAGACGAACGAGCGCGCGAAGATCAAGAAGATCACGCAGACGACGATGGTCTCCACATACTCGCGGACGATGGATTTGGGCGGCAGCGTCGTCGCGGCCAAGGAATTCGGGCTCTCGCTCACCTAGGCTGTCCTTTGATCGAGAAGGGTATGGTGACGCCAAATCAAGGGGTCGGCAAAGGGTAGGGCTGGATGAGGGGGATCATTCTTGCCGCTCCGGATGGGAAACGCTATTCCCGGCTGAGTGCCGAATCGACCGCTTCGAGCGCCGTGCGGGCGATGACGGTCGCTTCTCGTGGCGGACCGCTCAATCGCCCCGCGCGCTGGAGGAATTCGACGATGCGTTCCCAGGTGTCGTCCCAGATGACCACCGGACCCTGTTTCACGCCGGCGCGCCACTGAGCCCAGAGGAACGCCAGTTCCGTCAAAGTGCCGGATTCCCCGCCGAGCACGATGGAGCCCTTCGAGAGAAGAAACAGCCTTTCCGTACGCCGGAAGAGATCGGCCTCCTCGATCTCGAGCGTCAGCCAAGGATTGGGTGAACGTTTGCGAAACAATGTGCAAGTGACGCCGATGACCTCGCCGCCGCTTTCGGCCGCTCCGCGTGATGCGGCCTCCATCACCCCCCCGTATCCACCGGTGACCACCGGCTGACCGCGCCGGGCGAGTTCCGCGCCCACTTCGAAGGCCCGTTGATAAACCATATCTTCCGGGGCGGCCGAAGATGAGCCGTAGACCGCCACGGCCCCGCCCGCCATTTCTTCCGGCATTCCGCACTCCTTCTCGCCGTGCCTGCGCGGCGAAGATCGGGCATAGTAATCGCCCGGCCCGGCGGTCAGTCTGCCGGAAATTCCCGAGACATGGAGGAAGAGCATGAGTTTCGCCGTTTTTTCTGCAATCGCGAAGTTCCGGACTTTGAGCGCCCACTTTCTGCTGGTGGCGGTGATCGTGTCGGCCGTGCTCCTAGCCGGTGGATGTCGGAATTCGGGCTCGGAGCAAGACGTTCCCAAGAAGCAATTCCCCGAGGCCGGGGAAAAGGCGCCGGAACTGCCGCTTCTCGCTCTCGACGGCACGCGGACCACCTTGGCCGAGCAGATCGAAGGAAAGGTCGCTCTACTCGATGTCTGGGCAACGTGGTGCGCACCGTGTCTTGCCGCCGTACCGCATCTCAAGGCTTGGCACAATCGCTTCGAGGACTCGGGTTTCACCGTGATCGGCCTGATGACGGATATCAATGCCGAAAAAATCGGCGCCGAGTACATGAAAAAAAAGGAGATCGACTATCCTCAGTTTCTCGACAACGACGGCGACACCTTGCGCGAGCACTGGGGAAGCTATACCGGTATTCCACTGATGGTGTTGATCGATCGGCAGGGTACGGTGGACTCCGTCTATACAGGGACGACGGATATTGCTGCGATCGAAGGCAGGATCGAGGAACTCATGGCGGAAGGTGGTGAGCCCGCCGCTTCGAGTGCCGCGCAAAGCGCAGGCGAAGAAGAAAGCACCGGAGATGCACAGTGAGCGAGATCCGAAAACGTGTGGCGAGCCTTGGCCTGCTGCTGATGGTCTTCACGATGGTCGGAGCCCTCGGGGCTTGCCGCTCCGGAGACGGTGAGGGTGGCGATGCCGGCGGAGAGGCGAGCGACCTGATCCGGATGTACTCGAAGGCCTACGCTTCGGCATGGGGGCCGGAGAAGCCGGAGGACCTCGAGGCCTACCTCGCGGTTCGCGAGGCGATGGAACCCATCTTCGCCAAACGTCGGCGCGGCGTGACGCAATGGGCGCTGCGAGAAGCGGGAACGGAGCCCTTGTTGCTCGAGGGGATTCTCGGTGTCGCCGAAATGCGGAAACAGCGAGAAGAAGCTCTCGAAGAGCATGCTCTCGTCTCTGAGGATTACCTCCGGCTCACGGCCTTGGTCTATGGCCGATGGTTGCGGGCGGTGCGGGAAGCGGATCCGCCGGAAAAAAGGTTGGTTCGAATACTTCGCGAAATGAAAATCGGGCTCGCCCGCCAGTTGAAAAACAATCCCCCAGACGACGAGAAGGAACTCGCCGAAGTCGAGAGACGGCTGGCCTCGGTGACCCACCAGGTCGAGTGGATCGCAGTCTTCGGAGATCCGGAAAAGGAAGACACACTCTCTCGCATCGATGCAGAAACACGCAAGTGGCTCGAGGAGCATCGGGAACGCATCGAAGAATTCGACTTCGGCCTATTCGATACGGCTCCTCCGCCGCGGGCCGATGCGAAGGGTTGAATGATGGGCGGGAATCGCGCGGTAGAAAAACGGGAGCCGAAACCTGCCCGGTGAGAGGCCCGTTCTTGGTGGATTCGAGACGAGTGCCGGTGGTATTCAACGAGAATTCGTGAGTGGACGGCGCATCATCCGGAATGCTCGGAGACCGATTCTCGAGTGCGCGCGCAAGCAAGCGAAGAATGAGGCGATGCAACGATGCAGAAGCTACGGGAAAAGATCGAGAAAGAACTCAACCGCTTCGAAAAGGAGTTGCGGGTCGACCTTCCCAAGGAGATCGGTCGAGCTGCAGCGCTAGGAGACTTGCGAGAAAACGCCGAATATCACGCGGCGCTTGATCGACAACGCTATTTGCAGGCGCGCGTCTCTCAATTGTCGAACCAGCTGTCTCAATTGAGCACGATGAATGCCGGCCAGATTCCGCTCGACAAGGTGGGATTCGGTTCTCGTGTCACCTTGCTCGATCTCGACAACGACGAAGAGGTGGTCTTCGAACTCGTTTTTCCCGACGACGGGGACGTCAATGCCGGCAAGATCTCCATCTCCTCGCCGATCGGACGTGCGCTCTTGGGCAAAGGTGTCGGAGACGAAGTCGTCGTCAAGACCCCCGGCGGGGAACGGGAGTTCGAAGTGACGGCGCTCGAGACGGTACACCAACTCGCGGATTCGGCACGTGACGGCGAGTGAGAAGCCTTCGACGATGGGAACCGTCAAAGCACTCGCGCGGAGCCTGAGGCCGCATCAGTGGCCGAAGAACGTCTTCTTGTTCGCAGCCCTGGTTTTTGCGCACCGATTGCGTGATCCGTTCGCCGTGCTCGAGGCGGCGAAGGGGTTTGCGGCCTTTTGCATGCTGGCTTCAGCGGTCTACCTGATCAACGACATCATGGACCGAGAGCAAGACCGTCTTCATCCGACGAAGAAGAATCGCCCCATCGCATCCGGACTCGTTCCTCTGTGGGTGGCCGCGGTGATGGGGCTGCTTCTGCTGCTCGGGGGGTTTGCGATCTCGCTTTCGATCGGAACGACCTTCGTGTTGGTCGCGGCGACCTACAGCGCGCTCTCATATGCCTATTGCTTCGGCGTGAAACGCTTTGTCATTCTCGATGTGATGGTCTTGGCTTCGGGCTATCCCCTGCGTGCGGTCGCCGGGGCAGCGGCCATCGACGTGGAGATTTCCCACTGGCTGTTGCTTTGCACCTCGTTGCTCGCTCTTTTCTTGGGCTTTTGCAAACGAAGGCAGGAACTCGTCTCATTGCGAGGTGATGCCGAATCGCATCGTGCCGTACTGTCGAACTACTCCGTCGCTTTCATCGATCAGATGATCGCGGTGGTCACGGCTTCGACCGTGGTCTGCTATGCGTTTTACGCATTTTCCGACGAAGTCGCGCTCAAACTCGGCACGCAGCGACTGGGTTTGACGGTGCCGTTCGTGCTCTACGGCATATTCCGCTATTTCTATCTCGTGCATATGGTCGGGGGCGGCGGAAGCCCTTCCCGAGAGGTCGTTCGGGATAAACCCTTCTTGGTGAACGGGCTGCTGTGGGGAACGATGGTCATCTTGATTCTCTACGTTTGGCCCTGACCCTGCGATCGGCCGCAAGCCACCGTTGCCGAGTTGCCCCCGGGATAGAGCGTGCCTTATCCTTGAAATATGGCCACTTACCCGAATGACGCTCCGACTCGATCACCGCGACGCGGATGGATATGGCTCGCACTCATCCTTCTGCTGGCTCTTTCGCTCGGCTTCGCGGCGAGTCGCGGCAAGAACACCGGCTTTCGCTATCTCCACGTCTTCGAAGAGGCTTGGAATCTGACGCGCTCCAACTACGTGGAGTCCGTCGATCAAGAAAAGCTGCTCGAGGGAGCCTATCGCGGCATGGTCGGTGGGCTCGACGCGGCGAGCGCCTATCTCAAGCCCGGTGAGGAAGAGATCTTGAGCCGTGAAGGATCCGGCCGAGCCGGCATGGTCATCTTGCCGACCGGGGGGGCACCGATGGTCGTCTATGTGCAAGAGGACGGCCCCGCGAGTGCGGCAGGTTTGTCGGTCGGTGATCAGCTCTGGAAGATCGGCGAGTACGAGGCGCGTTTCCTGGCCTGGCCTTTGATCGACAAGTTGCTGACCGGTTCCCCCGGCGAGAAGGTTTCGCTCAGCTATATCGACAATCAGACCTTCAAGCGTGTCGATGCCGAGGTCGTACTGGCCGAGCCCAGCGGGCCGGGCTATGAAGTCAAGGCCATTGGAGAGGATGTGCTGCACATCCGGCTTTTCGATCCTCATTCTGCCGATCCGGCAGCTTTGGAGGCTTCCATCGCCACGGCCCGCGCCCAACATCCGGATGCAGCGCTCCTGCTGGATCTACGGGCGGTCGTCGGTTTGGATCTCGAAGTGCTGACGCGTTGGGCCGGGCTCTTCTATCCGGCGGGAGAACTTCTGCGCTTGCAGCCGCGGCAGGGGGAAAGCCAATCGATCGTCGCTCCCGCAGGAGAGTCGACCACGGCCCCGCGGGTGCCGGTGGGTTTCGTCCTGGTGGATGGTGCGACCGGCGGAGTCGGCGAGGCTTTCGCGTTACTCGTTCAAGAGCAGGGTGGTGCGCGAATTTGCGGCCGCAAGACCTACGGCCTCGGGTCGCTGCCCGAGATCGTGCCTTTGAGGAACGGTGCGCATCTCTTGTTGACGACACGAGTCGCTGAAACGGTGAAGGGGACACGCTGGGCAGACGAAGGCATCGCGCCGCAAAAGGTGCTCACTCCCGAACCGCCCCATACCGGTGATGCGAAAGAGAAACGCGATCGATACCTCGACGCGGCCGTCGAATGGATCAGAGCGGGTGCACCCGTCGCAGAAGGCCAGAGCGAAGCCGCCTGAATTCTCGCGCTGAGATCCCTATATTCCAGATTGGAGCCCACTTGCGGGTGCTGAGGCCTTGTGTGCGGTCTTGGCAGGGATCGGGATGGACCTGAGCGCGCGCTACGAATTGTTGGAAGAAGTCGGTCGCGGCGCGAGCGGTGTGGTCTATCGAGCGAAAGAGATCGGCAGCGGGCGAGAAGTCGCGGTCAAGATCGTTCGCCCCGCGCTCGGTCAACAAAGTCTCACTCCACAGCAGCAGGAACGATTGCGACGCGAGGCGAAGATCCTGGCAAGGATTCAGCACCCTAGCGTCGTCGAAGTGATGGACGCCGTGGTCGAGCCGGAAGGTGCCTACCTCATCACCGAATTCGTCCACGGAGAGTCCTTGCAGGACATCCTGGTTCGAAGGGGGCGGCTAGCGGTCGCAGAGGCCGTTTCCCTGGTCGTTCAAGCCGCCCACGCGCTCGCGGCCGCTCATCGCCACGGCGTGGTGCATCGCGACGTCAAGCCGGCCAACCTGCTCGTCGACGTCGACGGGCGCCTGAAGATCGTCGATTTCGGAGTGGCTTGGGAGCCCGCCGGAGAGAGTCGGCCGCAGGGCGGAGAGTACTTGATGGGCACGCCCGCCTACGTGGCACCCGAGCAATTGCAAGGTGCTCCGGTCGACGGCCGGGCGGATCTCTATTCGCTCGCGGTGGTTCTCTTTCGTTGCCTGACGGGAGAGCGGCCCTTCGAAGGCCGCAGCGTGGGGGACGTGATTCATCGTGTGCTGCACGAGGACGCACCACCACCTTCGGTTCACCGCCCTGATTTGCCCGAAGAACTCGATCTGCTTTGCCGGCAAGCTCTCGCGCGCGACCCGGAAAAACGCCCCGCCGGTGTGGTGGATTTCGCGCGCGCGCTCGAGCGAATTTCGGTACCGCCTCTCGTAGGGGGAGAGCCCGGGTACGCCGGAGCTCGGGGTGCTGAAGACCCCGGGATCGAGAGGACCTGCGATCAGCGCGAGGCATCGCCGCCTAGGTTTCGTCGACGTCGAGCCGGCATTTTGCTTGCCTTCTTGCTGGTCACGGGGCTGTGGTTTTCCCACCATGCCCTGCAGTCCCCGGGACCGAGCCGCGGCGAGAAGGAATCGGAGGCGCGAGAGGGGGGAGATCATGGAATCGAAGTCGGCTCCAAGGACGCACCCTGGCGGCTCGCTCTACGAGCTGCTTGCCCGGACGCCTCTTCCACGTCCTGTCGCGAGGCCTGGGCGCGCATCCTCGCTGCAGACGCGAACGATGAAGAGGCTTTCCGCATGCTGAGCGAAGCCGGAGAACGAGTCCGGGCAGCATCCGAGTCGCATTCCGCCGCCGGAGCGAAAGCACGGCCGCAGCGCACCATCCCGGTCCCATCGCCTCGGCGCGAAGCGCCATCCTCGGCAAAGCGAACGGCCATCGCGATCGCGGTCCCTTCGACGCAGCCTCGAGAGCGCCCGCCCGAGCCGCTCGTCTCATCCCCCGAGCCTGCGGCGGCCGCGATGCCGACGGCAGCACCGCCGGCTCCGCCGGTCCATCCAAGACCGCGTCCGGCGAGCCGGACGATCAGTGCGCCGGTCCCCTCGGAGGTGGTGATGGCGACGGGACGCATCGACCTGGAGCACGACCTCGAGGAGGGCATGATGGAGATCCGCGTCGATGGGAGGCGGGTTTCTCTGGTCCCGCTCGATGCCCGGTCCAACGGAGGGCACTTTACGGTGTCGCCCGGCCGGCACGTGTTGAGTCTGCGGGTGATGTCGGCGACGAAGAGAATCGATGTCGAAAGACGTTGGAAGCAAGCCTGGGTTCGAGGAGAGAATGCACAGCGAAGATTCGCTCTGCGCCGAGAGCCGGGAAGTCGATCTTGGTCGCTCGAGCGCATTCCGTAGCGCGTCTCCCATCCGAGCGCGCTCGCTGAAAGCCATGGCGGCCGAGTCGGCGGGAAGGGGCGCAAGGAGTCGAGCCGTGCTTTGGGCAAGGGGTCCGGTGGATCGTCGGGCGAGAGGTCGGTGGAAGACGAGCGGATCGGAGTCGAGCGAGAAAAACGGGGCGGGTGGCGCCGGATGATTCGTGAAACCCCCAAGCGAGGCTGTTTTCGTTTGGAGGTTTCACCAAGAACCCGGGTTAGCGTGGCTTCCCTGGTCGTCGCTAAGATGGAACGATCATACGAGACCCGCCGATCTCATCGGCTGGAGACGAGACCTGATGCTTGGCACATCGAAGACAGGAATTCCCCGACTCATGGCGGCAGGTCTGGTCGCAGCCCTGACCGCACTTCCGGTCTGGGGCTCGGCATCGGCCGCTCCGTCCTTGGCTCCTTCGCTCGAGAAGGCGCGTGCCTACCAACTCTATCTTCAGGCCAACGAACAGCTTTCCCTCGGCCGGGTCGAAGCTGCACGGAAAACGCTCGAGAGCGTCTTGGAAGTCGAGCCGAACGCCGGTTTCGTGCGGGCGAGTTTGGCGAGGCTTTGTCTGCGGCAGGGGGATGTCGCCTGCGCACGCGAGCAGGCGGGGTTGGCGGTGGAAGCCGATCCGCAGGAGGCGGAGGGACACAAGGTCTTGGCAGAGATCGACCGTATCGCCTACCAGAAGACCGGAGACCTCCGCGCGCGGGACTCTCTTCTCGCACACTTGGAGGCTGCCGTCGAAGCTGAGCCGATGGATCTCGGCGTTTGGGTGGCTTGGATTCGCCACCTCGGGCGCGACGGAAGGATCGACGATGCTGCGGAGATCGCCCGGCGGGCGGCTTCGGTGCAAGGGATCAACGGCGCGGTGCCGTGGATCGCGCTTGCGCGGATCTTGATGAGTCAGAATCGAGCCGGTGAAGCCATCAGAGTTCTCGAGCGGGCGGAAACCACCGGTCGCGGTGCAGGTCAGATTCTCGGCATGCTCGCCGAGCTGAAGGGTCGTGCCGGCGATCTCGATGGGCAGGCAGAGGCTTTGGAGCAACTGCGCAAGCTGCGGCCGGGAGATCCGGACGTCGCCCAGCAACTCGGGCGGGTACGGCTGGAGATGCTCGATCCCTACGGCGCTCTCGCTCCCTTGCAAGCGGCGCTCGAAGCCGGCCCTCAGGACGCCTTGGTTCGCCGGGACGTGGCGCGCACTTTGGTACGCCTCGGTCGAGGGCGCGACGCATTGCCTCTTTTCGATGCCTTGCCGCAGGTCTATCTCTCGCAAGCGACGCTCTTTCTCTGGTCTCGGGCCGCGGTGCAGGCTGATGAGTGGGCGCTCGCCGCGAACTTGCTCGAGCGTTTGATCGGAACCTTCGAACGCGGTGATCGCGCCACCGAGTCGAATCTTTTCGGCTTGCGTTTCAAAATGGCCGAGTATCTCTTAAAGGCCGGCGATGCGGAGGGGGCGTTGGGGATCTTGAAGACGCTCGGCGAGCACCCACGAGTGCTTCGCTTGCAGTGCACGGCGCTACGCAGCGAAGGGAAGGATGCGGAGGCGGCAAAGTTGATCGCTAGGGCGCGAAAGGCGCACGCAGGGTCTCCTGCACTCGCAGCCCTCGAAGTGGATCTGCTGCTCGAGGAAGGCGAACGATCGGCCGCACTCGAAGTGGCTGCTGCACGGATTGCAGCGAATCGAAAAGAAGCGCTCTATGTCGAGTCCTTGGCGTCGGGGCTACTGACTTGGGGTCGCGCGGATGTTGCGGGGCAGATTCTCGACGCGCACCCGATCAAAGAGGCCGACGACGCGCAGGCCTTGCGCATCCGCGCGTCGGTGATGCACGAAGCGGGTCGTTCGCAGGATGCGGAAGCCTATTACCGCAAGCTGCTCGCCATGCGACCGGATGACCATGGGGTTCAAAACGACCTGGGTTACCTCTTGGCGAACGAGGGCCGCTCGCTCGAGGAGGCGACGGAGATGCTGCGCGCAGCACTGGCCGCCGAGCCGGGAAACCCTTCCTATATGGACAGTCTCGGATGGGCGCTGCATCGCTCGGGACGTTCGGAGGAAGCCCTCCCGTTGCTTCAGCGGGCCGTCGTCGAGTTCGAGCGAATTCAGTCTCAGCAGAGTGCGGAAATCCTCGAACATCTCGGTGACGTCTACGATGCGCTCGGAGACGATGAACGCGCACTCGCTGAATGGCGAGCGGCATTGCCCCGGGCCGAAGAAGCGGCTCGCATCGAGCGTCTGCAGAAAAAAATCGATTCGGGCCTCGCTTTGGAGGCAGCGAAGCGGCGCCTCGAAGAACTCGACCGCACGCTTCTCGAAGATGACGATGCGGGCGAAGAGACCCCGGAACGCCATTGACTACGCGCACGGCTTCAGCGCTTCTGCTGCTCGGTTTCGGGCTGCCGGGACTGACGGCTTGCGCCGTGCGCAAGCCGATCGCGACGGAGGCAAGCCCTTCGCTCGAGGCGGTCGCCGCCGGGGAAAGGCCGCTGATTGGGCGCTTTTCCGGCCGGTTCCACCCTGCGCGGAATGCGGAGGATCGCGGAAGATCACGGCGCTTCGTGATGGATGTCGAGCGCCGGCGCCGAGGGGAAGCGGTCATCCGAATCCGGGGCCGTGTGGCGGGGACGGCGTTGATTGCGTTGCTGCGCGGCGGTCGCGTCGAACTCCTTTTTCGACGGGAGCGGCAAGCGGTGACCGGCCCCGATACCCCGGCCGTGTGGATGCGATGGACCGGTCTTCCGCTCTCGGGAAAGATCGTTGAGGCGGCGCTTTACCCCGACTCCGAAGGCGTGGTCGAGTCGCAAATCCACGGATGGCGTGTGACGATCGATCCTCCGGCGCGGGGCGAGTTCCTGCCGACTCGCGCATCGGCCCTTGGAGCCGACGGCGCTCGACTCGAACTGACCAAGACCTCAGAGAAACCGGGCGGGTTCTCGCCATGGCCGGTCATCCCCGCCTCGTTTCGGATCGTCGAGGTCGACGAGAGCGGAGATCCTCGCGATGCCCCGAGCGCGGAAGGTGGGGCAGCCTCGTGAAGCATCGTACAAAGACGCTGCGCGCCCCGGCAAAGATCAATTGGGTGCTCGATCTCCTAGGGATCCGGAACGACGGCTACACCGAGGTGGCCACGATTCTGCAGACCGTCAGTCTGCATGATGAGGTCGCGGTATCGATCGAAGAAGGGAGCGAGGGGCGGATCGCCTTGGAGATCGACGGTCCGAAACCGTGTCCGGATGAGGACAACCTCGTCGTACGGGCCGCGCGCTCCTACTTTGCGCTCACCGGCGGACGCATGAATCTCCGCATTCGCCTCAAAAAAAATATCCCCACGGGCGCCGGCCTCGGCGGGGGATCGAGCGACGCGGCCGCCGTGCTTCGCGCTCTGGCGGAGTTCTTTCCGGAGTCGCTGAAAGATTCCGACCTGGTGAACCTAGCGGCGAATCTCGGCGCGGATGTCCCGTTTTTTCTCACGGGCGGGCTCGCCTTGGGTACCGGCCGGGGAGATCGTATCGAGTCGTTGCCCGAGACGGCACCCAAGTTCATCGTTCTGGTCATGCCGAAGGCCCACCTCTCGACGAAAGAGGTGTTCGCAATCGCCCGCAAGCGATTGACTCCCCGAGGTGGTTCGCCTAATATCCACCGGTTCCTGGGATACTTGCGAAGCGGTGAGGGAGGTTCTCCGCCTTCCTGGAACGCTCTGCAGGATGCCGCCCTGTCGCTCTGCCCGGAAATCGCGACCTGGATTCTCCGGTTGGAGAAGGCGGGGGGGCGGGCTTCCATGACCGGCAGCGGAGCGGCGGTATTTGGTGTTTTCGAGAACGAGGAGAATGCAACGAAGGCTTACGACGGCTTGTTTGACGGCCTAGAAGCCGAGGGCGCGAGGGCGTGGCGCGTGGTGACGACGACGCGTCGAGAGTACGAGTCGTCCGCGTGAGTGCGGACGTCCTTTCGGACCGGTCTCCGTGAACGCCACGAGAGGTCGGAAGGACCGAGAAGGGGAGGTCACCTCCGAATGAAGATCACGGACATTCGCGTCTATCCGGTGGACGAGGAAAAACTCAAAGCATTCGTTACGATCGTTTTCGATGAGTGCTTCGTGGTTTCCGATATCAAGATCATTCATGGGACTCACGGGCTCTTTATTTCGATGCCGTCCAAGCGAAAGAGAAACGGCGAATTCAAGGATGTCGCTCATCCGCTCAACAGCAGGACTCGACAGATGATCGAAGAGACCATCCTCGCGCACTACGAAGAGGTTCTTGCCGAGGGTCCCGTTCCTCGCCGGCCGCGATCGCCGCGCGAGGCTTTGCCTCTCGATGAGCAGAGCCGATCGCCGGGTGTGGAGCAGAGCGCGACGAAGTCAGAGGATGTGGCGTCGGACGGGCGGCCCCCGGAGATTCCCGGGATTTGACGTGTCACATGGATCTCTCGCCGGAATCGGTGAGAGATGACGGATCGGAGTTTTCGAGATGGTTCTCGGTGAAATGAAGGTCTTCGGAGGATCGGCGCATCCCGTCTTGGTTGCGGAGATCTGCGACTATCTCGGCGTGGAGCAAGGAAAGGTCGAGATCAAGCGTTTCAGCGACGGCGAGGTCTATGTCCAGATTCTCGAGAACGTGCGTGGTGCGGACGTCTTCATCATCCAGCCGACGATGCCGCCGGCCGAGACCTTGCTCGAACTGCTTCTGATGCTCGACGCGTTCAAACGTTCGTCGGCAGCGAGAATCACCGCCGTCATCCCGTACTACGGTTACGCTCGTCAGGAGAGAAAGGACAAACCTCGGGTTCCGATCAGCGCAAAGCTGATCGCGGACCTGATCGAGGCCTCCGGAGTCGACCGCGTCTTGACGATGGATCTGCATGCACCGGCGATTCAAGGATATTTTTCAGTGCCGGTGGACCACCTCTTCGCTGCTCCGGTGTTGATCGATCGCATTTCTCAGATGGGTCTCGAGGATCCCGTGATCGTCTCGCCGGATGCTGGAGGTGTCGAACGCGCGCGATTCTACTCGAAACGTCTCAAGGGAGGCTTGGCCATCATCGACAAACGGCGGACGGGGCACAACGTCGCTGAATCGGTGCAGGTCGTGGGCGATGTTCGCGATCGTCCGTGCGTGATCGTGGATGACATCATCGATACCGGCGGAACCATCGAGGGGGCGGCCCGCGCGCTGCTCGATGAGGGGGCCTGCTCGGTGCGCGCTTCCTTCACTCACGCGGTCCTTTCGGGCCCCGCACTCTCACGTCTTGACGATACGCCACTTGAAGGAATCTCCGTTACGAATACTATTCCCCGGTCGGAGCCCCATCCCAAGGTGGAAGTTCTGTCCGTGGCGTCCCTGCTCGGTGAAGCGATCAGGCGGACGCATACCCATTCTTCGATCTCCTCTCTCTTTGTTTGAGGAACCGTTGTACGCTCGGATGAGCAGCATCCGGCCGAGGACCAAGCCATGAACGAAGTCGTGATCCAGGCAGAGCCGCGTGAAAGCACGGGAAAGAACGCATCGCGTCGCTTGCGCCACGAGAAGAAAATACCCGCCGTCGTCTACGGAGGCGGTCGGGAGCCCGAAGGCGTGGTCCTCGATCCGCGCACCGTCGAGGCCGCCCTGTCTTCGGACAGAGGGCTCAACTCGCTGATTCATTTACGCATCGGCGACCGCGAACTCAAGCGCATGGTGATGATTCGCGATATTCAGCGGCATCCGGTGACGGATCTGTTGCTTCATGCGGACTTCGTCCGCATCGACATGGAGAAGAAAGTCCAGGTCTCCGTGCCCATATCCCTCACCGGGGTCGCGCTCGGCGTGAAGAACGAAGGCGGGATGCTCGATTTCGTCAACCGCTCCATCGAGATCGAGGTTTTCCCGAACCTGATTCCGGGGGAAATCGAACTCGATGTGAGCGAATTGCATCTCGGCCAGCATCTCGAAGCGTCCGATGTCGATCTTCCGGAGGGGGCGACGCTGTTGACGCCTCCGACCGAGACGATCTGCACCGTCACGGGGCACAAGGAAGAGGCCGAGCCCACGGATGAAGATCTCGACGAGGCTGCGGAGGTGGATGCGGGCGATGCAGCCGACGCGACGCCGAAGGAGTGACTCTTTACACTTCCCCGAATCATTGATGGTCGGTGATGCTGATTCTTGGCTTAGGAAATCCCGGCGAGGCGTACAGATCGACTCGCCACAACGTGGGCTTCGATATGGTCGACCGTTTGGCTTCGAAATGGCGGATTCCGCTACGAGCCGCTCGTCACCGCAGTGTCGTCGGCGAAGGGAAGATCCAAGGGGTTCGGGTCATCGTGGCCAAGCCGCAGACCTACATGAACCGTTCGGGCGAGGCGGCTGCGTTCTTGCTGCAAGAAGAGGGCTGGAGTGCGGAGATGATGCTTGTCGTGCATGACGAAGCCGACCTCGAACCGGGATGGATCCGAGTGAAGAGGGGCGGCGGCTTGTCCGGGCACAACGGCCTGCGCTCGATTGCAGCTTGTCTGCAGAGCCCGGATTTCATGCGCTTGAGACTCGGTATCGGGCGCCCCCCGTCGGGCTCGCTGCCGATGGAAGAACACGTCCTGGGAACGGCCCGGGGCGAAGAACGGCAACGACTAGAAAACGGAATCTCCCAGGCGGTACTGGCCACCGAGGTCATCCTCGAGAAGGGTATCGAAGCCGCCATGGGGCAATTCAATCGAAAACAGCCGTTTTCCCAGGCCGATGAGCTGCCGGGGAATCGGGAGGGTTAGAGGATGGACTGGACGATCATGGCAGTTCCCGCCGTCGGTGCCGTGGCACTGATCTTCGCTTGGATCAGAGCGATCAACGTGGGCAAGAAGGATCCGGGCAACGACAAGATGAAGGAAATCGCCGCGGCGATTCGTGAAGGAGCGATGGCTTTTCTCGCTCGTGAGTACAAGGTGCTGGCGATCTTCGTGGTGGCCGTCGCTGCCTTACTCTTCGTCGGCAACCTCGGTGGCTCCGAAGACGGCGGGCCGTTCAAGCACCCGATGATCGCTCTCTCGTTCATCGTCGGGGCGCTGTGTTCGGGGCTGGCCGGGTTCTTTGGTATGCGGGTGGCCACCGCGGCCAATGTCCGCACCACGAATGCCGCCCGGACCAATCTGAATTCCGCCTTGCAGGTGGCGTTCATGGGTGGGTCGGTGATGGGGCTGTCCGTGGTCGGGCTTGGTGTCGTCGGGCTCGGAGGGCTCTTCGGGCTCTATTGGGGAACGGGTATTCTCGGGGTGCCCGCCGGACAGCAAGATTCGCTTCGCGACGTGGTCACCATCCTCAGCGGGTTTTCGCTCGGTGCATCCTCGATCGCGCTTTTCGCCCGCGTCGGTGGTGGGATCTACACCAAGGCCGCGGACGTGGGAGCCGATCTCGTGGGCAAGGTCGAAGCGGGCATTCCCGAAGACGATCCTCGTAACCCCGCCGTCGTGGCCGACAACGTCGGCGACAACGTCGGTGACGTGGCGGGTATGGGAGCCGACCTCTTCGAATCCTATGTCGGAGCGATCGTCGGCTCGATGGTGATCGGAGCGGCTGCGTTTTCTTCGGCGCAATCGGCGACCCTGCTGCCGCTGTGGCTCGCCGGTGTGGGGATCGTCGCATCGGTGATCGGCACCTTCTTCGTGCGTGTGAAGGAAGGCGGAAATCCGCAGACGGCGCTGAATGTCGGCTCGTTGATCGCTGGAATTCTGATGCTGGTGGGCGGATTCTTTGCCGTCAGAATGATCATTCCGGCCGAAGGAGTTCAATTCAGCGAGGACGGAGCCATCGTTTCGGGGATGAACATCTTCCTGGCTTGCGTCACCGGTCTGATTGCCGGAACCTTGGTGGGCTTTACCACCGAGTACTACACGTCCAAGGACCGCGCACCCGCGCAGTCGATCGCCGCGGATTCACTGACCGGTCCGGCAACGAACATCATCGCCGGTCTGGGTGTGGGCATGAGATCCTGCGCGCTACCCGTCGTTTGGATCGCCCTCGCCATTCTCTTCGCCTACAAGCTGGCCGGACTTTACGGCATTGCCATCGCGGCGCTGGGCATGTTGTCCACGACGGGCATTCAGCTGGCAGTCGATGCCTACGGACCGATTGCCGACAACGCGGGCGGAATCGCCGAAATGAGCGGTCTGCCTCCCGAGGTTCGCGAACGCACCGACAATCTGGATGCCGTCGGGAACACGACTGCGGCCATCGGCAAGGGATTCGCCATCGGTTCGGCGGCACTGACCGCGTTGGCTCTTTTCTCGGCCTTCCAGACACAGGTTTCCGTCAACGGGAAGCCGCTCGTGATGGACCTAGCGGATCCGACGATCGTGGCCGGGTTGTTGCTCGGCGCGATGTTGCCCTTCCTCTTCTCTGCGATGGCGATGCAGGCCGTCGGCGCCGCTGCTTTCGAGATGATCGAGGAGGTGCGCCGTCAGTTCAAGAGCATTCCCGGCCTGATGGAAGGCAAGGCGCGGGCCGACTATGCCCGTTGCGTCGACATCTCGACCGCGGCCGCCATCAAGCGCATGGTCGCTCCCGGTCTGTTGGCGGTTCTGACTCCGGTTATCGTGGGTTTCGGCTCCAAGGCTCTTTTCGGGACTCCGGCGGCGCTCGGTGGTCTATTGGCGGGTGTCACGTCTTCCGGAGTCTTGATGGCCATCTTCATGTCCAACGCCGGCGGTGCGTGGGACAACGCGAAGAAATACGTCGAGGAAGGTCATCATGGCGGCAAAGGATCGGAAGCCCACAAGGCAACCGTGATCGGAGACACCGTGGGCGATCCGTTCAAGGATACGGCGGGACCGTCGCTCAATATCCTGATCAAGTTGATGAGCGTGGTGGCGTTGGTGATCGCGCCGATGCTCTGATGTCGGGCACCTAGCGATCGGCGTGCGGTGCGTGCGTCGAGGTGCTAGGATCGCGCGTTCATGGAAAGCAAACCCCTCGCTCCGGGAAAGACCCGGGGCCGCTAAGTCCAGGAGGGAGAACAAAATGAGACGTTACGAAATCGGCCTCGTGGCCGATCCGACGGTGCCTGAAGAGGCCCACGACAAGTTGATCACCGGGCTCGAGGAATTGATCGCCGGTGGTGGTGGTGAGGTACTGAAGGTGGATCGTTGGGGGCGCCGCAAGCTGGCTTATCCCATCAAGAAGCACACGGACGGAAACTACACATTCATCCTCTACGATGCCGAACCGGCCGTCGAGCACGAACTCGTTCGTCGCCTGAAGTTGTCGGACCAGTTCATTCGCTTCCTTTCGGTCAGAGCCGACCACGAAAAGGCACCGACGGCCGAGCAGCAAGAGCTGCTCGTCGCGACGCGCAAGGAGCATTTGCGACGCGCGGCGGAAATGGAGAGCCGCGAAGCGGCACGCGCCGCGGGCTTGCTCGACGAGGACGAGGCCGCGGATACCGCCGGTTCCGCGGATGAGTCGGCCGTCGAAGTTCCTGATGAGCCGGTCGCCGATGCGGAAGTCGGTGCTTTAGGCGATCAAGAAGGAGGCGAAGGCGCTTCGCCGGAAAGCACGCCTTCCGGCGATGTTGAGAAGGAGGACGAGTGATGGCACCCGGACGAAGTGGAGGTGGCGGCGCCGGAGGCGGTCGCAAAAGGCGGTTCCTCTTCAAACGCCAGAAGTACTGTAAATTCACCGAAGCCAAGGTGGAAGTCATCGACTACAAGGATATTCGTACGCTGCAGAACTACATCCCCGAACGCGGAAAAATCCTTCCTCGCCGCGTATCCGGAACACGAGCCAACTACCAACGTCAACTCGGCCGCGCCATCAAGAGGGCGCGCCATCTCGCGCTCTTGCCCTACACCGCAGACTGAGGAGAACCCGGCCATGCAAGTCATCCTTCGAGAGAACGTCGAACATCTCGGTCGGCGGGGCGATGTCGTCAAAGTCGCAGATGGTTTCGCACGAAACTATCTGATCCCCAAGAACCTCGGCTACAAGTTGACCGAAGGCGTGCGACGTCAAATCGAAATCGAAAAGCGCGCCAAGGAATCACGCGAGGCCCGAGATCGGAGCAACGCAGAGGCGGTGCTCGCCAAGCTCAACGACATTGCAGTCATCGTCTTCAAACGGAAGGTCGGCGAGACCGGAGCCCTCTACGGATCGGTGACTTCTGCGGATATCGCGGAAGCCATCCAGGCGAAGGGAGTCGATATCGATCGTCGCCAGGTTCGCCTGAGCGATCCGATCAAGCGGCCGGGAACGACTCGCGTCGTCATTCACGTCCACGACGATCTGAACGCAGAAGTCGCCATCGACGTCGAGTCGGACGAAGCCGAGGCGTGAACGTTTCCCCCTCGCTTGACGGCTCGCATCGATACCGATCGTCGGTCGCAGTGAAAGCCCGACGAAGATGAACGAAGCCAAGCGCGTGGTGCGGCCGAACGCAGAGCAGGTCGCTCGTGGTCTACTTGCGGGTTTCGTGGCTTGGTTGCTTCCCGGTGCGGGGCACTTCATGCTGGGGCAGAGGGCTCGTGCCGCCGTCTTTTTCGTGCTCGTGAGCGCGTGTATCGGACTAGGACTGCTTTACGACGGCAATCTCGCGCTCCACGACAAGATCAGGGCTCCATGGCTTTCGCGACTGCAGGTGGCAAGCAATCTCGCGATGGGGCCGATCGAGCCCGTGATTCGCCGGTCCATTTACGGGGAGTTGATCTATTCGCGGGTCGAAACCGGCGAGCGTCCGGGACCGGTCGCGCAGGAGGTTCGCAAACAGCGTTTCTTCAAGACTTGGAGCGGCTACGGTACGGCTTACTTCTATTTGGCGGGCCTGATGAATATCCTGCTGATCCTCGATGCCTGGGATCTTTCGATCGGACGGAGAAGATGACGCATCTGCTGCACATGGCGGTTTTCGCCGGCATCGTTTCCGTCTTCTTCGCTACGCTCATTGCCGCACCGGGGCGGCGTTTCAAGCTTGGTGCAAGCCTTTGGGGCATCATGATGGGCGTAGGGATCCTGCTCGGTCTGATCATGTATCCCATGAGTTGAGCATGCCGGGAACGAGGGCCATCGTTTCATGGGGCCGGTGGTTGATCGGTGTCCGAGACAGGTTTCCGGCGTTCTTCGTTCTGTTACCGTTGATCTTGATGGGCATGATGGCTTGGCTTTCGCACCGACCTCTTCAGGTGAATCTGGACCACGGAGGCGATCTCGTGGCACATTTTCTGGCATTTGGCGTTCTCGCCTCGCTTTGGGCGTTGGCTCTCGTCGGAAGCGAGAGCCGGGGCTCGACCGGTGCCATTGCGGCCATCGCCATCACTGCACTTTGGGGAGTGCTCGATGAGGTCCATCAATCCTTTGTGCCGGGGCGCGTGGCCTCGATGGCCGATGTCTTGGCGGATCTGGCGGGAAGCTTGATCTTCGGTTGGGCTTCGGCACGTTGGATTCGTGCGCTTCCGAGGGAGGCGATGGAATGAGAAAGTACGCCGCCGTTTGCCAGAGTCGCTCGCATGCGGAGATTCTCTTGCAGTCCCTCGGAGCGCAACCGCAAGACATCAAGTTTGCCGTCGAGTCGGAAACGCTCGAACGCACACTCAAGCGCAACGGGAGCGATGTCGTGCGAGGCTCGCTTCGCGATCGAGCACTTTATCGAGAGTTGTTGCCGGCGGAGGTCCTGGTGGTCTCGATAAGGGACAAACGGCGCCTTCGCGGTGTGCTCGAAGGGATCCGAAGAGAACGCGGGGAAACGCCGGTCCTGGTGTTGTGCTTTCAGCCGATTGCCGACCTTCCCGTTGATCCCGAGGACCATCCTTGGGCGCACTTCGTCCCTGTCGGAGACCGCTTTTCCACGACGTTGCGAGCGGACATACGCTTTGCGGGAGCGAAAACGTGGGTCCGGAAGCTGCGAGAGATTCTCGACGATGCCGGTCGTGTGCTGATTCTGTTGCAAGATGATCCCGACCCGGATGGGCTGGCTTGCGGCTTGGCTCTCAGGTCGCTGCTCGGAAGAAAACGCAGCACGATGCCGATGGGCTCATTCGGGAATGTGACGCGGCCGGAGAATCTGGAGATGATTCGGATCTTGGATCTGGATCTGATCAAGGTTGCGGACGAGGACCTCGGGAACTACGACGCCATCGTCATGGTTGATACCCAGCCACCACACTTGAGACACAAGTTGCCGCGAGTCGATGCCGTGATCGATCATCATCCGACGCAATCGACCTACGAAGCGCGTTTTCGTGACGTGCGGCCCGCCTATGGAGCGACAGCGACGATTCTCGTGGAGTATCTGCGCGCGGAACGCATCAAGATCAACGAGCGTCTTGCAACGGCGTTGCTCTATGCCATTCGCACGGACACGCTCTTGCTCGATCGTCCGGTCAGTCATGCCGACGTCGAGGCTTTTTCTTGGCTCTTTGCACGAGCCAACATCAACCAGGTCCGTCGCATCGAGCGTCCGGCTCTGCCGCTCGAGACGCTTGAACTCTTCGCGGAAGGGCTCAAGAAGGCGCGGATGGAAGATAAAGTCGTCTTTTCGCATCTCGGCGAAGTTTCGCGAGAAGACATCGTTCCCCAGCTTGCGGATTTTTGCTTGCAGGTAGAGGGCATGGACTGGTCGGCAGTCTCGGGAGTCTGCGGCAACGAATTGGTGATGTCGGTCAGGAACGTCGGATTCGTTCAAAAGGCCGGCAGCGTCGTCAAGGCCGCCTTCGGTTCATTGGGCTCTGCCGGCGGGCACCGCTCGATGGCCAAGGCGGTCATCCCCCTCGAGAACCTGCCGCTCGACGAGCACGCGAAGGCCTGTGACAAAACCTATCGCTTCATCGAGGATCGCTTTCTTGCCGCTTTGCGCGGCGAGGAATGAAGCGACGACCTCACGTCGTGGGTCTTTCAGCGTGTCTCCGCGCGCAAGCTTTGCTCTTGGATTTCGAGGTGCCAACGACGTAGCAAGTGGGTCTCCATGGGCGGTCGCTCCACTGCTGCGATAAATGCGTTCGGAAGTGCGATTCCCGCTCCGGCTATGGTTTCGAGCGGTTCGGCCTGAAAGGATCCAGCCACGGTTCCGTTCACCGCGTGAAGAAGATCGACGCGAGCGGAACTTTCCGCTGTGCTGATGATCAGATAAGCGGTGAAACGCGTGAGATGAGAAGGCCGCACATTCGTTCCGCGCTTCCACAGCATGTGTCCGTTGTCCCGCCGAAAGGCGTAGATGAAGGAATCCCAAGACGGAACGATCACCCGAAAATCATCGAAGAAGAGAGGTCGGCCCATCGAGGCCCCAGAGCTTTGCTTCCACCGCGGGCGACAACGTGCTTTGGTAAGCGGTTCCGTCCGGCACCGCAGCATGTGCACGCGGCGGCCGAGTGAGAAGGCGAGATCGTCTTTCGAAACCGCTGCCTTCTTGGTCACAAAAGGCAGCCGTGCCCGGCGCCGGGACAGTGCGCCGACGATCACCATGCGCCGCGCTCCGCCATCACCCACATCGGCGATGACGCTCCTGTCCACTGCGATCAACGGTGGATGGATCGATTCCCCCATGCGCACGCGCTCGACGAGTTCGCCGCGGTTGTCGAGCACGAGGATCTGCCCTTCTTCGGCGGGTACGAACCACGCGGGCGGGTGTCGCACACCGCTCCGACCTGCCAGCGGCGGTCCGACGGGAATTGCGGGGAGCGTGCTTTTCCACAAGGTGCGGCCATCGAGCGCCGAGAGGACCTCGATCACGCCCTGCTCCTCTGCGTCTCTTCCCGCCCAACCCAGGACGGGCCCATCGAAGAGCAGGGGAGGAGCATGCCGGATCAGCCCGCCCCCTTCGAGCCCGGAACGGCGCCAAAGCTCACGTCCGGTTGCGGCATCGAAAGCGGCGATTTCCTCTTCGAGCGGGACGATGATCAAGGTGGTATCGAAGCGCTCGACGGCGAGTAGATTGCCGTCGATACGCCCGGATAGGTTCACGTTCCAGACGACTGTGCTCGATTCGAGCTGAAATGTCGGGCTAGGTTCCCCGTTGCCGTCGCTCGTCGTGAGGAGGGGAAGGAGCGCGGCGGCGATCATCACTAAGGTTCCCATCATCCGCCTGATGATAGCAGCACCGTGCGCAGACTACCCGAGAGGATGTGCCCGTGTCAGAATGCGCGCTCGGTCTCCTCGGGGCTCGACGCGAAGGCGAGATCGGCGGGATCGCGCCGACGCATAGCCGGGGAACGAGGCAGGACGCCCCGTCTGGGCGAGATGGAGAGGTCGAAAGCGATGGGCAATGGCAAGGCGGCAAAGTTGGAGCGTAGCCGCGGTGGTGAATTGCGGGCGAGTGATGCCGGTAAAGAGGTCCGTCTTGCCGGCTGGGTGCATCGGCGAAGGGACTTCGGAGCGCTGGTCTTCATCGATTTGAGAGATCGGTCGGGCAAGGTGCAGGTTACGTTCGACCCCTCTGCAGGCGCCGTCGAGGCATCGGCAGCGGGCTTGAGGCCGGAAACCGTCATCGAGGTCGAAGGCCGGGTCGTGCTGCGGAGCGCGGAAAATATCAATCCGGAGATGCCGACCGGTGAGGTGGAGATCGCCGCTCATCGCGTGAGCGTGCTCGCGGAATCCGACGATCTTCCCCTGCAGCCCGCGTCGTCTCAAGAGCACGCCGAAGAGAACCGGCTGCGCTGGCGTTTTTTGGATCTGCGACGCGAGGCCATGCAGAAGGCCATGCGGATGCGTTCCGAAGCCGTTCGTCGTGTCCGAGAAGTGCTCCACGGCGAGGGCTTTTGGGATATCGAGACACCCATCTTGACGAGATCCACGCCGGAGGGAGCGCGAGACTATCTGGTTCCATCGCGGGTTCATCCGGGGGAGTTCTATGCGTTGCCCCAGTCGCCGCAACTCTTCAAGCAGCTCTTGATGGTGGCCGGTGTCGAACGCTACTACCAGATTGCGCGCTGCTTCCGTGACGAAGATCTTCGCGCAGATCGCCAACCGGAGTTTACTCAGATCGACCTGGAAATGTCATTCGTCGAACCGGAAGACGTCCAAGGCGTGGTCGAGAAGGTCTTGAAGGCGTTGGCTGAACTCGCCGGCTGGACCGTCGAAACGCCGTTCCCGCATCTGAGTTGGCAGGAGGCGATGGATCGTTTCGGCGTCGATCGCCCGGACCTGCGCTACGGCCTAGAGATCGAAGATCTCGGCGAGGTCGTTGTCGACTCCCCCTTTGTCGTCTTTCGCAAAGCCATCGAGGAGGGCGGCGTCGTGCGCGGTTTCGTCGTTCCGGGGGCCGCCGGCTTTTCGCGCAAAAGACTCGATCAATTGACCGAACGCGCGAGAGAACTCGGCGCCGGCGGCTTGATCTGGTTCAAGAACGACGCGGGTAGGATCACCGGACCCGCTGTCAAAGCGCTCGGAGAGGATCTCTCTCAGAGCATACTCGAGGCCATGGGTTGTGATTCGGGCGAGTTGGCGCTGCTTTGCGCGTCTTCCATCGATGTCGCTCGACGTGTACTGGGAACTTTGCGCTCCGAGCTCGCCGCGGCGGAAGGGCTGATTCCGGAAGGCGAGCATCGATTCGTATGGGTGACCGGTTTCCCGCTCTTCGAGTGGGACCAAGAAAGCGGGCGCTACTATGCGTGCCATCACCCCTTCACGGCACCGGAGCCGACGGACTTGGACAAGCTGGATGGCGATCCCGGCGCCGTTCGCGCTCGCGCCTATGATCTCGTGCTCGATGGGGTGGAAATCGGCGGCGGGAGCATCCGAATCCACCGCCCGGACGTTCAGCGGCGTGTCTTTGCAGCCTTGGGAATCGACGAGCAAGAGGCTCAGGCACGTTTCGGCTTCTTGTTGGAGGCTTTGCGCTATGGGGCGCCGCCCCACGGCGGTCTTGCGCTAGGGCTCGACCGCATCGTCGCGCTCCTTCTCGGCGTCGAGTCGATTCGTGATGTCATTGCTTTCCCCAAGACGACCTCAGCCTCCTGCCTCTTGACCGATGCGCCGTCAGGAGTCGACGAGAAGCAGCTCGAAGATCTTGGATTGAAAAAGCGATGACGGAGTGAGGCCGTCGACGGGTGGGGGGACAGAGGAAGGGTAAAGCCATGGGTCGTATCGCAACCTTCGTCAATCTTCTTCGTACGGGCCGCTGGGGTGATCTTCGTGCGAACCTTCAGCGACGGACATTTCCGCGCCGAGTCTTCTTTCACAACAAGTTGGTCTTCTGCCGACTAGTCGACATGCCGCCGCTGCGTATTCGTCTCGATCATGTCGAAGTGCGTCCCGCAACTCCGGAGGATATCCCCCTGCTGCAGCAGATCCGCCCGCGCTCATCGGGCTACGAGGAAGCTTTCGGCAAGAATCATGCTTGCTTCATCGCCATCAGCGGCGATCGGCCGGCCGCTTACTCGTGGTACATATGCGGGGGAGTGCATTCTTCCCCGACGAACGGCTACGAGATCGAACTTGGAGAGCAAGCTTGTTATTCCTACGGCATCGAGGTCCATCCCGATTTTCGGATGAAGGGTGCGATGATCAAGCTGTGGCACGATTCCGTTCGCATGCTTTCCGAGCGGGGATTTCAAAAGACCTACGCCGCCATTCCCGAAGAGAATCAGCTCTCCGTAAAATCCCACACCCGCATGGGATTCGAGCCGCTCTTTACCTTCACCGTGTCTCGTTTTCTCGGGATCTCACGATACTCACAGGAATATGTCGACGGCTCGGTCATCTCCGGTTCGGGGACCCTGCGTTGGCGCGATCCGGAACTCTGAGACGAGAGGGCTTACGTCTCATATTCGCTGTGGGCGCGCGATAGATCCACGTGCCGCCCAAAAGCCCGGGAAAGGCCGGACCACCGGAAGCGATGTCGGGCGATAGTCATGGGTCGAAATGTCCGGTGGTGCCGGCTGCGCCGGGGACCTACTTTTCCCACAGGCCGATACCGGAAGGTCCGATTCCGGAATGGCCGACTGCGGCACGCGTCGGATCGACGAGGGAGGGACAGTGAAAAGCACCAGAGATCGCGAGGGCTCGTCGGCGAGTCTTCAGGGCGGCGAAGCCGGCGTCGAGACCGGCATCCAGGATCGAGTGCGGGAAAATGGGTCGCTCGGCGTCATTCTCGTCGATCTATCGTTGCTGCAGCGAATCGAGACCACCTTTGGTCTACCTGCCTATCGGAGGGCCAACGAGAACGTCGAGAAGGTGATCAAGCAGGTCGTATCCGAAGGATTCCGGGAGCACGACATGGTCGCGCGAACCGGTACCTGCTCGGAACATCTGGTCGTTCTCTTCTTCCGCTCGCGCAGCGACCATCGCTTTTACGTCGATAAACTCCCTGCGTTGACGGCACGCCTGCGTACGGCCCTGAGGCAGCAGAGTCGAGACCTTTTGCATCCAAGTTTGATGACCTCGCCTTCCATTCCCATCGGCTACTCCGTCGTGGTCTACAACAGCGCTCTGCGGGTCGACAAGACGGTGGAACGCGCTTTCGAGATGGCGCGTCGCGATGCGCTTCACGGAGAGGAGGAGTTTCGACTCGCCGAGGAGAGGGGCCTTGCGCACCTGATCATCGCCGAGCAGATCGACACCGTCTTCGAGCCCATCGTGCGCTTGGGCGATCGTCGCGTGTTGGGCTATGAAGCGCTCTCACGCGGCCCGCAGGGGAGTGTGTGGGAAAGCCCGAAACGGCTCTTCGACATCGCCGAGGAGGCGGAACTGAGCTTCGAACTCGATAGCCTCTGCCGAAGGTTGGCCCTGTCGTCCGTGTCCGGCTTTCTGCCGCGGGCATCCTCGCTCTTCTTGAACTGTCTTCCGTCCTGTTTGCGTGACCCGGCTTTCAGCGACGACGCACTGGCAAAGACGCTGGAATGCTGTGGCTTGACTCCCAACCGTTTGGTGATCGAAATCTCGGAAAAAGAATCCGCGGAGAATCGCGCCGTCTTTCGTCAAGCCGTGGAACATTTCCGCAGCAAGGGGATCCGCGTGGCGCTCGATGACGTCGGTTCGGGCTATGCCAGCCTCTCGGCGGTGATGGACGTGAGACCGGACATCATCAAGATCGACATGTCGCTCGTGCATGGAATCGACAAGGACACAGCGCGACAAGAACTCGTGTTGGCACTCAAGCATCTTTGCGATCGCATCGGAGCCTCGGTCGTAGCCGAAGGCATCGAGACGGAAGCGGAGATGACGATCCTAGAGTCCATCGGCATCGAACTCGGGCAAGGCTACCTCTTCGCAGAAAGTCAGGACATCCGGGAGATCATGGCCGTCACCGGCCCCATCGACGACTAGGACGAGCCGTCGGGAGCGCGTTTTGAGGGACGGGCTTCTGCGGTATGCTACTCGCTTGCCGAGGAGTCGGTGTTCGTATGGTTGGCGATCCCCCTTTGTTTCGCATCACGCGGCGTCTCTCCCGCGAAGTGGCGGGGCTTTCATTCAGCGAGCCCGTCACTCATGTCTACAATCCTCTCCGCTACGCATCGAAGACGCATTTCGAGTATCTATCGCGCTATGGGCGCGGCCGGCGGGAGATCATTCTCTTGGGAATGAATCCCGGGCCTTGGGGCATGGCGCAAACCGGAGTTCCCTTCGGCGAGGTGGAGAGCGTTCGGGAGTGGATGCGCATCGAAGGGCTGGTGAGGCGCCCCCGAGCAGAGCATTCCAAACGCCCTGTCGAGGGCTTCGCTTGCCGGCGCAGCGAGGTGAGCGGCCGACGTCTTTGGGGCTGGGCACGCGATCGATTCACCTCGCCGGAGCGCTTTTTCGCGCGCTTTTTCGTGGCGAACTACTGTCCGCTGATCTTCTTGGAAGCGTCCGGAAGAAACCGCACACCGGACAAACTACCATCCGACGAACGCAAGAGGCTCTTCGGCGCATGTGATCGCGCACTGCTGGACATGATCAAAGAGATGAGGCCGCAATACCTGCTGGGCATAGGGAAATTCGCAGAGAAGCGTCTTCGCAGCGTCGTGACGGAGGAAGGCGTCGATGTGCTCGTATCGTCGATCCCGCATCCAAGCCCGGCGAGTCCCCTGGCCAATCGTGGATGGGCGCAGCTTGCCGATCGGGCCTTCGCCGATTTGGGCATATCCATCCGGCAGTGAGTTGCAGGCTGGGTTTGAGTGCTCTCGGTGGAAGGCTCTATGAATATCCCGGCTCAGCGGTCGGGTGAAGGTGCCGGGGGCTCGAGCGGGAGTCGGCCGCCTTCGGCGGGAAAACGGGAGCCGTCGTCGAGCACGCCCCATTTCCAAATCGGCACTCGCGCTTTGATTTCGCTGATGAACCAATCCATGGCATCGAGTGCGGCGCGACGGTGGGGAGAGCAGATCTGAACGCGCAGCGAGGCGGCGCCCGCCGGAACCATGCCGACACGATGAATGCAAACCAATTCATCGATCTCGTATCGTCCTCCGGCCTCGTGAGCCACTTCGGAAAGTGCGGATTCGGCCATCTCCTCGTAGTGCTCGTATTCGAGTCCGACGATCGTGCGTCCCGCTTCGGTGTTGCGAACTCGGCCATGGAAGATGATCTCTGCACCTTCCATGCCGCAGGTTCCTCGCTCGTCGATCGGAGGCAGAGCATGCGTCACGATGCGGGTCTCAATCCTCGGCATCCTCAGCCTCCTTGAAGCGGAGGGATCAGCGCAACCTCGTCGCCGTCCTCGAGTACCGTCGTCCCGGGGACGATGCGCCGATTGACCGCAATCCGAAATGAGGTTCGATCCAGTGATGTCCCGGTTCTCTCGCGGATCGTTTTCTCGACTTCCGCTGCGGTCGCTCCTTTCGCCATGTCGATTTCGATCTGCGGGGCGTCAAGGGCCTGTCGAACGAACGAAAAACAGCGAAAACGAATGCGTAGAGTGTTCGGCATCAAAGAGACTCCTCTCAGCCGCCGAGCTGATTCATCGGCGACGCATTGTCCATCGGCAAGAACAGGCGTTTGCCGAGGAGGAAGTTTTCGACGCGTTGTGCGGAATCATTACGACGGCCGTCTTGGATCTCGCCGCGCAGATCGAAAGTCGCGGGATCCATCAAACATCGCCGCAATCGGCCGCGGCTATCGAGACGCAGGCGATTGCATCGATCGCAGAACGGTTCGAACTGCGGGGTGATCCAACCGACGGTCATCTTTCTGCCCCGCCATGTCACTCGGGTGTGTCGCGCAGGGGCGCTGCCGCTCGCAGAAAGGCGATCGATGCATTCAGAGTCGAAGAGTTCGCAGATGACCTTTTTTGCCGAGACGAGTTCACTCTCGATCCACTTCCTTTCGGTTCCCGTGCGCATCAGCTCGAGAAAGCGGATCTCCAGGTCGTGTTCGGCGGCGTAGTCCAGCAGCCGTGGGACGTCGTCGCGGTAGGTGCTTTCGAGCAAGACCGAATTGATCTTGATCGGCCCGAGGCCGGCACGGCGTGCGGCCTCGATGCCCGCCAAGGTCCTCTCGACCTCTCCGCCGCGGGTCAGGCGTCGAAAACGCTCCGGATCCAAGGTGTCGAGCGAGACGTTGATACGTTGCAGTCCCGCTTCGGCGAGGGGGTCGGCGAGGCGGTCGAGCAGGGTCGCGTTGGTGGTCATGGAGAGATCTCGTCGACCCGGGATGTTCGCGAGCCGCCGAATCAGGTGTTCGATGCCGCGGCGAACCAACGGCTCGCCGCCGGTGAGCTTGATATCCGCTAGCGGAAAGGTTTCGGCGAGCCATTCGACGAGCGCAGCCGTCTGCTCGAGGCGCGCTAGCTCTTGACGCGAGGCTCGCGCAATACCGTCGGGCGGCATGCAGTAGAGACAGCGAAAGTTGCAGCGTTCGGTCAGCGAAAGGCGCAGCGAAAAGGCGTCCGGCAGTCGCTCTATCGGGAGCCCGGACGCGGCGGTTTCGGACGAGGTCGCATGCAGTGGATGGAAGGGAAGGGACGTGTGAGCGGACGCGGTCACGGCACGGGTCTCCTTTGCAAAATCCGGCAGGTCGGCAGGTTTCCCGCGCCGGCCCTCGGGACCCCACGGTGATGGGCCGGAACGGACCATCGGGGCCCACCGCCTGCTGAAGCCTAGTCGCCGAGGCGACCGTAGCCCTGCAGGTCGGAGACAGATCGAATACGGATAACTATGCCACGTTTTGTTCCCGGGTCCAGGAACGGATTGATCTTGATCATTTCGACTAGGAACTGTGCTAACGTGGATTCCAAGGAGAGTTATGCGCCGTGGATCGTTCGACCGTGATGCCTACGCCGGAACCATCGGATCCCGATCGGGACCTCGCGCGTCGACGGCGGCACCGCGGGATGCTCCCGCAGCACCTGCGGTCTCGCTCATCGGAGGTCGTCACCGGCGGTTTCTTCGATGACGCCTTCTTTGCCGGATATCCGGTTTTTTCCAAGAACCTTGCGTTCGAGGGGATGGCGGAGGGCCGGTACCGAGTCGATTTCGCTCGTTCTGCCGCTGAAGTCGATGATCTTCTTCGCCTGCGCTTCGAGGTTTTCAACTTGGAGCGGAACGAGGGGCTGAAATCCTCTTACCGCATCGGGCGCGATCTCGATGCTCATGATGCCGTCTGCCATCACCTCATCGTGCGGGAAGCCGAGAAGAATCGGATCGTAGGGACCTACCGCCTGCAGACGAATGAAATGGCCGGTCGCTACCGCGGTTTCTATTCCGCCGGCGAATTCGACATCAGCATGCTTCCGTCGCTCGTGTTGAACGATGCCGTTGAAGTCGGACGCGCATGTATCGCGCCTGAGCACCGCAACGGTCGGGTTTTGCACCTGCTCTGGCGGGGATTGGCGCACTACATGGTTCGGAATCGCAAACGGCATCTCTTCGGGTGCTGCTCCGTCGAGAGTCAGGATCCGATCTACGGCCGGAGAGTGATGAACGCGTTGGAGAGGAAAGGATGTCGCCATCGGGATTATTCGGTGGTTCCGCTCCCGGGGTTGGAAGCCTACCCCGAAGGCCTCGGACTCGAGACGGGCAGCGACGAGACCGAAGCGCCGTCTCTCGGCTTGCTGGGTCGCTACCTTCGCCTCGGGGCGAAGGTCTGTGGTCCGCCGATGATCGACAGGGAATTCAAGACGCTCGATTTTTTTGTCCTACTCGACGTGGAGGCGATGGCGCCGAGCGCATTGCGGCGATACTTTGGGGCATGATCCGCCTCGTTCGTGGTCTTGCGCGTCTGATGGCGCTCGCTCTTTGGACGGTGACGTGTTACGCGGCCGTGCTCGGGGGGGCGTTCTTGCTTTGGCTCGCTCGGCGTGAGACTCGCGGCTGGCGGTTGCGGGTCATGCAGGTTTGGGCCCGAGGTTGCTTGCGCTGCTTCGGGGTTCGCCTGGAGGTTTTGGGAGAGCCGCCCGTCCCACCGTTTTTCTTGACGGCCAATCATCTCTCCTACCTCGATATTCTCGTGCTCGGTGCTCTGAGCCCCGGGGTCTTCGTGGCCAAGTCGGAGATCGCCCGCTGGCCGATCTTCGGAGCGCTGTGTCGCGCAGCCAACGTGATCTTCATCGATCGCGCGCGGGCGCGCCGCATACCGGAAGTCAATCGAATCATCGCGTCCATATTGGATGCAGGATTCGGTGTGCTCCTCTTCCCGGAAGGTTCCTCGACCAGTGGCCGCGAGGTTCGGCCCTTCAAGAGCTCGTTGTTGCACGTTCCCGTGCAGCGGAATATGTCCGTCGTGCCGGTGGCGTTGTCGTATCGTGCGCCACCGGGTGAAACCCCTGCGGAAAAGAGCATTTGCTGGTGGGGAGATATGACCCTGCTCGGACATCTGCCGTCCCTGCTGTCGCTCACCCGCATCCATGCCCGAGCAGTTTTCTGCGAGGCGGTGCCGCCGGCCGCAGACCGTCGCGCGCTGGCTAGCGCACTGCATCGAGAGGTGGCCGAGGCTTTCGTCCCCCCGGGTGATTCGACGAGCGAGCAAGGCGCGAGGGCAGCGGGTGGTATGGAGGCGGCGGAGACCGACGCGCCTGCGCGTTTCTCGTCGCGGGCAGGAGATCGACGAGTGGGGAAGGAACGATGACTCGAGGGATCGCCGGGAGGACGGAGGCAGTGGCGCCGTTTCGGCCGGTCTCTTCCTGCATCGACTTGCTGAAACAAGGGCGGGTCCTGCTCGCGGATCTACCCGACGAAGTCTTGAACGCGTATCCATTCCACCGATCGAGAGGGCATGTCGGTTCGCATTTCCGCCACTGCATCGATTTTTTCTTCTGCCTCGAACGGGGGTTCGCTTGCCGACGTATCGACTTCGATGATCGACTCCGCGAGCGGCGAATGG
>Ga0256830_1000439_pt1 | contig 33738 bp, 24 predicted proteins | sample 128326metaG_FD_190537 | JGI IMG/M metagenome (GOLD analysis project Ga0256830, IMG submission 190537) | Hydrothermal vent microbial communities from Lau Basin, Pacific Ocean - 128-326 | ecosystem: Environmental > Aquatic > Marine > Hydrothermal vents | place: Pacific Ocean: Lau Basin | collected...
AAACAATTCAAAAAGAAATTGGAAGAGAGAGCAGAAAATCCACACAACCCGGCAAGCCAGTTACATGGTTTTAAAAGTGTGTATAAAATCAAACTACGTTCGGTAGGCTATCGTTTAGTGTATGAAGCGAACGACAATGAAATAGTTATTTATGTAATTGCCGTTGGTAAGAGAGATAAAGGGCTGGTTTATACCAAAGCGGATGAGCGAAAATAGGCATAACAAAAGCAATCAACACGGACATTTTTCCGCGGTGTTTGAGCAGTGCTGAAAAAGCCTAGCACAAGCCTTTCACCGCTACAAAATACCGGTTATTGCTGGCGTTATGTGAGAAACCAAATTAAGGCACATCGATGTGTATTGAGAATGTTGTAAACAAATCTTATAAGATCGCCTATGATGAGCATGTTGGGAAGTTGCTATCGATACCTGAAAAGTATCTGTCGGAGATCAAACCGAATAGACAAATACCTTATTCCGAGATATTTCAATCATACAATTCAGATATAGCCTCATGTCTGAATAGCTATGGTGATAAGTTGCTTTCTGAAACCATGAAGGCCTTAACGTCAAAAGGCACAGTTTCGATAGAAGAAAAAGAGAAAATAAAAAATAATTTAGAAAGTTATCTTAACGCTGACTTATACTTAAAAAGATTTGATATCTTCGTGAATTCAATAGATCGGCAGCTCTCAAGATATGGCTTAACTTTTGATAGTAGCCCCAATCGTATTGATATACCAAAGTCACTGGCAGAAGTTCATGCGAAAAATACATGTCGTAAAATACAAGCGAAAATTATGAATGAAATGGACGTTTTTTTATTGGGCAACAAAGAGGTGGAGGATCATGCTGGGTTCTATCGCTCCATCAACAACTTGTACAATAATCACCAGCTAGCTTTTTGGCTCGTCGGTCTGGTAGCGTCTATTGTGGCCTAATGAATCTGTACACCAAAATGGGATAAACTAACCCATAAATGAAAATAGGTGTATTTGATGACAAAAAAGAAGTCGAGTTATTCAATCGAGTTTAAAACGAAAGCAGCCAGTCTTGTACTCGATAAAAATTATAGTATTCCAGAAGCTTGTAATGCTATGGGGGTTGGTAATACAGCAATGAGACGATGGGTAAAGCAGCTAGAGTCTGAACGTGGAGGTGTAACGCCAGGTTCTAAAGCATTGACATCTGAACAACAGAAGATCCAACAACTAGAAGCTCGAATCAAGCAAATTGAATGGGAAAAAGAGATATTAAAAAAGGCTACAGCTCTTTTGATGTCGGACACCATGAGATGATAGATCTCATACAAATTTTATCAAGAGAGTACGGAAAAACACAAGCTATGTGTCAATTATTCAGTATTAACAAGAGCAGTTATTACTACCGGATTAATCACAAAGATGTGGTTAATCCTGAAAGAGAACGACTCAAACAAAAGGCTATTGATATTCATACCGCCAGCAGAGGATCTGCGGGTGCTCGTACGATATCTGGACAACTTACACACGAAGGTGAAAAAGTAGGTCGTTACAAAGCAGCCAGCTTGATGAAAGAGGCTAACATCACAAGTAAGCAACCGAATAAACATAAATACAAAGTAAAGGAGGATGAATCAAAAATAGCCCCTAATTTATTGCAGCGTCAATTTAACGTGGATGCACCTAACAAAGCCTGGTGTGGGGATGTGACTTACGTTTGGGCAGGAACACAATGGTTATATCTCGCGGTTGTCATGGACTTATATGCACGGAAGATAGTCGGCTGGGCATGCTCTGATAGCCCTGACTCAGAGCTCACTTGTGCAGCGCTGAAAATGGCCTATGAAAGCCGAGGAAAACCTAAGGATGTCATGTATCACTCTGACCAAGGCTGCCATTACACAAGCATAAAATATCGCCAACAACTCGGGCGATATCAAATAACCCAAAGCATGAGTCGGCGTGGCAATTGTTGGGTACAATGCACCGATGGAACGTTTTTTTAGAAGTTATAAAACAGAATGGATGCCGAAAGAATTCTATAGTACATATGATGAAGCAGAGACTGATATCGATGAATATATTATTCGGCACTACAACGTTGCAAGAGGTCATAGTTATAATAATTATTTAACGCCCGATGCGGCTGAGAAATTAATAAGCTCCCATTAATGTGTACAGATTTACTTGACTACTTCAGACGGTCTTCCTTTTCATGGAAGAGAAAACAGGGGACAGGAAAACAGCAGAAAACAGGGGGCAGACCTCAATTAGTATGTCCCTTATTTCTGCTTATTTCGTGTTTCCTCTTATTTCCCTTTTAAAAGCGGTGATTCTGGCAGAGGTTAGTGGTTCACCTAAATGTAATTAGAATAAATATGTTTGGAATCTCGGAAATTGTCGTTTTGAATGTTTCTTTTTTGAGTATTTCTTTTTGTTATAGTGCCTATTATGTAGGTGTTTTTTGCTAAACTTTTTTCTATATTTTTTACGATGATGTTGGCCATGATTCACTTCTTTATCTAGCCGGATTGTTTTGATGTTTCCAAAGTCGTCACTTGCAGAAATGTTTATCGTGTAAATCAAGTTTTCGTTATAATGGCGTTTTTTCGACTTTTTGAGCCAAATTTCCCAGCTATTATCGACTTTTTTTACTTTCCACAAAGCTTTTTTAGCGTATTTATGATGGCGTTTTGTTCGATGCTCTGCTGGCGTATTCATTGTTATATGGATGTCAAAATCCGGTGTTTTATCGATTAAATCAGATAAATTTTTCACGGTTATGACATGCTGTAGTTTGCGATGTCGCGGCCAGTGCTTATTTTTAATCTCAATAATTTCAAATGTTGGTGCCGTGGTATCTCTAACAATGATTTCTTGATTGCTGTGAGTTGAATTTCCATTACTATCCGTTGCAGTCCAGGTGACCAATGTTTTACCTAATGGGAAGCTTGGTGGTGCATTGTTAGTTATTTCTATCGAAAAAATATCGGTGGCAGTTGCTTGGCCAATATCTATTATATTTTTAATTCCCGTGGCTTCTAGAATAATGTTGGCGGGTGTTGTAATAGTAGGAGGTATTGTGTCTTGAACCTTAATCGTTACAGTGGTTTGCGTACTATTAGCCATATCATCAACCGAGTATATAGACACCTCTGTATTGCCCAGCGGGAACCAGGTGTCATTTATGCTGATATTCATCGTAGGATTGCTACAGTTATCTGAAGTACTAGCTGCCATTAAATGGTGAGCACCCAATAATGAACTTGCCTCAAGGGTGACTAACAAGGGAGTATTGATGATGGGGGGTTCAATGTCTTTGACAGAAATAAGCACATCATCAGAGTTCGTCGCACCCATGTTGTCAGTGACCAGAAGGTTAATATGATGAGTTCCTGGAGCTAAATAAACCAATGGACTCTCGGCAACACTATTGCTAAATGTTCCGCCAGTCCAGTTATAGGAAAGTGATTGATCAGAATCAGGATCCGTCGACAGTGTACCGTTGAGTTGTACCGCTGTATTGATACCGGTGCATAACACTGTTTGATCCATTCCTGCGTGCGCAACAGGCGAAATATTAGCGATAGGATCTCTAACACGTAGAACCACCTGAGTGTTGTAATTACCCCCCAAGTTAGATGCTGATGAAGCAAATGCTAAAACTTGACCGTTTTCATTGATTGAATTAACGAAGTCAATATTTGCATTCAGCTCATCACCTTGATTGGTTAAGTTAACACGCTCAGTGGAATTTAATAATGTGTCGTAAACAAAAAGATCGGCTGAATTGTTAGTGTCATTATTCACCAAATTACTCGCTTTGGATACGTAAGAAACAAATCGACCATTATTACTCATGCGTGGAATAAAATTGATATCATTGGCTTGAATACCGGTGCTAGATTGACTGATAAGACTGATTGAATCAGTTTCTATATTATATAAAAACAAATGTCGAGGTGTGGCATTGGTGTTAGGTACTAAGTTTTTAGCATCGGATATAAAAGCGATAAATTTTCCGTTACCACTTATATAAGGATCTCTATTGTGAACAAGCATTAGGCTGTCATCAAATGTTTTGCTTACCAATGTTGATTTATTCGTTTTTCTATCCCATAAAAAGATATCATATCTGCTGTTATTATCTATTAAATCAATATTGCTCGCTATGGACATATAAGTCACAAATCTTCCATCATCACTAATGCTAGGCCTAGCACTATCACCATTGGTTTGCGACCCATCATCAGCACTCGATATTTTTTGAATCGTATCGTTTAACACATCATAAATAAAAATATCGCGCAAATCGTTAGTATCAGCGGGTACCAGGTTTGTAGCCTTAGATTCAAAAGTTACAAACCGACCATCGCCACTAATCTGTGATCGAGTACTCATGTTATCAGCGGTACTACCATCATAAGATTTACTCACCAGTATTGTTTTATTATTGGCAATATTTCGAAGAAATACATTACCAACACTTCCAGTATTGCTGATGAGGTTGCTTGCAAAAGAAGTAAAAACAACTAAATTACCATCACTGCTGATATCGGCGCGAGTACTATTGCTGTTTCCTGCGGCTCCAGTATTGGAAACACTGACTCTTTTAAACTGATTTGTGGAAATATTATATATGTATATATGTACACCGGTTATTCCGTCTTGTACAAGATTGCTCGCAAGTGATTCAAATACGATGGCATTACCATCTGCACTGATTGATGGAGCGAAGCTTACCGAATTTCCTAACTCAGTTCCGTTATCGGTAATGAAAAAGGTTTCTGCTGATTGAGCGGATTGACTAAGTACAAAAAATAGCAGAAGAGCAAAGCCACGGCATAGATTTTTCATCACATTTCCCCTGCTATAGTGCTGTAAACTGGAAAGTTGATGTTAGTATTAATTGTTCTTTTAGCGTGTAAATCGAATACAAGAATGGGTGCGATAGATAATGAATCTATATTAGCCCAGGTTGAATAAGTCCAGTACGATTTATACAATCCTGAAACCGGTAGATTTCCTACTTCAATTGTTCGATCTATTGCATCACCGATGATATCTTCACTGCGTGGCACGAGCTTTACTGAGTTATATTTCTCTAATGAGTTATTACTCATCGTTAGTTCAAAGACTATATCTGCGTAACCATTTTGCGAAGTAATTGAGATCAACTTATGGGTCACAGAAATTTTATGTTGTTCTGCAAAAACAAAACTCGACCAAGATAAGAGAAATAATACTAGGCTTTTGTTAATCATTGTGACTAGGTTCATAATGTTTCCATTCTTTGTTAAGGTATTAGCTCATACGCAATCGCGCCATTGACCGTGATATCGTTAATAACTAAGTCAGAGTCTTCTATGGAATTATTAATCGAATAGGTGAGTCCTGCGCTGGCTGGGTTGTTTGTTGTGGAGTCATTTGCGGAACCAAAAACGCCATCAATTCTGCCACTTGATGTCGTCAGCGCCCCAGAATTTGTTGTTGAGATGTTGTCTATATTACCGCTAAAAGTAGCATTTAAATTATTAATCGGTATATTGCTAGCATTTGCAGTGATCGAATATTCATTTAATTCGGTGTCTGCAATGCGGAGTATGATAGCTGCTGATATCGTTTGATTGGCGAAATTTGCGGTAAGAGAAGTTCGTGCGCTATCAAGTGTTCCTACATTGCCAAAATTGTCTGTCGGCGAGGTATTACCAACTACCGTGTAATTAGCGACGCCGGTTGAAGGTAGGTTTATCTGCTCATCGGTTTCTGGCATCATCAGCCAATGTAACTTGTTTTGAGCAAGATCAATGCTGGTTGCACTTGTGCCATCTGAAAGTATCATACTTCCTGACTCCCATCGTCCCCAAGAAATACCGGTTGCTGCATGAAGTCCGGTATCGGCGTTTACTGCCGTTCCAATTTTCGCTGTCTGTTCGATGATATTTGAAGAAGAATCCAGGGTTTTTATTCTGATAGCCGTCAGATTTTGATTTATATCAGTCTCAAATTCAGTTTTAACAAGAGAATTCACCACGCTTGAAGTATTTATGCCATTGTTCGAAAAAAAATACTCGGGAACAGCTATGTTTCTTCCAAGATCTGGCGGGGATATTGTTGGAGTTGGTGCTATAGCAACAGGATCAGGATCAACAACGGATGAAGTTCCTGGTTCTATTGCAGACACAAGGTCTTTTGCAGTAGCAATAATAGGGCTGTCATTATTAGACTCCTTCTTCACGTCTGTCTCGTCGTTAAGCGCAGTTGTGTTATTTTCTAGCTCATCAGTCAGTTCTACATAGCTTATTAGATTGTCGCTAGTAATGTGCAGGGGAATGATATCAGGTGTTGCAACAGCAGTAGTTATATTTTCATTCTGAATTTCTTGTGCCGCCTGATGAATATTTTTATCTGTGCTGTTTTTTGTGACTTTGCTTGCAGAGGGTTGAGTATTGCTGGTTTTAGAAAATAATAATTCTCCCGGTGCGGACTCTAATAACATTGGCTCGGATATTAAATCAGGAACATATCCGTATTCACTGGCATCGATTTCCATACTGGAAACTTCCGTTGTTAATACAACGCCTCCGGACATAACGCCAATATATAAACCATCTTCAAAAATATTAGTATCACAATCTCCATTACATAAACGGGCTGAATAGTCAGTGCCCCGTATTCCAATTGTTGCGATAGGCGTATTAACTTTATAGGACTTTTTATTGGCTTCACCAATAGACCCGGTAACACTTCTAAAGCTGCCCTTCAATAAATTAAAAAAAGTTTTATCTTTTTCGACATCATGATTGAATATGAAAGTAGAAATTTTGAATTTACTTGAAGGCCTTATCGCAATGAGACCACCATCGGCCATACGCAACTGAAGTTGACCATTATCAGATGTATTAATGATATCGCCTGCATTGACATCGTCTCCACGGATGAGTCGCGTTTGCTCAGTAGAGTTTTCCCGCTCTATATAAACGACACCTAAGGAGAATATAACCTTACCGGCTGCGGAAAAGGATACGATAGGAAAAACCAATAAAGCAATCAATAGTAACGATTGCGCATAGGGTTTATTCAATAATCTCATAAAACTCACATGTTCGGTAGCCATGATGTCCACCTCCTATAGTAATTTCCACTGCATGGATAAGTTTGCAGAAAGTCTGTCATAGTCGAATAACGAAACGGTAGACTTGTTTTTAGTGTATTTTATCTGCGGAGATATACTCAGGCGTTTTTCCAGCTGTATTTTTACACCACTGCTTAATAATATTTGACCTTCTTCACGACTTAGTCCAAAGAACGGTCTCTTATAGTTTGAGTAATTTACCTTTGAAGAAGTAAAAAAATTATTTTCTCTCGTAATATAATGTTCGGTTTCTAAGCTTATGGCGATCGAGTATTTTTCATAGGGGGAGTTTTTTGATTTTGGATATTCGTAATTAAAACTACCCGCAGTTAGAAAGCTAGAGGGAAGCCGTAGCCCAAGAGAGAGTTTTCCACTAATTTTCACAGCGCCCTGATAGCGATCACGTAATACAGAATCAGAGGGGTTTTTTAGATAAGACAGTGATGCATTGGTTCCTAGTAAGAATGAGGGATATAAAAAATAATTCCATTGTGCTGATGATCTTAGGATGCCAGTATTAAAATTTTTATTTAGATAAATAGCGGTGCCAGAAATATTAGCATTGCTGGAAAACTTTCGGCGCTTATAGCTTATTCCAACGAGAGACATTGCGCCAGATGTATTGACAAACGATGCTCGATTATACTGGTTCTCAAATATGGCGGCACTGAGATATGAATCGGTACGTTTGTCATGTGAATATGTTGCAAGATTATTCATACTCAATCCCATAAATCCTGATGGCTTCGCTTTACTTTCTGGGGTCAATAATAAACCCAGAAAGGTTTCATTTTCTGTGGCCCCATTCACATTATTATCAAAGCCACCTTTTAGTGAGATATAGGTCTCGAAATTAATGGGGTTTTTATTTAATTGAGCATTAATTTTTTTGAGAAAAAAATGAATAAGTGATTTTAAGTGACTCGGAGGGTTTAAGCTGAGGGAAAACTCAAATTCTTTTTTGGCTTGATAGTACTCATTTGCAAGATAGTATGCGCGTGCTAATTCGAAACGAGCACCACCAAAATTTGCTTGTACCGCAATGGCTCTTTCCAAGGAAAAAATGGCAACGCTAATATTCCCACTGTCTAAAGCCGATATACCCAATAGGTAATCAAATTGCGGATTGCCTGCATTCATATCAGCAAGTGGCGTTAGAAGAGCAAATGCTCTGATGGGTTGGTTGTTGGCTAAAAACGACTCTGCCTGTTTTAAGACTTCTTGTAGTGTTTCATTCGTTTTATTATCAAGTATATTCTTATCGATAGTCTCATCCGCGACAACGCAGGGCGATGCGAGGAAGATAACAAAAATAAAGACTATATTTTTTGTTTTTTTCAGCATTTTTCAATCTTTAGCAATTGTCTGCAGAAACCAGTTTAGCGATGGCAAATAATATTTACTGCGCCAGATATCACACATATTGGTTTTTATTTTTGATCTAGTTCACAGTTTTAGAAAATACGTACAAGATTAGGGGTAAAACGCTAGATTAATATGGGATTACATATGTCTTCCGAGTTCAAATTTGCTTTCAAGGGGAACTTCCTTAAAACCGATATATAGAAGGCATAGATGAATTTATCTGAAATAATGTTAAACCATAAAATTAATGTGTAATAAATGGAGAAGCAAAAATGCCTGTTACAAGCAAGGTCGACGGTGATAATGTGATGATAACGATCAGTGGGCGATTCAACTTTAATGATCATGTCCAATTTAGAAATGCCTATAAAGATATGGCTGCAAGTGCTAATTACACGATGGATATGAGCAATACCGAATATATGGATAGCTCAGCGTTAGGGATGTTATTATTATTACGCGAGCATGCGGGCGGGGATTCATCAAACATTGTTATCGCTGGAAGTCCTCCAGACATTAAAAAAATACTCAATATTGCTAATTTTCAAAAGCTTTTTGAGTTACGTTAGTTAGATTTCCGAACGATGAAAGTTTTAGTCGTCGATGATGATGCAACGAATAGGCTTGTTTTAAAGGGTTTGCTCGAAAAGGATAATCATACTGTAATTCTCGCGGTCAATGGAATAGAAGCGATACAACGGTATGAAAACGAAGGCCCTGATCTAATTTTGATGGATGTGATGATGCCTGAAATGGATGGATATCAGGCAACAAAAGAAATCAAAAAAAGATGTGGTGAACGCTTTGTACCTATCATCTTTTTAACGGCGGTTAGTGGCAATGAAGCCCTGGTTACTTGTTTAGAATACGGGGGTGACGATTATATAGGGAAACCCTTTAATCGTACTGTTTTAAGTGCAAAGATAGAGGCAATGAATCGAATTGTTGCTCTTTATTATCAAGTACAGAGCCAGAAAGAAGAGTTAGAAGTTCACAAAAGACATGTGCAAAGAGAGACAGAAGTTGCGGAAAAGATATTTAACGGGATCCTAGAGCGCAGCGATCTCAATGTGGGTTTCATAAACACCTTAAGAAAATCCGCAGAAGCATTCAATGGCGACATAGTTCTTGCGACGCGAAACCCCAACGGGGGTATGAATATATTAGTCGGCGATTTTACCGGCCATGGCTTAGCCGCTGCAATCGGTGCCATGCCCGTTTCAGATGTATTCTACGGCATGTCAAAAAAAGGTTTTGAACTCGAAGATATAGTATCCGAAATTAATAAGAAGCTCCGAATAGTCTTGCCAATGGGAAGATTTCTCGCAGCATGCATTATCCACATAGACACTCGATGCGAATATCTTAAGATATGGAATGGAGGAATGCCAGAGGTTCTAGTATATCGTCCCAGTACGCAACAAATTGCAGAGGTATTACCTTCGGAGCATGTTCCGTTGGGAATATCGGCTCCAGCACAATTTGAAACGCAAGCCAAACGGGTAAAAATCTACCCTGGAGATTATTTATACATATATTCAGATGGAGTGATCGAAACAACCAATAAAGAAGACGAATTATACGGTTTGGATAGGCTGGTAAACGTTATAACACAGTTTGACGGCGAGAATGTAATCTCCGAATTAGATGCTTCGCTCAACCGTTTTTCGAATAGTCTTCCTCAAGCAGATGATATTACACTTATGGAATTTCACTGCAGTCCTACTCAATTATTACAGCTAGATAATGAAATATCAGTTGGAAAAACGTATGCAACTGCATGGAATATGTCGTTTTTGTTTGAAATAGACACCTTACAACGCCTAGACCCCGTTACCTTCTTAATGAAGACGCTCAATGAAATTCAAGGCCTTAGAAATCATAGTGAAAGCTTATTTATGGTGATTTCAGAACTCTTTAGCAATGCACTAGAGCATGGTGTTCTCGGTTTAGACTCAAGCATAAAAGGCTCTCCAGAGGGTTTTGCGAAATACTATTTTGAGCGAGAAAGGTTACTTAAAGCGACGGAGCATGCATATATTAAAGTTAGTTTTTCTCAAAAAACCATTGGCGGTGGTGGTGAAATAACAATCGTAGTCGAGGACTCAGGAAATGGTTTTGATTATAATGAGATTGATTATACAAGTAATACCCTGCCGGATGAAACTATGAAATCGGGACGAGGGCAGGCCATTGTTGCGAATTTATGTAAATCAGTGAATTATTTGGGTGGTGGAAATATCGTTGAAGCCGTCTATGCTTGGAATAATACCCCGCATTTGTCCTTATAAGAAAGCAGCGACGCTGAATCGTTACATCAGAAATTTAACAAATAGATAATAATTTCAATTCTGTGTAAGCTAGTACCTACTCATAGCTGCAACAAGTAATGGATTTTTACTTGAGTGAATGTCTAACATTGTTTAGAAATAATTGAATAAATATTATTGGGAGTGATCTTTGAAATTTATAATTGCAGATGATCATGCCATTGTCCGGGAGGGAGTTATTTATTCTTTAAAGAACCACTTTGGGGATGAAACCGAGGTTTTAGAAGCTGAAGACTCTGCTAGCTTGATTGCATTATTAGAAAACAATAATACGTTTGATCTCATATTGCTCGATCTGATGATGCCAGGATCCAAGGGCCTCTCCCTATTAAAAAGAATATGTAACGACTGGCCAGAACAAACCGTTGCGGTGTTATCTGCTTCAGAAAACTCTAAAGACATGCGCAAATCAATCGACTATGGAGCTGCTGGGTTTATCCCTAAATCTTTAGCACGGGAAGTAATGATTAGTGCAATTAGATTGGTGCTTGTAGGAGGTGTCTATGTGCCAACAAAGGGTTTCATGTCAACAGCAGCAGACGTTGCTGACAGAATTGAAAAAAATGTTCTTCTTGAAGCAGATGGCTCAATCCCATTATTAACTGACCGACAACGGCAAGTATTGATCGGTATAGCGAGAGGAAAAACCAATAGAGATATTGGAAATGAACTTGAATTATCAGAATATACGATTAAAATTCACGTCACTGCGATATTTAAGAAACTTAAGGTGAGTAATCGCATGCAGTCAGTATTGATCGCAAAAGAGCTAGGTCTATTCGAAGCTGACGATCTTATCAATGATTAAATAATATAAATTAATTTCCTATAGATTTTTATTTTGTTGACCACATGCTCTAGAATAAGTTGATGACAAAATCGTGTATAGATCGTTTTTTCAATGGCTGGGGCATACGAAAGCAGTTGTTACTTGTCGCAATAATACCTGTTATTGTCAGTGTTATAATACTAGGCTTCTTTACCGCGAATAGTCAAATTGAACAAGCGAAGCGAGCACTTAATAACAAAGGTCAAGTATTAATAGATTATATTGATTCTGTCGTTGAACTAGGTTTGTTTTCAGAAAATATAAAGCAAATTCATAAACTGGTAGAGAAAACACTGCAGGATCCTGACGTCGTTCAAATCATTGTGCGTGACAAGGATCATCGTATTCTTGTTAATCAAATAAAGAATAAGGATCGTCTTAAGCAAGAAAGCCGTCGCGATCATCTGCGCACTTTTTCGAGTGTTGTCAAGGCCATTCCAAACGCTCCACTGGCTTATGTCTCCGTTACTTTAGATACACGCAAAATCTCGGATCTAAAGACTAATATCATACTCAATAGTTTACTCGCTGTTTTTGTCGGAATATTTTTTAGCGCTCTATTAGCAATAAGAATGAGTAGTAGTGTGACTGATCCCATCATACGCCTTGCTAAAAATGTACGGCAATTATCCCATGGTCAATATGGTATACGCGTGAATGAAAGTACAAGCGGTGAAATAGCAGAGTTAGAAAAAGGTTTTAACCGACTGGCAGAGACTATTGAGTCTTCGCAAATTCAGCTGAAGCATAAAATAGAACAAGCAACTGCTGAACTAATCGTCACCGTAAAAGAACTCGAAAAAAATAATTATCAACTCGATTGTGCTCGAAAATATGCAATAGAAGCGGGAAGAGAAAAAATGGAATTTCTCGCTAAAATGAGCCATGAGATACGTACGCCGGTTAATGTTGTCATTGGTTTTTCAAAACTCATTGAAACCAGCCATAATGAAAGAGAAAAATTAGACCATTTAGCTACCATCTACCAATCAGGGAATCAGCTGCTCGCTCTTATTGACGATATTCTTAATATTTCCAAGCTAGAATTAGGAAATGTTAGTTTGGAGGAAATAGATTTTAATCTGCGAGATTGTCTTGAAAATATAGTTAGCATGCTAGCACCAATAGCTCAGGAAAAAGAATTAATCATTGTTTTGCTAATGCACTCTAATGTTCCTGAGTTGTTAAAAGGAGATCCTACTCGGATAAGTCAAGTTATTACTAATCTTGTTAATAATGCGATAAAGTTTACCGAGAAAGGATCTGTTATTATTGAGGTAAGCTCACATGCAGAAACAACAGCCGCGATTAAACTTAACCTTTCTATAAAAGACACGGGAATCGGTATTTCACAACGTGATATCCCGCGTTTGTTTAATGCATTTTCTCAAATTGATTCAAGTATAACGCGTCGATTTGGTGGAACCGGCCTAGGATTAGTTATTGCTAAGCGCATTATTAACATGATGGAAGGTGATATTTTCGTTACAAGCCAATTAGGCAAAGGATCTGAGTTTTGTGCAGAATGGTGGGCTAGTAAACAGAATATTTCTTCTGATGAAACAAAAGCACCTTTACTACAAGGTGTAGAAATCATTTTATTGGAAGATCATCCCATAATTTGTCGAGCAATCAGAAATATGTTGCTAGACTGGGAAGCCAACGTATGCATTGTCAAAAATATAGATCTTCTGCTGAGCAAACTTCAACAAAGCACCCTGTTAACTAGAGTCATCGTGGGTTTGGGTTTTGATTCCTCATCTAAGGAATATATTAAGTCTCTGTATAAAAAAATAAGAGCCACTTTTGCTGCTAAATTAATCTTTCTTATTCCGAATAGAATAACCATCCACTCATCTCAACTATTGGCGGATGAAAATTTTTCAATGATCGAAAAGCCGATTCGCAAACACGTCTTATTAACTGAATTAGTAGAGTTTAATGCCCAAGCCAGAACAGAATTTATATCCGACGAAGAAATAAATAATAAATTCCCCAGTTGCAAAGCGTTAGTCGCAGAAGATCATAAGTATAATATGATTTTGATGACTAGCTTTCTCGAGAAAAAAAATGTTACTGTTATTCAAGCCGTTAACGGTGAGCAGGCGATTGAACTCTATAAAACCGAAAATGTAGATATTATATTCATGGATATTCATATGCCGAAAATGGATGGAATAGAAGCAATAAAAATAATAAGGAATATGGATAATAGTATTAATCGGGTGCCTATTGTAGTGCTTACTGCTGATGTATTTATTCAGGAAAATGAGCAGCTGGATCCTTCGCTGATTGAGGAAATATTACTTAAGCCAGTATGTAGTCGCAATTTATGGGCTGTGTTAGAAAGGGTGAATATCGGCAAGCGTTCTCATCCAGCCACCCCATTAAGCCAATCCGCTGGCCACGTAGCCGCTTATGCTGCTGTTGCAAATGAGTTTCCCGAAATTTTACAGGCTAAATTTGCAAAAGAAGTCGATTTACTTTACGACTTAATCAACGTTTCCTATCAGCAAGATGATCTAATGGAACTGAAAAATTTGCTGCATAAAATGGCGGGAATGGCTGGCCCATTTGGAATAAATGAGCTGTCAACTATCTGCAACGAATTTGTTCGACACTTAGAAAAGCATGATATACCCAAAATGGAATCGTCTTTTGAGCGCTTAACCCAGTTTAAAATCTCCTTGCTTAAGCATTCTTCGATAAAAACAAAAGCCGGGAAGTTGAATTAAAACACGCGCTAGAAGATAATAAGCTTAATGATTACGGCGAACATTCATTTGCAGAGTGGAGTATTTTATAAATTGACTATGATTTTCAAGTTTACAGGTGTTGGGTGATTGAGCGTACTGAAAATATAGGTAAAAACCTTCTGCGAGATAATCTTCTTATACGTTTTGAAGGTGATAATGCTAAGCCGGTAGCTTGGGTGAGTGGGCCTCCTGGCTCAGGAAAAACTAATTTAGTATCGACTTATGTTAAAGATAAGACCCCCGTCATTATTTGGTATGAAATCGAAGCGGGCGATGAAGACCCCGCGACTTTTTTCCATTATTTGTCTGAAAATATCAAAAAAAAATGTCGGTTTCCGAATAACTGGGTAACCCCTTTAAAGCCTGAATTCCTACCTTCTGTGGAAGTTTATGCACGCCAGTTTTTTCAATTACTGTGTGAGAGTATTAATCAACCCTTTATTTTAGTTTTAGACCAATACCAAGAGTTACCCGATGATTCCATCATTCATCAATTAATCAAACATTTCATTCGCGCACTGCCGAGTCGTAGCTCAATCATTTTCTTAAGCCGGACAGAGCCACCAGCTTCCTTAGCACGATTTATTGTAAATCAACAAATTGAATACATTGGATGGAATGATTTACGTTTTACTTCCGATGAAATAGATGCGCTTGGACGTTTGTGGGGTTTTTGTGATAAAGAGATGCAGTTGTTAGAGAGTGCAAAACCACAGATTAATGGCTGGGTAGCCGGCGCCGTATTGTTTTGTGACTTTATTCGAAATGTCAAAAAGGTACCCGAAAAACTCGATTTAACCAATTCTGATATTTTACTGAACTACTTTTCTGGCGAAATACTTAATCAATTAAGTGAGGTCGAAAGATCATTTTTATTTCAGATTGCTTTTTTACCGCGGTTTGACCCAGAAATTGCGACTGAGCTAACGGGGATCAAAAATTCACCGCATATTATAGAACGACTATACAATAATCATTCGTTTACCGAAAAACTAAGTTACTCCTCAAACGAGTATCAGTTGCATCCGTTATTCAGACGGTTTTTGCGTTCGCGGATCAACGAAGAGTGGTCTACAGCAGATATTCGACAGATAAAACAAAGAGCGGCTGTATGCCTAGAAAAACAAGGATTAATTGATCATGCCATCACTTATTGGTTTGCAGCGCAGCAATGGGGCGAACTCAGCAGAATTGCTGAAACTTATACCGACGTACTGATTGAGCAGGGAAGAGGGAATACCGTTGCCAAGTGGTTTCAGCAAATTCCAACTAACATACTCGAAAAAAATCCTTGTTTTTCATATTGGAGAGCACGGGCCGTCATGCCTTATGATACCAATGAAGCGCGTTATCAATATAAGCTAGCGTACGACAACTATTCTTTAATCAATACTGACATCAATAAAAAGTGGTTGTGTTGGGCAGGCTGTGTCGCGACTTATATTCACGAGTGGAAAGCGTTTAAAGAACTCGATTTTTGGATTAGTGAATTAAGCTTTTTACCGTCTGATTTTCCAGCTGGATGCAATATTGAAACAAAAGCCAGTGTGACCTCGGCAATGTTCATGGCTTTGGTCTTTCGACAACCGGATCACCCTAACTTCACTCAATGGGAAATGGCAAGTTTAGCGCTGGTCAAGAGCGCGCTCAATATCAACCAAAAAATTACCATTGGTAATTGCTTAGTACTCTATTATTCTTGGATTGCAGACTTACCTAAATGTCGGGTAATCATGGAATCCGTGCGCGAAAATATTACCCAGCCCGATGTTTTACCACTTACCAAAATTATCTGGTATTCAATGGAAGCCATGTATGCTTGGTTGGGTTTAAAACCAAGTCGCTGTGAAGAGTGCGTTACGATTGGACTTGCCATGGCCAAGCAATTTGGCATCCACATCTGGGATTTCATGCTAAATGCGCAAGGCACTTATGGCAAACTATCCTCTGGACAACTTTCAGGTGCAGGGGCTTATTTAAAGCAAATGTCCCATTCTGTAAGCGGTGGACGCTTTCTTGACGGTTCTCAATATCACTATCTAGGTGCTTGGGTTTCCGTACTCAAAAAAGACTATCCTCAAGCGCTCGAAAAGATAAAGTTTGCGCATGATTTGGCAACGGATGCAGGCTCGCCATTTCCCAAAACATTTGTAGACATTGCATTATCCCAAATGTTGTTTGAGCAAGGCGAAAAATCGGCAGCCATCACATTGATTAAGCAAGTGAACGACGCGGCGGATTCACTACGCAGTCGTCATTTCAAACACCATAGTTTTTTGATGCTGGCCTATTTCCATTTATCGGATGATCAAAGTGTTGCAGGAATTGATTATTTAAAAAAAGGATTCAAATTCGCACGCGAAAATCATTTCTTAAGCCTAATATGGTGGCGGCCAGAAGTGATGTCTAAATTGTGTGGAATTGCATTATTGCAAAACATTGAAACGCCATATGTCAAAGAATTAATTATCAAGAACAGATTGTCACCGGATGCAGAATTTTTTGGCTTGGAGCGCTGGCCCTGGCAAGTAAAAATTACTTCTTTTGGTCATTTTACCCTCTCGCAATACGATAAAGTGATTGCGGCTTCAGGAAAAAGCCAAGCCAAACCTTTAGAGTTGTTAAAAGTATTAGTTTCCTATGGCGGTCAAAAAGTGAGTGAAACAAAAATTACCGACTGCTTATGGCCAGATGCCGAAGGAGATATGGCGCATCACTCATTTAATACAACCTTGTATCGTTTAAGAAAACTATTAGGCTGTGATAAATCGCTACTATTGAACGGCGCTAAATTGAGTTTAAATCCCGCTCTTTGCTGGACCGATGTTTGGGCATTTGAAATGATGGAAAAACAGGTAATACTACAATTGCAAAAACCGGTAATAGATTCCGCCGCTATTGAGCAAATAGAGATGGAATTATTTTATTTATATCAAGGTTCTTTTTTGAGCCTTGAAAGTGAAAAACCCTGGGTGTTTATAAAACGAGAAAAAGAACGCAGCCGTTTTATCAGGATCGCAGAACAAATCGGAAAATTTTGGTTTGAGTCCTCACAATTTGACAATGCCATTCGTTTTTATCAAAAGACCATAGAAGTTGATCACTTAGTAGAGTCATTTTATCAGCAGCTCATACTCGCGTATCAGCAAGTTGGGCGTAAAGCAGAGGCAAATTCTGTTTATAAGCAGTGCGAGCAATCATTGAGTAAATTTGGCGACATCAAACCCAGTGAAAAGACCAAGAAAATCTATCGCGACTGCATGAGCTCATAAGCTAAATCCTTAGGCATTGAGTATAAAGCCTTGCATTGGCGTATTTAGAACATTCTGAACCCGTTTTAGGTTTCGGTCTGTAATCTCTTCCAAAGTGAGCTGTAATAGATTCTCAGGCAAGCTCCTACCGATAGCCGCAGTGCGCACGCACCAAGGATATACTATCCGCACTAAACTGGTGCGGTTATCGGCTTTTTTCACCTCAATATATAGAAGGTCATACTCTTATTTTTTATAAATAACATATGCTTATACCTTGTGTTGCATAATGGCCTAGCAGTTGCAGAATAGCCTCAAAGCGATTTATTTTGAGGATTAGCATGAAAGAAAAATTGGTATTAGTTGGAAATGGTATGGCAGGCGTCAGAACCTTAGAAGAACTTTTGAAAATAGCGCCAGAGAAATACGATATCACCGTTTTCGGTGCAGAGCCATACGGCAACTACAATAGAATATTACTTTCCCCTGTTCTAGCCGGAGAGAAATCCTTGGACGAGATCATGCTCAATGATGAGCAATGGTATAAAGATAACGATATTGCCTTAATTAAGGGAAAAAAAGTCGTTGGCATCGATCGTAAAAAGAAAACAGTGACCTCGGAAGACGGCACCACCTCATCTTATGATCGTCTCTTGTTAAGTACCGGTTCTAATCCCTTCATGATCCCCATTCCAGGGATTGACACACCCGGTGTTATCAGTTTTCGTGATGTTTATGACGTAGATCAAATGTTAGATGCCAGCAAAAAGCATAAACACGCCGTCGTCATTGGCGGTGGCTTGCTTGGCTTAGAAGCCGCAAATGGCTTAATGTTGCAAGGCATGCATGTCACCGTTGTGCATTTGAGCGATACCTTAATGGATCGACAAATGGACTCGGTATCTGGAAACATGCTGAAAACCTCGTTAGAGCAGAGAGGTCTGCAATTTTTAATGGAACACTCCACCGAAGCCATTATCGGTGATGACAGAGTAACCGCCGTGCGTTTCAAAAACGGAGTAGAAATAGCCGCCGACATCGTAGTAATGGCCGTGGGTATTCAACCCAATATCGCACTTGCCGAAAGTGCAGGTATCTATTCCGAACGCGGCATTGTAGTCGATGACACGATGCAAACTTACGATCCCACAATATATGCCGTTGGTGAATGTGTGCAACACCGAGGTTCCACCTATGGACTTGTCGCGCCGTTATTTGAACAAGCAAAGGTTTGTGCCAATCATCTTGCCGAATATGGAATAGGGCGTTATCAAGGTTCTGTGACCTCGACAAAATTGAAAGTAACCGGTATTGATTTATTTTCTGCGGGTGATTTCAATGGTGACGAGCACAGTGAAGAGCTTGTCATGAAAGATGTCTCACGCGGTATCTATAAAAAAATCGTAATCAAAGACAATAAAATCAGTGGTGCTGTCATGTACGGCGATACGGTTGATGGTGCATGGTATTTCCAACTCCTGCGGGATGAAACAGACATCTCGGATATTCGCGATAATTTACTTTTTGGGCAAGCCCATCTAGGTGATTCAGGCCATGGTGGACATAACCTAGCCTCGCAAATGAGTGACGCCACTGAAGTCTGTGGCTGTAACGGTGTTTGCAAAGGTGAGATCACCAAGGCGATAACCACCAAGGGCTTATTCACCTTAGATGATGTACGTGCCCATACTAAAGCCTCGGCATCTTGTGGCTCATGTACCGGCCTTGTCGAGCAAATCATTGCTTCTACTTTAGGTGGCGATTATTCAGCCGCCAGCAACGTAAAATCAATTTGCAAATGTACCGAGCATACCCATGAAGAGATTCAAACCGCCGTCAAAGCGCATAAATTAACAAGTTATCGAGCCGTGATTAAACACATGGATTGGAATACCCCCGATGGCTGCCATGCGTGTCGACCGGCATTAAACTATTACGCCTTAGCGGCATGGCCGGCAGAAGCAGTTGATGATCCGCAATCGCGTTATATCAACGAGCGTGTGCATGCGAATATTCAAAAAGACGGTACTTATTCCGTGGTTCCGCGTATCTGGGGTGGCGTGACCAATCCCAAAGAATTACGTGCGATAGCCGATGTCGCCGATAAATATAAGGTGCCCACCGTTAAAATAACCGGTGGCCAACGGATTGATTTACTCGGTGTCAAAAAACAAGATCTTCCGCTCATGTGGAAAGATCTCAATGATTCTGGAATGGTTTCAGGTCATGCCTATGGTAAATCGCTGCGCACCGTAAAAACCTGTGTTGGTAAAGAACATTGTCGTTTCGGAACACAATACTCCATGGCGCTCGGTATAAAAATCGAGCAACTCACCTGGGGTTCTTGGATGCCGCATAAATATAAAATTGCTGTATCTGGTTGCCCACGAAACTGTGCAGAGGCCACCATCAAAGACTTTGGCGTGGTCGCGGTTGATTCGGGTTATGAGCTACATGTTGGCGGTAATGGTGGTATTAAAGTAAGAGCAACCGATTTATTATGCAAAGTCACCAGTGAAGAGGAAGTGATCGAATATTGCAATGCGTTCACCCAAATGTATCGCGAGCAAGCGCACTATTTAGAACGCACAGCACCGTGGATAGAGCGAGTTGGATTGTCCTATGTGAAAGCACATGTTGTGGAAGATCAAGCCAACCGAAAAAAACTATCGCAGCGATTTATTGAATCACAATCCTATGTGCAAAAGGATCCATGGGCAGAAAGAACCACTGGTGATTTCCAAAAACATCAATTTGTTACCTTGAAAGAAGTATCTTAATTAGTATTTTAGCTAAATATTTAGGCTAAACATTTGAGTAACAACGCGAAAAAATAAAGGCAAAACAATGACCCATTTTATTGAAGTAGGAAAACTAGAAGACATACCACAGTTAGGTTCTCGTGTTATCAGCACTGTAGCAGGAGATGTTGCTGTTTTCAGAACCAGTGATGATGAAGTTTTTGCTTTAAAAGACAGCTGTCCTCATCAAGGTGGCCCGCTTTCACAAGGTATTGTGCATGGCAAAAAGGTCACCTGTCCGTTGCATAATTGGGTCATACAATTAGAAGATGGCGAAGTCATCGCACCGGATGAAGGTTGTGCGGCAAAGTACCCGGTTAAAGTCGAAAACAATATTGTATTTGTGCAACTCTAAAACCTCACGAATAAATTTGGGATACTAAAATGCTATTTACGCGCCCGATTAAAAATGAAATAAAACTGCCTGGCAAACAGGAAGAAGTCGTAGACTGGAAATATACCACCTGTGGATATTGCTCTACTGGTTGCTCCATCGAAGTAGGAGTTAACAAAAAAGGCGAGGGCATTAAAGCACGAGGCGTCGGTGATGCCGACGTAAACCAGGGCAAGCTTTGTTTAAAAGGAATTTTTGAACACGAATTATTTACCTCAGCGGGCCGCGGAACGGTGCCATTAATGAGGGATAAAATATTTGAAGATTATAAAGAAACCACCTGGGATGCGGCATTTGATAAAACCGCTGCTGAAATAGAACGCATCCAGCAACAATACGGCAGAGACAGCTTTGCGATTGTTTCAACCGGACAAATACTGACCGAAGAATTTTATACCTTAGGTAAGCTTGCGCGCGGTGTTATTGGTACTAATAACTACGATGGCAATACTACGCTGTGCATGGCCTCGGCCGTATCGGGCTATAAACGTTCATTTGGCTCCGATGGTCCACCGGGTTGCTATGATGATTTTTCCCATACTGACTGCCTCATGGCATTTGGTTCCAATCTACCAGAGCAACATCCGGTCATCTATTGGCGTTTGAAACAAGCGCTGGAAAAGAAAAAATTTCCGTTAATCGTGGTGGATCCGCGGGTCACCATGTTTGCACAATTTGCCGATATGCACTTGCCGATTACACCGGGAACCGATGTCGTTCTACTGAATAGCTTGGCCCACGTAATACTCGACGAAGGCTTAGAAGATCGAGCCTATATGGAAGCGCATACATCAAACATTGAAGCATTTGAAAAACTCGTCGAAAAATACAACCCGGTTATGGCTGCAAAGCAATGTGGCATCGATGAAGATACCATCCGCAACGTCGCTAGGCTGTATGCTAAAGCAGATGCTGCAATGAGTATCTGGACCATGGGCATTAACCAAAGTACGCATGGCTCTGATGGCGTGGTTGGCATTAATAGTTTGAATTTAATCACCGGCAATATCGGTAAAAAGGGCGGCACCAGTCTTTCCATTACCGGTCAATGTAATGCCATGGGCACACGTGAATGGTCATCGTGCTCAGGTTTACCCGGTTATCGCGCCTTAGAAAAAGAACAAGACCGCGAAGATATCGCCAAATTTTGGGGAATCGATCCTGAGTTTTTCCCGAAAAAACGCGGTTTATTCCAAACCGATATTTTTCCGGCGATTGAAACCGGGCAAATAAAAGGCTTGTGGATTATCGCTACCAATCCAATGACCTCCATGCCAAATACCGCACGTATTCGCAAAACCTTCGAAAACTTAGAATTTTGCGTAGTGCAAGATTCCTATAGAGATGTAGAAACCACCGAATACGCCCATGTTTATTTTCCAGCGGGCTTATGGGCAGAAAAAGAAGGCTGCATGACCAATACCGAAAGACGGGTTAATTTCATTAGCAACGTTTTGCCACCGCATGCTGAATCAAAACCAGACCTTTGGATTTTTAACCAAATGGCAAAACGTTTTGCCAATGGTAACAAAATCGAATTTCCAGAATCGGCTTCCGCCGTGTTTGATGAAATGCGTGAATTATCCAAAGGCCGATTTCTTGATATTTCAGGCATGTCACATGAAAAAATCGAAAAAAACCGTGGCCTCCAATGGCCTATGAAAGAAGAGGCCGAACAAGGTTCAGCACGGTTATACGAAGACGGCGTATTTAATTACCCGGATAAAAGAGCAAAACTAATTCCACTCGATTTTATTGATAACAATGAAGTCCCTGATGAAAAATACCCATTCTGGCTTAATAGTGGGCGAGTGGTCGAGCATTTCCATACCCGTACCCGAACCGGAAAAATCGGCAATCTTAATAAATTCAGTCCAACGCCCTATATGGAAATGAATTCAGATGCAGCGGCCGAACTAGGCATCACACATATGAGCTATGTTCGCCTTGCCTCAAGGCGTGGCGATGCCGTGGTCTTAGTGCAGCTGACTCAGCGTGTACCTCGCAATATGGTTTTTATTCCCTTTCATTTTCATGAATGTGTTAATCGACTAAGTCTTGGCCTATTAGATCCTCATTCTCGGCAGCCTGCATTTAAGCAATGCGCCGTGCGTATTGAAATGGTAAGCAAGCAAGAAGCGGCCGCCATTACCAATAAATCTAATAGAGCATTTTAAAGCAGTAGGAGTCCAATATGTTTGAAGTTCGAAAAGACGAACCCGGTTATGCATTTATACCCGACGTAGAAACTGCCGAAAAAAATCAGTGGGGAACAAACATTGCGACCGTTGCCGAAGATGATGCAGCGCGTGGCAAATCCCTCAACATTAATGGCGATCAAGGGATTAGCGAAAACCCCAATCGTTACAAGCAACATGGTTTTCATTTTACCGCCGATAACTGCATTGGCTGTCATGCCTGCGAAGCTGCGTGCAGTGAAAAAAATGATTTACCAGCCCATTTAAGTTTTCGTTCTGTGGGTTACATAGAAGGCGGAAGCTATCCGGCCTATCAGCGACTCAATATCTCGATGGCATGTAATCATTGCGACGACCCCGTGTGCTTAAAAGGTTGTCCTACCCGTGCGTATAGCAAATACGCCGAATACGGCGCAGTATTACAAGACCCTGATACCTGTTTCGGTTGCGGTTACTGCACCTGGGTTTGCCCCTATAACGCGCCACAGCTTGATTTATCCAAAGGTGAAGTCTCTAAATGTAATATGTGTGTAGATCGTCTAGAAGTCGGCTTAAAGCCTGCGTGTGCAGCGGCCTGTCTTGGTGGCGCCTTAGATTTTGGCGTAATCGAAACCAAACCTGAAAACCGCGAGCAGGCTAAAGTCCAAATACCCGGTTTTCCAGACCCAGCGATTACTAACCCCAATATTCGTTTTCAACAAACCCGTTCACTACCGCGAGAAATGACACGGACGGATTCACAACCGCTGAGATACCAAAGAGATGAGCAAGGGCAGGGCGAATACAAAAGCAAACCCGTTATTAAACCCAAGCACAAAAACGGGAACAAAGAATGGAATTTTTCCAAGCTCAGTTCACGCGAAAACCCACTGGTAATATTTACCCTAATATCACAAGCAGTTGTTGGTGCCTTTTCCATTCTCTATTTAGCACCCCTATTAGGGATCACCGAATTATCGAGTGCGAGCAACCCTAAAACCGTATTAAGTTTATTAGTCTTCATGTTTACAATACAAGTGGTTGGTCTCGCAATGTCTACCCTGCATCTCGGAAAACCGCATCGTTTTTATCGTGCGTTTAATAACTTAAAGTATTCACCAGTGGGCCGGGAAGTTGCCTCGCTCGCCGTCTTTTTTAGCCTCTTTTCTGTCTATGTCGTATTAGAATCGGGTTTATTATCCTTTTTACCTGCTACCGTCGTCAGCACGGCATCTAATATCGTTGGACTATTAGCGCTGGTCATGGGGCCGATATTTATTTATGCCATGCATAAAATCTATCGCATCAAAGCACGTCCTTTTTGGAATCATTGGCAAGTATTAACCACATTTTTTGGCAATACACTCGCCCTTGGTGCCTTATTAGTGGCTGTTGCATTTAGCCTATCATTAGCGCTGCAAGCGGAAAGTTTTGGCCCCGTCATTAGTTTGCTCGCGCCCATTTTATTCATTGGTTTATTGATCGAAGGCTATGGCTTGTATCAACATAAAAAAGATTTAGAAAAATCCGGTGGTGAAGGTGCGGCAGCACAACTCGTGCAAGAATCCACCTTTGGAAAAACCTACCAAGCTCGCAATATGGCATTAATCAGCGCAATAATCCTGGTAGGAATACTTTCCATAACCGCCATTGATGGCTATATCGGTGTATTTGCATGGCTAGCACTAAGTGCCTTCATCATTGCAACCGCAGTGATAGGACGTGCATTATTTTATGTATTAGTCATCCCCACAACCATGCCCGGTGCCTTCTTTTGGAAAAACGCGGGTTTCCAAGACCATGCCAGAGAATCAGGCTTAGCCGACATGCAACAAGTCGGCGTATTACCTAAAACCGACTACCACCATGAACTCATGGCCAGGGCAAAAAATGATATTGCCGAAGAAATAAATAAAATAAAACAAGAAGGTTTCATAAAAGGTATTAGCAGTCGCCTAGTGAAAAGAATAGTCACCATAAAACAAGGTTTATAACCCCGCCCCTAATGGAGGCGACAACTAGCCTAGCACAGGGAGGATTTTGGAATTAGTTCCAGAGTCATTAAAAAGTCATGCAGGTGTAATTAAATGTTTAACAGCGTATAACAAGGCGCTGTACTCGGATAGCCTCCTAGAAACTATATCTTAAATCAAAAAATACGCGGTCATTTTTTGCAATCTTGCTGGGTATGCTATTCGCATTGTTTTTTTGTGCTTGATATACAATTCCTCCGACCATAATAGAAAAAGCGTCAAAGATTTCATATTCAGCAGATCCTCGATAAAAAGCACCATCGTCTATCGATGTGCCGAAGATGGATAGCAGGGCGACGAGTTGGAGTTTTTCACGGAAAAAATTTCCCGTATAGCGAAGTGCAATTTGCTCTTCATCTCTTAATGTCAGATCAGGTAATTCTTCTAAAGCGATATTATAGTTTAACAAGCGTCGGTTAACGGCTTCTACGGAATACACGATATCTTGAATGCCTGTGTAATCAAAACCAAACATAACATCGAGGCGGCGCAATAAATTATTGCTATTGGAAAAAGCCAAGCCGTCAATGATCGCCGTTTCTGATTTGAATAACCAATTGCCTAATACAAAATTAGTGGCGCCACCGGCCAAATTTATACGGCTGTGGTTTAAGGTAGCAGGTGTAGAATTATTCATTTTAACATAAGGTATATCATCATAAACTTGTGCGGCATGGAAGGATAAATCCCAGCCACTAAATGTACTGTTTAAAGAAACTGCAAATTCTGGATTAACAATGCTGTTTGGAATATTTTCCGCGATTGGATCGCCTTGGCCTAAATAAAAGTCACTGCCAAGCGGGGGGGTCTTGTTGAATCTAATTTCGGGAATAACTATTGCGCTTAAGTTCCAGTTAGCATAGTAAAAATCGGTTTTTATCATGCCGACGGGTAACCGTAAATCTTCAATGTCCATCATTCCGGGTTCTCGAAAATCAAGTGGGTTTAATACATCTACTACGCGTATAGAATCTGATTTTCCCCATACAACGATTTGGCGGCCGACTTTAATATCGAGATAATTCGTTATTGTTCCCTGTATATAGGCCTCACGGAATTCAATTTCAGATTGGTAGGTATCAATAACTTCTTGGCGATAGTTTTTTTCACCATTGATGAAATAGGCATAGTCGTAAAAGATATTTGCGCTAATAAAGGTGTTCCATGAGTTCGAAATTTCCAGTTTAAATTCGGGGATGAGTTTATATTTTAAACGCGATAGACGATAGTCTGTTTCGTTTTCTACGGGTTCATCTTGTTGAAAATTGTAAGAGCCACTGAACGAGCCATGAGAAACTAAATCCCATTTTCTTTTTTGTGTTGCCTGAAAGCTAGAAGCAACATCAGACTCTAAGGTAGTCGTTTTTTCAAATTCATTCAGCAGCGCTTCTAACTCCGCATCTTCTTCATCTTCTTCATCTGTCATTGCGGCCTGATTCGTGTCAAAACCTTCTAACAATGATGCGAGTTCATTATCAAAAGTATCAGCATGGCTTATGGTGAAGATAGATAATAGCAATATACTACAGGGGAAAAACAAGTAATTCATTGAGTGTCTATAGACCTTTTTCGAGCTGACGAATGCTAAATTGATTCTCATCTAAATTTTGATTGTATTTAACATGGCTAAATTTCAGGATGGTTTTATGGATGTTTGTTTTGCCTTTTTTGGTGGTCATGTGAATTTCAGTCGGTGTCCAGATATTGTCAATGAGTTTTAAGCTTTTTATTTCCATGTATTTTAATCGCTTTCCTTTTTTAATCCAATTAATGGCACGAGTAATGACGTGGCTATCTTTACGCACAAATAATAGAGACTTCGTATATCCGGTTTCATCGATTATATCGTCTGAGCTGGGAATGCTTTCAATCACCCAAACAGGGATTGACTGGATCTCCATTTCCTTTTTCAGGGTGTAGTCGTAGTCGTTCAAATCAAATGTGCTCATGTCGGCATAGGTGAAGTCTGACCCCATAAAACTGCCGCTTTTATCGCTTGCCGATATTCGTTTACTTTTGCGTAATGCGGGTAAATACAACCATTGGTCATCGTCTTTATTCGACGCATCGTAGTCGTATGTTAATAATCCGGTGTTCTTGATATCTGCTGGCTGTATAAAAAACATGATGCGTTTAGTATCTTTGCCAAAGTCTTTGCTCATAGAACGCATTTTTCGAATTCGTTGCTTGCCTTTTCTGTCGATAAGTATCATTTCTAATTCGGCGGTTTGATTGTCTCCGTTATCTCGTGCATCCACTGTTTCCATAATTTTCCGTGCTTCTGCATCATCCGCAATGCTTGCAAAAGATACTGCAAACAGTGCAAAACCCAGTATTAGTAAATAATTAGGTTGTTTAGCCATTATTCTCTCCCTGAATCTATTATTGGGCTACGCCCGTGATTGTCTTTCTTTCCATAGAGCATTTTCATTAACGCAGGTGCAAGAAATAGATCAGACACCAATGCGAGCATTATTGCGCTACCGGTTATAATACCAAATATGATGACGTTGTTCATGTTCGCCAATATGTATACAAAAAAGCCAGTACATAAGACCGCTGTTATAACGATGATAGCGCGGCTAGTTCCGAGCAGTGTTTCGGTGGTTGCCAATTTTCAAATAAAATTAAGCGGGGCGAGGGGGGAATTCAGATTTTATTTGCTGGTTGCTGTTATGCGTTGTTGTAATCTAGGTTTAATTGATATGCATTAATTAAACGCGAAGTTTTTCCATTTTGATGAATGCTTTGTACTTCGGGAAAAACTTGTAAGGTAAACCGGACACGCATGTTATTTCGCATGATCTTTGGAAAATGTTGGATATTAAACGGTGTGTACAGTGTTCCATCGTCGCTTACGATATTGTAGTAGCCAAGATAGGCGATGTTATAAATAATCGTTCCGCTGGCAGTGACGAGGTTGTCAGTTTTAAGCGTATCAATTTTCTTGTTTGAATGTTTGACAGATGTTTTTTTGAATAGCTCAAATAGTTGGGTTACATTTTTTAATATCATATTATTCCTGATTTATTCGGAGTGTGTATCTGCGATAAATAAATGGGGGTCAACACGTGCGTTGTTCAAGCTCACACTCCAATGCAAATGTGGCCCGGTCACTCGACCGGTCATGCCTACCGTACCGAGAATATCTCCTTGTTTTACGCGATCACCGGACTGTACTTTTATTTCGTCCATATGGCAATACATGGTCACCAAGCCTTGTCCGTGGTGAATAAAAACGGTATTGCCGTTAAAAAAGAAATCCCCTGTTTCGACGACTATGCCCGCAGATGGTGCTTTTATTGGAGTACCGGTAGGTGCTGCTATGTCAAGTCCGCTATGGGGTTTACGCGGCTGATCATTAAAGAAACGCCGCAAGCCAAAAGGGCTGCTAAATCGTCCCTCAACGGGCAATGCAAATCTCATTTCTACATCGTCATGATCTTGCCAATACTTTAATGCGTTGTTGATGCGAGAGCGTTCACTCTTTATGCGTGTCATATCCATTTTGTTGGGGTTAACCATGCGTTTGTTTTTTATCGTTAAGCGTTGTTCTTTGTATGTTTTGTTACTTACCATAAAGCTTTTTTTACGTTCAGTATTTTTTTCTTGAATCGTTAAAAAGTGCTTCCCGGCCTTGGCCGAGAGGGACAAACCGATGACCGCCACCCAGTTTTCATTTTGCTTTAAAACTAATACATTTTTGTTGTTATATTTTACCCTTGGTTTTGCTGCTGAGGCTCCAAGTTCTATGATTGCAACACCCCCAGGGACGCTATTCGCTTGCGGTAATGCTGGTAGGTTAAAACTGACAAAAATACTCAGTAATAAAAATATGGATCTTAGTCTTCGCGGCCATTTTGACTGAAATTTTTCTTGCTTAATCATCTAATAATTCCTCTACGTGACAGAGCAGTTTGCCCTGAGAAAGTCGCGCTTCAATTTTATCTGTGGGTTGAATATCAGCAAGTGTGCGGACAATTTTGCCGCTGGATTTCTGCTGAATGATGGAATAACCTCGCGCCAGTGTTGACAACGGACTGACTGTATTTAGGTTGTGACTTAATTGCGCAAGTCGGTTGTGTTTAGTTTCAAACAGGGTGGCTCTCGACCCTAAGAGTTTATTTTCTAAATGGATAATCTTAAGTTTGATTTTTGACAGTTCGTGTGCGGGTGTATGTTTCATCAGTAAATTGCTTGCATTCGTGTTTCTTGCTCTATTGCTTTCGATGATATAGTTCATCCGTCTACGCAATCGATGTTCCAGTTCATCCACCCGTTGGGTTTGGCTTTGCAGTTTCTGTAAGGGGTGTTGAAACCGTTTGCTCATCAAGCGGAAATAAGTGGTGTTATTTTTTAGCACTTGACAGATGGTGGATTGCAAACGGGTTTCAAGCCGGTTGAATTTATGACGCCATTCTTGTTGGTCAGGGCTGACGAGTTCGGCAGCCGCTGAAGGGGTTGGGGCACGCAGATCAGCGACAAAATCTGCAATGGTGAAATCCACTTCATGGCCTACGCCGGATACGAGTGGGATGTTCAGCTGGGCAATTGCACGAGCGAGGTTTTCTTCATTGAATGCCGATAAATCTTCCAGCGAGCCGCCGCCGCGTGCCAGGATAAGCACATCACAGATTTCATCGGTAGAAGCGTGGACGAGTGCTTTTATGATTTCTTGGGCCGCTGACTCTCCTTGTACCGCAACCGGATAAATCATCACCGGAGTAGCAGGTGATCGCCGTTTTAATACCTGCAAAATGTCTCTAATCGCCGCACCCGTAGGTGAGGTAATAACACCGATACGGCTGGGGAACCGGGGCAGGGATTTTTTATGAATCTGATCAAAAAGCCCTTCTTTCTGCAAGCGGGCTTTTAGGTTTTCAAACGCACGTTGCAGTGCGCCAGCCCCGGCTTCTTCCATGTGTTCAATGATTATTTGATATTCGCCCCGAGCTTCGTAAAGGCCGATGCGTGCTCGAACGAGTACTTGCATGCCATTGCTAGGTATGAAATCAACCAGGCGGTTACGCATTTTGAACATCGCACCACGAACCTGTGCTTTGGAATCTTTTAAGCTTAAGTACCAGTGTCCAGAGGAAGGCTGAACAAAGTTTGAAATTTCACCTTCTAACCAGAGTAGAGGGAATGCTTTATCCAATAGCATTTTAACGTCGGCGTTTAGATCGGAGACGGAATAGATATGTCGATGGGCGGTTTCTGTTTGCATATGTTTATTTCACTATGAGGTCGTGGAGCTTGGTTCTCGCGCTGATCATCATTCTCAGGCTGCCTAAAATAACCAAGGTTTCGCATTTTGTTGTTCTAGGGCTTGCTGGTATCCCAGTTCTGCCTGTTTTTTAGCGGCCCGCACTTGTTTGAGTGCTTTTTTATAGTTGCCTTGTTGATGGGCTTTTTTGGCCTGCGCAATATATTTTTCGGTATCGCGCCATAACCCTCCCACTGCAGCGGCTTTTTTCACCGATCTTTCGGCCTCGATAAGTAGGATGTTGAATTCTCTGGATTGTTGCTCGGGATTGGCTTCCTTACTGGCACAGCCTGTGATGAACACGGTACTCAGGATAACAGTAACTACTATTTTTTTCATGTTATGGGCAGTCTTGCAGTATTTTTGACGGATATATATTCATAATTTCGAGAATTAAGCCATAATAAACCATTAAGTGGCGACATGCCTTAAAGTAACTGGTTTACCGTTTGGCGGTCAAACGGTATAATCACGCGCTATTTTTATAGCCATGGATTACCCACATGCTGCGTATTGAACAAGAAGCCCTGACATTTGATGATGTACTCCTCCTGCCTGCTTTTTCTACCTTATTACCCAACGAGGTTAATTTAAAAACGCAATTGACGCGTGGAATATCGTTGAATATTCCGCTGGTGTCAGCGGCCATGGATACCGTTACAGAATCTGCTTTAGCCATTGCACTGGCGCAAGAAGGTGGAATTGGCATAATCCACAAAAATATGACGGTTGAGAAACAGGTTCAGGAAGTAAGAAATGTTAAAAAATTTGAAAGCGGGGTAATAAAAGATCCGATTACCGTCGATCCGGCGACGAGTATCCGCGAGGTTATGGCGATTACGCGTGCCAATAATATTTCGGGAGTTCCCGTGGTCGATAATGCCGATCTGGTTGGCATAGTCACCAGTCGGGATTTGCGTTTTGAGACTCAATTAGATAGTCCGGTGTCCACGATTATGACGCCCAAAGAACGCTTGGTGACGGTTCAGGAAGGCGCAGAAAAAGCAGAAGTACTTTCGTTGTTACATAAACACCGAATTGAAAAAATTCTCGTGGTTAATAACACCTTTAAGTTGCGTGGCATGATTACCGTCAAAGACATTCAGAAATCAACCGATTTCCCACTGGCCTGTAAAGATGATCAAGGCCGATTACGAGTGGGTGCTGGAGTAAGTACGGGAGCAGGAACCGATGAACGTATCGCCGCCCTGGTGGATGCTGGTGTTGATGTGATTGTGGTGGATACGGCGCATGGGCATTCAAAAGGGGTGTTAGACAGGGTGGCGATGGTGAAGCAACAGTATCCTGATTTGCAACTGATTGGTGGAAATATCGCGACGGCTGCGGCGGGGAAAGCACTGGTTGCTGCGGGTGCGGATGGGGTGAAAGTAGGAATTGGGCCAGGTTCCATTTGCACTACACGCATTATTTCAGGAGTGGGTGTTCCGCAGATTTCAGCGATTGCAAATGTTGCTGAGGCATTAATGGGAACCGGGGTTCCGATTATTGCAGATGGTGGTATTCGTTTTTCGGGTGATATGGCTAAGGCGATTGTGGCCGGTGGTTATTCCGTCATGGTGGGTTCGATGTTTGCGGGTACTGAAGAAGCGCCAGGTGAAATAGAATTATTTCAAGGCCGTTCTTATAAATCTTACCGTGGTATGGGATCGCTTGGCGCGATGTCTCAGGCGCAAGGTTCCAGTGATCGTTATTTCCAAGATGCGCAGTCTGAAGAAAAACTGGTGCCAGAAGGCATAGAAGGACGTGTTCCGTATAAGGGCAGCATGGTTGCTATAGTGCATCAATTACTCGGTGGAATTAGGGCGAGCATGGGCTATACCGGTTGTGCAACCATTGATGAAATGCGTTCGAAACCGGCATTTGCGCGCATCACTGGTGCTGGAGTGCGTGAGAGTCATGTACATGATGTGGCGATTACTAAAGAAGCGCCGAATTATCGAATTGATTAGCAGGGGCGTAAGAGTTCAATAAAGTTACCACAGAGAGCACAGAGAAAAACTTAAGCGATGATTCACTTCTCACTTTATTCAAATGGAAAACCATGACTCAGTCTGCGAACAAGCATTATTCAGATATTCACGCACATAAAATTTTAATTCTAGATTTTGGTTCTCAATATACCCAGTTGATTGCTCGACGCATTCGCGAGATTGGTGTTTATTGTGAAATATTCCCCTGGGATGTTGAAGAAAAAGCCATTATAGATTTCAACGCAAAAGGTATTATTCTTTCGGGTGGCCCTGAGTCTGTAATAGGCGATGAACCGCCTAAAGCCTACCCCATAATTTTTGAATTAGGTCTACCGCTATTGGGTATTTGTTATGGCATGCAGACAATGGCGCAGCAATTAGGCGGTAAAGTTGCAAGCTCTGCACAACGCGAATATGGTTATGCGCAGGTGCGTGCACGCGGTCATACTGAGTTACTTAAAGACATTGAAGATCATACGACGGAAGAAGGCTTTGGGATGTTAGATGTGTGGATGAGTCACGGTGATAAAGTGACTGAAATGCCATCGGGATTTAAACTCATGGCCAGCACCGATAGTGCGCCTATTGCGGGTATTGCAGATGAACAAAGAAAATTTTATGGAGTGCAGTTTCATCCTGAAGTAACACATACCTTACAAGGTGGCAGAATTTTACAACGCTTTGTAATAAAAGTTTGTGAATGTGCTGCGTTATGGAACGCCGGTAATATTATTCAAGAAAGCATTCAAGACGTGCGTGCCAAGGTAGGGGACGACGAAGTCATTCTTGGTTTATCCGGTGGTGTTGATTCATCCGTGGTGGCGGCTTTATTACATAAAGCGATTGGCGACAAGCTTACCTGTGTGTTTGTGGATAATGGATTACTGCGTTTGCATGAAGGTGATCAAGTAATGTCAACCTTTGGCAAACATATGGGCGTTAAAGTGATTCGAGTGAATGCGGAAGAGCGATTCTTAATCGCTTTAAAAGGCCAGGATGATCCTGAGAAAAAACGCAAAATTATCGGTAATTTATTTATTGATATTTTTGAAGAGGAATCAAATAAATTAAGCCGTGCGAAATGGCTGGCTCAAGGTACGATTTATCCGGACGTAATTGAATCTGCAGGCTCTAAAACCGGTAAAGCACAGGTGATTAAATCGCACCACAATGTGGGTGGCTTACCGGATTATATGACGCTTAAATTAGTAGAGCCATTGCGCGAATTATTCAAAGACGAAGTTAGAAAACTTGGTGTCGAACTCGGTTTGCCATATGACATGGTTTATCGGCATCCATTTCCAGGGCCAGGTTTAGGCGTGCGTATACTTGGTGAAGTGAAAAAAGAATATGCCGATTTATTACGCCGGGCCGACCATATTTTTATCGAAGAATTATATCGTCACGATCTTTATCAAAAAACCTCGCA
>Ga0256830_1000440_pt1 | contig 33721 bp, 33 predicted proteins | sample 128326metaG_FD_190537 | JGI IMG/M metagenome (GOLD analysis project Ga0256830, IMG submission 190537) | Hydrothermal vent microbial communities from Lau Basin, Pacific Ocean - 128-326 | ecosystem: Environmental > Aquatic > Marine > Hydrothermal vents | place: Pacific Ocean: Lau Basin | collected...
CAAAGGACCAACGAGGTATGTGAATGTGCGTTCCTGTCAAAACGGCCCGCCCTGGTGCGGCCTCGCATTTTCACGCCCGTTATCCAGGAGGCAACATTTTCAAATTCCGTTCACACTCTGCGTCCTCTGCGTCTTTGCGTCTCTGCGTTGGGATCGCGTGGCCGGAACAGGATCTGCGGGCTGCGCCTCTGCGTTGAAGATTTTTCCCTTCCTGCTATTGAATGACCGTTCAGTCCGGGTCGCGGTCCAGGCCCAGGCGTGCGGCGAAGTCGTCCAGGGCCTTGCGGATGTGTTCCTTGATGTCGGCCTCGAGCTGGACGATGCCGTGGATGAGGGTGTCGTGGATCTCCTTTTCCAGGGCGGCGCGGAAGTCCTCGATGGTCTCGGCCAGTTCCTCGGGCGCGGCGGCGGGCGGCGGCATGGCGGGGTTGTCCTCCAGGGGTTGTTCTCGTCCGGCGCCGGTGCCGGGGGCGGGCACCACCACGTCTTCCAGCACCGGCACTGAGTCTTCGTCGCCCGGCGCCGGCGGTTCCGGTGCCGGGGCGGGATCGGCGGCGGGCCTGCGGTGGCCCGACATGCCGGCCCGGGCGATGCTCTCCTTGGCCGCGGAGATCTTGCTCTCGCTCTGCAGCAGCAGCTCCTTGATGGACTCCAGCGAGCGCACCAGCGTCTCGTGGGCGTCCTCCTGGATGGTCTTCTTGGGCCGGTCTTCCGCCATGGCGTTCAGAGCTGGTGGGTGTGCAGCGGGTAGCCGCGCTCGCGGTAGAAGCGGTAGCGCTCGCGGGCCTGCGTGCGCTGGGGTTCCACCGGGGGCACCACCTCCGCCACCCGCTCGAACCGGGTGAAGCCCTCCGGCACCGAGTCCGAGAGGTTGACCAGCACCTCGGCCCCGGGGTTCTCCGGCGCTTGGTGGCCGATGTGGACGGGCACGGTGTCATCGTCCCCGGCACCGGCCAGGGCGTGGGGCACGAAGCTGCCGGCGCGGAAGGTCCACAGCAGGTCGTCCAGGCGCCGGGCCTGGTCCTCGGACGCGGCGTGGACGAAGACCCGGTGCCCCAGGGTGTAGGCCTTCTCCACCAGGCGGCAGGCCAGGCGCTCGTGGGCGTCGGCGCCGCCCTCGGCCAGGATGTAGAAGTCGATGCGGGTCATTTGTGCCCGGCCCGTTCCAGCACGAAGCGGGTGAGCAGCGGCACCGGCCGGCCGGTGGCGCCCTTGCTGTTGCCGCTCTCCCAGGCGGTGCCGGCGATGTCCAGGTGGGCCCACTTGTGCTTCTCCACGAAGCGGGCCAGGAAGCAGGCGGCGGTGATGGTGCCGGCCTCGCGCCCGCCGATGTTGGCCATGTCGGCGAAGTTGCTCTTGAGCTGCTCCTGGTATTCCTCCCACAGCGGGAGCTGCCACGCGCGATCGTCGGCCGCCTCGCCGGCGGCCAGGAGCTGGTCCACCAGGGCCTGGTCGTTGCCCAGCAGGCCGGAGGCGTGTTTGCCGAGGGCGATGACGCAGGCCCCGGTGAGCGTGGCGATGTCCACGATGGCGCGGGGCTGGTAGCGCTCCGCGTAGGCCAGGGCGTCGCACAGGATGAGCCGGCCCTCGGCATCGGTGTTGAGCACCTCGATGGTCTTGCCGGCCATGGAGGTGATGATGTCGCCCGGCTTGTTGGCGGCGCCGTCGGGCAGGTTCTCGCAGGTGGGGATGAGGCCCACCAGGTTGACGGCGGGCTTGAGCCGGCTCACCGCGAGGAAGGTGCCCAGTACGCTGGCGGCGCCGCACATGTCGAACTTCATCTCGTCCATGGCCTGGGCCGGCTTGATGGAGATGCCGCCGGAATCGAAGGTGATGCCCTTGCCCACCAGCACCAGCGGCTTCGCCCGGGCACCCTGGGTGCCGCGGGGCAGGCCGCGGTATTCCAGCACGATGAACTTGGGCGGCTGTCGGCTGCCCCTGGCCACCGCCAGCAGGGCGCCCATGCCCAGTTTTTCCATTTCCTTCCGGCCCAGCACGGTGCAGCGCAGGCGGCTGTCCGCGGCCGCCAGCTTGCGCGCCCGGGCGGCCAGGTACGAAGGCGTGCAGACGTTGCCGGGCAGGTTGCCCAGGTCGCGGGCCAGATCCATGCCGTCGGCCACCGCGGTGCCCTCGGCCAGGCCCGCGGCGGCCCGCTTGAGGTCGCGTTGCGAGGGCACGTTGAAGGTGAGCTTCTTCAGCGGCCGCGCAGGCTCGTCGGCCTCCGATTTCATGGCGGTGAAGCGGTACACCGCCGCGCGCGCATGGCGGGCCGCCTGGCGCATGCGCCAGGCCATGTCGCGGTCCTCCACCTCGAGGTCGGTGAGGTAGATCACCGCGTCCCGGGCGCCACTGGCATCCAGCGTCCGCACCGCCGCTTCCAGCGCCTGGCGGAAGCGGCGGGCGTTGAAGTCCCGTTCCCGGCCGCAGCCCACCAGCAGTATCCGCTCGGCGCCGGTGCCGTCGGCCTCGGGCAGCAGGAGTGTCTGGCCGGGCTTGCCCTCCAGGTCGCCGCGCTTGAGCAGGCGGGTGAGGCGCCCGCCCATGGCCTGGTCGAGGGCGGCGGCGGCGGCCGACAGGCGGCGTTTCTCGAACACCCCCACCACGAGACAGGCACTGCGCTGGCGGGTGGGGTCGGTGACGCGGGCTTCCAGTTTCATGCGATCTCCCTGCTGCCAATGGGTTGCCGGCGGCGGGCCGCCGCGGGAAGGGGGCCGGCGCAGGCGCCGGACTGGTCAAATATACATCACGCAGGCGGGGAAGTTATACAATGCGGGCACCGGGCCTGTGGGCGCGGCCGGAACCCGCCATGATTATCGATCGCTACATCAGCCGCGAGGTCTCGGGGACCTTCGTTGCGGTGGCCCTGGTGCTGCTGCTCATCACCCTCAGCGCCAGCCTGGTGGCCCTGTTCCAGAAGGTGGCCACGGGCGTGCTGCCGGTGGATGCCATCCTGGTGGTGCTGGGACTCAAGGCCGTGGTCAATCTGGAGCTGGTGCTGCCCCTGTCGCTGTTTCTGGCCGTGCTGCTGGCACTGAGCCGGTTGTACAAGGACAGCGAGATGATCGCGCTGGCCGCCTGCGGCGTGGGCCCGGTGCGGGTGTTGCGCTCGGTACTGGGGTTGTCCCTCGTGTTTGCATTCCTGGTGGGGGCCGTGTCGCTGTGGCTCGCTCCGCTGTCCCAGGAGACCAGCGAGCGCATCATCGCCCTGGCCGGGGCCAAGTCGGAGATCGCGGGTCTGGCGCCGGGCCGGTTCCGCGAACTCAAGTCGGGTATCGGTGCCGTGTACGTGGAGGAGGCCAGCGACGACCGCAGCGAGTTGCGCAACCTGTTCGGCCAGAAGCGGGAGGGCCGGCGCCAGGTGATCTTCACTGCCCGCTACGGCTACCAGCGCACCGATCCGGACACCGGGGACAAGTACCTGGTGCTGGAGGACGGTGCCCGCTACGAGGGCGAGCCGGGCAAACCCGACTTCACCATCATCGAGTTCCAGCGCCATACCCTGCGCCTGGAGGAGCGGCTGCCCGAGCTTGCCCGCCTGGACCTGCGGCGCAGCGCGCGCCCCACCCGCACGCTGCTGGCCAGTACCAGTCCGGCGGACCTGGCCGAGTTCCAGTCGCGGGTGTCGTCGGTGCTGGTGTGCGTGGTGTTCACGGTGCTGGCGGTGCCCCTGTCGCGCACCTCGCCGCGGCGCGGGCAGTATGCGCGGCTGGCGGTGGCAGTGCTGGTCTACATCATCTACAGCAACCTGCTCAACGTGGCCCGGGCCTGGGTACAGCGCGAGGTGGTGCCGGCGTGGCTGGGCATGTGGTGGGTTCACGGCCTGATGCTGGCCGTTGCGCTGGTGCTGCTGGCGGCCCAGAGCGGGTTCCGGCCCTGGGCCGGCTGGCGGCCGCTGCCGGGGAGGTGAGACCGTGGCCATGACCACCCTGGACAATTACATCGGCCGCAACGTCATCGCCGGCGTGCTCATGGCCCTGGTGGTGATCACGGCGCTGTTCGTGCTCATCAGCTTCGCCGGCGAGTTCGACGACGTGGGCCGGGCCCGGTACGACTACTGGACCGCCCTGGGCTACGTCCTGCTGCGGGCACCGCGGCGCATGTACGAGGCCTTTCCCGTGATCACGGTGCTGGGGGTCATGCTGGGGCTGGGCACGCTGGCCGGCCGCGGCGAGCTGGTGGCGGTGCGTGCCGCCGGCGTTTCCACCCTGCGTATCGTGCTGTCGGTGCTGCGCGCGGCCCTGCTGCTCATGGTGGCGGCCTTCATCCTCGGCGAGGTGGTGGCGCCGCCGGCGGAGCAGTACGGGCAGCAGATGCGCCTCACGGCGCTGGCCAGCCGGGTGGGGCTCAACACCCGCTACGGCCTGTGGGTGCGTGACGGCAGCAACTTCGTCCACGTGCAGCAGGTGACCAACGACGGCCGGCTGGTGGGGGTGTACGTTTACACCTTCGATCGTTCCCGGCGCCTGGCCACCGTGACCTACGCCCGCGAGGCCCGGCCGGTGGAAGACGGCTGGCGCCTGCATCAGGTGCGCCGCAGCCATATCGGCCGCGAGCACGTGGAGACCGAGCGCCTGGCGGTGCTGGGGCCGGTGCCGCTGTTGCCGGCGGACGTGATCCGCACGGTGTCCCTGTCGCCGGACGTGTTGTCCGTCTGGCGCCTGCGCGATTACATCGACTACCTGGAGCAGAACGGCCTGGACAAGCGTCCCTACGAGCTGGCGTACTGGAACAAGGTGATGATGCCGCTGGCCATCGCCGGCATGGTGCTGCTGGCCGTGCCCTTCGTCATGGGCTCGGTGCGCCACGTGCCGGTGGGACAGCGGGTGTTCACCGGCTTCATGCTGGGGCTGGGCTTCTTCGTCGTCTCGCGCCTGCTGGGGCAGATGGTGCTGGTGCTGGAGGTGCCGGTACTGGCGCCGTGGCTGCCGCTGCTGGGGGCGGTGGCGCCGGTGCTGCTGGTGATCGGGGTGGGCGTGGTGCTGTTACGCCTGCGCCTGTGACGGCCGGGGGACGCACACCACCCGGGTCCGGGTGAGGCGATCGCGCCAGGTCCAGGGCGAGCACTCGTAGATCACCCAGGCCGCGCCCAGGGCCAGCAGGACGCCCGGGGCCGGCCGCAGCAGCAGGTCCAGCGGCGGGCGCAGGTGGAAGGCGGCGCCGGTGGTGGCGCGCAGCAGCCCGAACACGAACAGCGACCACGCCGGCAGCGCAGTGACGAAGCGTGCCAGTGCCTGGGCCCAGCTCACCGGCCCGCCGTCGGCGCGTTGCAGGCGGATGCGCCACGCCCGCATGCCCGCGGTCTGGCCGCCGCGGGTCCAGAACCAGCCAAAGAAGGCGAAGGCGACGCCCAGGAAGTAGAGTGTGACCAGGGGATGGCCCGGGCGCACGGGCTCGCCGCCGGTGAGCGGCAGCAGCAGGGCCGCCGCCACCAGCCACAGGGCCAGCACCAGCAGGGCGTCGTAGATCACCGCCCCCAGCCGCCGCCACAGGCCGGCCGGCCGCAATGCGGATTCAGACATGGATCGCCGTCCACTGCATCGAACGATGATGGCCGCGTGCCCGCCGCCGTGTCAACGCATGCCCGATGCTGCATGCAAGGTTGGGGCCGGGGCCGTGGTTGCAATGCGGGGACGTGCACGGTATTAATGCCGCAAGGATGCCGCCGGCGAGGGCGGCATGCGGAGACAACAACAATCATGAGCATCATCTCTGAACTGGCCGCCGTGCCCGGCGTCATCGCTGCCGGCGAGTATTCCTACCGCGGCGATCGCTTCACCTTCGAGGGACAACTGGACGAGGACAAGGCCCGCATGGCCTCCATCATGTGCCGCGCCACCACCATGGCGGTGCACATGCAGGTGGACATGATGAAGGGCCTGGGCCGGGACTGCGGCTGCGCACCGGCACGCGGCTGGGTGGTGCGCGGGGCCCGGTTCTCGGTATGCGTCATCGCCAACGTGTTCTGCTTCGTCGACAACGAGGCGGCCTCGCTCAACGAGGTCCTGGAACTGATGCGGGACAGGGTGCCGCACCAGGAAGGGGAGCTGGTCTGACGCCGCCGGCGACACGAGGAAATCCACATGCCTGATCTCGACAGCCTGATGCAACTGGATGGGGCCATGGCCGCCTTCCGCTTTTCCGACAAGGGCGAGCTGCTGGAGCACCGCATCGCCCCCGGCAACGAGCTGACGCCGGACATCCTCGACCTGCTGTGCCACGTGTGCGTGGCCAACATGGCCATCGCCACCATGCAGGCCCGGGGCTGGGAGAAGATGACCGGCATGGGCGGGTTCTATCCCATCCAGGGGTTCTCCATGGTGGGGTTCGAGTGGACGGCCATCACGGGGGACGGCTGGGGCGTGGTGGTGCCCAACGCCCGGGCGGACTTCGAGGCGGCCTACGCCGCTCTCGGCCAGTAGGGCGGCGGGCCATGATCAAGCGCCTGCTGGCTCTCGACGGCGTGCTGGTGGTGTGCCAGTTCCGTGACGACGGCGCCCTGGTGGGCGGCTACGGCATGATGGACGAGGCGCAGATGGCGGGCCTGGCCAAGTTCGCCCACGATTACAAGCGCATGGTCCAGGGCAACGCCGACCAGCTCTCCATGTTCACCCAGATGCGCGGCTGGACGCCGCCGGGCGGCTGGCTGGTGCGGGGCCCGGCCCTGTCCGTGTGCAGCGTGGGCAACCTGGTGTGCGTGGTGGACAACGCCGAGGCCTCGCTCAACGAGGTCATGCAGCAGCTCGCCGAGGCCGCCCACTGGTAATCCGGCCCCGGCGCCTGCTGGTTCGGTCCCGGCGCATCCGGTAAGATCGCGGCCCTGACTTCCGTCCCGAGCCACCACCGGAATCCGCCCATGTTGCAGTTGCGAGGCGCGCGCGCCCTGTCGGACTTTCGCCGCGACAAGCTGCTGCAGCAGATGCAGGCCCGGGTGCCGGCGGTCACGGGCGTCGAGGCCGAGTTCTGGCACTTCGTGCGCCTGGACCGGGCCCTCACCGAGCCGGAACGGGTCCTGCTGGACGAGGTGCTCACCTACGGCCCGCCACCGGCGGACGTGCCCGCGGCGGCCGCCCGCCTGCTGGTGGTGCCGCGGCCGGGGACCATCTCGCCGTGGTCGTCCAAGGCCACCGACATCGCCCACAACTGCGGCCTCGAGGCCGTGGCCCGCATCGAGCGCGGCACCCTGTATCTGATCGGGGCGCGCGGCGCCCTGTCCGACCACGACCTGGCCCGGCTGCGCCCGCTGGTGCACGACCGCATGACCGAGGCGGTGCTGTCCGATCTCGACGAGGCCGAGGTCCTGTTCACCGAACACGAGCCGGCACCGCTGGGCACGGTGGACGTGCTGGGCGGCGGGCGCGAGGCCCTGGTGCGGGCCAACGCGGAGCTGGGCCTGGCCCTGGCCGAGGACGAGATCGACTACCTGGTGGACAGCTTCACCGGGCTGGGCCGCAACCCCACCGACGTGGAGCTCATGATGTTCGCCCAGGCCAACTCGGAGCACTGCCGGCACAAGATCTTCCGTGCCGCGTGGCGCATCGACGGCCGCGAGCAGGATCGCGCCCTGTTCGACATGATCCGGCATACCTATGAGCGCCACCCGGACGGCATCCTCTCGGCCTACCACGACAACGCCGCGGTCATCGAGGGGCCCGAGGGCATGCGCTTCTTCCCCGACCCGGTGAGCGGCGAATACCGCGCCCGGCGCGAGCCGGTGCACATCCTCATGAAGGTGGAGACCCACAACCACCCCACCGCCATCTCGCCGTTTCCCGGCGCCGCCACCGGGGCCGGCGGCGAGATCCGGGACGAGGCGGCCACCGGCCGCGGGGCCCGGGCCAAGGCCGGGCTGTGCGGGTTCTCGGTCTCCAACCTCCGCCTGCCCGGCTTCGTCCAGCCATGGGAGGTGGACCACGGCCGTCCGGCCCGCATCGACTCGGCCCTGGACATCATGCTGGAGGGGCCCATCGGTGCGGCGGCCTTCAACAACGAGTTCGGCCGGCCCAACATCTGCGGCTACTTCCGCACCTACGAGATGGAGGTCCCGGGGCCCACCGGGCGCGAGGTGCGCGGCTACCACAAGCCCATCATGCTCGCGGGCGGGGTGGGCAACGTGCGCGAGATGCACGTGACCAAGGGTGACATCCCGCCCGGGGCCCAGCTCATCGTGCTGGGCGGTCCCGCCATGCTCATCGGCCTGGGCGGCGGGGCCGCCTCCAGCATGAGCAGCGGCGAGAGCGAGGAGGACCTGGACTTCGCCTCGGTCCAGCGCGGCAACCCGGAGATGCAACGCCGCGCCCAGGAGGTCATCGATCGCTGCTGGCAGCTGGGCGAGGACAACCCCATCATCAGCATTCACGACGTGGGCGCGGGCGGCCTGTCCAATGCCTTTCCCGAGCTGGTGCACGACTCGGACCGCGGCGGCCGCTTCGAGCTGCGCGCGGTGCCCAGCGACGACCCCGGCATGTCCCCCATGGAGATCTGGTGCAACGAGGCGCAGGAGCGCTTCGTGCTGGCGGTGGCGCCCGAGGACCTGCCCCTGTTCAAGCGCATCTGCGAGCGCGAGCGCTGTCCCTATGCCATCGTGGGCGAGGCCACCGAGGATCCGCAGCTGGTGGTGGGCGATGGCTACTTCGACAACACCCCCATCGACATGCCGCTGGAGCTGCTCCTGGGCAAGCCGCCCAAGATGCTGCGCGACGTGCATCACCATCCGTTCCCCAAGCCCGAGCTGGATCTCGCCGGGCTGGACGTGCGCGAGGCCGCCTACCGGCTGCTGCGCCTGCCCACGGTGGCGGCCAAGCAGTTCCTCGTCACCATCGGCGACCGCAGTGTCACCGGGCTCGTGGCCCGCGATCAGCTCGTGGGGCCGTGGCAGGTGCCGGTGGCGGACGTGGGCGTGACGCTGACGGACTACCACGGTTACCGCGGCGAGGCCATGGCCGTGGGCGAGCGGACGCCGGTGGCGGTGCTGCACCATGCCGCCTCGGCGCGCATGGCGGTGGGAGAGGCCCTGACCAACCTCGCCGCGGCTCGCATCGACCGGTTGTCCGACGTGGTGCTGTCGGCCAACTGGATGGCGGCGGCCGGACATCCCGGCGAGGACGCGGGCCTGTACGACGCGGTGAAGGCGGTGGGCATGGAGCTGTGCCCGGCGCTGGGGCTGGCCATCCCGGTGGGCAAGGATTCCATGTCCATGAAGACGGTGTGGGAGCAGGACGGCGAGCGGCGCGAGGTGACTGCGCCGTTGTCCCTCATCGTCTCCGCCTTCGCTCCGGTACTGGACGCGCGCGCCACTCTCACGCCGCAGCTCAGGCGCGATGCCGGCGACACCGATCTGATCTTCATCGACCTGGGCAAGGGGCGCAACCGCCTGGGGGCCTCGTGCCTGGCCCAGGTCTACGGCCAGGCCGGCCACCACCCGGCGGACCTGGACGACCCCAACGCCGTGCGTGCCTTCTTCGATCTCATTCAGTCGCTCAACGCCGAGGGGCTGCTGCTGGCCTACCACGACCGCTCCGACGGCGGCCTGTTCGCCACCGTGTGCGAGATGGCCTTCGCCGGCCACACCGGCGTGCGGGTGGCCCTGGACGACCTGGGCGAGGACCCGGTGGCGGCGCTGTTCAGCGAGGAGCTGGGGGCCGTGATCCAGGTGCGCCACTGCGACACCGAGGACGTCATCGCCCGCTGCCGCGAGGCGGGGCTGGGCCATCACAGCCACGTCATCGGCACCCTGGCCGAGGACGATCGCATCGTGTTCACCTTCGATCACGCGCCGCTGCTGGACGAGGCCCGGGTCGACCTGCAGCGGGCCTGGTGGGAGACCACCTGGCGCATGCAGGCCCTGCGCGACAACCCCGAGTGCGCGCAGCAGGAGTACGACAGCCTGCTGGATGCGGACGACCCCGGCCTGCACGCTCACCTGACCTTCGACCCGGACGAGGACGTGGCCGCGCCCCTGGTGCGCACGGGGGCCCGGCCGCGCATCGCGGTGCTGCGCGAGCAGGGCGTCAACGGCCAGGTGGAGATGGCGGCGGCCTTCGCCCGGGCCGGCTTCACCCCGGTGGACGTGCACATGAGCGACATCCTGGCCGGGCGGGTGTCGCTGGGGGCCTTCCACGGCCTGGTCGCCTGCGGCGGCTTTTCCTACGGCGACGTGCTGGGTGCCGGCGGCGGCTGGGCCAAGTCCATCCTGTACAACCCCCGCGCGCGCGAGGAGTTCGAGGCCTTCTTCCACCGCGGCGACACCTTTGCCCTGGGCGTGTGCAACGGCTGCCAGATGATGGCCGCCCTGCGCGAACTCATTCCCGGCACCGATCACTGGCCGCTGTTCGTGCGCAACCGCTCCGAGCAGTTCGAGGCCCGGCTGGTGATGGTGGAGGTGCTGGACTCGCCCTCGCCGCTGTTCGACGGCATGGCCGGCTCGCGCCTGCCCGTGGTGGTGGCCCACGGCGAGGGCCGGGCCGAGTTCAGTGCCCGCGACGGCGCCGCGGCGGCGCTGGCGGCCCGGCAGGTGACCCTGCGCTACGTGGACCACCGCGGCGCGGTGACCGAGATCTATCCCTTCAATCCCAACGGCTCGCCGCTGGGCATCACCGGCCTCACCAGCACCGACGGCCGCTTCAACATCATGATGCCGCACCCGGAGCGCGTGTTCCGCACCGTGCAGCATTCCTGGCACCCGGATCAGTGGGGCGAGGACGGCCCCTGGCTGCGCCTGTTCCGCAACGCCCGCCGCTGGCTGGACTGAACGGCCGGCCGGCGCTCAAGCCGCGGCCGCGGCCGGTCGATAGCTGTTTCGTGGGGTGCGGGCGGAGTCCAGCGGCATGAAGGAGAGGGTCAAGGTCTTCGCCGAAGATCTCGCCCGCGGCATGTTCGTGTGCGAGCTGGACCGGCCGTGGCTGGAATCCCCCTTCCTGTTCCAGGGTTTCCGCATCGAGACCGACGACGAGCTGGCGCAGCTGCGCGAAACCTGCCAGTACGTGTTCGTGGACGTGGAGCAGTCCAGCGACGAGGTGGTGCCACGCCTGCTCCAGCGGGCGGGACCGTCTCCGCCGCCACGGGCACCCCGCCGCTCCGGTTCACCCGGGGACCGGAACGAGGGCCTGGATCGGGCCCAGTTTCACGCCGAGCTGAAGCGGGCGCGCGGCCGCTACGACGAGACCCGCGCCTTCATCGTCCGCGCCCTGGAGGACAGCCGCCTGGGCCGCACCGTGGACTCGCGCGAGGCCTGCCGGCTGGTGGGGGAGCTGGCCGAGAGCATCGTGCGCAACGCCAATGCGCTGGTCTGGCTCACCCATCTCAAGAGCCGCGATGAGTACACGGTGACCCACTGCATCAATGTGTGCATCCTGGCGCTGGCCTTTGGCCGCTTCCTCGGCCTCGAGCGGGGTGCCCTGGAGACCGTGGGTCTGGGCGCGCTGCTGCACGACCTGGGCAAGATGCGGATCCCGCCCGAGGTGCTGCACAAGCCGGGACGCCTCACCGCCGAGGAGTTCGATCTCATCAAGACCCACCCGGTGTGGGGCCACCAGATCCTGGCCGGGGCGCCCGGGCTGACGGGCGAGATCCTCGACATCGTCCGCCATCACCACGAGCGGCTGGATGGCCGCGGCTACCCCGACGGCCTGGCGGCGGAGCAGGTGGGGCTGTATACGCGCATCGTCTCCATCGTCGACATCTATGACGCCGTCACCTCGGACCGGGCGTACCGGGACGGGATCCCGCCCCACGAGGCGCTCAAGAACATCTATGACTGGGCGCCCGAGGGCCTCGACGAGGAACTGGTGGCGGCGTTCATCCGCTGTCTCGGCATCTATCCCATCGGCTCCCTGGTGGAGCTGGCCAGCGGCCACGTGGGCGTGGTGGTCCAGTCCAACCCGAAGCACCGCCTGCGGCCCGTGGTGCTGCTGGTGCTCAACCGGCGCAAGGAACCCTACGCCCGGCGCAAGCTCCTCAACCTGGCCTCGCCACGCTGGGAGGGCGAGGCGGAGCGGCCCGAGATCGGCCGCATCCTCGGCCGCGGCGCCTATGGCCTCGATGTGCGCCGCATCATCGAGGCCGAGTGCCGGCTGGCCTGATTCGGTCGTCGGCCCCGGCGTCCCGGCTCCCGGCCCCCAGCACCCAGCCCCCAGCACCCAGTCCCCAGCCCCCAGCCCCCAGCCCCCAGCACCCGTCATGTATACTGCCGCACCGCCATGACCGTCCCTGCACTGGAAATCGAGAACCTCACCAAGACCTACCGCAACGGGGTCCAGGCCCTGCGCGGGGTGGACCTGCGGGTGGAGGAGGGCGAGTTCTTCGCCCTGCTGGGGCCCAACGGGGCCGGCAAGTCCACCACCATCGGGATCATCTGCTCCCTGGTGCGCAAGTCCGGCGGCCGGGTGGCGGTGTTCGGCCACGACATCGACCGCGAGATGGAAGCGGCCAAGAGCTGCATCGGACTGGTGCCGCAGGAGTTCAACTTCAACCAGTTCGAGCCGGTGGAGGAGATCGTCATCAACCAGGCCGGCTATTACGGCATCCCCCGCCGCCGCGCCCGGCCCCGGGCCGAGGCCTGCCTGAGGCAGCTGGGGCTGTGGGACCAGCGGCGGGTGATGGCGCGCGAGCTGTCCGGCGGCCAGAAGCGGCGCCTCATGATCGCCCGCGCCCTGGTGCACGAACCACGCATGCTGATCCTGGACGAGCCCACCGCCGGGGTGGACATCGAGGTGCGCCGCTCCATGTGGGCCTTCCTGCGCGAGACCAACGCCCGCGGGACCACCATCATCCTCACCACCCACTACCTGGAGGAGGCCGAGGCCCTGTGCCGGCGGGTGGCCATCATCGATCACGGCCGCACCATCGAGAACAGCGCCATGCGCGACCTGCTCATGCAGCTCCACGTGGAGACCTTCATCCTCAACACCCGCGAGGCCCTGGCCGAGGTGCCGGCGGTGGAGGGCTACACGCTGCGCCGGGTGGACGAGCACACCCTGGAGGCCGATGTGGAGCGCGAACGCAGCGTCAACGGCCTGTTCGAACAGCTCAGCCGCCAGGGCGTGCACGTCCTCAGCATGCGCAACAAGAGCAACCGGCTGGAGGAACTGTTCCTGCGCCGCGTGGGGAGGGCGCAACCGTGACGCCGTCGCAGCAGGCCGCGGCCTTCCTCACCCTGCTCATCAAGGAGTGCCTGCGCTTCATCCGCATCTGGGTGCAGACGGTGCTGCCGGCGGCGGTGACCATGTCCCTCTATTTCGTGATCTTCGGCGGGCTCATCGGGTCACAGCTGGCCGATGTCAAGGGCCTGCGCTACATGGACTACATCGTGCCCGGCATCATTCTCATGGCGGTCATCAACAACGCCTACGCCAACGTGGTGTCCTCGTTCTTCAGTGCCAAGTTCCAGCGCCACATCGAGGAGATGCTGGTCTCGCCCATGCCCAACTGGCTCATCGTCGCCGGCTACACTGCCGGCGGCATGGCCCGCGGGCTGGTGGTGGGACTGGCGGTGACCGTGGTGGCGGCGTGGTTCACCGACCTCCAGGTGCACAGCTGGCCGGTGGTGGTCGCGGTGGTGCTGCTGACCACCATGCTGTTCGCCCTGGGCGGGCTCATCAACGCAGTGTTCGCCCGCAGCTTCGACGACATCTCCATCATTCCCACCTTCGTCCTCACTCCGCTGACCTATCTGGGCGGGGTGTTCTATTCCATCGACATGCTGCCCGGGTTCTGGCAGCAGGCCTCGCGCCTGAACCCGGTGCTGTACATGGTCAGCGCCTTCCGTTACGGCATGCAGGGGGTGGCCGACGTGCCGCTGGCGGTGTCCTTTGCCCTCATCATCGGCTTCGTGGTGATCCTGTTCGCCGCCGCCGTCTGGCTGCTGCACCGCGGGGTCGGCGTGCGCAGCTGACCCCGGCATGCCGGGCCGCCGCCGGGCATCAGTGCTTTCGTGCTAGCCGGTCCGGCTCTTGTCCGCCCCGGCCCGCGCTGGGCTATACTCGATTGAACTGGGTCCAGGGGTGGGGCCGGGATCGACGGGTGGCGGGACGAGGGAAAGCGTGCGCCGCCGCCAGGCGCGACGACAAGGGGGACCATGGCCCAGCGGGATGCCGCAGGCGGCGGGCCGGCCCGGCGGCGGGTGGCGAGCCTGCGCCGGCGCTATCTGGTCGTGGCCGGACTGCTCATCGTGGCAGTGGCGGTGTGCATCGGTGCCACCCAGTACTATCTGAGCCGGGTGGGCGAGGCCGGCTTTCGCCACATCGCCCAGCGGGCCGCGGTGACCCGCGAGCTGCTCCACGCCAAGAACGCCCTGGTCCAGGCCCGGGACCTGCTGGACCTCTACCTGCTCTCGCCCTCGGCCCGTTACCGCGAGGCCTTCCATGTCGCGCTCAACGATGCCGAGGCGGCGGTGGCCCGGCTGGCCGGCCTGGAGTGGGTGCACGAGATGGGCCTGGCCGACGCGGTGAGGGCCCTGGCGCCGCAACTGGCGAGCCTGCACCAGCGCGGCGATCAGCTCATGAGCGTGCGCCTCGATGCGGTGGCCATGTATCCCGCCATGCGCCTGGCCAACGGCCGCATGCTGGCCGCCAACCGGGCCATCGCCTCGGCCCTGGAGCTGGCCATCGTCGAGGCCCGCGAGGAGGACGACGGCGCCACCGAGACCCTGCTGGTGGAGACGCGCAACACCTGGAACCGGCTCATCAGTGCCTACCGCCTGTATCTCATCAACCGCCTGGGTTCGCTGTTCGAGGATGCCCTCCCCGGGCAGCTGGGCGACGTGGAGACTCTCTACGCCCAGCTCGACGGCCAGCTCCGGCGTCTGGCCGCGGTCCGGCGGGCCGGCCGCCTGGGCCTGCAGGGTGAGGAAAGCGTCGAGACCCTGCTGCGGCTGGCGCCGCAATGGTACCGGGACTACCAGGTGGTGGTGGGCATCAACAGCGGCGAGACCTGGCGCGGGGACGTTCCGCTCATTCGCGACATCATTCAGCCCGGTTTCCGCCACCTGCGCGAGCACCTGGGACGGCTGGACCGCCGGCTCAGCGAACATGCCCAGGCGGACGTGGTCGCCCAGCAGCAGGCAGTGCAGCTCAGCGGCTACGTGTTGTGGCTGCTGGCCGCCTTCATCGCCCTGGTGGTGGCCGGGGGGTACCGGACGTTTTCCCGCCGTCTGCTGGCGCCGGTGGCCCAGGTGGTGCGCCAGCTTCACGCCGAGGCCGGCGGTCGCGGCGGCGGGGCCCTGCCGCCCGCGGACACGGCGGAGGTGCAGGCCCTGGTGAGCGCCTTTGCCCAGATGCGCGACCAGGTGCACCGCCGGCAGCGGGCGCTGGAGTACCAGGCCCTGCACGACGATCTCACCGGGCTGCCCAACCGCACCCTGCTCCAGGACCGGCTGCAGCGGGCGATGCTGGCGGCCCACCGCGATGGCACCGGCCTGGCCCTGGTCCTGCTGGATCTCAACCGGTTCAAGGAGATCAACGACACCCTGGGCCACCAGGCGGGGGATCGCCTGCTGCAGCAGGTGGCCGCGCGCCTGGCCGGAACCCTGCGCGAGAGCGATACCGTGGCCCGGCTGGGGGGCGACGAGTTCGCCATGGTCCTGCCGGAGATCCGGCGCGAAGGTGTGGAAGCGGTGGCGCGCAAGATGCTGGAGGCGCTGGAGGAGGTGTACGCGGTGGAGGACCACCGTCTCTATATCGGCGCCAGCCTGGGCATCGCCCTGTATCCGGAGCACGGTACCACCACCGAGGAACTCATGCGCCATGCCGACGTGGCCATGTACCTGGCCAAGCGCTCCAACAGCGGCGTCGCCGTGTACGAGGCCGAGCGCGACCGGCACAGCGTGGGCCAGCTGGCCCTGCTGTCGTCACTGCGCCGCGCGCTGGAAAGCGGGCAGATGGAACTCCACTACCAGCCCAAGGTGGCCGCGGGCGGCGGCACGCTGATGGGGTTCGAGGCGCTGCTGCGCTGGCACCATCCCGACCGGGGCCTGGTGCCGCCGGACGAGTTCATTCCACTGGCGGAGCAGACCGGACTCATTCGCAAGCTGTCGCGCTGGGTGGTGGACCGGGCCCTGGAGCAGTCCCGCCGCTGGCAACGGGCGGGCACGCCGGTGCCGGTGGCGGTCAACCTGTCGGTGTGGGATCTCCAGGATGCCGACTTTCCCGCCTGGGTCGAGGAGCGGCTCCGGCACTGGGATGTCGGTGCCGGGCACCTGGAGCTGGAGATCACGGAAAGCGCCATGATGCTGGAGCCCGAGCGGGCCCACGAGGTGGTGGCGGCCCTGGCGGGCCTGGGCCTGCGGGTCTCCATCGACGACTACGGGGCCGGTTTTTCCTCCCTGGCCTACCTCAAGCGCCTGCGCCTGGCGGCGCTCAAGATCGACAAGTCCTTCGTGCTGGACATGCTCTCCAACGAAAACGACGCCATCATCGTGCGTTCCACCATCGACCTGGCCCACAACCTGGGGCTCAAGGTGGTGGCCGAGGGTGTGGAGGACGGCGAGACCGCGGCCCTGCTGGAGGCGCTGGGCTGCGACCTGTTGCAAGGTTTCTACATCGCGCGGCCGGCCGCCGCCACCGAGGTGGAGGCGTGGATGGCGGCGCGCCCGGCCAGGGCGACCAACGCCTGAACCGCCGTTCCCGCGCCCCCCGGCACCGGCGGGGGCGGGCGGCTTCAGCGCCGGCCGCCGCCGCCGATGGAGGCCAGCAGGGCGTCCAGCATCCGGTCGGGCAGAACCCGGCGCAGGCGGGCCAGCAGGTGGGTGGGCACGGTGACGTAGTAGCGGGTGCGCGGGCGGCGGCTCTCCAGGGCATGGATCACCTTGCGCAGCACGGCCTCCGGCGGCAGGGTGAAGGGGGCGGCGTCGCCCTCGTGCGCCAGCCGTTCCGCGACTCCGGCATAGTGGTCGCGGAACGGGCTGCTGGCGACGTCGATGTTGCGGCGGAAGTGCTCCATGGCGTTGGCCCGGAAGCGGCTGCGGATGGGGCCCGGCTCGATGAGGCTGACATGGATGCCGGTGCCGCGCAGCTCCAGGCGCAGGGTGTCGGTGAGTCCCTCGAGGGCGAACTTGGAGGCGTTGTAGGCGCCGCGGAAGGGCAGGGCCACCAGGCCGAGGATGGAGCTGTTCTGGACGATGCGCCCGTGGCCCTGGCGCCGCATCACCGGCAGCACCCGGTTGGTGAGGTCCACCCAGCCGAACAGGTTGGTCTCGAACTGCGCCCGCAGGACCTCCCGGCGCAGGTCCTCCACCGCACCGGGCTGGCCGTAGGCGCCGTTGTTGAACAGGGCGTCCAGGCGCCCGCCGGTGCGCACGAGCACCGCCTCCACCGCGGCGGCGACGGAGTCGGGGTCGTCGAGATCCAGGCACAGGCTCTCCAGCCCCGGCTGTTGCAGGGCATTGAGCCGCTCCACGTCGGCGGCGCGGCGCGCGGTGGCGAACACGCGCCAGCCGCGCCCGGCCAGGCCGCGTGCCACGCATTCCCCGATGCCCGACGAGCAGCCGGTGACGAGGACGCTGCGCCGGCCGTCCGTACTCATGCCAGCAGCACGGCCACGATGCCGGTGATGAAAATGCCGTCGAAGGTGCCGGCGCCCCCGATGGAGGCCACCGGCGTGCCCATGCGGCGGATGTCCTTGAGCCGCAGCAGGTCGGCGCCGATGAGCACGCCCAGGGTGCCGCTGATATAGGCCAGCGGTGCGCTGGCCTCGGGGGCCAGCAGCAGCGCCGTCAGGGCCGCGGTGACGGGGGCGATGAGCACGGGCATGCCGATGCCCACGCCGGGCACCGGGCGGCTGAAGGCATAGCTCACCCCGCCGACGATGGTGATGCCGGTGATCACCGTGGCCGCCGGCAGTGGGGCGTGGTGGAGCAGGAACAGGGAAAACAGCACCGGGGCCAGCCCGCCGCCCACGTTGATGGCGATGACGGTGCGGCCCTGGAAGGGCCGCCGCGGTGGTGGCAGCAGGCCGCGGTAGGGCAGGGGGACCGGCGGCGGTGCCGGCGGCGCCTCGGCCTCCACCGAAAACAGCGGGACGTTGATGAGGCTGCCCACGAGGAACACCAGCAGCAGGAGTGCGGCACTGCCCGGCGACAGCCCCAGCTTGTCCAGCACGATGGTGATGACCCCGAGCTGGATGAAGGTCACCAGCAGGATCAGCCCCAGCAGGAGCAGCAGCAGCGTGAACAGTGACGGCAACGGACGCATGGCCGTGGGGAATGATGAGACAGGTGCCGATTCAATAGGTGAGGGTCAGGACCCCGTCCTCGATGGCGGCGCCGATGAAGGCGGCTCCCCCGCGCACGCCGTCCAGCTCCGGAATGGCGGTGTCCGCGGTGATGCCGTTTTCCTCCATGGCGCCGCCGCACAGGTAGAAGCGGGCGCCGGCCTGGTGGGCGTCCTGCATGAAGGCATAGAGCGACTTGCTGCGATCGCGGCCGGGGAACAGGTTCTCGGCCACGCCCTTGCGCAGCAGGGCCGCGGTGCGCGAGGCGAAGTAGATCTCCACCTCCAGGTCCATGGCCGCGGCCACCGTGGCCTGGAAGAAGGGCGCCCCCAGGGTGGCCGGCACCTCGGGGCTGGCGTTGAGCAGCATGATGACGACTTTGTGGGCCATGGGTGACTTGCGGCGCCGGGTGGCGGCTATTCTCGCACAGGGGCAAGGGCGGTGCACGGTGCGCCGTGGAACCTGTCCCGGGATCATCCGCGGCGCCGCATCGCCGGCCCGTACAATGGGGACTGTGCCGAGCGGCGCGAAGCCCACCGTGACGCCGAGGACACCTTCGGCCTTGGATAGGCGCCGGGTGTCCCCATTTTAGGCCGAGGCGGCCGCAGGCCGGACGGGGTGGGCTATAATGCGCCGTCCCGGCCGTTGCGGCCCGCGGACAGGAATTCACTGGCAGACGCGCGAGGTTGAGCGATGCCCATATATGAATATGCATGCGACGCTTGTGGGCACACTCTGGAGGCCCTGCAGAAGCTGTCGGACGACCCCCTCACCGACTGCCCGTCGTGCAATGCCCCGGCCCTGCGCAAGCTGGTGTCGGCGGCGGCCTTTCGCCTCAAGGGCAGCGGCTGGTACGAGACCGACTTCAAGTCGGGCAACAAGCGCAACGTGGCCGATTCCGGCGACGGCGGCGCCAAGTCCGAGACCAGGAAATCCGGTGACGGCGGCGGCTGCGGCGGTGGCGCCTGCGGCTGCAAGTCCGGCTGAAGACCCTCCCGCTCCCCCCGGCAAGTTGCGCCGGGGGGCGCCCTTCCGTAAGATTGCCGCCTTCGACCGCGGCAGACGGATTCCGGCCCAGCCATGCGCACCCACTACTGCGGGGAGCTTCGCCCCGACCACATCGACGAGGAGACGACCCTCTGTGGCTGGGTGCACCGCCGGCGCGATCACGGCGGGGTGATCTTCATCGACCTGCGCGATCGCAGCGGGCTGGTGCAGGTGGTCTACGACCCCGACCGGCCCGAGGTCTTCGCCGAGGCCGAGCGGGTGCGGTCGGAGTACGTGCTGCAGGTGCGCGGCCGCGTGCGCCGGCGGCCGGCCGGCACCGAGAACCCGGACCTGCCCACGGGCGAGGTGGAGGTTCTGGGCCACGATCTGGTGGTGCTCAACCGGGCCGAGACCCCGCCGTTCCAGCTCGACGACGACTCGGTGTCCGAGGAGCACCGCCTGCGCTTCCGCTACATCGACCTGCGCCGGCCCGAGATGTACCGGCGCCTGGCCCTGCGCTCGGCCATCACCCGCGAGTTGCGCCGGTTCCTCGACGATCACGGCTTCATCGACATCGAGACCCCCATGCTCACCAAGGCCACGCCCGAGGGGGCGCGCGACTACCTGGTGCCCAGCCGCACCCATCCCGGCAGCTTTTTCGCCCTGCCGCAGTCGCCGCAGCTGTTCAAGCAGCTGCTCATGATGTCCGGGGTGGATCGCTACTACCAGATCGTGCGCTGCTTCCGCGACGAGGACCTGCGCGCGGATCGCCAGCCCGAGTTCACCCAGCTGGACATCGAGACCTCGTTCATGGACGAGGACGCCATCATGGCCCTGATGGAAGCCATGCTGCGCCAGGTCTTCGCCCGGGTGCTGGAGGTGGCGCTGCCCGATCCCTTCCCGCGCATGACCCACGAGGAGGCCCTGCGCCGCTACGGAACCGACAAGCCCGACCTGCGCATTCCGCTGGAGCTGGTGGACGTGGCCGACCTGGTGCGCGATGCCGATTTCAAGGTCTTCGCCGGACCGGCCGCCGACCCCGCCGGGCGGGTGGCGGCGCTGCGCCTGCCGGGCGGCGGCAGCCTGACGCGCAAGGAGATCGATGACTACACCGCCTTCGTCGGCGTCTACGGGGCCAGGGGCCTGGCCTATATCAAGGTCAACGACGTGGCGGCGGGCCGGGAGGGACTGCAGTCACCCATCCTCAAGTTCCTGCCCGATGCGGCCGTCGACGGCATCCTCCAGCGCACCGGCGCCGCCGACGGCGACCTCATCTTCTTCGGTGCCGACAAGGCGCGGGTGGTCAACGAGGCCCTGGGCGCGCTGCGGGTGCGCCTGGGCCACGACCGCGGCCTGCTGGAGCCCGGCTGGCGTCCCTTGTGGGTGGTGGATTTTCCCATGTTCGAGTGGGACGAGGAGGGCAGGCGCTGGGTGGCCCTGCATCACCCCTTCACCTCGCCCCGGGAGGAGGACCTGGAGCTCCTGCACACCGATCCCGGCCGCTGCCGCTCGCGGGCCTACGACCTGGTGCTCAACGGCACCGAGGTGGGGGGCGGGTCCATGCGCATCTACCGCAAGGAGGTGCAGCAGGAGGTGTTCCACCAGCTGGGCATCGATCGCGAGGAGGCGGTGGAGAAGTTCGGCTTCCTGCTGGATGCCCTCAAGTACGGCTGCCCGCCCCACGGCGGCATCGCCTTCGGCCTCGATCGCCTGGTGATGCTCATGACCGGCGCCGCCTCCATCCGCGAGGTCATGGCCTTTCCCAAGACCCAGACCGCCGCCTGCCTGCTCACCCGCGCCCCGGCGCCGGTGAGCGAGACCCAGCTGCGCGAGCTGCACATCCGCCTGCGGCCGCCGCCCAAGGATTCCGCCAGGGGTTGAGCCCGGCTCATGTCGGGGCCCCTTGCAGCCGATATAGGGGCCTGAAAGCGACAAGGCTTGCCCCCGGGGGAGGCGGCCGGTAACATCCTAGGTTTCTGATTTCACGGAACTTTTGTCCGGGGCAGCGCCCCGGTGGCGACCGGGGCGGCGGCACGCGAGTGAGACAATACTGGAAATCGGACTGGTTCATCGGTCTGCTGGTGGCCCTGGCGTTCCTCGCCCTGTCCGCCGCCGGCGGACTGGAGACCCTGGAGTGGAAGGTCTACGACCTCGGAGTACGCTTCTCCTCGGCCCGTCCGGCCAGCACCGAGGTGGTGGTGGTGGCGGTGGACGATTCCTCGCTCCAGGCCCTGGGGGCCTGGCCCTGGCCCCGGGACATGCTGGCCCGGGTGGTGGCCCGGATCAGCGCCGCCCGGCCCCGGGCCATCGGCCTGGCCCTGCCCCTGGACACCCGCCAGAGCACCCGCGGGCTGGAGTACATCAAGGCCCTGCGCGAGGTGTTCCGCCGCAACTGGGGGGCCACCGGGGACTCCATCAAGCGCCTCCTGCGCCAGGCCGAGACCGGCCTGGACACCGACCGGGTGCTGGCCGAGGCCCTGCAACGGGCCCGCGGCGTGGTGCTGGCGCTGCCCTACCGCAGCGGTGAGGCGGCCACGGGCGGGACCCCGGTGGAGCTGGGCCCGGAGGTGGGCGCCCGCCTGCTCCACAACGTGACCGGCGAAACGGACGGTGGCTGGTGGCGGCGGCTGCGCGGCATGGGCGTGCCCGAGGCGACGGTGGTCTATCCGCCCCTGCCCGAGTTCGCGCGCCACAGCCGGGCCGTGGGGCATTTTCCCGCCTTCGCCGACAGCCGGCCCAACGCCCGCTACGAACCCCTGGTGCTGCGCTACGGGGAGCACTACATCCCGTCCTTTTCCCTCGTGCTGGCGGCCCTGGCCCAGGGGCTGAAGCCCTCCGACCTCAAGGTGGACCTGGAGCGGGGCGTGGCGACCCTGGGCCGCACGGCACTGCCCAGCGACGGCCGCCTGCGGGTCTACCCCTATTTCTACTCGCGGCGCGAGGGCCGGGCCGCCTTCGCCCAGTATTCCATCCGCGACGTGTTCCGGCGCAAGGTGCCGGCCCGGGCCTTCCGCGGCAAGACCGTGATCATCGGCCTGGTGGCCAGCCAGCAGGTGATCCCGCTGGAGACCCCGGTGGGGCGCCAGCCGCCGGTGCTGGTGGCGGCGCACACGGTCTCGGCCCTGCTCAACGGGGACCTCTACCGGCTGCCGCCCTGGGCCGGGGGCCTGCGCCTGGGCCTGCTGGCCGTGGTGGCGCTGTACCTCATGTTCGCCCTGCCGCGGTTCCGCATCGGCACCGGGCTGGCGCTGTCCATGCTGCTGCTGTTCGCGCTGCTCAACGTCCATTTCATTCTCATGATCTCCCAGTCCCTGTGGCTGCCGCTGGCGCTGCCCATGCTGGCGCTGGTGGTGGGGCACGGCGTGCTCGGGGCCAAGCACCTGCTGGAGGAACGCCTGGGGCGGGTGCGCTCGGAGCTGTCCGAGGCCAACCGCATGCTGGGCCTGTCGTTCCAGAGCCAGGGCCAGCTCGACATGGCCTTCGACAAGTACCGCCAGTGCATCGTGGACGAGCCGCTGCTGGACCAGCTCTACAACCTGGGCCTGGACTACGAGCGCAAGCGCCAGTTCAACAAGGCCGAGTCGGTGTTCAAGTACATCCTCAGCCACCGCGAGAAGTTCCGCGACGTGCAGGAGCGCCTGTACCGCAACAAGGAGATCTCCCAGGCCTTCGCCCTCGGGACCTCCAGCGCCGGCAACGGCAACAGCACCCTGATCCTCCACACCACCGGCATCCAGAAGCCCATGCTGGGCCGCTACCAGATCGAAAAGGAGCTGGGCCGCGGCGCCATGGGCATGGTCTACCTGGGCCAGGATCCCAAGATCGGCCGCACCGTGGCCATCAAGACCATGAGCCTGTCGCAGGAGTTCGAGGGCGAGAAGCTGGACGACGTGCGCAAGCGTTTCTTCCGCGAGGCCGAGACCGCGGGCCGGCTCAACCATCCCAACATCGTCACCATCTACGACGTGGGCGAGGACCAGGAGCTGGCCTATATCGCCATGGACTACCTCAAGGGCGAGTCGCTGCTCGCCTACTGCAAGCCGGACAAGCTGCTGCCCGCGCCGGAGGTCTTCGACCTCATGATCCAGGTGGCCGAGGCCCTGGACTACGCCCACAGCCAGAACGTGGTCCACCGCGACATCAAGCCCGCCAACATCATGTATGACCGCGAATCGGGCAGTCTCAAGGTGACCGACTTCGGCGTCGCCTGCCTCACCGATGCCAGCAAGACCAAGACCGGCACCATCCTGGGCAGCCCCTCGTACATGTCGCCCGAGCAGCTGGCGGGGAAGAAGGTGGACGGGCGCTCGGATCTGTTCTCCCTGACCATTACCTTCTATCAGCTGCTGACCGGCGAGCTGCCCTTCATCGGTGAATCGCTGGCCAGCCTGATGTACAAGATCGCGAACGAGAAGCACCCGGACGTGCGCATGTTCAGGCCCGACCTGCCGTCCTGCGTGAGCAAGATCATCAACAAGGGGCTGCACAAGGATGTCGAGCGGCGGTTCCAGTCGGGACAGCAGATGGCCAATGCGCTACGGCGCTGCCGCGAGCGCCTGGAGTGACGTGAACCGGAACCGACGATGAAGCGGGGAACATGATTTTGAAGGCAGCCTTTCACGGTCTCACGGACGTGGGCCTCATGCGCGAGCACAACGAGGACAGCATCCTGTGGGACACCGACCTGGGGATGGCCCTGCTGGCCGACGGCATGGGTGGCCACAATGCCGGCGAGGTGGCCTCGGCCATGGCAGTGGAGCAGGTCCGGGCGGCCCTGCGCGAGGCCTTCCTCGCCCGCGACTGTGAGGAGAAGGCCGACTGCAGCGAGGTGGTGCGCCAGGCCATCCACACCGCCAACCAGCGCATCTGGGACGCCTCGCAGGAGAATACCGAGTGCGCCGGCATGGGAACCACCCTGGTGCTGGCCCTGCTGCACGACGGCGACATGGTCACCGCCCACGTGGGGGATTCCCGTATCTACCGCCTGCGTGACGGCGTGCTGGAGCAGATCACCTCCGACCACTCGCTGGTCCAGGAGCTGGTGGACAACGGTTACCTCAGCCAGGAGGAGGCGAAGCTGTCGGTGAGCCGCAACCTCATCACCCGGGCCCTGGGCATCGGGGCCGAGGTGGAGGTGGAGGTGAGCCAGGAACCGGCCCAGCCCGGCGACCTCTACCTGTTGTGCTCCGACGGGCTGTCGGACATGGTCACCGACTCCGAGATGGGGGCCATCCTGCAGGAGCCGGATCCGGACCTGGACGAGACCGCCCGGCGCCTGGTGGACCTGGCCAACCGCAAGGGCGGAAACGACAATATTTCCGTGATCCTCATGACGGTCCGGGAGGCCTTCTCGGATGACAAGGGATTGACCGATTCGGTAGGATAGACCCATGGCGAAGCTGATTCTGGTGCACGAGGGGGCGGTGATCCGCGAGTATCCGCTGGACAAGGAGCGGGTCACCATCGGCCGCAAGCCCTCCAACGACATCCAGCTGGACGACCCCACGGTCAGCGGCCAGCACGCGGTGGTGCTGACGCTCCAGAACGTCTATGTCGAGGACCTGGGCAGCACCAACGGCACCCTGCTCAACGGCAAGCGCATCAACAAGCAGATGCTCAAGCACGGGGACGTGGTGCGCATCGGCCGCCACGAGTTCCGGTTCGTGGACGAGCGCGCGGCCGACTTCGACAAGACCATCGTCATCTCGCCCGGCGCCGTCCCGCCGCCCCCGCCGCGGCCGGCGGCCGGTCCCGGCGTCACCCGGCCGGAAGGGGCGGCCCCGCCGCCGGCCCAGCCCGCCAGGGGCCGCAGCGCCATGGTCAAGGTCATCAGCGGTCCCAAGACGGGGCAGAACATCGTTCTCAACAAGCCCTATACCACGCTGGGCTCACCCGGGGTGCAGGTGGCGGTCATCGCCCGGCGCGGGACCTCCTATTATCTGATGCCCATGGGCGGCATCGGGCAGCAGGACAACCCGCCGCGTCTCAACGACAAGGCGGTGGGGGCCCAGAGCCTGCCGCTCAAGGAGGGCGACGTCATCGAGGTGGCGGGCAGCAAGCTCCAGTTCACCCTCAACGGCTGAGGGCGGGGCCATGGCGCGTCTCGTGCTCAGCCACGCCGGGGTGGTCCTCAAGACCTACGAGCTGGAGAAGGAATCCACCAGCATCGGCCGCCGCAGCGGGGCCGACATCCAGCTCGACGACGCCGTGGTGAGCAGCCAGCACGCCCGCGTGTTCCGCGTGCCCAGCGATTACCTGGAAGGTCACTACGATTACTGGATCGAGGACCTGGGCAGCACCAACGGCACCGTGGTCAACGACAAGAAGATCACCCAGCCGGTGATGTTGAAGAACGGTGACACCGTGCGCATCGGCCGCCACCGGTTCACCTTCGACTCGGGGCAGGGCACCGGCCACGAGCAGACCGCCATCTACCTCCCCGACAGCGATTGAGGGGCCGCCCCGCGGCCGTTGCAGGCAGACGTTCCAACCCCGCAGGACTTTCGGAGCAGGTTCCAGTCATGGCAGGACACAGCAAGTGGGCCAACATCCAGCACCGCAAGAAGGCGCAGGACGCCAAGCGCGGCAAGCTGTTCACCAAGCTCATCCGCGAGATCACCGTGGCCGCCCGCCTCGGCGGCGGTGATCCGGCGGCCAACCCGCGCCTGCGTGCCGCCATCGACGCAGCGCTGTCGGCCAACATGGCCAAGGACACCATCGAGCGCGCGGTCAAGCGCGGCAGCGGCGAGCTGGAGGCCGATGCCTACGAGGAGGTGCGCTACGAGGGCTACGGTCCCAACGGCGTCGCCATCATGGTGGACTGCCTCACCGACAACCGCAACCGCACCGTGGCCGAGGTGCGCCACGCCTTCAGCAAGCACGGCGGCAACCTGGGCACCGACGGCTCGGTGGCCTACCTGTTCACCAAGCAGGGCGTGCTCAGCTACCCCCCGGGCACCGACGAGGACCGCCTCATGGAGGTGGCGCTGGAGGCCGGGGCCGAGGACGTGGTCACCAACGACGACGGCAGCGTGGACGTCATCACCACGCCCGAGGACTTCATGAACGTCAAGGAGGCCATGATCGCCGCCGGGCTGGAGCCGGCCCACGCCGAGGTCACCATGCAGCCGTCCACCAGCGTGGAGCTGGACCTGGAGGACGCGGAGAAGGTGATGAAGCTGGTGGACGCGCTGGAGGACCTGGACGACGTCCAGCACGTCTACACCAACGCCGATTTCAGCGAGGAAGTCGCCGCGCAGCTCTGACAGCAGATTTCGGATGTCAGATTTCGGGTGCCAGTTTTCGGGCGGTGAGGGATAATGACCCGGCCGGGCCGCCGCCGGCATCCGACCGTTGACCTCTGAGATCTGAACATGATCCGCATCCTCGGCATCGATCCCGGCTCCCAGGTCACCGGCTACGGTCTCATCGATGCCGGACGGGGGCAGGCGGTGTGCGTGACCTTCGGCTGCATCCGGCCCCGGGGTGGAACCCTGGCCGAGCGCCTGCACGGGATCCAGGCGGCGCTGGAAGCACTGGTGGACGAACACCGGCCACAGGAGGCCGCGGTGGAGCGGGTCTACGTGCACCGCAACGTGGAATCGGCACTCAAGCTGGGCCAGGCCCGGGGGGCCGCCCTGGCGGCGGTGGCCGGGTGCGGCCTGCCGGTGCACGAGTACACCCCGGCCCAGATCAAGCAGGCCGTCACCGGCCGTGGCAACGCGGCCAAGGTGCAGGTCCAGCACATGGTGAAGGCCCTGCTGGGGCTGCATCGCTCGCCGGCGGCCGACGCCGCCGATGCCCTGGCCATGGCCCTGTGCCACGGCCACCTGCGCGAGACCCTGGCCCGGTTGCCGGCCGGCACGCGCCGCGGCCGTGCCCGCGGGCGCCGGCGCTGAGGGGGCGGATGTGATCGGGCGCCTGCGCGGCATCCTGCTGGAGAAGCACCCTCCCCGGCTGCTGGTGGAGGCCGGGGGAGTGGGGTACGAGCTGGAGGCGCCCATGTCCACCTTCTACCGGCTGCCGGCCACGGGCAGCGAGGTGGTGCTGCACACCCACCTGGTGGTGCGGGACGACGCCCACCTGCTGTTTGCCTTTGCCAGCGAGGCCGAGCGCAGCCTGTTCCGCAGCCTCATCCGGGTCAACGGCGTGGGGGCCAGGCTGGCGCTCACCATCCTGTCCGGCATGGAGGCCGGCGACTTCGCCCGTTGCGTGCAGGAGGGCGATGCCGCGGCGCTCACCCGGCTGCCCGGCGTGGGCAAGAAGACCGCCGAGCGGCTGGTGGTGGAGATGCGCGACCGGCTGGACGACTGGCAGCCGGTGCCCGCGGCCGCCGCCGCCGCCGGGCCGGTCCCGGCCGCCGCCCCGGACCCGGAGCGCGAGGCGGTCGATGCCCTGGTGGCCCTGGGCTACCGGCCGGCCGAGGCCGCGCGCATGGTCTCGCGGCTGGACATCGAGGGGATGGCCAGCGAAGATATCATCCGTGCGGCATTGAAGGCCTCGCTCAAGGGCTGAGGTCCCGCCGGCGGGGGAGGAGCGGGTGGCCACGGCAGACCAGGAACGCGTGATCACGGCCCGGGCGCTGCCCGAGGAGGACGCCCTGGAGCGTGCCATCCGGCCCCGGCGCCTGGCCGACTACGTGGGCCAGCCCGCGGTGCGCGAGCAGATGGAGATCTTCATCAGCGCCGCCCGCGCCCGCGGCGAGGCCCTGGACCACGTGCTGGTGTTCGGCCCCCCGGGGCTGGGCAAGACCACCCTGTCCCACATCATCGCCAACGAGCTGGGCGTGGGGCTGCGCCACACCTCGGGCCCGGTGCTGGAGCGGCCCGGCGACCTGGCCGCACTGCTCACCAACCTGGAGCCTCACGACGTGCTGTTCGTGGACGAGATCCACCGCCTGTCGCCGGTGGTGGAGGAGATCCTCTACCCCGCCATGGAGGACTTCCAGCTCGACATCATGATCGGCGAGGGCCCGGCGGCGCGCTCCATCCGTCTCGACCTGCCCCCCTTCACCCTGGTGGGGGCCACCACCCGGGCCGGGCTGCTCACCTCGCCACTGCGCGACCGCTTCGGCATCGTCCAGCGCCTGGAGTTCTACAGCGTGGCCGAGCTCAGCACCATCGTGCAGCGCTCGGCGGGCATCCTCGGGGTGGAGATGGAGGCCGAGGGCGCGGCCGAGATCGCCCGCCGCTCGCGCGGCACGCCGCGCATCGCCAACCGCCTGCTGCGCCGGGTGCGCGACTATGCCCAGGTCAGGGGGGACGGGCGCATCGACGCCGCCACCGCGCGCCAGGCCCTGGAGATGCTGGATGTGGACGCCCAGGGTTTCGACGTCATGGACCGGCGCCTGCTGCGCACCATCATCGACAAGTTCGACGGCGGCCCGGTGGGCGTGGACAGCCTGGCCGCGGCCATCGGCGAGGAACGCGACACCATCGAGGACGTGCTGGAGCCGTTTCTCATCCAGCAGGGCTTCATCATGCGCACCCCCCGCGGCCGGGTGGCCACGCGCCATGCCTACGCCCACTTCGGTCTCACGCCCCCCTCGCAGGCCCCGGGGGCGACGGCGGACCTGTTCGAGGAATAGAACCGGTTCCGGTGCGGCGCGGATTCACGGCGCAGCCCGCACCCCATTTCGGAACCGGTTCCTGAGTCCGCCCCGAGCCCGCCACCATTCGCCACCTTTGGGTTTCGCCGGGCCATTTCGCGGCCTCATCCTCCCGGCCATGGACAGGTTCTATAGAACCTATCTCAGAATTCCGCGCGTGTCGCGTTGTGAGTCCACGGCCGCGCCGGCAAGGCGCGCCGCGCAGCACAGTACTCGTTGTACGGGCCAGCGGTGCAACGCCGCCGGCGTGGGCGTGGCTCGCAACCCCTTGGGGCGCCGGCGATTTTCTCCCGGGTCTCCGCCGTGGCGAAACCTGCCGGTATTGTCTCCAGCCAGACCACGTTCGTGGCGCTCTCCGAAAATCGCCAGGCGCGCGGCCGTGGGGAATTTTGAGATAGGTTCTATAATGGTGCGGATTCGACAGCGCCACGGGGTGGGCATGAGCGAAAGCGTGAAGCCGTTCCTATGGGAGGTGCGGGTATATTACGAAGATACGGACGCCGGCGGGGTGGTGTACTACGCCAACTACCTGCGGTTCATGGAACGGGCCCGTACCGAGTGGCTGCGCCAGCTCGGCTTCGAACAGGATGAACTCATCGAAAAGACCGCGGTCCTATTTGCCGTGCGCTCGGCCCGCCTGGAGTTTCTCCGCCCCGCGCATTTCAACCAGTTGCTGCAGGTGAGCGTGGAGCCGGTCCGGGTGGGGCGGGCCAGCATGACGTTCCGCCAGCAGGTGCGCGTGGCCGGGACCGACACCGTCTGCTGCGAAGGGGAGGTGCGCGTCGCCAGCCTCGATGCACGGACGCTGCGGCCGCGCCCCATCCCCCGGTTCGTGCACGAGCGCCTGCCGGCCGCCCATGAGGAAAACTAAGGAGAAGCGGTGACTGCGGATCTCTCGGTATTCAATCTCATCCTGCACGCCAGCCTGGTGGTGCAGATCGTGATGGTCCTGCTGCTGGTGGCCTCGGTCCTCTCCTGGACCGCCATCGGCGCCAAGTGGTCCACCCTGCGGCGGGCCCGGGCCGAGGCGGACGACTTCGAGCGCCGCTTCTGGTCGGGCGCCGAGCTGGGCGAGCTGTACAAGAAGATCAGCGGCCGCGGCCGGCGCCTGGGCGGCATGGAGGTGATCTTCGAGGCGGGCTTCCGCGAGTTCGCGCGCCTGCGCCAGAAGGCCGGGATGGCGGCGGAGACGGTGCTGGCCGGGGCCCAGCGCGCCATGCGCGTGGCGCTCAACCGCGAGGTGGACGGCCTGGAGACCCACCTGTCCTTTCTCGCCACGGTGGGATCCACCAGCCCCTACGTGGGGCTGTTCGGCACCGTGTGGGGCATCATGAACTCGTTCCTGGCCCTGGGCGGCAAGGACCACGTCACCATCGCCACCGTGGCGCCGGGCATCGCCGAGGCGCTCATTGCCACCGCCATGGGGCTGTTCGCCGCGATACCCGCGGTCATCGCCTACAACCGGTTCTCCAGCGAGGTGGACCGGCTGGTGGGGCGCTACGACACCTTCGTGGAGGAGTTTTCCTCCATCCTGCAGCGCCAGGCCCAGTGAGGAAACCCCAGGTGGACGCGGCGGCGTTTGAACCATGAGCGGAACCCGGAGCACAAGGCGCCGCCGCCGGCCCATGTCGGAGATCAACGTGGTGCCCTACATCGACGTCATGCTGGTGCTGCTGGTGATCTTCATGGTCACGGCCCCGCTGCTGGCCGAGGGGGTCAAGGTGGACCTGCCCCGTGCCGGCGCGAAACCGGTGGACAGCCGCGAGCAGCCGCCGGTGGTGGTGAGCGTGGACCGCGCCGGGCGCTACTACATCAACCTCGGCGAGCATCCCAACCGGCCGGTGGATGCAGCCGACCTGGTGGCGAAGGTGGCGGCGGTGCGGCGCCACAATCCGCGGGCCCAGGTGCTGGTGCGCGGCGACCGCAGCGCCAGCTATGGCGACGTGGTGGGGGCCATGGTGCTGCTGCAGCGCGCCGGGGTGGACAACGTGGGCCTCATCACCCGCTCGCCCCATCGCAGATGATGCCGATATGATTGCATTCATCCGCCAGCATCCCGTGGCCCTGGCCGTGGCCATCGTGATCCACGCGGTGTTCTTCGCCATCCTGGTGCTGAGCTTCCGCTACTCCCGGCCCACCACCGCCGAGCAGCCGCAGGTGGAGGTGGTGCAGGCGGTGGCGGTGGACGAGGCCAGGGTCAAGCGCGAGCTGGAGCGGATCAAGGCCGCCGAGCGCAGGCGCGAGCAGAAGGTCAAGGCCATGGAAGCGGCGCGCAAGCGCGAGGAGAGGCGCCTGGCCGAGCTGCGGCGCAAGCGGGAGGCCGAGCGCAGGCGCCAGGCGGAGCTGGAGCGCAAGCGCCGGGCCGAGAAAAGGCGCCTGGCCGAGCTCAGGCGCAAGCAGGCCGAGGAGAAGAAGCGCCTGGCGAAGCTGGAGGCGGAGAAGAAGGCCCTGGCCGAGAAGCGGCGCCGGGAGCAGGAACGCCTCGCGGCGCTGGAGCGCCAGCGCCGGGAGGCCGAGCGGCGCCGGCGGGAGGAGGCCGCTCGGGCCCGGGCCGAGGCCGAGCTGAAGAAGAAGCTGGAGGCCGAGCAGCAGCGGCTGGCGGCCCTGCAGGCGCAGCAGCGCCAGTCGGAGATCGATCGCTACCAGCAGCTCATCTATGCCGAGGTCTACCGCAACTGGACGGTGCCGCCGGGGGCGCGCCAGGGCATGTCGGCCGAGCTGCGGGTGCGGCTGATTCCCAGCGGCGACGTGGTCACCGTGGACATCGCCCGCTCCAGCGGCGACGCGGTGTTCGACCGCTCCGCCATGCAGGCGGTGCGCAAGGCCTCGCCCCTGCCGGTGCCGCCGGTGGATTCCGGCCTGTTCGAGGAGTTCAGACAGATCAACCTGGTGCTGAGAAAGAAGGAAACATGACCCGTCATCTGCACATCTGGATGCTTGCCGCACTGCTGGCCTGGCCCCTGTCCGGCCGCGCCACCCTGACCATCGAGATCGAGAAGGGCGAGGCCGACGCCATTCCCATCGCCGTGGTGCCGTTCGGGTGGCAGGGCCCGCGCCGGGCGCCCCTGGACGTGGCGGCGGTGGTGCGCAGCGACCTGGCCCGTTCCGGCCGCTTCGCGCCGGTGCCGGTGGCGGATCTCGTGGCCCGGCCCACGACCGCGGCCCAGGTGCGCTATCCCGACTGGCGCGTGCTCAAGGTCAACAGCCTGGTGGTGGGGCGCATGGTGGAAACGGAGCGCAACCGCTTCCGCATCGATTTCCAGCTGCTGGACGTGGTCAACGGCCAGCAGATCGCGGGCTACAGCATCCGCGCCGGCGTCCGCGACCTGCGCCGGGCCGCGCACCAGATCAGCGACCTGGTGTTCGAGGCCCTCACCGGCATCCCCGGCGCCTTCGACACCCGCATCGCCTACGTCACGGTGACGGCCGACCGGCGCGGGCGCAAGACCTACCGCCTGGCCATCTCCGACGTGGACGGCTACAACGAACAGGTCCTGCTCACCTCGCCCAACCCCATCCTGTCCCCGGCCTGGGCCCCGGACGGGGAGCGCATCGCCTACGTCTCGGTGACGCCGAAGGGGCCGGTGATCTATATCCAGAACGTGTACAACCGCCGGGCGCGAAAGCTCAAGCGCTTCCCGGGGCTCAACAACGCCCCGGCCTTCTCGCCCGACGGGCGTACCCTGGCGGTGACCCTGTCCAAGGACGGCAGCGCCGACATCTACCTGTACGATCTGAAGACCGACCGGGTCACCCGCATCACCCGCAGCCCCGCCATCGACGTGGAGGCGGCCTGGCTGCCCGACGGCTCCGGCCTGGTGTTCACCTCGGACCGCGGCGGCACGCCCCAGCTCTACCGCATCGCCCTGCGCGGCGGTCGGCCGGCGGGCCGCCCGCAGCGGCTCACCTTCAGCGGCAAGTACAATGCCCGCGCCTCGGTGTCGCCGGACGGCCGGCGCGTGGCCTTCGTCCACGATCACCGCATTGCCCTGCTGGACCTGGAGACCCTGGCCATCAAGGTCCTCACCGAGACCCGGCTGGACGAGTCCCCCAGCTTCGCCCCCAACGGCGACATGGTGATCTATGCCACCCGGGACGGCAGCGCCGGGGTGCTGGCCGCCATCTCGGTGGAGGGGCGTGCGCCGCAGACGCTGAGCGTCACCCGGGGCGAGATCCGGGAGCCGGCCTGGTCCCCGCTGCGCCGGCGCAACTTCTGAATCCTGCACATGCCAAGACCCAAAGGAGACAAGCCATGGACCGTCTGCTGAAAATCGTTTTCGTCACCGGGCTCATGCTGGGCCTGGCCGCCTGCGCCGGACCGGCGAAGGAAGGAGAGGGGGCGGCCGGAGGCGGCGGCCCCGCCGCGAGTGGTGGCGACACCCGCCGTGCGGCCGAAGCCGGCGGACCCGTCGACGCCAAGACCCTGCTCAGTGATCCCAACAGCCCCCTGGCCAAGCGGGTGTTCTACTTCGATTTCGACAGCGCGGAAGTGAGTGCCGAGGACCGGGCGGCGCTGCGGGCCCATGCGGAGTTCCTCGCGGCTCATCCCGGGATCAGCGCGGTGCTGGAAGGCCATGCCGACGAGCGGGGCACGCGCGAGTATAATATGGCCCTCGGCGAGCGGCGGGCCAAGGCGGTGGCCAAGCTGCTGGTGCTGCAGGGGGCCGACCGCGGCCAGCTCCAGACCATCAGCTTCGGCGAGGAACGCCCGGTGGCGCTGGGCCACGACGAGGAGGCCTGGCGGCTCAACCGGCGGGTGGAGATTCTCTATTCGGGGTACTGATTCCATGCACATGCGCACCTCAGGGATCCCCTCATTTTTCATGGTGGATAGTGCTTGCAAGTTATTGATTGGAGGATCATTGTTGGAGTCCTCAGAGCTGGGAGGACCGACGATGAAGACACCGAGTGGGCTGCGCCAGAGCG
>Ga0256830_1000441_pt1 | contig 33665 bp, 28 predicted proteins | sample 128326metaG_FD_190537 | JGI IMG/M metagenome (GOLD analysis project Ga0256830, IMG submission 190537) | Hydrothermal vent microbial communities from Lau Basin, Pacific Ocean - 128-326 | ecosystem: Environmental > Aquatic > Marine > Hydrothermal vents | place: Pacific Ocean: Lau Basin | collected...
GGATGGGTCATGCGGATGAATACGCGATCCCGCCTATTCGGGCCTCCTGATATATGTCGGTATGTCGAAGGGATCGTCATAGGACATGAGTTCCGTAGGCAGCGGCTCCTGGGGCATTCCCTTCAGTGTCTTTGAGAGGACCCTCTCGGCACCTGTGGACTCAGCCCTCGCTTTCGGCCGGCCGTGACCGACGGCGGGCTTCGGTCTCCACGACTTCACGTCATCGAGGACCACCTTCTCCTTTTTCGGTTCGAACCCGGTGGCGATGACTGTGATCCTCACCTCGCCGGTCATGTCAGGGTCTATCACAGTGCCGAATATGATGTTCACATCCTCGTGAGCCGAGTCGTGGATCAGTGCAGTCGCATCCTGGACCGCACTCAGCGAGAGCTCTATACCGCCGGTGATATTGACGAGGATGCCCCGCGCACCGTCGATCGAGGAGTCCTCGAGCAAGGGGTTCGTTATGGCCTTCTTCGCTGCATCCACGGCACCGGCCTCTCCGCTGCCCGACCCGATACCGATGACCGCCCTGCCAGAGTCCTCCATGACCGCCTTCACATCCGCGAAGTCGAGGTTTATGAGCCCGGGGACCAGGATGAGGTCCGAGATGCCCTGAACCGCCTGTCTCAGCACGTTGTTCGCCACCGTAAACGATTCGAGCAGGGGGGTCCCCTTGTCCACCACCAGGGATATCCTGTCGTTCGGAATCACTATGATCGTATCCACGTGTTGCCTCAGTTCCCTGATCCCCTCCTCTGCGTTCATGAGCCTCCTCTTCCCCTCGTAGAAGAAGGGCTTCGTGATCACGGCAACGGTGAGTGCTCCGAGTTCCTTGGCGACGGAGGCGACCACCGGGGAGGCACCGGTTCCTGTGCCCCCGCCCATCCCGGCGGTTATGAAGACCATGTCCGACCCTTCCAGGCTCTCTGCGATAGCGTCGCAGTCATGGAGGGCGGCCTGGCGCCCGATTTCCGGGTTCGAGCCTGCGCCGAGCCCTCTCGTGAGGTCCGCGCCTATCTGTATCTTCTGAGGGGCGAGCGAGTTCTCCAGCACCTGGAGATCCGTGTTGACCGCTATGAAGTCGATGCCCTTGAGGTCTGCGGCTATCATGTTGTTCACCGCGTTTCCACCGGCGCCCCCCACTCCTATGACCCGTATCTTGGCCGACTGTTCCCTCAACTCTTCAAGCTCGAACATGAAAACCTCCTTATGTTTTGGTATTTATGGTATCGTCGATCCCGTTGCCGGGCGTCACCTTCTAAGAAAGCCCCTCACCCAGTCCTTCATCTTCTTCAGAATATTTCCGAAGAGGTCCCCGTAATTGACAGGGGGAACCTCTGTCTGCGCCGCGTAGATCAGGAGTCCCACCCCCGTGGCGTACATGGGGTCGGAGACGATGTTCTTGATCCCACCGACATTCACCGGCGTACCCACCCGTACCGGCAGCCCGAGCATGACCTCCGCCATCCTGTCGAGACCCGAGAGCTGTGAACCGCCGCCTGTCAGCACGATCCCGTAGGATGCCTCGTCTTGAGCACCGACCTTCTTGAGTTCATTCTTCACAATCTCGATGAGCTCTTCACACCTCGGCTGGATTATCTCGGTTATATAGCTCCTCGGTATGGTCTTCTCGTCCCTCCCTGCAACCATTATCCTCACTTGCTCGTCCTTGTTTCCGAGGCCCGCCACGGCCATGCCGTAGAGCTTCTTGACACGCTCGGCCTCCTGGACGGGCAGTCTCAGGCCTATGGCGAGGTCGTTCGTCACATGATTGCCTCCGACCGCGATGACGGACGTATGGGTGAGGACACCGCTCTTGTAGAAGGCTATGTCCGTCGTCCCGCCCCCGATATCCACGAGCACCACGCCCTCGGCCTTTTCGTCGTCGGTCAGTGTCGAGAGGGCAGATGCAAGGGGCTCGAGCACTATGTCGACGACCTGGAGTCCGGCCTTTTCACAGCACCTGATGAGGTTCTGCACCGCTGAGACGGAACCGGTCACGATCTGCACCCTTGCCTCGAGTCTCACGCCGGACATGCCCACCGGATTCATTATCCCATCCTGGCCGTCTATCACGTACTCGACGGGGATGACGTGGAGCACCTCGCGGTCGAGCGGAACATACACAGCCTTTGCAGCCTCGAGCGCCCTGTCGACATCATCCTTGCTCACCTCCCTGCCCCTTATGCCCACGGCCCCGTAGCTCTCGAAGCTCTTTATGTGGCCGCCGGCTATCCCGACGCAGACGGAGTTTATCTCCACGCCAGAGGCCTTTTCGGCATCCTTCACGGCATCGATGATCGACTCCACCGTTGTCTCGATGTTCACCACCATCCCCTTCCTGAGTCCCCGCGATGGTGCGGCACCGAGGGCGAGTATGTCCATCCTGTCACCTACGGACTCACCCACCAGGGCGCAGATCTTCGTCGTGCCCACATCGAGTCCAGCCACTATAGGCCCCTGATCCATTTTACATTCTCCCCTTTACAGGCCTGATTATCACCCTTCTGGCGAACCTGAGGTCCACGTAGCCGGCGGGAATCCCCCTTCTGGCCATCTCGCCCTCGAGCTGTACGAGCCTCGTGAGCTTCTTACGGTAATCCCCCTTGCCGATCATGATCGTCAGCCCTCCGACCTTCAGCCTCATGTCCTCGGGCCTCTGGGCGACGATCTCCACCTCCTCATCTGAGAAGAACCCCTCCTCCCTCACAATGGCGGCAACCTTCAGGGCCTCGCGCAGCAGGTCCTCCCTCAAGGTGTCCATCCTTATCACGGGCAGGAATGCTATGGTCTCGCTGAGTTCCTCGAGGATATCCCCTCTTCTGCTCAAGATGTAGAGGCGCCCATTCCTATTGAGCAGCGCAAGCGGCTCCGCCTCCCTGAGCCTCACTATCAGTGTATGGGGGAGCTCCTTCCTGACGGCTACATCCCTTACCCAGGGGGATTCGAGCACCCGCTCGCTCAGTTCCCTGCCGCTTATCCTGAGCATGCTCTCACCGCGTCTGATCCTCAGGAGCGCCACGACCTCCTCGTCAGAGAAGTGCTTGTTGCCCACCACCCTTATGTTCCTTATCACCAGGGCATCCGCAGCCCTTCCGTAGAGGTACACCCCTGTCAGGCCGACAGCCGCGGCCACGACGATGATGAAGACGGCCCTCAGAAGGAGCGGATGAAGTAACAGCCCCGACAGGGGCCTCCTCTCTCTCTTCACCCTGTTACCCTTCTTCCTCGGTCTCCTGTTCATGCCGCCACCCCCCTCCTGTTGAGGGCATCCAGGACGATCTCCTCCACGAGCGAGAGGAAATCATATCCGGCGAGCGCCGCTATCTTCGGCAGCAGGGACGTCTCGGTCATGCCAGGGATGGTATTGACCTCGAGAAGAAAGGGTGTGCCCGATCCATCCACTATCAGGTCCACCCTCGTCGCCCCTTCGCACCCGAGGGCCCTGTGCGCCTCAAGCGCGATATCCTCGGCCCTGCTCAGGACTTCGCCGTCCACATCAGGTGGAAGCAGATACTCCGTCATACCCGGCGTATACTTCGAGCGGTAATCATAGAACGTCCCGCACGGCCTCACCTCAACAGCACCGAGCACTCTGCCCCCGAGGATTCCCACCTGTATCTCCCTTCCATCTATGAACCTCTCCACAACGACCCTGCCTCCGTAAGCAAGCGCCGCCTTTACGGACTCGTTCAGTTCCTCTCTCGTGGCCGCCAAACTGACGCCGACACTCGAACCCTCTCTCGAGGGCTTGACGACCCATGGAGGGGGAAACGGAGGTTCGATCACCCCGGGGTCCCACCTGCTCTCTGTACCTAAGACCAGGTAGCCCGGAACATCGAGGCCGTGGTGCCGGAACATCTTCTTCGACGCCTCCTTGTCCATTGCGAGCGCTGAGGCGAGGACACCCGAACCCGTGTATGGTATGCCCATCACCTCGAGCATCCCCTGAACGGACCCGTCCTCTCCCCAGCCGCCGTGAAGGGCGAGAAAGGCGACTTCCACGCCTTCCCTCCTCAACGCCTCGCATAAGGCACCGGCTGCATCCATGAAGACGACGTCATAGCCTCCGGCCTTCAGGGCGTTGAACACGGCATTGCCGCTCTTGAGCGATACCTCCCTCTCGGCGGACACACCGCCTGCGATCACGCCTATACGCTTGTCCGTCACCGGTCCTTTCACGCCTCTCGCCGCCTTCCCATGATCTTCACCTCGGGTTCGAGAGCGACGCCGAACAGCCGCTCCACCCTCTCGCGGACCGTCTCCATGAGGGTGAGGAAGTCTTCCGCCCTGCCGCGGCCCTTGTTCACGAAGAAGTTCGCATGCTTCGTGCTCACCTCTATATCTCCGATTCTCATCCCCTTGTACCCGGCCTCCTGGATCAGCCTTGCAGCCGACCCGTCGGCAGGGTTCTTGAAGACGCATCCAGCAGACCGTTCAGCGAGCGGCTGCGTCCTCCTCTTCATGTCGAGGAACTCTTTCATCCTCTTGCGGACGGCACTCCTGTCGTCCCTCCTCAAGCGCACATGAACCCCGAGGACCACGGTGCCTCGAGAGAATCCCCCGCAACGGTATGTTGCGTTGATCTCCTCCCTGTTCAGCGAGCCGAGGCGGCCGTCCTTGAGCACGGCAACCCTCTGCACGACACCCATGATCTCGTAACCATAGGCTCCGGCATTACCGAAGACCGCCCCGCCTACGGTTCCCGGGATTCCGGCAAGGCCCTCGAGCCCGGAGAGCCCCTCCTCCCTGCAGAACGACACGAGCCTCTGGAGCGGAAGGCCCGACTGGACGAAGACGAGCACGTCGTCACCACTGACCTCTACGGTCTCGAGCCTCCGGAAGGCATTGAGGCTTACGACCGCCTCATCGAGCCCGTCGTCCATCACCAGGAGGTTCGTTCCACCGCCGATCAGAACATATCCCATCCCCTCACTTGAAAGCACACTCAACAGGCCTGTGAGGCTCGATGTGTCGTCGGGCATGAAGAGATACGCCGCCCTGCCCCCTATTCGGAGAGAGGTATGATCCCTCAGCATCACATCCGTGGCGATCCTGCCCCTGAACCCACCGGGCAATCTCTCTCTCAGGCTGTAGTCTGAAATCACCGGTTCAGCCCCTCTCTGTCGGCCACTCCGACCATGCCGTCCTTGAGTACCGCCTCTCCCACTCTCCATACATCGCCGGCACCGAGGGTGAGGAGCAGGTCTCCGTCTCTCAGTTCCGCGCTGATGTCGGACACCAGTTCGTCCCTGTCCCTGATGTACCTGACCCCTTTCAGGCGGCCCTTCAGCCCTCTGTAGAGGACCTCTGAGCTGACGCCCCTGATCGGCTCTTCGCCTGCAGGGTAGATATCCATGAGGTAGAGCAGGTCCACGCCGTCGAACGAATCGACGAACTCCTGCATAAGCTCCCTTGTCCTCGAATACCTGTGTGGCTGAAAGACGACTATGAACCTCCCCTTCACCGCACTGCCGACCGAGCCGATGGTGGCCCTTATCTCGGTGGGGTGGTGGGCGTAATCATCGTATACCCTCGCCCCGGAAAACTCTCCCTTGAACTCGAACCTCCTCTGCACGCCGGAGAAGGCGGCGAGCGCGTCCCTCACCGTCTCGGCGTCGATCCTCAGCTCCGAGGCGACACAGATTGCGCTGAGGGCGTTCAGGACGTTGTGGGCACCGACAAGGGGAATCCTGAACTCTCCCCTGTAGCCTGCAACACCTGTCACGCCGAAGCTCATGCCGAGGCCGTCGGCCCTGACGTCACAGGCCCTGACGTCCGCCTCCTGGGAGAGACCGAAGGTGATGTACTTCCTCGTGAGGCTGCCCGCTATACGCTTCAGGTAGGGGTTGTCGGCACAGAGGATCGATACCCCGTAGAAGGGAACCTTGTCGAGAAACTCCCTGAAGGCGTTGCAGAGGGTCTCCATGTTCTTGAAGTAGTCCATGTGCTCTCGGTCTATGTTCGTAGCCAGGGCAATGGTGGGGGAGAGCTTGAGGAAAGACCCGTCACTCTCGTCCGCCTCTGCGATGAGGAAATCACCCTGCCCGAGCCTTGCGTTCGAGCCTGTGGCCTTGAGGCGCCCGCCGATGACGACCGTGGGGTCGAGCCCTGCGCCGGAGACGACGGCCGCTATCAGCGATGTCGTCGTCGTCTTGCCGTGCGCTCCTGCGACGAGTATGCTGTATTTGAGGCGCCCCAGCTCGGCGAGCATCTCCGCCCTCGGTATCACGGGTATGGACCTGCGGCGTGCCTCGAGGACCTCTACGTTGTCCTCCCCGACCGCCGATGATATGACGACGACGTGTGCGCTGTCTACGTTCTCGGGCCTGTGCCCTATGTATATCCTCACTCCCATCCCTCTCAGTCTTCGTGTATTGTCGGACTCCCTGACGTCGGAACCAGTGACCTCATAGCCGAGGTTCTGCAGGACCTCTGCAATACCGCTCATCCCGATGCCTCCGATGCCGACGAAATGTATCACTCTGAACTGTTCAAACATCCTTCTCTGCTCCTTTCCAACGAGATCAGACTTAAAGCTATATCCGCTATCCTCTTGACGGCATCCGGCCTTCCCAGTCCCATCGCCTTCGTCCTCATGTGCGCCCTGAGTGCAGGGTCGTTGTACAGCCTCCTTATCTCACCGGAGAGCCTCCTGCCGTTGAGTTCCGCATTACGGATCATCACCGCAGCGCCGAGCCTCTCGAGCTTCGCGGCGTTCACCTCCTGGTGGTTCGCCGCAGCATACGGGTAAGGCACGAGTATCGCCGGCTTGCCGGTGACGGTCATCTCAGCGAGCGTGGTGGCCCCAGCCCTCGACACCACGAGGTCAGCAACCGCATACGCCTCCGGCATCTGGTATATGAAGGGCGAGACCATTGCACCGAACCCGTAAGTCCTGTATGCATCCCTGACCCTGTCGAAATCCCTCTCACCGGTCTGGTGAAGGAACTGTATCTCGTCCTTGAGGTCGACGAGGTACTGGAGCGCATCCATTACCGCCTCGTTGATTGATGCCGCTCCGGCGCTCCCTCCGAATACGAATACGGTGAAGAGACCCTCTCTGAGAGAGAAGAGCCTCAGGGCCGCTGACCTGCTGCCCTTGAGTATCCTCTCCCTCACCGGGTTGCCAGTTAGGTGGACCTTCTCCCTCGGGAAGTAGGCCATGCTGTCCTGGTATGTTATGCATACGGACCTCGCCAGGTGTCCAAGCAGCCTGTTGGCCATCCCTGCAACCGTGTTCTGCTCGAGTAGGATCGTGGGGATTGAGAGCATCCACGCAGCAGTGAGCGGGGCCATTGAGGCATAGCCTCCCGAACCGACCACTATGTCCGGGCAAAACTCCCGCATGAAGGCACGGCTCTCTCCCAGGGCCCGGAAAAACCTGTACAGTGAGCGGACCTTCCTGGAGAGGGAGCCCCCCACGAAACCCTCTGCAGGGATGAACCTTATCGTGTAGCCCTCCCTCGGCACAACCCTCGCCTCAATGCCGTACACCGTCCCCATGAAGACTATCTCGGTCCCTGGGTCCCTCGCCCTCAGTTCATCGGCCAGCGCGAGCCCCGGGTAGAGGTGGCCGCCTGTGCCCCCGCCTGCAATCACGACCCTCACAGGGACCTCCTCCTGAGCCTGCGAGTCTTGAGCCCGGGCCTGCTCCTTGCTATCGATTCCCTCACCGGAAGGCCGTACTGCTCGGGCTCGGCCTTCGATATCCTCAACAGCGTGCCGACCGCCATGAAGTTGACGAGCAGCGAAGAGCCGCCGTAGCTGATGAAAGGAAGGGGCAGTCCCTTGGTGGGAACGATGCCGGTGACTACGGCTATATTTATCAGGGCCTGCATCGTTATCATGATCGTCAATCCGAACGCGGCGTAGTAAGAGAACGGACTCCGTGCCCTGCCGGCAACCCTCACCCCCCGGACAAAGAGCAGGATGAAGAGGCACAGCACGGCGGTGACGCCGATGAAGCCGAGTTCCTCGCCGATCAGGGCGAATATGAAATCGGTATTTACCTCGGGCAGGAATCTCAGCTTCTGCCTGCTCTCACCGAGTCCGACCCCTGTCACGCCTCCGCTGCCGAGGGCTATGAAAGACTGTACGAGCTGAAAGCCGCTGCCATGGTAGTACTTCCACGGATCGAGGAAGGCGAATATCCTATCCATCCTGTACGGTTCACTCAGGAGCTTGAGCAGCAGGGGCAGCATGGCGACGACCGTATAGAGGAAGAACTTCATACTCGTGCCCGCCAGAAAGAGCATCGAGAAGGTGATGAGTCCCAAGGTGAAGGCCCCTCCGAAGTCGGGCTGCATCAAGATCACCCCCTGGAAGGCCAGCATCACAAGGAGCGGTTTCATGAACGCCTTGACGCTGTCACTCCTGTACCGCGGCGAAGAGAGGTAGGCTGAAAGCGAGACGACCATGGCGAACTTTGCGAGTTCAACCGGCTGAAAGGTCGACGGCCAGAGCCTGAGCCACCGCCTTGCACCGTTGATCTTCACCCCGAGGCCCGGGATGAACACACAGAGCAGCAGCAGGAACGAGAGGGCGAGGAGCGGATACGAGTACTTCCTCAACGTAGCCGGCCGTATCCTGTAGAAACCCCACATGGACAAGACGGCAATGACGAGGGTCATGACATGCCTCTTCAGGTAAGCGAACTGGAGGCCCGGGTCGTCTGCCGCAACACTGCCGGATTTCGAAATCTGCATCAGTGCGGTCGAGCTGTACACCATCACCACTCCTGCGAAGGAGAGCAGCAGCACTACGAAGAGCAGCCACCTGTCGGCCCGTCCGCCCGCTGATTCGCCCTGCACGACCGGCTTGCACCCGCTCATCGTCACGCTGTCAAGTCTCATGTCTCTTCCCCCTTGCCGAACCGGCAACCCGCACCTCCTTGAGTCTCGTCACCGATTCCTTGAACACGCGTCCCCTGTGCTCGAAGTCCTCGAACATGTCGAAGCTTGCACACCCCGGCGACAGGAGGACCACATCACCCGGCCGTGCCATCGAGAACGCCTTTGCAACGGCATCCGCCATGTCTTCGGCCTCCGCCGAGGGTGCAACACCGCCGAGCTGTCCCAGTATCTTGCCTCCCGCCTCGCCTATGACCACGAGTCCTCTCACCCTCCCATCCATGTACTCCCTGAGGGGGGTGAAGTCGCCTCCCTTGTCCCTGCCGCCGAGGATGAGTACCACGCCATCCTGAAGACCCTCGAGGGACTTGGTGACCGCACCGATGTTCGTGCCTTTCGAGTCGTTGTAAAAGCCGACGCCGTCTATCTCGGCGACAAACTCCATCCTGTGTTCAAGCCCCCTGAACCCTGAGAGCACACTCCTGACCGCATCGGCATCCGCACCGCAGAGGGACGCAACGAGCGAGGCCGCCAAGGCATTCTCCGTATTGTGGGCCCCCTTCATCCCGAGGTCTCGTACGCTCGAGATCACGACCTCACCGCCGCCGGTATCGACACAGATGAGGCCGTCCCTGACATAGGCCCCTCTAACCCTCTCCTTGGTCGAGAAGTAGAATGGCTCAGAAGCCGCCTGTTCGCCTGTTCGCCTGACGACGGGGTCGTCGAGGTTCAGAACGAGGCGGTCGGCGGCGGTCTGGTTCATGAATATCCGTGCCTTCGCCTCCACGTATCCGCCGAGGCCATCGTAGCGGTCGAGGTGGTCTGGGGTCACGTTCAGTACGGCTGCCACCGAGGGGGCGAAGTCACGGATGCTCTCGAGCTGAAAAGAGGAGACCTCGACGACCACATGGTCGAGGGCACCTGCACTGCCCTCCTCGAGGACCCTCAGGACCTCATCCGATATGGGTGTGCCTATGTTTCCACCGGTGATCACCCTCTGTCCGGCCCCGGTCAGGATCAGGTGAATCAGGGTGGTGGTCGTGGACTTACCGTTCGTGCCCGTGACGGCCACCCATGGAATTCCAAAGGGTCTCAAGACCCTGAAGGCGAGTTCCATCTCCCCTATGACCTCGATGCCGCGCTCCGCGGCCGAGGCGAAGAAGGGCTGATCGAGGGATATCCCGGGACTCACGACCACCGTCTCCGCATCATCGAGCAGGCTGACGGGATGCCCCCCTGTCTCGATCCCCGTTCCATCCGGGAGTCTCCCGATGTTCCCCGCAAGGAGGTCCCTCTCCCTGGTATCCGTCACAGTCACCTCGGCGCCGAGGAAGCGGAGCAGCCTGGCAGCGGCGAGGCCGCTCCGTCCAAGGCCTGCGACAACCACGTTCCTCGATCTCATCGTGTCTCTGATGTCGACTGCCTGCAATTCATCACACCCCGTACGAATCAAGTTGACGTCCATGCTGAAGCGGCAACCGTCCGCTCCGGTCTCGAATCCGTTCATCTCAGCTTCAATGTCGACAGGCTCAGCAGGGCCAGAATTATCCCCACTATCCAGAACCTCACGACCGTCTTGGGCTCGGGCCATCCCTTCACCTCGAAGTGGTGGTGTATCGGAGCCATTCTGAAGACTCTCCTGCCCGTAAGCTTGAACGAGAGGACCTGCAGAATGACCGAGACCGTCTCCACCACGAAGATGCCTCCGACAAGGGCGAGTACGATCTCGTGCTTGGTGATCACTGCGAGTGTTCCGAGCGCGCCCCCGAGCCCCAGAGAGCCGACGTCGCCCATGAATATATCGGCAGGATAGGCGTTGTACCATAGAAAGCCGAGCGCAGCACCGAACATGGCACCGCAGAAGACGGTCAGCTCACCCGTGCTCGGCAGATAGAGGACCTGCAGGTACTGGGCGAGCCGGGCATGGCCGCTGATATAGACGAAGACACCGCTTGCAAGGGCAGCGACCGCGACGAGCCCGATGGCGAGACCGTCTATGCCGTCGGTCAGGTTGACGGCATTGGATGACCCTACGACGACGAAGACGGAGAACGGCACGTAGAAGAGTCCGAGGTCGAGGAGCCACCTCTTGAAGAACGGCACGCTCAGCTTGGTACTGTACGGATCGAGCGGATTGTGGTAGAGGAACAGGCTGATCCCCGTTGCCAGCGCTATCTGGAGGGCGAACTTGTGACACGCCCTCAGTCCCTTGTGGTTCCTCCTGACGACCTTCAGGTAGTCGTCGGCCAGTCCTATGAGGCCGAAGCCGCTCGTGGCCGTGATCAGGACCCAGGTATACGGGTTCCTCAGGTCCATCCACAAAAGGGCCGTCGCCAGGATGCTGGCGAGTATCAGGATGCCCCCCATGGTCGGGGTCCCGGCCTTCGACATGTGGGTCTTCGGGCCGTCGTCCCTTATCTGCTGCGTGAGGCTGAAGCTCCTGAGCCTCTCTATCACCGACGGCGCCAGCATGAACGTCAGCAGCGAGGCGGTGATAGCCGCGAGTACGGTCCTGAACGTAATGTACCTGAAGACGTTGAACGGGAAATAGTATTCACTCAGGCTGTACAGGAGTTCGTAGAGCATCAATCCTCCAGGACCCGCTCGAGCCTCATGCCTCTCGAGCCCTTTATGAGCACCGTGTCATCCTTCCCGACCATTGACAAGAGTATCTCACGCGCCTCCTGCGGGTCTCCGGCGTGCACGGCCTCGGCATCGCCGTTTCCGCCTGAGAACTCCTCGCATGTATACGCCATGAGCTCGCCCACGGCGATCAGTACGTCCACGCCGAGCGTGGCGAGCCACCTGCCGAGCTTCCTGTGGGCCTGCTCGCCGTAGGGACCGAGATCGAGCATGTCGCCGAGGACCGCAACGGCACGGCCCCTCCTGAGCCTGAGCAGTTCCTTCACGGCCTCTTCCATCGACGCCGGATTGGCGTTGTAGAGATCGCTGATTACGAGGGCGCCCTTCAGTTCCTTCAGTTCGAGCCTCATCGGGACACCGCTGAACTCCCCAAGGGATGCACTTATCTCATCGAGCGGGACGTCGAGCAGCCTGCAGACCGCCACCGCGGCGAGGGCGTTGTAGACGTTGAACAACCCGAAGACCCTGAGCCGTACGTCGGCGGCCTCTCCGTCCTTCAGGTACACCCTGAAACTCACTCCCCCATCTTCATACTCGATCCCGTCAGCCCGGACGTCGACACCCTCGTTCAGGCCGAAGGTGAGGAGATCGCACATCTCCGGTATATCCTTGATATTGGGGTCGTCACCGTTGAGCACTCCGGTCGCGGCGAAGTCGAGTAACTCGAACTTGGTGGCGCGCACCGTCTCGATGGAGCCGAACCCCTCGAGGTGCGCGGGTCCGATGTTGGTTATCACCCCGATGTCCGGTCTTGCTATCTCGGAGAGTTCCCTTATGTCGCCGGACTTGCTCGCCCCCATCTCGAGGACTGCAACGCCGTGGTCGTCGAGTTCCGTGAGGCAGAGAGGGAGGCCGATCTGGTTGTTGAGGTTCCCCTTGCTGCCGAGGACCTTGTACCGCTTGGCGAGGACCGTGGCGATCATCTCCTTCGTCGTGGTCTTGCCGTTGGTCCCGGTGACTCCGACCACCTTCACCGGCCTGCTGAGCCTCCTGTGACGCGCTATCCGCTGAAGTGCGCGCAGGGTGTTGCCTACGTGTATGATGCTCCTCCCCCTCGGGACGACGGGGGGGCAGCTGACGACGGCTCCGGCCCCTTTCTTCAGGGCCTCGTCGACGAAGATGTGACCGTCGAAACGCTCACCCTTCAGGGCGACGAAGAGCTCGCCGTCCTTTATCGTCCTCGAATCTATCGATATGCCGCTGAAGGTATCGGCCCCCTTCAATATGAGTCTGCCCGAGGTCGCCTCGAGTATCTCTGTCAGGGCATACCTGCTCATCCAATCCTCCTGCGAGGGCCGGTCTTCGATCCACTGATCGCCTCCATGAGGACCTCCCTGTCGCTGAAGCTATGCCTCACCCCTCCGATCTCCTGATAGTCCTCGTGTCCCTTTCCGGCGATCAGCACGACATCACCCGGCCGTGCAACCCGGACGGCCGTCTCGATGGCCGCCTTCCTGTCAGGCTCCACGATGTACTCCGCACCCCCCATGCCCTCCAGGATGTCGTTAACGATGGCCATAGGGTCCTCTGTCCTCGGGTTGTCGGACGTAACGATCGCGATGTCGCTCAACTCCGCCGCGATCCCGCCCATCAGCGGCCTCTTTCCCCTGTCCCTGTCGCCACCGCAGCCGAATACCGTGATGATGCGGCCGCGGGTCAGCCTCCTGAGGGACTCGAGCACCCTCCTGAGGGCATCAGGGGTATGGGCGTAGTCGATGACGGCGAGGAAGCCGAGGCCGGACCGGACGGGCTCCATCCTGCCATCGACGCCGCTGCACCGGCTCACGCCCTCGGCTATCCGCTCCCAGCCTATCCCCATTGCAAAGGCAGCGCCTGCGGCCGAAAGTATGTTGTATACGTTCGTTACGCCGAGCAGGGGTGAGCTGAGACGGTATTGCTCCGCGCCGTGCACAACGGTGAAGGCGAGGCCGTCGAAGCCCTCATCTATATCTGCGGCCCGGAAATCGGCGTCCCGGCTCTCGATACCGTAGGTGATGACGCGGAGACCGGTCCCGTGGACCGCCCTGTCCCTTATCGCCTCGACCAGCCTCCTGCCGTACGGGTCGTCTATGTTTACGACGGCGGCGCGGCCGGTGAGTTCGAGGAAGAGCCGCTGCTTGGCCCTGTAGTACGCCTCCATGTCGCCGTGGAAATCGAGGTGGTCCCTCGTCAGGTTCGTGAAGACGGCCGTGTCGAAGTCCGTGCAGTCGACCCTCTTCAAAGAGAGGGAGTGCGACGACACCTCGGCCACTGCATGAGTCACCCCCCTGTCGCTCATCAGGGAGAGGAGGCGCTGGAAATCGAGTGCCTCCGGAGTGGTGAACCTCCCCGCAAGCTCCTCGGAGCCGACGATGTATCTTATGGTGCCCGTGAGGCCCGCTCTGACGCCCTCGGCGGCGAGTATGGCAAGGAGTATGTACGAGGTCGTCGTCTTGCCGTTGGTGCCGGTTATGCCGGTGAGCGAGAGCCTCCCCGAGGGGTGGCGGTAGAACCTGTCGGCAATGACCGCCATGGCGGCGTGTATATCCCTGACCTGCACATACGGGACCTTCACGCCAGGGGGCATGGGCATCTCTGAGACGACGGCCCCGGCCTTCCTGGCAACGGCGTCCCTGATGAAATCATTGCCGTCGAAGCGGTCTCCCCTGACCGCGAAGAAGAGGTCTCCCTCGCTCACCTCCCTCGAATCCGCGGAGAGCCCCCCTACGACGCAGTCTCCTGTAACGGCCGCCGGTGTCAATCCTTCTATGAGTTCGCTCAGTCTCATGCACATACGGTCAGAAATCACGGCTCTTCAGCCCCTCCTTCGGCGGTGGGCCCATCACGAGTATATTGTTGTCCACCCTGTCCTCGAAGGGGATGGACTTGTATGCAAGGGCCTTCTCTGAGATGGCCCTGAATACCGGGGCGGCGACTTCACCGCCGTAGTACCTGCCCCTCGGCTTCCAGATGACTACTATTATCGAGAACAGCGGGTTGTCGGCCGGGACGAACCCCACGAACGAGCTCACGAAGTCGCGGCGTGAATACCTCCCTGTCCGTGGGTCGATCATCCGCGACGTCCCTGTCTTGCCCGCCACCGTATTGCCGTAAACGGATGCCGACGGAGCAGTGCCGCCCTCCTCGGTGACTGTCTCGAGTGCCTCCCGCAGGCGCCGTACCGTCTCCCCGGAGATGATCCTCTCCGCTTCGGGCCTTCCGTACTCTCTCAAGACGTTGCCCTCCGGACCGAGGACCTTCGAGAGCACGTGAGGCCTAACGAGGTAGCCGCCGTTGGCGATCACGGAGTAGGCCCTTAGGACCTGCAGCGGTGTCACGAGCACCTCGTAACCGATCGCCATTGCACCGATCGTCGTCCCCGACCACTGCAGGGGCGGCTTTACGACACCCGAGACCTCGCCGGTCAGGTCGACACCGGTCTTGTCACCGAAGCCGAAGAGCCTGGCATACTCGTAGAACCGCTCTGGGCCGAGCCTCAGGGCCATCTTCACGGCGCCCACGTTCGACGACTTCTGGATGATCTCTCTCAGGGTGAGGACGCCGTGCTTGTGAGTATCCCTTATCTTCTTCCCGCCAACCTCTATCTCGCCCTCGGAGCAGTCGACCTTCGTGTTCAGCGTCGCCACATTCTCCTCGAGCACTGCGGCAGCCATGACGATCTTGAAGGTCGAGCCCGGCTCGTAAAGGTCCGTGACCGCCCTGTTCCTCCTGTCGGCTGCCCTGTATGCACCGGGTCTGTTCGGATCAAAGGTCGGCCTGTTTGCAAGGGCGAGTATCTCTCCGGTATGGGGGTCCATCATTATTGCAGTGGCTGCCTGGGGCTTCCACTTCTCGACGGCGTTATCGAGCTCCGACTCGACAATATATTGTAACCCTTCGTCGATGGTGAGCACAATACTGTTGCCCGTTGATTCGAAATCGACGTCCCTGTACAGTATGTTGCCGCGCGCGTCCCTGTATAGATACACCTTGCCTCCATCGGCCGCGAGTGTATCGTCGTACCTCTTCTCCACACCCTCGCGGCCGCGGTTGTCTACATCCGTGAAGCCGAGCACGTGTGCGGCGAGCAAGCCCTTTGGGTAGAACCGTTCGGTATCAGGCTCGATCCCCACTCCTTTGAGCTTGAGCCTCATTGCGGCCACGGCCAGCTCGGGAGAGACCCGCCTTGCAAACAGTGCATAACGCTTCTTTTCCCTCTTCAGCCTCCTGATCATGGATGGATCGACATTGACGATCTCTCCGAGTCTTCGCGCAACATACTCGGGAGAGTCGATGACAGAGGGATCGCCGTAGATGGACGGACGGTCGAGGCTCACGGCGAGTTCCCTGCCACTGCGGTCGTATATCCCACCCCTCCTCACGAGTATCTTGAGGCCGGTGGTGTATTGAATTGCGGCAAGCCGCTGGAGCCTTTCATGGTCAAAGAGCATGAGGTAGGCGAGCCGGCCGAAGACGATCAGGAACCCGACTGTGATCACTGTAGCTATGATGTACGGACGTCCTCTCATCCCAGACTCCCCTTAACCGCCTGCGGGCAGGTTCACAAGCCCACGGGCCGATAGTGTTCACCGACCTCTCCCTCCGCTCCCCTGACAGGGTGCCGTAAACGCAGAGCTGTGACGTCACGACCTCGGACGGCCGGAGCAGTGGTGGACTACCGCTTCCTCAGCCCGGTGGTGTAAGGCGTCGGGCCCCGGTCGCTCCTCACAAAGAAGACCCGCTTCCTGTCAGGATAGACGAGCCCCAACCTGTCGGCCGCAAGGTACTGGACCTTCTTCAGAGACAGCATCTGGGCCCTCTTTGCCACGAGTTCGCGCCTCTCCTTGATGAGAGCGATCTTCTGTCTCTGCAACTGTCCCAACTCGTACTCGTAGGCTGTGACCTTGGTATGGAACCATATGGTGGAGAAGACGAGGAAGACGATGGCGAGGACGAGGAGCGGCTTGATGATCCGTCCGAAAAGACCCCTTCTCTTTCCATAGATCATAACTTCTCTACCCCCCTTAGCTTCGCACTCCTTGAAGAGGGATTCATCCTCTGCTCGTCCCAGAGGGGGGTGATCGGCTTCTTGTTGAGCCTTATCAGGGTCCCCTCCTGCCTCTCGGCCGAGAGGACAAACCTCTTAACTATCCTGTCTTCAAGAGAGTGGTAGGTTATAACGCAGAGACGCCCGCCCTTCTTCAGTATGCTGACGGCATTGGAGAGTCCCTCGGACAGCTGGTCGAGTTCGTCGTTGACGGCGATCCTCAGTGCCTGAAAGGTCTTCGTTGCAGGATGAATCCTCCCGCGCCTCCTGTACACCCGCTCAACAACAGCGGCCAACTGAACACAGGTCTCGATCCGCTCCTTCTGCCTCTGTCTCACGATCTCTCTTGCTATCTGCAAGGCCTTCTTCTCCTCACCGTACTCCTTGAGTATCCGCGCGATGTCGCGCTCGCTCCATCCGTTTACGATATCCGCAGCCGTCACCGGCGATTCCCTGTCCATCCTCATGTCAAGGGGGGCGGTTGAATGAAAGCTGAACCCCCTCACCTCGTCCTTCATCTGGACCATCGATATCCCGAGGTCCATTACAACTCCGTCCACCTCCTCGAACCCGAGGGCCCTCACCTTGGCGGCCATCTCTGAGAAGCTTCCGTGGACGTACACGACCCTCGGGTCGTCCATTCCCGCCGCTGCCCTCTCGAGGGACTCTCTGTCACGGTCCATAGCGATAACGACACCCTTCGGCCCGAGCCTCCTGAGCAGCTCCCTTGTGTGCCCGCCTCCTCCGAATGTTGCATCGAGATATACGCCGTCAGCCACAGGGTTCAACAGGTCCACGAGTTCCCGGGCGAGCACGGGGATATGTTCAGTGGCCGTCATCGAGTCATCCGGTCCTTCTCTGGTCCTCATATCCCAAGAGAGGCGAGCTCTTCCTCGAACGCCTTCCTGTCTATCTTCGCCGGGTCGACGACCTTGTCCCACTCGTCCTTGTTCCAGAGTTCCATCTTGTCGACCTGGCCGACTACCGCCACCTCGCCGTTTATCTCGGCATCAGCCCTCAGGGACGCAGGTATCAGTATCCGTCCCTGCTTGTCCATCTCGCACTCATGGGCTGATGCCACCACCCTCCTCATGAGCCACCTGACCGATTCCTTCATCTGCGGCAGGGACCTTATCCTCTCCTCGAACCTCTGCCATTCCTCAAAGGGATAAATGTAGAGACACTTGTCGAATGCCGCGGTGGTGACGTAGAGCTTCGGGCTGTAGTTGCCGTGCAGGATGGACCTGTAGGGCGCAGGTATCATCACCCGCCCCTTCGGGTCCACACTGTAGTAGTATTTACCAGAAAATCCCGGCACGCCTCACCACCATTTACCACATTTTCCCACTTCTTAATAATATTAAAGATCGGGGCTAATGTCAAGTAAAAAATGGAGGCAGGCATCCCGGCGCATGCGGGATGCGTCTCAGAGCAGGTCCCTCACCCTGCCCTTGAGCGGTATTACGTAATAGTTCCTCGACTGCCTGTACGGTTCAAGCAGCACCCGTCTCGCCTCAGGGAGTCCCTCTCCGGCCAACACCTCGAGTCTCCCCTTGAAGTATCCCTTCGAGAAGACGAGACCCCTTATCCTGGCCGACACGTCTCCGCCCTCAAGGGAGACGGCTTCCACCCTGAAGTCCCTCCCTCTGAACGAACCGGCTCCCTTGATGCGCCTGAAGGACCCCATCGGTATGTAGAGGCCGTCCATGCTTATATCCTCAAGTGCCAGACCCCTCATATCGATGTAGAACTCTCCCCGGCCGTCTTCGATCGTCCCGGTCAAGTCGAGGCTCCCACTGCCCCTGAACGCAGAAGAGTCCAGGAGGTCCAGCTCTTCGAGCCTTGCAGAACGGACCTCGAAGGAGACCTCTACAGAGTCCCTCCTCAACAGGGCCCCGGCAGAGACCGTTCCGCCGGAGAGGCGTCCGGAGAACGAGACCTTCAGCCCGAAGACGGCCAGGCTCAAGGGGTCGACCCTGCCGGAAAGCCCCTCCATCCTCAGGAGCCCTTTCCTGCTGTGCATAACCCTGACCTCTTCCACCTCGAAACCGAAGAGGGGGGTCTTCCTGAATCCGTACAGCTCGGTTCTAATCCCCCCACCGCTGAACAGCGCCTCTATTCTTCCGGCAGCCCACCTGTCGGGAATGCCCGCGTACCAGAGCCCTGTTGCAGCAAATGAGACGAGGACAAGGACGATTAGAAGCTTCCGTAGCATGGGTGTCGACCATCCTCTCACGGCCCGTCGAGTCTTCCGGACCACCGGGCGCTTCGGCCCTGAGCGCGACCCCGTTGACTCGCGAGATTGCCAGTATCGTCAAAATATTGTATAATTTTGACTGTAATTTTATCAGGCGGCACCCCGGCTGATCCGCAAGAATCCGCTCACGAAGCCGAAAACATGACAGGTCAAGGCAAAAAACACATTTTACGAAAGGAGACCACGATGATCTCATGTAACAGGACGTTGACGTTTATGCTCCTCCTTGCAGCCATGCTGCTTCCCGTCGGCACGGCTGCAGGCGAGGAGTCAGCCCTGAAGGTGGCCGAGGCGGTCACGGCCACGTCAGTGGAGAACCTCGTCCCTCAAGGCGTGTCGAACACCTTCCCGCCTACCGTCGGGAAAGTCTACGCCTTCACGAGGATCACCGGAGCCACGAAGGAGACCGTCATATGGCACCTCTGGTTCTACGGTGACAAGCTGATGGCGGAGGTGAGCCTCCCGGTCAAGTCGGCGAACTGGAGGACTTACAGCAGCAAGCGCATCGTTCCGGGCTGGACGGGCGAGTGGCGGGTCGACGTCACTAACGAAGACGGCTTGCTGCTTGAAACACTGTACTTCACGATAGAGTGAGAGCGGCCGTCGAAGCCCCGGACAGGGTGCCCATGCGCAGGAGCTCAAGGGGGAGCAGGACGGGCCCCGTCAAGGGATGACGGCCGGCTGCAGCCCGCAGTCCTCCTGTACACTCATGTTTTCGAGGATGCCCTGAGCATCAGGTAGCCGACGGCTCCGGAGAGGAATGAGCCGGCGAGTATTGCAAGCTTGTCCGTATACTGGAACATGCGCGGGTCTTCAAACGCCAGCGACCCGATGAACAGGCTCATGGTGAACCCGATACCCGTCAGCACGGACACCCCGTAGAACTGAGTCCAGTTGCATCCCTTGGGCAGCTCAGCGATCCCGAGCCTGATCGCAAGCCAGCTGAAACCGAAAACACCGAGCTGCTTGCCGGCGAAGAGCCCGAGCATTATGCCCAGAGGCACCGGGGCGGCCATCTGGCCGAGGGATATCCGCGTGATGTTCACACCAGCGTTTACGAATGCAAAGAGCGGGAGAATGAGAAACGCGACCCAGAAGTGGAGGTCGCGCTCGATCTCCTTCGATGGCGAGACCGGCCTGCCGTCTTCACCCCTCGCATTCAGCGGAATGGTGAAGGCGAGTATCACGCCTGCAAGCGTTGCGTGAACACCTGACTTGAGCACGCTGACCCACAGTATGGAGCCGACGATGAAGTACGCGGCCTTCTTTGTTATCCCGAGGCGGTTTATGAGTATCAGGACCGACAGGGAGGCGGCAGCAACGGCGATGGAGAGGGTGGAGAGTTCCGCCGTATAGAAGAGGGCTATGATCACGATCGCCCCAAGGTCATCGATGATAGCCAGCGCCATCAGAAAGAGTTTCAGAGAGACCGGAACCCGCCTGCCGAGCAGCGAGAGTACGCCGAGGGCGAAGGCTATGTCCGTGGCCGTAGGTATGGCCCATCCATTGAGGGCGACCGGATTGCCGTAATTGAACGCCAGATACACGACCGCGGGAACGGCCATCCCGCCCACGGCCGCGATACCGGGCAATGCAGCCTGGCCGATGGACGAGAGGTGACCCTCGAGTATCTCCCTCTTGACCTCGAGCCCGATCAGGAGGAAGAAGACCGCCATCAGCCCGTCGTTAACCCAGTGATACAGAGACTTGTCCAGTGCAAGAGCACCGACATGGATGCCCACCGGAAGATGCAGGAACGACTCATACCACTCCGACAGTGCCGTGTTGCTCAGTATCAGTGCAAGGACGGTCGCAACAATCAGCAGTATTCCGCCCGTGGACTCCCTTTCTATGAACTCCTCGATTATGTTCATCACCTGTTCCGCTCATCAGTAGGTGAAGACGTGCCGACACTCAAGGATAATAACATGAGGCACGTTGAAAAGAGAACAGGTGCCGGGGGGCGCATGCCGGTGGAGAGCGCCCGCGGCATTTGATTATTCTTCGCCCTTGAGATAGAATAAACTTATAAAGACAACCAGGCATGCACAAAGAACCGGCCCCGCACCCTCGCAGACAAAACCCGTCCGGACCGAGCTGAACGGCACAGCAGGCAGAGGCAACCGAGCAGAGGGAACCCTCTTGCGAGTGATGCCGGTTGTCGAACCGACAAAAACAGGGAGTGATCAAAGGAGGTACGACGATGGCAGGCATGCGCAGCACGATCACAGCGGTACTGTCTCTCATTGTTTTGACTTCGAGCGCCTATGCAGCGGAATTCGTGACACTGGGGCCGCGGGCCCTCGGAATGGGAGGGGCCCACGTCGCGGTTGCCTCGGATGCCACGGCGATCCACTGGAACCCGGCCGGCCTGAGCGCACGGCAGAGGAGAACGGACCTGAGGGCCCACGCGGGAATGGCCGTAAAAGACCGAAGCAGGTTCGCCGACCTGTGGAACGACATCGACGAGATACTTGCCGGCCGGGCGATAAACGATCCGAGCTTCTACACCGACTCGGCAGACGTCGAACAGCTGGTGGATATACTCCGGCGGCTGGATGAGGGCAATGTCAGCATGGACCTCAACGGCCGGGCGGGTGTTGTAGCGAGCACCGGCATAAAGGGCTTTGCAATGGCACTCGGTGTAACCGGCATAGGCTATGCAAACGCCGTACCGAGACTCGACCTCGTGAACGTCAAGGCCATCCCTCCATTCCTCGATCCCCAGTCCATCGCTAACAACACCTCGGAGATAGACCTGACCGCCCTGCAGACCATCGAGTACAGCCTGAGCGCCGCCCACGGATTCATCGGTGATACCCTCCATGTCGGGGGAACCCTGAAGTTCATCGATGCCGCGACCTACTTCTATACGATCTCTGCATTCAACACCAGTGATACCGACATCGTGGACGCGGTGCAGAAGAACAAGCGGACGGGCCAAGATATCACAGGGGATGTCGGCCTGATCTGGGTGGCGACGGAGCGCCTGAGAGTCGGTGCTGTCGGGAAGTACCTCACTGGCCCTACCTTCTCATCTGCACGGGGAGCGGATATCGAGTTGGCACCTCAGTTCAGGGTCGGTGCCGCCTTCCTGCCCTGGCGCGGGGCGACCGTAGCTCTCGACATGGACATCACCGAGAACGAGACCCTCACACAGGGTTACAAGGAGCGGCAGGTCGCAGCCGGATTCGAGCAGGCATTAGGCACGAGGGGTAAGGTGCTGAGTGACCTGTTCACCATACGGGCCGGGATGTACAAGAACATCGCCGAAAGCGGGACCAACGTCGTCGGCACCGCAGGTATCGGCCTCGGGCTCCTCGGTGCAAGGATCGATATCGCCGGCGCCTATGACTTTCAGAAGGAAGAGATCGGAGCAAGCGCCAACATCGGATTCCAGTGGTAGTCAATGGACCGTCACGTCTCCTAAAATATACCAGCCGGTTCCGGTCCTCTCGTTAACGACTGCAAGGTTCAGTGCAGGCACGTTGCCCTTCGTGGTATCCACGATCGCACACCCGAGCCGGTAGGTTCCGGCCGGCACCGAGTCATCGATGGAAGCATTCAGGCTGTACGCATACCGGCCGCCCTCCACCCAGTCCGACGGCTCCGCAACCCGGTCGACTGCAATGAATGCAACACGTTCGGTTTCCGGCTCGATCAAGGCGAAGGCGACCTTGTACTTGTAGTTCCACTGAGGCCTGTTGTTCGGAAGCACGCCGACACCCGTATTCTTCCACACATGGGATACGGTCATCCAGCCGCCTCGCTCCACGGCGCCGGGAAATGTGACCTCCACCGGAACCAGCCGGTATCCCCCCCTGACCATGAACTCCTGAACAAGGTCCGGGGCTTCAGAGAACCATGCCTCGGTATCCTCGGGGATGCGAAGGTCGAGCGTGTTGGCATGGAGTGACAGTGCGTCGTTCATTACGGCCTCGAGCGCCTCGCGAAGCGTGTCATAGTCGTCCGCCCATCTCCTGCGGGACTGCAGGTACTGGTAAACATTCTCTCCGTAGAACGGGACCTCCGGAAAGCGGCTGCGGATCCTCTCCTTGTCGGCCTCTGTGAACCAGTACGGAAGCCCGAGGGTGTCCTTGCGTATCACGTAACCGTACTCATCTATGGCGACCGCATCAATGTTGTCGAGCCCGAAACCGGTCTGGCTCTTGTTGTACTGCACACCGAGGAGCACGCGGTTGAAACTCTTCGCATACGCTCCGGATATCCATCGCAGCACACCATAGACGTCGTCCCCCTTCAACTTCAGCCGGTTTCCCTCGCCCCAGCGTCCGAGCCCGTTGCCGTCGACGAAATCGACCAACCCGGGGTCATTGAACCTGCCGCCGAATGCATCGAGAAAGGCCGAGAACTTCTCCTGGAACACAGGATCGTCGACATACGGGTCCCACCGCCCGGTGTCGGCGTCAACGACCCCCTCGGCCCCGGCGTCCCGGACATATGCCGGGGTAGCCTGACGGTATGAGCCCTCGCTGTCTACATAGACGCGGAAGGCGAGCTTGAGCCCACGGTCCAGGGCACCCTGGACGAGATCTTTGAAGTTCTGGTCGTACTCCCATGCATAGAGACCCTCCTGAGGCTCGAGCTGCGACCACGGAAGCCGGATGTAGAATATGCTCGCGCTCCCCGCATAGGGGTCCTGACTCTTCCAATACTCATCGGCCTGTGGAAAGTCGGCGAATGCATCGGCATACATCACCCATCCCATTGCAGGGTTCCTGACCAGCCCCGTCAGGTCTTCCCCAGGCTGAACAGTCACTTCCTTGACCTCGAGAGGCTCCTGTGTCTCGGTCGCCTCTTCAGCCACGCCGCCCGAACTGCAGCCCGACACGAAAGCAAGGACAGACAAAAACAGAGAGACCGCAACGGTCCCCGCGGTGGACATGATACTCGATCTCATCGTTACCTCCCCAACTATCATTTTTTATACATAGCGTATATCGCCTTGTCCGAGGTTGTCAAACAAGCGGCCGGATACTCCCTGCAGAGGCCGGGTCTGGATCCCGGCTGGAAACAGCGAAGACTTGTTGACAGTCTGGATTTCTTCTTGATATACTTCAATTGTGAAACCATTTGAGCGAAGCTCAAGCCTTCCTGAAAAAGCCGGCCCCAGCATAAACCATGGGATGGCAGTTTCACGGTTGTGAGGCTAACTATGACTGACACAACGCCCTGCACACGGAGATATGGACTCTCTCCCTCTGTTCGTCTTGAACCAACTGCTTTCAAACATGAGCGTGCTTGACGGAAACGTTGACCGAAGACAGGTGTTACCGGTTCTTGTCGCGAACCAAAACCAAACATACATTTAGTTCGATACCTTGACTGTATTTGAGGAGCCACTACATTTGCAGACGGGCGGCAGTACCCCGGACGATCTGGCCGAGCACCATATGGTTGATCATGGAGGGCTCATGGTCGAGAGGCCTGCACCACGGCAACCGTCCTTGAGATAAACGGAACCCCGGAGGTGAGCAGTGAAAAACATACTCGTGGTAGAGGACTCCGAGTCCACGCGTTCCATGATGAAGGCCGTCATCGAGGACCTCGGCGAGGACTACCTCGTCTTCGAGGCAGGTACCGGATTTGAGGCACTCAAGCTACTTCCGGCTGAAGCATTCAGCCTGATAATAACCGACATAAACATGCCCGACATAAACGGTATCGAGCTCATCAGCTTCGTCAAGAGCACTCCACAGTACAGGGGGATTCCTGTTATCATAGTCAGTACCGAGGGGTCCGAAGAGGACAGGAGGAGGGGACTGGCCCTCGGCGCAGAGGCCTATATCACAAAGCCTTTCAAGCCTGAGGATCTTCAGGAAAAGATCAGGGTGGTTTTGAGTCCATGAGTTCATCGAAAAAGGAGTTCATCTCCGAGGCCGAAGAACTGCTTGGAGAGGCGGAGAGGTACCTGATCGAACTCCAGGAGGCCTCCGGCGCGGAAGTCGACCCTGACACCGTCAACGCCCTCTTCCGATCCATACACACGCTGAAGGGAATCTCCGGACTCTTCGGATTAGAAGGGCTAAAGGACCTCAGCCACGCCCTCGAGGAGATACTCGACAGTCTCAGGCTCGGCGAGATGGAGATCACCGACGAGACATTGGGCTTCCTGCTCAAGAACATCGACATCCTGAAGGGCCTGCTCAAGGAGGCCGACGAGGGCAAGTCCTCGGACGTATCAGCATACCTCGAAGACATAAAGGAGTTCCGCAAGGGAACCGCAGGCCGCGGTGGTGACAAGCAGCTCGGCGGTCTCATCGACGAGGCGATCCTCGGTGTGCTCTCCAGTTACGAAGAACAGCGGTTGAAGGCCAACCTGAGGCGGAACAGGGGAATATTCACCGTAAGCGCGGTATTCTCCCTCGAAGACTTCGACAAGAAACTGTCGGCCCTAACAGAGAAGATCAAGAGGGAAGGCGAGTTGATATCCACACTGCCTACCTCTGAAGACGTGCCACAGGATTCCATCGGTTTCAAGATACTCTTCGCATCCGACAAGGACGCCGATGCACTCAAAGCCGACCTCGGCATGAACACCGTGCGGCTCGCCGGAAAGGAGACCGGCAGGAGAGACTCACAGGCGGCTGCACCCTCTCTCAAGAGCATATCGACCACCGTGAGGGTGGACATAGAGAAGCTCGACAGGATACTCAACACGATAGGCGATATAGCCCTCACCAAGGGGGCCCTGAAACGCATAGAGCAGGAGCTTGCCGAGACGTACGGGCACTCTGATCTCGTATTCGACATCCACCGTGCCACACAGAGCCTCGAGAAGAGGCTCCTCGAGTTGCAGCAGCAGGTGCTGGAGGTCAGGATGGTCCCTATCGGACAGATATTCTCGCGTCTCGCACAGATAGTGAGGAGGTACTCGAGGGAGATAGGAAAGCCGGTCGAGCTCAAGGTGTTCGGAGAGGAGACCGAGTTGGACAAGTTCATCGCAGAGGAGATCGTCGATCCCCTGATGCATATCGTCAGGAACGCCATAGACCACGGCATCGAGAGTCCGGAGGAGCGCAAGGCCGAAGGCAAACCGGAAAAGGGGACCGTAACCGTCAGGGCGTTCCAGCGCGGCAACAGCGTCGTCGTCGAGATCGAGGACGACGGCAGGGGTGTCGATACCGAAAAGATCAAGAGAAAGGCCGTCGAGAAAGGGATGATCTCGGAGGGGACCGACCTGGATGACACCGAGCTCATAGGCCTCATCTTCAGGGCCGGATTCAGCACCAAGGAGAAGGTTACGGAGGTGTCCGGAAGGGGCGTCGGCATGGATGTGGTCAAAGAGAGGATATCATCCATAGGCGGCTACGTGGACGTGAAGACCGAAAGGGGTGCCTATACGCGATTCTCTCTCACGATCCCGATAACTCTCGCCGTGATTAAATCGCTGCTCGTCAAGGTGGGTGCCCATACTTACGCCATGCCCCTGTCGTCGATCGTCGAGACACTGGCGGTCGACGGAGATGCCTTGCAGAGCATCGAGGGCAAGAGCGTGTACAACCTCAGAGGGGAGTTGCTGCCGGTCATGCCTGTGGCGGATTTCTTCGAGGCCGGTTCAGACGGCGGAGTCGAGGGTGGATACATCGTGGTCTCAGGCTACGGGGAGCGGAGGGTCGGGCTCGTGGTGGACGAACTGATCGGCGGCCAGGAGATCGTCGTGAAGTCACTCGGCGCATATTTCGACGGGCTGAAGGGGTTCGCCGGCGTTGCGGAGATCGGCAGGCACAACGTCATACTCGTCATAGACGTCGAGGGCCTGACGGACGAGATACTGCTGAGGCACAAGGGGCTGCTCCATGTATAGGGATTTCTACGGACTGCAGGAGCCCCCTTTCAGCAAGACCCCGGACCCGAGGTTCCTCTATCCGGGCAAGGCGTACGAGGAGGCGCTTGCAAGGCTCCAGTACGCGGTGGAGGAGAGGGAGGCGATGGTCCTGACCGGTGAGATAGGATGCGGAAAGACGATGCTCACGAGAGCGCTGATGGACTCCCTCGGCAGTGGTTACAGGGTCGTCCTGATACTTAATCCCAGGCTGACGGCCAACCAGTTCCTGAGAACCGTGGCGCGTCGCATGGGCGTGGAACCCCGCTCCAGACAGAAGGACGACATAATCGAGGCGGTTCATGGAAGGGTGTACGAGGACCACGAAGACGGTGTCACGCCGGTGATAATCATCGACGAGGCCCAGCTCATCCCGGGAAAGGATACATTCGATGAGATAAGGCTCCTTACGAACTTCCAGCTCGACAGCTCCAACCTCTTAAGCCTCGTCTTCGTGGCGCAGCCGGATATCCTCAGGAGACTTGAACACAAGGCATATGCTCCGCTGAGGCAGAGGATCGGGATATTCTATCACCTGCGGCCCCTTTCCGGAGACGAGGTCTCGGAATACATAGAACACAGACTGCGTGTGTCCGGCAGGAAGGAGAGGCTCTTCACCGATGAAGCGGTGGACCTGATACACAGGCACTCCGGCGGGATACCGCGGCTCATAAACGGCATTGCGTCCTCGGCACTGCTCGACGCCTTCTCGAACGAATCCAGGCTCGTTGACGAAACCCACGTCATGGACGCAGTGAAGGAGCTCGGACTCTGATGGACATGGCGAAGATCAGGAGGAAGGCCGCAGCGGACCGGACCGGAACAAGGCACCGGAAGGACGAATCGACGAAGGCCGCTGCAGGCGATCTGGTGGGGTCAGCCGCTGACGAAGGAGATACACGGACGGAACGATCCGGCTGCAGCGGCCACGAGATGCAGGCGGCGACAGGAGACGACACCGTGGCAGGAGGGCCTCCCCCGCCGGTGATGGAACTCCTCTGCTTCAGGCTCGGCCCCGAGACATACGCATTCCACCTGCGGGACATACAGGAGATCGCCCACCTGCCAGCCGTGGCCCCGGTGCCCGGGACCCCGCACTATGTAAGCGGCGTCTGTTCCCTGCGGGGCAAGATGGTCCCTGTCGTGGACCTCAAGGCGCGTCTCAACATCACCGCCCCACATCCGGAAGGGAGCGGGACGGCCCGACATGCCAAGTTGATCATCGTCAAGGGCCCAAAGGGCCCCATCGGTGCCCGTGCCGACGCCGTAGTAGGGGTCAGGCGGCTGCCCGAGGCCGGCCTCGCCCCCCCACCCGCGCACATCGAGGCGGATGCGGCGAGAATGATAAGCGGCGTGGTCATCTCCGAAGAAACGTTCGTTACGATTATCAATGTCGAGGAGGCACTCGCGTTCACGATGACACGATGACCTGAAATGTACTTCCAGAAGTCGGCTGAGTAGGTTATTATAATTAAAGAAAGAATGATGTCATTGCGGGGGGTCAACCCGATTCGAGCCTCTTAAAGGAGAAGAGAATGGGAAAGCTTGAAAGAAAGGTCCTTGGGGTAGTCATGTCGGTCATTGTTCTGGGCACCATATTCGCCGTAACCATAGTCATCTATCTCCAGAGGAAGAACATCTACGAGACCGCACAGGAAAAGATGTTCGAGACCGCGACCGTGATCAGCACGAGCATCGAGCGGACCATGCTCGAGGGGCGCTCGGAGATCACCAAGGCGATGGCTGGAGACCTCAAGGCGCTTGAAGGTGTCGAGACGATCACCGTCCTGAACCACGAAGGCCGCACGGCTTTCGACAAGAATGCCCCCGCAACCGAGAAGAGGTATGTCGAGAGGTTCCATACGAATCTCTCCCCCTACTCCCTGATCGAGAACGGGAGGATGGTGGTATACAAGCCTCTCGTAAAGAGGTCGGCCTGCCAGAAGTGCCACAAGCTCGACAGCCCATTCATCGGAGTGGTCAAGGTATCGATGTCGCTCGACAGCGAGAAGAAGAAGATATCCGAGATGGCCACCATCAATATCATCGCTTCCCTCTTCGCCATCAGCGCCCTGTCCTTCATAATGTGGCTGCTGCTGAGGAGGATAGTGCTCAACCCGATCAAGAAGATAGAGTCTGCCGCGAGGCAACTGTCGGACGGGGACATGACCTTCAGTGTCGACATAGACACCTCCGACGAGATCGGGCAGGTAAGCGTTGCGCTCCAGGACGCCCTCCAATCGATATCCTCGATCCTACAGAGGGTCAAGGACGTCACGAAGAGGATATCGAAGATATCCTCCGAGGTGGAGGCGGATTCGAGGGACATACTCGAGGGCACTCAGCTCGAGGCCGAGGCGATCGAGAACATATCCGCCTCAATAGAGGAACTCAACGCCGCGATCACCGAGATCGCCGCCAACACTCAGGATCTTGCGGGGTCTTCGGAACAGACGAGGGCCGCGGTCGAGGAGATGGCCGCAAGCACCTCACAGATAGCAAACAACAGCAACGAGCTGTTCGAGTCGACCGAAACCACGTCGGCATCGATCGAGGAGCTCTTCTCCTCCATAAGAGAGGTCGCGCAGAACGCCGATGAGCTCTTCAGGTCGGCCGAGGACACGCTCTCTGCAATCGAAGAGATTACGGCCTCGATCAGGGAGGTCGAGGGAAACACCAAGGAGTCGGCCAGACTGAGCGAACGGGTCATGAACGAGGCTTCCACTTACGGGATGACCTCCATAGAGAAGACCATCGAGGGGATGGAGAGGATAAAGGCGTCTGTCGAGAAGACCGCGGAATACATAAAGAAGCTCGGCGGGAGGTCGGAAGAGATAGGAAAGATACTCACCGTGATCGACGACGTCACGGACCAGACCACCCTGCTTGCGCTGAACGCCGCCATTCTGGCGGCACAGGCCGGCGAGCACGGCAAGGGGTTCTCCGTCGTCGCCGACGAGATAAAGGACCTCGCCGACAGGACATCGTTCTCCACGCAGGAGATATCCTCACTCATTCAGACGGTGCAGCAGGAGGTGAGAGACGCGGTCGAGGCGATGAAGCACGGCCTCGAGGCCGTCAACGAGGGCCTCGGGCTCTCGAAAGAGGCCTCCGACGCCCTCAGGAAGATAGTGGAGACCGCCCAGCTCTCTTCAGAGATGTCCACAGCCATAGAACACTCGACCTCAGAGCAGGCCGAGGCCGCGAGATTCGTCTCCCGCTCGATGGAAAACGTACGCAACATGGCCAGCCAGATAGCGAAGGCCACGTCCGAGCAGTCCAGGGGGATGAACCTGATAACGAATGCAGCCGAAAAGGTCAAGGACATAGCCATACAGGTGAAGACCGCCACAGAGGAGCAGTCCGTTCAGAGCAGGCAGATAAGGAAGAGCACAGATGTCGTCTCGGAGAAGAGCCAGCAGATAGCCAACGCCATCAATGAACAGAAGACAGAGTCGGAACAGATAAAGAGGTCCGCTGAAAACATCTCGGACCTCCCTGTGAAGAACAGGAACCTCTCGTTCAAGGTCAACAACTCGCTGAGGTCGCTAGTCAAGGACGCCGAACTCATCGTAACCGAGATGGAGAGGTTCCGCTTCTCCATATCGAAGGGGGCCGAGAAGACCCTCAGGTTCGGCGTCATCCCCCTCGAATCCCCGGCAGACATGCACAGAAAGTTCACCCCCCTTGCGGAATACCTCGGCAGGCGGCTCGGCAAGAGGGTGGAACTGAAGGTCGGCGTGGACTTCGACTCTGCAATAAGGGAGATAGGCAGCGGGATAACGCAGTTCTGCTACATGACGCCTTCGACCTACATAAAGGCAAACCGAGAATACGACGTGAAGGTCATCGCCAAGGCCCTGCGCAACGGCAAACCGTTCCACCACTCGGTCATAATCGCCAGGAACGACAGCCCGGTGTCGAGCATAGAGGACCTGAGGGGGAGGTCGTTTGCGTTCGGGGACAGGGAGTCCACATCCTCGCACATTGTGCCGCGCTACATGCTGATCGAGGCCGGCATAGACCTGGAAGACCTCCTGTTCTACAATTATCTCGGACACCACGACGACGTTGCAAGGGCGGTGCTCTCGGGAGAATATGACGCCGGAGGCGTCATGGAGTCGACGGCGGACAAGTTCAAGGAGCGCGGCCTCAAGTTCATCAAGTTCTCCGACGAGATACCGGAGTTCAACATATGTGTCACGAGTGAGCTCCCCCAGGAGACCGCAGAGGATGTGAAATCGGCCATACTCGCCCTGAAGGATACAGGGGTGGAGGGGATAGCGGTCCTGAAATCCATAGACGAACACTACACGGGATTCGTCGAGGCGAGTGACGAGGACTACGCCTGGATAAGGAACATCATGTCTAAACTGAAGATGATATGAAGACCGCCATGAAACACGCCGGAAAACCGCATCGGAAGGGAAGGTTCATGAAGACCAAGGAGAGGCTGTCCACGACCTTCATACGCAAGGTGCTCGTAGTGCTGCTCATCGGGCAGTCCTTCATCTGGTACTGGTCCTTCTCCCGCCACAACATCACCATAGACAGGGACCTCGAGACGAGAATGCAGACGGTGTCGGCCATGATCCGAAACGTTGCAGCAGAAGTCGATAAAGCAGAAGGCTACCGCCACCTCGAACACGTCATGGACGGCGCCCTGAAGGACGAGAACATCGTCTACATCGAGGTCAGCCGCAACAGCGAGGTCATCACACGCACGTCCCAGTCCCAGGAGGACGAGGACCTGCGTGTAATGAAGAGCCCGATCCTGAAAGACGGCACCGAGATCGGCACAGTGATGCTGAAATACAGAACCGGAAGAACAGACACGGCCTTCATACTCACCAACCTCACGCTCCAGGGCATCGTGTTCGTCGTCCTGACGTTACTGATATACCTGTTTTTCCAGGGACACATAGGGACGCAGATCGAGAAGTTGAGCGCGAACATCGAGAGGGTCACACTCGGTGACCTCACCCAGAAGATCGAGACTTCCGAGGAGAACGAGATAGGCATCATAGCCAAGGGGCTCGACTTCCTGATCGAACGCCTCCTGGTCACGGTCAAGAAGCTGAAGAGCGTCGCGGGGAACGTCTCCGCTGCGATAAACCAGCTGAACCTCACGTTCAAGAACGTGATAAACGGCATAAACCATCAACAGCGCTCCCTCGAGGAGATATCGAGGGCCGTAAAGACCGCATCCGGTGCTCAGCGCCGGACCATGTCAAACACGGAGAAACTCCTCTCTCTGTCCAACGACAATGTCTCGGCGCTCCTCGAGATGAGGGCGGCCTCAGAGGAGATAGCGGCCAGTATCAGCAACCTCAACAGGAACGTCAGTGACTCATACTCCACGGTGGCCGCCCTGACCCGCTCGGCGCGGGAGCTGGCCTCGATGGCTGACAATGCCACGACGGCAGTCCAGCAGGCCTCGACCTCTATCGAGGAGATGAACGCCTCGGTCAAGGAGGTGGGGAAGACCATAAAAGGATCCGCTGAACTGAGCAGCCAGACGACCAATATCATTGCAGAGAAGGGCATGCTCTCCGTCGTGGACGCGATCGAGGGGATGGATAGGATCGAGGCATCCGTGACTTCCCTCACCGATGCGATCAAGAGACTCGGAAGGCGGTCGAGCGACATCGAAAAGATACTCTCCGTCATCAAAGACGTCACGGAACAGACGGGCATGCTGAGCCTCAATGCCCAGATACTCGCGGTACAGGCCGGTGAACACGGCAAGAGTTTCTCGGTCGTGGCCGACGAGATGAGGAGCCTCTCGGAGAAGACCGCATCGTCCACGCAGGACATTGCAACCATAGTCTCCACCCTGCAGAAGGAGATCAGGGAGGCGATGGAGAGCACGACGGAGACCGTCAGGATGGTCGAAGAGGGAAATCACGTGGTCCTCAGGACAGGAGACACACTCCGAGAGATACTGCATGCCTCGCAGAAGTCCACAGAGATGGCAGAGAGCATCGAACGTGCGGTCGAGCAGCAGACCAAGGGGCTCGACCAGATCGTCAAGGCCATCGAGCATATAAAGGGAATGTTACTCGATGTGAACAGGACGACCGAGGAACAGGAACAGGGCACGGCATCGCTGCTTGAAAGCATAAGTTCGATCAAGGAGGCGATGGAGGCCGCAAGAAACGCCACCGACGAGCAGGCGGAGAGCACGAGATTCATCACGGACAACATCGAGCTCGCAAACGAGAGAACGGCCGAGATTGCGAAGGCCTCGGCCGAACAGCAGGAGGTCAACGACAGGATCATAGAGGCGATGGAGGAGGTGATGGTGATAGGGAAGGAGACCGCAAGGAACGTCAAGGAGGTCTCCCTCTTCATCACCTCGCTGCATGACGAGGTGGAGGTGCTCAGGAAGGAAGTAGAGATGTTCAGGACGAGCACTGCATGAAATACACCGTCTTCAAGGTCGCGGGCGGAAGTTTCGGGATAGGAATCGAGGGGGTCGTCGAGATACTGAAGTACCGTGAGATCGAGAGGATTCCGCAACTCCCAGATTTCATCTCCGGAGTGATGAACGTACGGGGGGATGTCATCCCTGTAATAGACCTGAGGGAGAGGTTCGGCATAACGGAAGAGGCCGACCGGCGCAGGATCATTACAGTCAGGCTCGAAGGCGGCACGGCCGGCCTGATCGTCGACGAGGTGACGGGCATCAGGGAGATCCCGGACGAAAAGATATCGAGCCCTCCACGGGTCTTCAATGAGTTCAGATCGGACTTCATGAAGGGACTCTGTCACGAACAACCAGGCCGCGACAGGGTGACGATAATACTTGACATCGAACGAATCCTGAGCAGAGACGAGAAGATCATGCTGAAGACTTCAATGGAGAAACTGACCGGTGAAGGGAGGAAACGTGGCGGACGGAGAATTGAAAAGAGACCGGGATGAGGAGATCGAGTCGAAACGGAGGAAGATTCTCTCGTTGAAGGGAGACCCGGAAGGACTGCGATACATCGTGGAGTCCTTCAAGGACGAAAACTGGCGGGTGAGAAAGACGGC
>Ga0256830_1000442_pt1 | contig 33603 bp, 35 predicted proteins | sample 128326metaG_FD_190537 | JGI IMG/M metagenome (GOLD analysis project Ga0256830, IMG submission 190537) | Hydrothermal vent microbial communities from Lau Basin, Pacific Ocean - 128-326 | ecosystem: Environmental > Aquatic > Marine > Hydrothermal vents | place: Pacific Ocean: Lau Basin | collected...
TTAATCAATAAAGTAACCCTCTTTTTTATCGTTATACACTAAATCAAGTAAAGAAACAAACCCTATAGGCCCAGAGGTGGTGAAGAATGCCATGTAGCAATACCTCAAGTGTCTTACATCAAGACCCTTGTCTATCCACTTAAGTCCTAATAGACTCTGTCTTTTATTATTTAAATCCCATTGCATCAATGCCATGATGAACCACCTCTCTACTCCGAAAAATCTGCGATTTTTCGGAGGCCTCTTCTTACTGCTTACTGCTCACTGCTTACTACTAACCCATCTACCCATTTACTCATCTACCCATTCACCCATAAACTGCTCACTGTTCACTGCTCACTGTGAATAAGGTGTGGTGCTTATTTTTCTTCGGCACCCTGCCTTGTTATAGATTAAAGTTAAAATTATTTTGGACACTACTGTCCCTGAAACAAGTTCAGAGAAACCACCCATGCCCGAGGAGAAAATTCGGCATTTTGTGGGACATCTATCTATTGACTCATATAACATGATCATGTTTAAATGTTTATATCATACCATAATCAATATAAAAACCAATACGTGGAGGCCCCTGTGAAAAGAGTACCCATGACAAAGGAAGGCTATGAGCGGCTCAAAGAAGAGCTTGAGCACCTGCTCAGGGTTGAGAGGCCAAGGAACATAAAGGATATTGAAGAGGCACGGGCACATGGTGACCTCAGCGAGAATGCCGAGTATCACGCAGCCAAGGAGAAACAATCCTTTATTGAAGGCAGGATCAGGGAACTACAGGCAAAGTTGGCCCAGGCCGAGATCATTGACACCTCCAGGATGAACCATGGCAGGGTGGTTTTTGGTGCAAGGGTGAAGGTCTACGATGCAGATGCAGATGAAGAAAAGACATTCCTCCTTGTGGGGCCTGATGAGGCTGATGCATCAAATGGAAAGATATCAGTCACATCCCCTGTTGGCAGGGCGCTTGTTGGTAAAGAGGTTGGGGATGCAGTGACAATCAAGGCCCCTGGCCGCACATTTGAATATGAAATCCTTGAGATAAGCTTTGAGTAGACTGCTGGATACAGAAGTAGAGGGGATACACAACCTTACTGCAAGGGAGTTCACCCTGAGGCTTCGTCTTCCGGCCAATGCGGAGCCGCCCCAACCCGGCCAGTTCTATCTTTTAAAACCCCCATGTAGCAATGATCCACTGCTGAGAAGGCCCTTCAGTGCCTTCAGGTGGGGCAATGACTGGATAGAGTTTCTCATCAGAAAGAAAGGGAAGGCCACCACCCTTCTTGGTACCCTCAGGTCAGGCGACAGGATCAGTATCCTTGGTCCACTTGGCAGAGCATTCCCTGAACCAGGAAAGACAACGGTGGTGATTGCAGGCGGGATAGGTATTGCCTCTGTTTACTCCCTGGCTCCTGCATACAGGGCAGACCACACTCTTATCTATGGTGCGAGGACTTCAGGTGAGCTTGTCTTTGTCGAGAACCTGAAAACCCTCTTCAGGGATGTCCACCTCTGCACTGATGATGGTTCAAGGGGTTTTCACGGGAGTGTTGTTGATTGCCTCAGGGAGTTTTTAAAGGACAAGGACCCTGCCACTTTTGTTGTATATGGCTGTGGACCGGAAGGCATGACGGCCTCCCTGACAGGCTTACTGAAAGAGCACAATATTGAGGCATATCTGTCCCTGGAGGAAAGGATGGCATGTGGCCTTGGTGCATGTATGGGATGTGTCAGACAGACCGCTGAGGGCATGAGAAGGGTCTGCATGGAGGGTCCGGTGTTTCACATAGGAGAGCTATGAATTTAGAGGTCAGTATAGGACATATGAGGATGAAAAACCCTGTCACCACAGCCTCGGGCACCTTTGGCTACGGTGGCGAGTATGCAGGCTTTGTTGATCTGAACATGCTTGGTGCTGTAACGGTAAAGGGGATATCCCTTGAACCTCGCAGGGGTAATCCTCCACCAAGGCTCTATGAGACCGCCTGTGGAATGCTTAACTCAATAGGGCTTCAGAATGTGGGGCTTGAGAGGTTTCTTAAGGAGAAGCTCCCCTACCTGAGAAGGTTTGATACAAAGGTCATCGTAAACATACTGGGAGGAAGCATTGACGAGTACTGCAGGCTGGCCTCTGGGCTTGATGGAAAGGTGGATGCCATTGAGTTGAACGTATCATGTCCCAATGTGAAAAGGGGTGGGATCATTTTTTCAAGCAATACCCATATGCTGAGGTCACTCATACGAGAGGTACGGGCTGTTGTGAAGAGATCCGTACTTATTGTAAAGCTCTCCCCTAACTCATCAGATATAGTCCAGCATGCAAGAATCTCGGAAGCAGAAGGTGCAGATGCCGTGTCAATGATAAACACCATTGCTGCAATGGCCATTGATATCCATACAAGAAAACCAAGGCTTTCAAACATAATAGGTGGACTTTCGGGCCCGGCGATCAAACCCATTGGGGTCAGGATGGTATGGGAGGCTCACAGGTCAATCGGGATACCCATTGTGGGAATGGGTGGGATAATGACAGCAGAGGATGCCATAGAGTACATGCTTGCAGGTGCCAGGGCTGTTTCTGTGGGGACTGCCAATTTTGTAAATCCCAGGGCAACCATGGAGATATTAGAGGGAATAAAAAGCTACATGCAGACCCATGGTATTGATGACATAAACAAGATCATAGGAGGCCTCATATGTTAGAGAGAAAAAGCATCATAACCCTCACGTCAGACTTTGGTATCAAAGACCCCTTCGTTGGACAGATGAAGGGGGTTATCCTGAACATCAACCCCAATGTTGAGTTTGTTGATATAACACATGAGATAACACCCCATAACATAAAGGAGGCATCCATCGCATGTGCATTCAGTTACAGGTACTTTCCTCCTCGTACGGTTCATCTGGTAGTTGTTGACCCTGGTGTGGGTTCGGCAAGGAGGCCCATCCTGGTAGTCACAGAGGATCATTATTTCATCGGACCTGACAACGGTGTGTTCTCCTTTGTCTACCAGAGAGAAAAGAGGTATCTGAAGGTCTTCCATATCACTGCTGACCACTACTTTCTCAAGAAGGGCTCTCCTACCTTCCAGGGCAGGGACCTCTTTGCACCTGTGGCTGCATGGCTGGCTAAGGGTATTCCTGCATCAAACTTCGGAGAGGAGATCACAGACTACAATACCATCTATATACCTGAACCGAAAAAACCCACGAAAAACGCTCTTGAGGGAGAGGTTATCTATATTGACCGCTTTGGCAATGCCATTACGAATATACCACTTGATGCTGTGGAGGAACTGAGAAAGGCCGGGGGTTCCCTCAGGGTGGTCTATAAAGGCAGGGAACTTCCAATGAAGGCCCACTATTCAGAGGCTGACGATGAGGGGCTGAAGTGTCTGATAAACAGCTTTGATCTCCTTGAGATATTCGTTTATCGCGGAAATGCTGCCAGGGAACACGGGATAAAGGTTGGAGATATAATCGGCATCATTACGCGATAGGCTAATCAAAGAGCCTGACCAGTGTCTCGGTCTTCTCCTGGATATCCCTGGTAAGACGTTCCTGTTCCTCTTTGTATCTGAACAATTCATCAGCAATATTTAATGAGGCCAGTATGGATGCCTTCAGCGGTGCAATATTGGGGCTCTTTGAATAGATCTCAGCTATCTTTCTGTCAACAAACTCCGCAAGCTGACGGATGTAGTTGTCAGGGACATCACCCTTGATCTTGTAGTGCTGCCCCAGTATGGTTACCTCTACATCTCCCATGCTCTCCGCCACCTCTCATGTAGCCATCACAGCTGGATACTTTCAAGCTCATTAAGCAGCTCTTCAAGCTGTGACTTTACAGTGCTTTTCTCAGTTTTCAACATCTCCAGTTCCTGGTTCTTCTCATCAAGGGACTGTTCAAGCTCCTTGATCCTCCTCTCAAGAACAGCCTTCTCCTCCTTCAGTGCCCTCACCTTTTCAATTGCAGCAGCTATCTTTTCATCAAGACTCTTCAAGGTCTCCAATTTCCTGTCCTCCTCCGTGTTCGCATTATTTACATTTTTAAACAATGAGTCCATAGATTGGATATATTATAAAATGGGACTCTACTACATGTCAAAGCCTATCTCATTGATTCAGGAATCCCGGGGGATTTACCTCTTTGCTTGACTTTAAAAGGGGATAATTTTTAAAATTAACACTCAAGAGCCATTGTATGTACCTCAGTGGGGTGGTAGTTCAGCACGGTTAGAACGCCGGCCTGTCACGCCGGAGGTCGCGGGTTCAAGTCCCGTCCACCCCGCCATAACCAATTCCTGGAGATGCACCTTGAAAAACTTGGCCTCAATAGCACTTATAATCTTACTATCTGTTGCAGTGAATCTCTATGGCTGCAAGGACAGTAACAGAGGCACAGCGCCGCAGCAACAACCACCAGCGGGAAAGCAGCTACACTCCCTCAATGTGGAAGAACAGATAAATACACTCAGGGAGATCATCGCAAAAGAGCCTGAAAACACCACCGCACTCATAAGGCTTGGCAATATCTTCATGGATACCAAGAGGTGTAAAGAGGCGATAACGTACTATACAAGGGCGCTTAGACTTGAGCCGGAAAATGCCGATGTCAGGGTTGATCTTGGAACCTGCTACAGAAGGACAGGACAGCCCGAAAAGGCCATTGAGGAGTACAGGAAGGCTATTGAAATAAACCCAGGCCATCCATACGCACACAGGAACTACGCTGTGGTACTTGCCTTTGATCTCAACAAACCGGTAGAGGCAATTGGGGAATTCCAGACCTATCTCAGGCTGAGCCCTGATGCACCTGATGCCGACCAGATAAAAAAGATCATCATTGAACTGAGCCAGAGAAAACAACAGTAGTATTGAAATGCTAAGAGACTTCCCAAATGTATTCATCCCCATATTCGTCGCAATAGATGTCTTTGCACTGCTGCCTGTATTCCTGAGCCTCACCCAGGGCTTATCACAGCAGGGCCTCAGGTCTGTCATACGCCAATCCGTTTTCACTGCCTTTGCCGTCTCTGTCCTCTTTGTAACCATTGGAGAGGCCATATTCAGGATCATAGGCATTACAGTGGATGATTTCAAGATAGCAGGCGGGATACTTCTGCTGGTGATTGCAGTTCTTGACATTGTACGGTTTGACAAGCAGGAAAGTAAAAGGGGCTCAACCACAACAGTGGGGATTGTTCCCATAGGTGTACCACTGATTGTTGGCCCGGCGGTTTTAACCACGCTCATAGTGCTTCTTGAACATTACGGACCCATGCTTCCACTGCTTGCATTGATACTGAACCTTGTGATTGTCTGGGTCTTATTCAGGAAGGCCTCGGTGGTGGTGAAGATCATCGGCAAGAATGGTATCCTTGCCATATCAAAGCTGATGGATATACTGCTGGCATCAATTGCAATCATGATGATCCGCATGGGTGTGGAAAATATCATCAAAAGGCTCCTATAGTTGACAAGCATCATTAAAAACAAGTATTATGAAATTAAAGCTATTGAGAAAATTTTACGATAAGTATGTAAGGAGCCTATATGTTTGAAAAATTCACAGAGAGAGGAAGAAAGGTTATCATATATGCCAAGGAGGAGGCGGAGAGAAGGCAGAATGATTATCTTGGCACAGAACACCTGCTTCTTGGTCTGATCAGGGAACAGGATGGGCTTCCCGTGGTGATCCTCAAAAAGATGGGAATCTCCATTGAGGAGGTCAGGGTTGAGGTTGAAAGAAACCTGCCACCTGCAACAAACATCCTTACCTTTGGAGATATACCATTCACACCAAGGGCCAAAAAGGTACTGGAGCTTGCCATTGAGGAGGCAAGGCTCCTTGGCCACAACTATATTGGAAGTGAACATCTCCTGCTCGGTCTGATCCGTGAAGACGAAGGCATAGGCGGGAAGATCCTCAGGAACCTTGGCGCAAACCTCCTTGGTGCACGGCAGCTTGCCATCAATCTCTCCATGAGAAGCCAGCCCCATGTAAGGGAGAAGAAGACCCACACGCCTGCCCTTGACGAGTTCGGCAAGGATCTTACAGAACTGGCAAAGAGAGGCAAGCTTGACCCTGTAATCGGTCGTGAACGGGAGATTGAAAGGATCCTCCAGATACTTGGCAGGCGGATAAAAAACAACCCTGCAATCATTGGTGATGCAGGTGTGGGTAAGACGGCAATTGTTGAGGGGCTTGCACAGAAGATTGTCTCCGGTGATGTACCAGACCAGATGCTTGGCAAGCGGATAGTCTCTCTTGACCTGGGTGCACTGATTGCTGGAACCAAGTACAGGGGCCAGTTTGAGGAACGCCTGAAGGTGGTAATGAAGGAGATCAAGCAGTCTGACAATGTGATACTCTTCATTGACGAGTTCCATACCCTCATTGGTGCTGGTGCTGCAGAGGGCTCAGTGGATGCATCAAACATGCTGAAACCCTCCCTCTCAAGGGGTGAGATACAGTGCATTGGTGCAACCACTGTGGATGAATACAGGAAGTATATTGAAAAGGATGCAGCCCTTGAAAGGAGATTCCAGCCCATATACGTGGAACCTCCCACAGTGGAGGAGACCGTTGATATACTGAAGGGACTGAAGGGCAAATACGAGGCCCACCACAGGGTGAAATACAGTGAAGAGGCGATTGTTGCAGCTGCGAAACTCTCGGACAGATACATCTCCGACAGGAACCTACCTGACAAGGCCATTGATGTAATGGACGAGACAGGCTCACGGATAAAGCTGAAGAGATACACCCAGCCGCATGAACTGAAAGAGATAGAACAGGAGATGGAACGGCTTGCAAAGGAAAAGACCCTTTACATAAAGCTACAGGATATTGAAAAGGCAGCCGCTATCAGGGCTGAGGAGGAAAAGCTCCGTAATCTTCATGAACAGGTGCACAAGAAGTGGCGCGACAACCTGACAAAGGAGATACCCCTTATCACAGAGGAGGACATAGCCTACACTGTCTCAAAGATGACGGGCATACCTCTGCTGAAACTTGAACAGGAGGAGACCACAAAGCTCCTGCAGATGGAAGAGGAACTGCACAGAAGGATCATTGCCCAGGATGAGGCAATAAAGGCGGTATGCAGGGCCATAAGGCGCTCACGTACAGGCATCAAGAACAGGAAGAAACCCATCGGTTCATTCCTCTTCCTTGGTCCCACCGGTGTGGGCAAGACAGAGCTTGCCAAGGCACTTGCAGAGTTCCTCTTTGATGACGAAAACTCGCTTATAAAGATTGACATGTCAGAGTACATGGAGAGGTTCAATGTATCCAGGCTCACAGGCGCACCACCCGGTTATGTGGGCTATGAGGAGGGTGGCCAGCTTACAGAGCGTGTCAGGAAGAAACCATACTCTGTGGTACTCTTTGACGAGATAGAGAAGGCCCATCCGGATGTATACAACATCCTGCTACAGGTGCTTGACGAGGGTATTCTCACTGACAGTATGGGAAGGAAGGTGGATTTCAAGAACACGGTGATCATAATGACCTCCAACCTGGGGGCAAGGATAATAGAGAAGGCCACACCTCTGGGTTTCTACAGGGAGACTGCAGAGGATGTGTATGCAAAGATAAAGGAAAACGTCCTTGGTGAGTTAAAGAAGGCCTTTAATCCAGAGTTCCTGAACAGGATAGACGAGATTGTGGTATTCCACCCCCTTGAGAAGGAGCATCTCTTCTCAATCATTGATCTCCTGGTGGAAGAGACGAACAAGCAGCTTATTGAACACGAGCTTATAATTGAACTGACCGAAGAGGTAAAGGAATATCTTGTGAACAAATACTATCAGCCTATTTACGGTGCCCGTCCAATGAGAAGAGCTATACAGAAGGAGATCGAGGACAACCTCTCAGAGGAGATCCTGAAGGGCAGATTCATAGGAGCCAACAAGATATTCGTTGAGCTGGAAGAGGACAAGCCTGTTTTCAGGATTGCAAAGGAAGAGGAGATAATCACAGCGGGTATTAACTGAGTAGTTCAGATGTTTCTTTGCCCGGCCAGGATAAACAATTAAAAGCATTAGTCTTGACTCTTGAATCCCGGACGCTCTCTAAACACTGAAGGCATGCCATGAAGCACAGGGGAATAATACTGATTGTACTGCTCTCTCTGGGGCTGTTCTTTGTCCTCCTGAGCCAGCGGCTGGGTGGACCCAGGCCCACAGGTGTTGCCGAAGGTCTGAAGGCCCCTGATTTCAAGCTCTACGACAGCAATGGCTCAGAGCTGACCCTGTCAGCCCTGAAGGGCAAGACCCTTTTCGTGCACTTCTGGGCATCATGGTGCAAGGAGTGTCGTGCAGAGATGCCCTCCATAGCAAGGCTCTACGAGAGGAAGAAATCAGACCCTGACTTTGTCTTTCTTCCAGTGCTCTACAGAGAGGACCCTGTTGTCACAAGGCAGTACCTGAAGAAGAACAACCTTGATATCCCCCTGTATATTGACCCTGATGAGAACACCGCCAGGGCATTCGGTGTAACGGGTGTACCTGAAACATATATAATATCTCCTGACGGGATTGTCAAGAAAAAGGTAATCGGTCCCGGGAAATGGGATAACTACTGATTTTTCCACCCCTTAAGCAACTCCCATGCACCGTCAAGGTCATGCACCGCCCTTTCCTTCGTCTCCCTGAATCTTCTCAACCTCTTTTTGTCGCCCTCCGGGATCCCCTTTTCAATCCTGTCAAGCTCTTTTTTTATTTTTTTGTAAAGGGCAAGGTATCTTTCGTACCGGAACCTGTCGGTCTTGATGGAGAAATCACCAGGTACAACCCACCTGTCCTTCAGGTATATCCATGATGCAAAGTCGGTGAGTTTGTATCCTGGATAAAGAGTGATGGGTGTGGTATTCTCCATATCAACGAAGCGTAACCCCTTGCTGTCAGCAACAATCCTGTAACGCCCCCTGAAGGGCTCTGCACCATCATAGTCATTGAACTCCCATCTGGACTCCGAGACCTGCGCCTCTGATGAATGACAGCTTTCACACCCCCTTGCCTTACCGAAGGGATGTGCTGCCTGCTCAATCTCCACCCAGAGCAGGTGCTTGTTGTTGCCTGGAAGACCATCAAAGGTGCCCACAATATAGTAGGCATCCCTTGTCTGCCCATCAGGCCAGCGGAACTTTATCCTCTCCGATGGTTTGAGATCAACCCTGATATTGCCCACACTATGGGGCCAGACCTTCACAGGCATCCATACCCCCTTCTGGTCCTTCATTATAATCGGTGGAGACTGGACACCGTAATAGAGGGAATACTTGTGGAAGAGGTTCGGCTCCTCAGCCACCTTGCCAGGCCCCCACACCGTTATCTGGTATCCTCCAAGCCTGCTGACATGACATGTGGCACAATCCATGTTCTTGTGTATCTCCTCGCTGGCAAGTGCCTCTTCAGCATCAATATGACAGTCCTGGCATGATGCTTTACGCTCCATATCACCCATCCCCTTCTCACCTGTGGGATGACAGTCAATACACTGAATTCCTATTTTGTAGTGCACATCAGGGCTCATACCCTGGGGTATGGAATAGTCTCCACCTATATAGGTCTCACCCCTGCGGCTTACCATGGCACCGGGATGGCATGTGCTTGCCCCCCTTCCGTAACCGGAGCAGCTCTTTGCGTCAGGCTTCCTGACAAAATTATGTCTTCCCTTCTTGTTGGATGGCTGGTAGTGGCAGTCAAGACATCCGGCATGACATACATTGCAGAACCTCTGTTTCGCCTCAGCCTGCTTCCTGGTAAAGGGCACATTGAGTTCCTTCATTATTTCCCCTGTATTGGTATAATCAAACCCTGACTTCTCAAGCTCTTCAGGCGGCTGTAGATCAGCAAAAGAGGGGCCGCAGTTATGGGGGCCATAGGGTCTGAGCCATGTCCTCATCGTCCTCTGCCTGAAGTTCCTGCCCATTATGCTCTTTCTGAACTGGGCGAGCTCTTCCGGGTGGCATCCGCTCTTACCGCATGTCTTCTTCGCGATCCCTGGATCAAAGCCGAGGGTCTCCCTATCCCTGTCATGCCAGAGGATGTTTCTTACGTAGTCAAGCATGTAGAGTTCACCATTGTCTTCCACCTTTGGCATGAGAGCGAACATCTCGTCATCACCGCTTTCCCTCAGGGGACCGGGATATCCTGTGTCCCTTGGCAGGAGCTTACCGTTCATGCCCACGATCAGCATCCTGAGCATCCCCTCATGTGCCCTGTCCTTGTCCTTTGCCCTTCCATTGCCAAGATGGCAGTCCCTGCACTGTATGAAGGGATGACGGCTCTCTTTCTCCACCTCCTCCTGTGTGACATATGCCCAGGAGGCATTGAGCCTTTCAAGCCTCTTCCTGTCGGAATGGCACCTCACGCATTCCACTGATGTATTGTTCCAGTCCCTGTAGGCAAGAAAGCCCAGAATAAAGAGGAGCTGCAGTACCAGGAGGATAAGCACTACCGGTGAGACCCTTTTTGAGATGCTCCCCACAGGCATCCTACTGCCTCAACTGGAGTCTTTGTATGGAAGAACAGAGTCCCGTGGTATCATCAATCTCAAGCACAACGGCAGAGAAAAGCCCCTCACCCCTGGCGGTCTCAAATTTCCTGGGCAGTGTTGTCAGGAATCTTTCAATGATCTGTTTCACCTCAACGCCGATCACCGATATGGCAGGCCCTGTCATCCCCACATCCGTTATGTATCCTGTACCCCCTGGGAGTATCTGCTCGTCAGCTGTCTGCACATGGGTGTGGGTACCAACCACGGCTGACACCCTGCCATCCATGTAGTAGCCATAGGCTATCTTCTCAGATGTGGCCTCGGCATGGAAATCAACAATAATGATATCCGTCCTCTCCTTTAATACCTCCAGCTCCTCGTCAGACCGTCTGAAGGGGCAGTCCATAAGGCCCATGAAGACCCTCCCGGATAGATTAACCACCCCTACCCTTTTACCTTTAACAGCTGTCACTATGCTTCCCACCCCCGGCACACCTGGTGGATAGTTAAGGGGTCTCAGTATCCTGTGCTCCTTTGAAAGATAGGAAACCGCCTCCTTTTTATCCCAGATATGGTTGCCTGATGTCATTATGTGAATGCCACAGTTAAAGAGCTCCTGGGCGACCTTTTCAGTTATGCCGAAGCCACCCGCGGCATTCTCACAGTTGGCAATGGTGAGGTCAATACCCCACTGCCTTGTAATACCTGGAAGAAGGGCCTTCACCACCCTTCTTCCCACCTTGCCCACGATATCACCTATGAATAGGATTTTCACCTTGATCTCTACATGACTGGACTGTTATTTTGCATAATCCACAAACCTTGTCTCTCTTATAACCATCACCTTTATCTGGCCGGGATATGTGAGCTCTGACTGTATCTTTCTGGCGATATCCCTGACTATCATTGATGATATCTCATCAGTCACATCATCTGGCTTCACAATCACCCTCACCTCTCGGCCGGCCTGCATTGCATAGCACTTCTCCACACCATCATAGGAGTTGGCGATCTCCTCAATCTTCTTCAGCCTCTTTATGTAATTCTCAATACTCTCACGCCTTACCCCCGGCCTTGCAGCTGAAAGGGCGTCAGCAGCAGCCACAAGGGCAGCCTCAACACAGATGGGGTCAACATCACCATGATGGCAGGCTATGGCATTGAGTACCCTTTCATCCTCGCCGTATTTCCTGGCAATATTAACCCCGATCTCATGGTGGGAGCCCTCAACCTCATGATCCACGGCCTTGCCAATATCATGAAGCAGACCCGCCCTCTTTGCAAGCTTCACATCCACACCAAGCTCGCCGGCCATCATTCCTGCAAGATAGGCCACCTCTCTTGAGTGCTGCAGGACATTCTGGCCATAGGATGTCCTGTATTTCAATCTGCCCAGCAACCTGATAAGGTCAGGATGAACACCGCTCAGGCCAAGGTCAAACACGGCCTTCTCACCCTCATCCTTGATTATTGCATCAATCTCCTTCTGTACCTTCTCAACCACCTCTTCTATCCTTGCAGGGTGTATCCTGCCGTCATTGATAAGCCTCTCAAGGGATACCCTCGCTATCTCCCTCCTTACAGGATCAAAGGAGGAAAGTGTTACCATCTCAGGGGTATCATCAACTATAAGGTCAACCCCTGTTGCAGCCTCAAGGGCACGGATATTTCTTCCCTCTCTTCCAATGATCCTGCCCTTCATCTCATCACTTGGAAGGGCAACAGCGGAGACCGTGGTATCAGCAACATAATCACTTGCATACCGCTGAATGGCAAGGCTTATTATCTCCTTTGCCTTTTTCTCCGCTGTCTCCCTTGCCTCCTCCTCAATGCTTCTGACGAGTCTGGCCACCTCAAACCTTGTCTCCTCCTCTACCTTCCTCATCAACTCATCCCTTGCCTGTTCCCTGGTCATCCCGGAGATCTCTTCAATCTTTTTCATCTCCTCGGCAATAAGGCTGTTCAATCTCTGTTCACGGTCCTTTATCTCGTTCTCCCTCTGGTTCAGCTCCCTCTCTCTTCTTGAGATGGAGTTCTCCCGCTTTTCAATCTGGTCAAGCTTTCTCTCCAGGTTTTCTTCCTTGTTTCTTATCCTCCGTTCAATATGGTTCAGTTCCCTTCTCAGTTCCCTCTGTTCCTTTTCAGCCTCAGCACGGGCCCTGTAGAGTATATCCTTGGCCTCAAGTGAGGCCTCCTTTTTTATCCTCTCAGCCTCCTTTTTCGCCTCAGCGATCAGCCTCTCATAGTCCCTCTGGATGGATTCACCTCTTTTATCGGTTTTCCTGCGGTTTACAATGTAAAAAACCGCAAAAGACAGAAGGCCAATCAGGATCCCCAGTATCAGATATGCCACCGTATTCATCTCTTTATGTTCCTCCTTTTCCTCATTAAGATTTTGATATTTCTTTCGTAACCTTCATCAGACGGCTCGTAAAAGGTCCTTTCCTTCTCCATGTACTTCTGTTCTACATAGTGTCCTTCATAGTTGTGTGGATAGAGATATCCCCTGCCGTGTCCGAGAACCCTGGCACCCCTGTAATGGGAGTCCCTGAGATGGTCAGGTACCTGCTGGAGCTCTTCATTCTGCACAGCATCCATTGCCTTCTCAATGGCAAGGTAGGAGGCGTTACTCTTTGGTGCTGTTGCCACATAGAGCACAGCCTGCGCAAGGGGTATCCTTGCCTCTGGCATGCCGATCTTCTCAACCGCCACCATCGCTGCAGTGGCAAGCTGCAGGGCCACTGGATCAGCATTTCCTACATCCTCTGAGGCACATATGAGTATCCTCCTTGCAATGAACCTCGGGTCCTCTCCAGAGGTGATCATACGGGCAAGCCAGTACAGCGCAGCATCGGGATCCGAGCCCCGCATGCTCTTGATGAATGCAGAGATTACATCGTAGTGCTCATCCTCGTCATAATAGGCTGTCTTGCTCTGCAGGGCCTCCTTCACGATATCAGTGGTTATAGCCCTTTCAGCCCCTCCCTTGCCAGAGAGGATAAGATAGGAAAGCTCGAGGGTATTCAGTGCCTTTCTTGCATCACCACCAGACTGCACCGCAATCAACCTCAGGGCATCCTCCTGAATCTCCACACCCTTCCCTCCAAGACCTCTGGGAGATTCAAGAGCCCTTGTGAGGATCTCCCCTATCTCGGCCTCCTTCAGTGGTTTGAACTCAAATATCATTGACCGTGAGGCCAGGGCAGGCACAAGGGCAAAGAAGGGATTTTCCGTAGATGCACCGATCAGGATGATATCTCCAGCCTCAACATGAGGCAGGAGGGCATCCTGTTGAATCTTGTTGAATCTGTGGATCTCGTCAATAAAGAGTATGGTCCTCCCCTTACCTGCAAGTCTTACCGCCTCCCTTATCTCCTTCACACCTGATGTGACGGCATTTATAGAGATGAAGCGTGCATCCGTCCTTTTTGCAATTATCCTTGCAAGGGCTGTCTTGCCTGTACCAGGAGGGCCATAGAAGATCAGAGAGACAAGCCTGTCTGCCTCTATGAGTCTTCTCAGAGGGCCATCAGGCCCAAGGAGTTCCTGCTGACCAACAAACTCATTCAGGTCCCCGGGCATCATCCTCCAGGACAGAGGCCTTGTCTTTTCTCTGGAATCAGAAGAGCTATCCCTTTGAAAAAGTTCCATCACAGATACCATAAATGTCCTTTTCCCGTGCCTGGTCAGTTTCCAGACACAGACCTTTGTGGTGAAAATACTTTTGGAGGGATTAAATCGTAAGGGATCTGATGGGCAAAATAAGATATTTCTCTGTTAGAAAATCTATATATATTACATCCATTTTGCCGGAATCCTTAAATCTATTTATCAAGTTTATACCTCCAAAAGTATAATCACCCGATCAATTTCTCTTTTATTTTAATATATTTGGTACCCGCTAAGGCAAGGATATTATTCCTTCTTCCTTTCGCTCATCGCCTTCTCCACAACCTCAAGTATGTCCTGTGGGGTGAAGGGCTTTTCAATATACTCATAGGCACCCATCTTTATTGCCTGCACAGCCGTACTGATTGTTCCATAACCCGTTATTATCACAACCTGTATGTCAGGCCATCGCTCTTTTATGATCCTTAATACCTCCATCCCGTCCATGTCAGGCATCTTCAGGTCTGTCAGTACAACATCGTATTTCTCCTTCTCAAGGAGTTCTATGGCCTCATCACCCCTTGATGTAACCATCACCTCATATCCTTCAGGCTTCAGCACACGTTCGCAACTGACCCTTACAATAGCCTCGTCATCAATTACAAGAACCCTCCCTTTCATCCTGCTTTCCTCCTTTCTTTACCTCGTCAATGCCCTCTTTGATTATACCCTTAAGGAGTTTTACAACACCAGGATAATTTATGGGCACATCCTCAAGCTCTCTTTTCACCTCACGTGTGTCAAGAAGATATACCCTATTATTTTTCTTATATTCAAAAATAAAATCAACCTCTGGATGTCCTCCTATCAATGTAACCAATGTGGCTGCCAGGTCACCCATGGGTTTCAGATCAATATGGTTCAACTGAAAGGTGGCTACCATTTCCGTACCCTTTCCAGGCAGGGAATCTATTTCCACCGAGCCTCCCGCCTCCTGGGCTGACTGGCAGAGCAGTGAAATGCCCAGACCTGTCTTCTTTGCCTTTGTTGTAAAAAAGGGGTCATTCAATCTTGGAAGCACCTCTTCATCTATACCTCTTCCATTGTCCTTTACGGTTATCTTCAGGCTGTTCTTTTCCCGGTCTTCTTCTATCCTTATCTCTACAAGGGTGGCACCTGCCTCTATGGAGTTCTCCACAATATCAAGGATATGCAGGGACAGATCATCCATGGATCGTCACTCCTCTGCCCTTCAGCGATCTGAGCGCCATTTTTATCTCCTCAAAGCTTGGCTCCCTGAGATGAAACTCTGTATAACACCTTCCTATATCAACAAGATGATGTGCATCAGATGACCTGATCCAGGGGTATCTTCTGTAGGAGGAGAGGCCCCTTTCAGCCTCCTCAGGGGAGGTTCTGAAGGATATCTCAAGGCCATCAAAATCCATGTCAGGGGGGATAAAACCAAACTGTGTCAGGATACTGAATACCTCCCTGTCCACATGGGCTGCTATGGCAAGCCCCCCGTGTTCGTGAATGAGATTTATTACACTGTATGCGTCAAGGAGGGTGGCATTTATCAAAAGCTCCTTAACGAAACCCTCAACCTCATCATGTTCGTTCACTATCACCTGCTCATAGGCCATCTTTGTGCCCATCCCTGATGGCATATTCCCCCTGATCACCTCCCTCAGGGACCTGAGGCTCTCTGTATCAGGCATGAGCGCTATTATGTGGGCCTCCTCTGATGTGGTTATCTCCATGCCTGCAATCACGGTAACGGGTGATTCAACAGCCATGGCAGCTTCAATGTTCTCAGAGGCATTATGATCGGTGATTGCAATAATATCCAGTGACATCTCCATGGCCCTTCTGAGGATCCTCCTTGGTGTCATATCAAGCTCTGCACAGGGAGAAAGGCATGTATGGATGTGAAGGTCAGCCCTGAAGGTGCTAAGCATCATTCAGTATCTTGTAGATCCTTCCCGATATCTCAAAGGCGGTCTCATCTGTGCCCAGTATGGGGATGCCCTCTTCGGATGCCTTTCTCAGGGTCTCATCATCAGGCCTTCTTCCGTTTACGATTATGATCCCGGAAATTCCCTTTAGAGAGGCCACTGCCACGATATTAAGATGGGTCTGAAGGGTGATCCATACATCACCCTCCTTTGCATTTGCCATGACATCACTGAGGAGATCAGAGACATACCCCCCGGTTACCTGTCTGTCAAGCTGACCCCCTTCTGTGAGGATATTCAATGATAGCTTTTCCTTCAGTTCCTGAAGGGTCATAAAGCCTCCATTCTTAATGTATTACATTAACTATCAGTTTTTATTCTCTGATTTATCAAGATAAATTATCATTTCAACAGTAGTCCCCTCACCGACCACAGAATCAATCCTGAACTCATCAGAGTTTTTCTTCATATTGGGCAGTCCCATGCCAGAACCCCAGCCCAGCTCCCTTACCCACTCTGGCGCTGTGGAGTAACCCTCCTGCATTGCCAGCTCAATATCCTCTATCCCCGGGCCCATATCCTCAGCAATGATCCTTATCCTCTCAGGTGTTATCTCGTATCTCAGGATACCAGCCGGTGTGTAGATGATAATATTCATCTCTGCCTCAAAGGTTGCAATGGCTGCCCTTCTGACGATCTCCTTGCTGATACCCAGCGATTGAAGCAGGGTCTTTATCTCTGTGGATGCCTCCCCTGCCCTGGAGAAATCACCGCCAATGATATGGAAACTCCCCTCTATGGTCTCTTTTATACCCATTTGTCAAAACCTATTCAGGACAGCACCTGAGCCCTGCCTCGTAGAGCCTTCCGCATGCAGTGAACATTGAGTAGGGTGTTATCAGGAGTGTGACCTTCTTGTCATTTGCAAGCTCAACAGTGGATGTATCAGGCTCCTTGCCGCGGGTGAAAACCACAACCCTGATATCCGCAATATCCGCTGTCCTTATGGCCTGCTGTTTTGTCAGACCTGTTATGAGCACAGAGCTGTCCCTGGAATAATACAACACCTCGCTCATAAGGTCGGTTGCACAGGCCCAGTCAATCTCTTCGCTGTCAGCCATGAACTTTGTAATTACAACTGCATCAAGGCTCTGTATTATCTTTTCCAGCCTCATCTCTTACGTGCGATACCGTACTTTTTCATAAGGGCATGAAAGTTCGGCCGTAACATCCCCACATCCCTTGCTGCCCTGGAGACATTCCATTCATTCCTTTTCAGTGCCTCAAGGACAAACTCCCTTTCAACCTCCTCAACGGACCGCTCCCTGAGCTCTCTCTTGAGGCTCTTAAGCTCCTCAAAGCTCCTGGGGATGTGAACCTGCCTTGAAGGTTCAATAAAACCAAGATCATCAGCCCTGATTGTGTTGCCCTTTGTGATGAGTATTGCCCTCTGTATGGTGTTCTCAAGCTCGCGTACATTGCCGGGCCATTCATAGTCTATGAGTATCTTCATGGCCTCGGCCGTGATACCCGACACCTCTTTGCCCAGCTCCTGGGAGTACCTCTTCAGGAAGTGATATGCAAGCAGGGGGATGTCATCCCTTCTCTCCCTTAAAGGGGGCATCCTTATGGGGAAGATGTTGAGACGGTAGTAAAGGTCCTCCCTGAAGCTACCCTCCCTGACCATCTCCTTCAGGTCACGGTTGGTTGCAGCTATGAACCTCACATCAATCCTTTTTGATCTCTTGCCACCCAGGGGGCGGAACTCCTTCTCCTGCAGGACCCTGAGGAGCCGGGTCTGAAGCGGCAGGGGGAGGTTACCGATCTCATCAAGAAACAATGTGCCGCCGTCAGCCTCCTCAATAAGGCCCTTCTTGTCTTCCACTGCGCCGGTGAAGGCACCTCTCCTGTGGCCGAACAGCTCGGACTCTATCAGCTCATCCGGAAGGGTCCCACAGTCCACCACAACAAAGGGACCATCCCTTCTTGGACTGTTGTAATGGATTGCCCTTGCCACAAGCTCCTTGCCTGTACCGCTTTCGCCTGTTATCAGGACAGTGCTTGATGTGGGAGCAACTGAAGAGATCAGCTCAAAGACCCTCTCCATCTCTTTTGATTGACCTATGATGTTTCTGATGTACTGCACCGGAAGCTGTCTCCTCAGCTGGAGGTTCTCCTCTCTCAGCCTCTTCTTCTCCAGTGCCCTCATTGCAAGGGCAAGCAGCTCATCAGGCCGGAAGGGCTTCTCAATGTAATCATAGGCTCCAAGCTTCATTGCCTGAACAGCTGTATCCACAGTTCCGTAGCCTGTTATCATGATAACCTCAATATTAGGGTCTCTCTCCTTGACAACCTTCAGGAGCTCAATCCCGTCCATGTCAGGCAGTTTCAGGTCTGTTATGATCAGATCAATCTCCTCCTCCTCAAAAACACTCAGTGCCTCTTCGGCAGAGGCCACGGAGAGCAATCTGTAGGACCTCTCTGATGAGAGGATCTTTATACAGCTTTCCCTGACGATCTCCTCGTCATCTACTATCAGGATGGAAGAGGGCCTGCTTGAGACCGATGGCCTTTCAGAGAAAGGGCCCTTCTGGTTGATCTTCTCCATAATCATACCGTTCCCATCAAGACTCAAAGTGATACGGAAAGGGGATAGCCTATCCTTCCCTGGACTCAGGCCTTACAGGAAGTCTTATCAAAAAGGTTGTACCCTGGCCCACCTTGCTTTTCACTATTATATGCCCACCATGTTTTCTCACAATCCCGTGACTCACAGACAGGCCCAGCCCTGTGCCCTTGCCCACAGGCTTTGTGGTAAAGAAGGGCTCAAAGAGGCGGCTCATATACTCTTCGGGTATACCAGGACCATTGTCTGTAAACTCAATCTCTATGAAATCATTTCCGTCCTCCTTGACAAGGCGGGTGGCAATCCGTATCTCACCACGGTCATTCATGGCATCAGCAGCGTTTATCAGCAGGTTCATATAGACCTGCTGGAGCTGTGATGCATCACCCTTGATCGGTGGCAGATCAGGGCTCAGGTCAGTAATGATCTTGATATTATGGAACTTTGCCTGGTTCTTGACCATGTCAATGACATGCCTTATTGTGTCATTTATCCTTATGTCAGACTTCTCAGCCGGAAGTGCCCTTGAGAAGCCGAGCAGCCCCTTGATTATCTTTGAACACCTTTCCGCCTGCTCAATGATCACCTCAAGGTCCTCCCTGTCCATCTTGTTCTCAGGGGGTATCCTCTGGAGCATAAGGTGGGCAAAGGTAACGATACCTGTAAGGGGGCTGTTCAGCTCATGCGCCACACCTGCGGCCATCCTTCCAAGGGAGGCGAGTTTCTCTGTATGAATCATCTGCTCCTGTCCCCTTCTGATCTCCTCGGTCTTTTTCTTTACCTCCTCCTCCAGTTCCTTAGCCCAGTTCTCAAGTCTTTCCCTTGCTATCTTCAACTCCCTGGTCATCTCGTTGAATGTCCTGGCAAGCATCCCCATCTCATCCTTTGTATTTATCTCTATCCTGTGGTCAAGATCTCCCCTGGAGACCCTTTCCATGCCTTCGGCCAGCAGTGTTATGGGCTTTATGATCAGCTTCCAGAGGATTATGCAGAGGACAACACAGCAGAAGAGGGTAAATACTATACCGAATGTGAGGGTAAAGACCTTCTGCCTCTTCAGGGTGAGATCAAGGTCAGCCATTGAATAGTCAGCCTCAAGCACCCCGAGGAACCTTGCCTTCGCCCTGCCTGAATGACATCTTGCCGAGACACATCCCTTCTCATTCACTATGGGCACAGCGAGCCTGAGCACCTTCTGCCCTTCAGACTCATAGATGGACCATCTCTCCTTACCCTTGGCAGTAAGCTGCCCTTTGTCCTCATGACAGAGCTGGCATTCCGGGGATCCGGAGGGGATCTTCTTCCTTAGATTGTCCCTTTTTGCTGAGAAGACGATATCACCGTCAGGGTGTCTGTATATGTTTATATTGATTATGTTCTCTGTGGTGCCTATCTTCTCAAGTATCTCCTGGATCACATCAATGTGCCCCCTCATCATGTTGGCCCTCAGGCTCTGCTCCATCAGGTTGGCACAGACAGAGGTCTTCTGGATTGCAGTGTTGATGAAATCCCGTTCTCCCCTGATAATTATCATGTACCAGAATATTGAACTGCCTATCAGGACAAGTGTGCCAATGGCAACGATGAGTTTGATACTCAGGGAATTACGGGATTTCTTGGAAAGGAGATCCCTGAGGAAAGCAAACTGTTTTTTGACCCTCTCCTGCATTATATCTCTATCTACTCAACCCTTGAAGATATCTGATAACTATAACTTTAATATAAACAATATAATAAAATCCAGTCATACCTGTATAAGATAAAAATTAACAAGGCAGGACACCTCATAAAAATAAGGCTACCAACAGGATTAAACCTGCTTCAGGGATCAAAGGGCTGGTGGAGGGGGCAATGCCCCCTCCTTATGATTGTATGATTAATGGGGGTTAGGTGGTAGCATCATCCTCACAAGGGCCTTCTTCTGCAGATCAGTGATGGCTGTATTGCCGTCGGTGGTACCACCAATGTTGTTGACAATCGCACCAAGTGTGTTAAAAAGCACGAAGCTTGCCTGGCTTTCCTGATCATGTGTTGGTTGTCCACCTGTCTGTGGGTTGTTTGCATAATAGAGATAGTTACGGGTCATCTCAGCTATGTTCACATCCTCCTGTATACCCATGAGGGAGGCAAAGGAGGTTGGGAAACCAAACTGTGGATCAGTATAATCGGTTCGCTGAGATGTCCATGTGCCACCGTTGAATTCACAACCATCTTTGTCACTGTACTGGGGATTACTGCATACCCCAATCCACGTCATATTGTCAGGAATTGGATAGGTGTTGTCATCAAGACGTGTATAGGTGAGCTCACCCCCTGCAGTCATAATGGATGCAACCCAGTTAGTCACCACCACCATGGGAATAGGCCAGTTTGAGAGATTGCCCTGATAATCATAGTACTGGCCCACATCCTGTGGAAGCTGATTAACAGATATACCAAGTGCAGTTGCTACATTGTTACGCATCTGAGCAATATCAGCATCGGACGAGGTTATGGCGGTCATGAAGGTAGTGAAGGCCTGCTGGTAATCATTGTTCATCTGATTCTGGACCTGCTGGGTCAACTGGTTGTTTTCAGGGTCTATGAAGTATTTGGCATACTGCTGGTCCAAATTAGAAAGGGTTGTGAAGAGGGTACTCATAGCATTGTTGAAGGTATCCACCTGGTCACCTGTTGCATTCAGGGCCTCCATTGCCTCAGCATACTCCTTTGCCATCCTCACAAAGGAGATCCTCGTTGAATATACCATCATGGACTGGCTGATTGAGGTCTGCAGCTGTGGAGAAAGGGCATTGAAATACTGGGCACCTGCACCACTGTCTGCTATGTTTCCAGCCTCATTGTCAGCCGCAAGGAAAAGGGCAAGGTCAATCCCCGTCTTTGCAGCAGCATCAATAAATATGTCGGCAATCAGGCCTGCCGCCTTTGACATATCCTCTTCAGCCTGTGCTGGATTGTCCACTGCTGACTTGAAGAGTGCTGTGAAATCACCAAGATCCTTTCCGTCTGGATTATAGGCAACAGCATTCTTGAACTCTGTCAACTTCGCCTCTGTAACCCCATGATCAGTGAGGAATTTTTCCAGACCATTTATGATGCATTCCTTGCCAAGACCTGCAATGTTGGTAAGGTCTGAGCTGGTGAGGTTGGGTGTCCTTGTAAAAATCAGCCCGTAGGCAATAATAATGGGGTCATCTGAGCCAACAAGGGAGGCTGCCTCAAGGATCATCTCCGTCTGCTTGTCAGAGAGGTTGTTAACGCCAAGCTCATTGGTACCACCCTCGGGCGGTGCCGGTACAAAGGACCTCCTCACTGTATTGCCAGCTGCATCCTTGACAGTTATAACGAGAAAGTGTGTCGTAGGATTAGTGGGGACACCTGAAAAGCTGAAGGTTATCTTTCCATTGGCATCGGCTGTTACCGTGGTGCTGCCCACCTCGGTGAGGGTGCCGTCACTGTTCATCTTTTCAAGGGTAACCGTATAATCAGCACCTGCGGTAAGTGCGGAGACATTCCCTGGCAAGACAAGCACCATCATAAGAAACAGAACGATAAGATAGAGTCTTGTAAACCTGCACATAATCTCCTCCTTTAATTAATTTCCAGAACCCTGAACGGTTCCACCGCTTGATGATCCCCCTCCACTGGAGGAACCTCCACCACCTCCGCCACAGCCTGCAAGCTGCAACAGAAGGGCTGCAACAACAAGGAGCATTGCTATCAGCCTTCTGCCCCCTCTGCTGTCTCCACCGGCTTCTTTCATGGTTAATACCTCCTTTTTTGCATTTTCTCCAGGGCCAAGGGCCCTGAGTCTGTCACTGCAGTCCGGTCTTTCCATATTAATCGGCCATATCTTCAAAAACTTTAACCCTTCCTGCCCTTGAATTTGCTATCTCCCGGCTGTTAAAATGGAGATGATGGAGGAGATAGGCACTGTTCAGAAGACAGAGGGCATACTGGCGGAGGTGCTGGTGGAGCGCAGGAGTATCTGTGATAAATGCACTGAGGGCAAATGCATACTAACCGAAGGCGGGGCAGTAATTGAGGCAGTAAATGAGGCAAAGGCAGAGGTTGGTCAGCGTGTGAGGGTGGTCTTCAGACCCTACTCTTACCTGAAAGGCTCAATTATAATCTATGGCATCCCTGCACTTGCGCTTATCATCGGGGCTGTATTCGGGAAGGAGGTCCTATCCCGGGTTATTGGAAATTTTGACCCTGATCTCCTTTCAGCCATCTCAGGGTTTGGTCTCTTCATAATTGCCTTTGTACTTGTGAGGCTCATCACCTCCAGGATGGAGAGAAAGACTGAATACAAACCTGTAATTGAAGAGATTATCCAGGACAGCAAAGGCCAGTTGTAGATCCATCTTATGCCACGGCAAACAGGTGATGCTCTGGTAGGTCAATAATGCTTGTCCCCTTCCTGCAAGGTCTTAGACATTTTATCGGACAGTACTGGTATGCAGAGGAAAAGGTTCCTCCTTATCAACCCATGGGTATATGATTTCGCAGCCGTCAACATGTGGGCAAGGCCCCTTGGGCTGCTGAGGGTGGCAGAGTTCCTGTCCCAGTTTGATGTTGAAATCCTGCTCCTTGACTGCATGGACAGGTTCCGCCTGAAGGGCTACAACATGGGTAAGTACCCTAAACTGATCTTGCCCACACCTGAGCCTCTATTAGATATAAAAAGATACTATGGCAGGTATGGCATAGGCCTTGATGAATTCATCCAGCGGCTCAGGTCATCAGCACCTGTAGATATGATTCTTGTAACCTCCCTGATGACCTACTGGTATCCAGGTGTCTTTGAGGTGATAAGGCTGTGCAGGAGGTTTCTGCCCGGGGTCCCTGTTGTGCTTGGCGGTATCTATGCAACCCTGTGCCATGAACATGCAAAGGCCTTCTCAGGGGCTGATTATGTGTACAGGGGTCGGATCAGCCATGATTTTGCAGATCTTACCGAAACAATGGGTATTAGGTTGACAGGGACAGGCAACCCTGTGCCCTACTACAGGCTGAACCTCTACAGGAACCCACCCTATGCACCTCTGCTGACCTCAGAGGGCTGCCCCTACAGGTGCAGCTATTGTGCATCAGGGTTGCTTTCTGATTCCTACAGTACAAGGCCTGTGGATGAGATTGTACAGGAGATCAGGCAACTCCACTCCCTGGGTGTAAAAGACCTTGCCTTCTATGATGATGCATTGCTCTTCAGGGCTGAAGAACACATAAAACCACTTCTTCATGAGATAATAAGAGAGGGGCTTGATGTGAGGTTTCATACACCCAACGGACTTCATGCAAGATACCTTGACAGTGAGCTTGCAGACCTGATGTACAGGGCTGGTTTCAAGACCATAAGACTCAGCCTTGAGACGGTAAACCCCGAAAGGCAGGGACTCTCGGGCGGGAAGGTGAGAAATGATGAACTGGACAGGGCGATCTTTTACCTGAGGAAGGCTGGCTTCAGGAAGGAAAATATTGGTGTCTATCTCATGTATGGGCTGCCCGGCCAGGATATTGAGGAGGTGGCAGAGGGGGTTGAGCATCTGATCTCAAGGGATGTGAGGATCCATCTTGCAGAGTACTCACCCATCCCTGGCACCAGGGACTGGGAAATATTGACAGAAAAAGGCATTATCCATGACGATATAGATCCCCTCTTAACGAACAATACGGTTTTTTCCGTCCTCTGTACCAACTATGCCATGGAAGAGCTGAGGAGGATAAAAGAGAGGGTTAATTACCATAACCTGAAGTGAAGCTGGCCCTGATCGGAGCCTACTTTCCCAAAGGGACAGAGCCCCTTTAGAGCCCAGAAAGGCGAAAATGCATACTGCCATCCCCGGGCAGAGCTTATCTCATGGCAAGGTCTCGGTCAGGAGGCATACAGCCATTGCGGCTATACCTTCCCCCCTGCCGATAAAACCCATGGCCTCGTTTGTCTTGGCCTTTATATTCACACCCCCCTCCGGCAGGCCTGCATCCTCAAGCCTCCTCCTCATCTCAGAGATGTAGGGGGCCAGCCTTGGCTCCTCTGTTACCACTATGGAGTCAACCATTGAGACACTGAGCCCCTTCTCTTCTAACATATCAAGGACTATTCCAAGCATCTCAAGGCTGGATGCATCCTTCCATGAGGGGTCGGCATCCGGAAAATGCCTTCCAATGTCACCCTCTCCCATGGCACCAATGATGGAATCAATTATTGCATGTGTCAGCACGTCTCCATCGGAGTGTCCCTTCAGTCCTCTATGATAGGGTATCTCAACCCCGCCAAGTACCAGTGATCTGCCCTCAACAAGCCTGTGTGAATCATAGCCGATCCCGATTCTCATGCTCATCCCCTGGTTTCCAGAAGTCTCTCTGCCATAAGAATATCCTCAGGGGTTGTGATCTTGATGTTTCTGTACTCACCCTCAACCACACGCACACGGCCGCCATAGTGCTCCACAATGGAGGCATCATCAGTGAAAAACCCTCCCTCGGTCTTAATCCTCTGATAGGCCCTGCAGAGCACCCCATAGGGAAAGACCTGTGGGGTCTGGACACTCACAAGGCTGTTCCTGTCAGGGGTCTCTATAATAGTCTCGCCATCAACCACCTTGATTGTATCCTTCACCGGGACGGCAGCAACAGCACCGTCATAGCCCTGAACAGCCATGATAACCCTTTCAACAAGGCCACTGCTTACAAGGGGCCTGACACCGTCATGGATCAACACGAGACAATCCTTCCCATCAATTGCAGAAATACCCCTGTAAACAGAGTCCTGACGCTCCTTTCCTCCCGGCACGATCCTGTGGACCTTGCCGATCCCGAGAGACTCCACAATACCAAGCCCCTTTTCAATATCCCTTCCTGAGAGAACGGGAATGATCTCTGATATCACTTCAACAGACTGAAGGGTCTTCAGTACCCATCCGAGCACCGGAAGACCCCCCAGAGTTGCAAAGACCTTGTTGCCTCCAAATCTCCTGCCCGCACCAGCTGCAGGCACTATTGCAATAACCCTTTCCACTCAGGCCCTTACCTCATGCCTCTCATGCTCGTTCTTTGGCCTTGAGAATATCATTCTTCCGGCAGTGGTCTGGAGCACACTGGTCACTGACACATCAATATTCTTACCTATGAACCTTCTTCCGTTTTCCACGACCACCATGGTGCCATCGTCAAGATAGGCCACACCCTGGTTATGTTCTTTGCCTTCCTTCAGCACAAAGACCTTCATGGTTTCACCAGGAAGCACAACAGGCTTCAGGGCATTTGCAAGCTCATTGATATTCAGGACACTCACACCCTGCAGTGCCGCAACCTTGTTGAGGTTGAAATCGTTTGTGAGGATCTTTGCATCCATCATCTTTGCAAGTGCAACAAGCTTGGCATCCACCTCCTTTATCTTTGGGAAGTCCTCCTCCACGATCTTCACCGTTATACCTGACATCTTCTGGATGCGATGGAGCACATCAAGTCCTCTTCTTCCCCGTGCCCTCCTGAGACTGTCTGCGGAATCGGCAATGTGCTGGAGTTCCTGGAGGATGAACTGGGGAACCACAAGGGTACCTTCAACGAATCCTGTCTCACAGACATCGGCAATTCTCCCGTCAATTATCACGCTGGTATCAAGTATCTTCTGGTTGCTCTCCATGGCCTGGCCCTTAAGCAGTTTAATCAGCGTTGCAAAAGTGAGGTTCTTTCCCCGTGCAGCACCCAGCACCATCCCTCCGTAACCGAATATAGCGGTAATAGCATACCTTAAAAAATTCAAATCCTCTGTAATTAAATCCGAGAAAGGCATGATTAAAAACCTGGCAAAGAGTATACCAAGCAGAAGGCCGATAAAGGCACCGAAAAACCTTCCAGTACTGACCTTCTCAAAAAAGGTGTTGAATAAGAGGGTGATTACACCCAGAATAAGACCCACAGCTGCTCCTGCAGGTGCATAACCATAGTAGCCCCCCCACTGGTATCCTCCTGCTGCAAATAATGCTATTACCAGTATCTTGAGAAAAGCTATCACTCCTCTTCACCTCCTTTCCCTCATAGGATTATGGATTTCTCACGGCTTCAGAACCGTGTAAAACTTTCTGCCCTTTCTGTTAATAAACATGATTATGCTTTTGTCTTCCTTCCCGATAGAGTTCATGGCAGCCTTCCAGTCTTCATAACTCTTGATACCCCTGTCATCAACCTCCTGGATCACATCCCCCTTCTTTATGCCTGCCGCCTGGGCTGAGCTACCCTCAAGCACATCAAGAACCACCACACCCTGCAGATCCGGAGGCAGCCCGATCTGTCTTGCTATGGACGGTGTAAGCTCTGTAACGGTAAGACCTATATCTGTCTTCTCTGGTCTGTGCCGGGGTGTCAGGTCCTTTACCTCTGAAAACTCCTCGGGGATCTCAATTATCCTCACCCACAATGTATCCCTCTTTCCTTTCCTGATTATACCCACCTTCACCTTTGATCCCACCCTGCTCTGAGCCACAAGGTTGCGGAGGGTGGATACATTCCTAACCCTTTTGCCATCAAACTCCACTATCACGTCACCTCTCCTGATACCGCCCTTCTCTGCAGGGCTTCCCCTGAAGACATCGCTCACAAGGGCTCCAAGGGCCCTGCTTATTCCGAATCTCTCGGCCAGTTCCGGGGTCAGGTCCTGAATTGTTACACCAAGCCAGCCCCTTATGACCCTGCCCTGCTCCTTGAGCTGGCTGATGATTGTCCGTGCCATATTGCTTGGTACGGCAAATCCTATCCCCTGATACCCGCCGCTTCTTGAAAATATGGCTGTATTTATGCCTATCAACTCACCTCTGGTATTCACAAGGGGACCACCCGAGTTGCCTGGATTTATTGCCGCATCGGTCTGTATGAAATCCTCGTAATCAGCCACTCCCACATTCGCCCTGCCAACAGCACTTATGATTCCCATCGTCACTGTATGGCTCAGGCCAAAGGGGTTACCTATGGCAAGTACAAACTCTCCAACCTTCAGTGCATCAGAGTTTCCCCATGGAATGGTTGGAAGCCCCCGCCCCTTTATCTTGATCAGTGCAAGGTCTGTCTTTGTATCCACACCCACCACCTTTGCCCTGAAGCTTCTCTTGTCATAGAGGGTAACCCTTATCTCCTCTGCCTGCTCAATCACATGGTTGTTTGTAATGATATACCCATCCCCTGACACTATAACACCAGAGCCCAGGCTCTGTTCCCTGTATTTCCTCGGTCCCCTCTTGAAGGGGTTAAAGAAATCAAAAAGGGAGTCATCATTATAGGAATGTATACCACCGTCACTGTAGGTCTTTATGGTTGAGATATTTACCACAGCAGGGGATACGGAATCTACAATGTCAGAAAACGCCCTCTCCGTCTCAATTATCTTTTTTGAGACTACAGGCGGGAGATTATCCGGTCTTTTTGCATAGTGAGCACCTGATTGGATATAATAGAAACTCCATCCAAGAAGGAAACCTATAAGTAATATTAATAGACTTAAAACTATCTTCTTTTTCATCAATTTTATTATAATAATCAGGTTGTAATAATTGCAAAGTGGTATTATGAAATTGCTCTATTCTCTTATGACAAGATAATAATCCGGAGGTGTAGATGGCAAGGGTATATAATTTCAGTGCAGGTCCGGCAACACTTCCAGAGGAGGTCCTCAGCAGAGCAGCCTCGGAGATGCTCGACTACAAAGGGACAGGTATGTCGGTGATGGAGATGAGCCACAGGAGCAAGGAGTTCATATCCATTGCAGAGCAGGCAGAGGCTGACCTGAGAGAACTGCTTAATATACCAGAGAATTACAGTGTGCTTTTCCTGCAGGGTGGTGCAACAAGCCAGTTTTCCATGGTTCCCCTGAATCTTTTAAGGGGCAGGAACTCTGCGGATTACATAAACACGGGTTACTGGTCCAGGAAGGCCATTGCAGAGGCAAAGAAGTTCTGTGAGGTCAATATCGCAGCCTCGGGTGAGGAGACAAACTTCACGAGCATACCACCAAGGGATGAATGGAAGCTGAATCCTGAGGCAGCATATGTACACTACACACCCAACGAAACGATCGGTGGTGTTGAATTCCATGAGGTGCCTGATGTAGGTGATCTCCCCCTTGTGGCTGATATGTCATCAACCATACTTTCAAGGCCTGTTGATGTCTCAAGATTCGGCCTAATCTATGCTGGTGCACAGAAGAATATAGGTCCTGCAGGGCTCACCATTGTGATTATCCGTGAAGACCTTTTAGGCGGGGCATCCAGTGAAGTACCAACCATGTTGAACTATGAAACCCATGCTAAGGCCGGTTCCATGTACAATACCCCGCCCACCTACAGCTGGTATATCGCAGGGCTTGTGTTCCAGTGGCTCAAGGAGCAGGGTGGCCTGGAGAGAATGGCCGAGATCAACAAGAGAAAGGCAGAGAAGCTCTACACCTTTATTGATAACTCTGAATTCTACAATAATCCCGTTGATCCCGCCTGCCGCTCCTGGATGAATATACCCTTTACATTAAAGAATCCAGAGCTTGACGGTAAATTCCTTGAGCTTGCCAGGGAGGCCGGTCTTGTGAACCTCAAGGGGCACAGATCAGTTGGTGGGATGAGGGCAAGCATCTACAATGCCATGCCCGAGGCAGGTGTTGATGCCCTGATAGGATTCATGAGGGAGTTTGAGAAGAAATACTCTTAAATGGACAGCGAGCGTATTCCCCGCGGTCTCTGCCGCGGGGAAGATCAATCTCTACCGAGGAGGACAATCATAAATGAAGGTTCTTGTCAGCGATAACATCTCCCCCAAGGGTGTGGAGATAATGAAGAAGGCAGGCCTTGAGGTTGATGTCAGGACAGGCCTGAGCCATGATGAACTGAAGGCATGCATTGCGGACTATCATGGCCTTGTCATCAGAAGTGCCACCAAGGTAACGGCAGATATCATAGAGGCTGCTATAAACCTGAAGGTCATTGGCCGGGCTGGCTCGGGGCTTGACAATGTTGACAAGACAGCTGCCACAAAAAAGGGTATCGTGGTGATGAACACCCCGGGCGGCAACACCATTACAACTGCCGAGCATGCCATTGCGATGATGTTCGCCCTTGCAAGAAACATCCCCCAGGCCACCCAGTCAATGAAAGAGGGCAGGTGGGAGAAGAAAAAGTTCCTGGGAGTGGAGCTCTTCAACAAGACCCTTGGAATACTCGGACTCGGCAATATCGGCTCGCAGGTTGCCAGACGTGCACAGGCAATGCAGATGAACGTCATCGGCTTTGACCCCTTCCTGAGTGACGAGCGGGCAAAGGAACTTGCCATAGAGAAGGTAACACTGGAGGAACTCTTTGCCAGCGCTGATTTTATAACCATTCACACCCCCCTGACACCTGAAACAAAAAACCTTATAAACAGGGAGACCATCAAGCTGATGAAGGATGGCGTCAGGATCATAAACTGTGCAAGGGGCGGTATCATAAACGAAAAGGACCTCTATGATGCCCTTGAGATCGGAAAGGTCGCTGGTGCTGCCCTTGATGTCTTTGAAAAGGAACCACCCGAGGATCTTACACTTATACGCCACGAAAAGGTGATATGCACACCCCACCTCGGCGCATCCACAAGAGAGGCACAGGAGAATGTTGCAATTGCCATTGCTGAGCAGATAGTGGACTATCTCCTCACGGGCACCATCAGGAACGCTGTAAACTTCCCGAGTATACCTGCCGAGCAGGTTCCGGTACTGAGGCCCTATATAAACCTTGCCGAGATCATGGGCAAGTTTGCATCCCAGATATACGAGGGTGGCATCACAGAGGTTACCATAGAATACAGGGGTGAGGCAGAAAACATAGATACAAAACCTGTAACAATTGCCGCGCTGAAGGGGCTTCTGGAGCCAATCCTTACCGAGACGGTCAATTTTGTGAACACACCTGTTATTGCCAGGGAGAGGGGTATAGAGGTAAAGGAGACAAAGAGCCCTGACTCGGGAGACTACTTCACCATGCTTGTGCTGAAGGTCAAGGCAAACGGAAAATACAGCGAGATAGCAGGTACCCTATATGGCAAGAAGGAGCCCAGGATCATCAGGGTAGACCAGTTTCCTGTGGAGATAGTGCCAGAGGGCATAATGCTTTACATCTACAACAACGACAGGCCTGGCGTGATAGGCAATATTGGTACCCTACTTGGTGAGAACAACATAAACATCGCACGGATGCATTTCGGAAGAGAAAGCAAGGGAGGGATGGCCATCTCCGTGGTTAATGTAGACAACGAGGTGTCCACTGCAGTAGTAAAGGCGATCAAGAACCTGCCTAACATTGTGGATGTAAAGATCATTAGACTTTAGTGGAAGTCATGTATGGCTTGATTTATCTTTCATTTCCAGGAGGAATTTACTAATGGCTAAAGCTGTCGTAGTTTTGGGAGCTCAATGGGGAGATGAGGGGAAGGGCAAGATAGTTGATGCCCTTACCGTGAAGGCTGATGTGGTGGCACGTTTCCAGGGAGGCCATAACGCCGGTCATACCGTGGTAATTGATAACGAAACATTTATCCTCCATCTCATCCCCTCAGGGATACTCCATGGAGACAAGATCTGTATAATCGGCAATGGTGTGGTTATTGACCCCGCTGCACTTCTGGCGGAGATGAGAGAACTCAAAGAAAGGGGGATCGCACTGAACCACAATCTCCGTATCAGCAAGAACGCCCATCTCATCATGCCCTATCATATGGCTATTGAAAGAGAGAAGGAAAGGAACAAGGGAAGGAAGAAGATAGGCACCACCGGACGGGGCATTGGCCCGGCCTATGTTGATAAGATGTCAAGGACAGGCATAAGGGTGGTTGATCTCCTCTATCCCGAGATATTCAGAGAAAAGGTGGAGGCAAACCTCAAGGACATAAACTTCCTGCTGGCCAACCTGTATAAAGGCGAGACATTCACCGTTGAAGAGATCTACAACAAATACATGGAGTATGCTGAGCTGATCCATGACTTTATAGATGATACGGACATCCTGATCAACAGGTATATTGAGGAGGGCAGGAATGTTCTCTTTGAGGGAGCCCAGGGAACACTCCTTGATATAGACCATGGCACTTATCCATATGTTACATCATCCTCAGCCTCTGCCGGCGGTGTATGCACGGGGCTTGGCGTTTCACCCCTGAAGATAGATACCATCCTTGGTGTTGTAAAGGCCTATACCACAAGGGTTGGAGGTGGTCCCTTCCCTACAGAGATCCATGACAGCCTTGGCGAGGAGATCAGGTCAAGGGGTGGAGAGTATGGTGCCACCACGGGCAGACCCAGGAGATGCGGATGGCTTGATATGGTCGCACTCAGACACTCCGTGCGAATTAATGGTTTCACAGGGCTGATCATAACGAAACTTGACATACTTGATGGCCTTGAAAAGATAAAGGTCTGTTACGGGTATGAGTACAAAGGCAGGGTTTATGAGGAGTTCCCCAAGGATATCGTGGTGCTTGAGAACTGCAGGCCCATCTACAGGGAGTTTGACGGATGGAAGGAGTCCACTGCCGGGATAAAGGAATTTTCTGATCTGCCCCTCAATGCAAGAAAATATATTGATCTCATAGAGGACAGCCTCGGTGTGCCCGTTGATATCATATCAACGGGACAGAAACGGGACCAGATCATAATACGAAGATCACACTTTTCCTGATGTCCAGAAGACGGTACAAGAGGTACACAAGGAGACTTGAGGTGGAGTTCTCTGCCGGAGAGTACACCTTCAAAGGGATATCCTCAAATATATCCGAGAGGGGGCTCTTCATAAGAACACAGAAGGGTTTTGTTCCTGGCACAAGGATAGAGATGAAGCTCCGCCTTCCCGATGGTTCTGTCTCAAACCTGAAGGGCATTGTAAGAAGGACCATCAAGACAAGACACAGCTTCATAAAGAACGGGATGGGTGTGGAGATAACGGAACATGACCCCCTCTTTGAAGGCTTTGTCAGGCAGGAACTCACAGGACAGGCAGGGGAAAGGACCGGTACAGTGAAAAACAGGGCTACAGAGGCATCCGGAGACCCTGCAGGGACAAACAAAGACAGAGAATATGTAATACTGAAATGTCCTTCCTGTTCGGTAAACAACAGGGTACCCACAGCATACCTGTCAAAGAGTCTGAAATGCGGAAAGTGTGGAGCCTCCTTAACCTGATACTGCCTGAGCAGTGCCCTATCTGCAACAGGCCTTCTGATAATCTCAAGACCTCGCCACTGTGTTCATGCTGCTGGGACCTGATAAGGGCTGGCGGTGCAAAAAGGCGTTGCCTACGTTGTGGCATTGCCCTTGACACGACCTATGATACCTCATGCCTTGAATGTATCAAGGATCCCCCCTTTTATGAAAAGGTCTATGTATTCGGTGATTATGACGGCCACCTCAGGGAGGCCATTCACTACATGAAGTTTCACGGCAGAAAGAACCTCTCTAAGGTGCTTGGCAATCTCCTGGGGATGCTTGATATCCCTGATGTGGATGCAATAATACCCGTGCCACTGGGCAGAAGAAGGCTTGTCCAGAGGGGGTTCAACCAGAGCTATCTCCTGGCACGGAGACTCTCCGTGATCAGTTCTGTTCCTGTCCTTGATGACCTGCTCTTGAAAAAGACAGAGACCCCTCCCCAGAGCCTCCTTTCAAGACAGGAGCGACTCAGGAACCAGAGGGGCTCCTTCAGTCTGAATCCACGTTATGAAAAGATACCCCACAGGGTGGCCCTTGTGGATGACGTGGTCACCACAACAGCGACAGTGAATGAATGCGCAAGGGTACTGAAGAAGGCCGGCGTCAAGGAGGTGTATGTGATAGCCCTTGCCAGGGCTATCTCAGTCTGAGGAGGTTTATAAAAAACCTGCAGGTCCATACAACTACCCCTGAA
>Ga0256830_1000443_pt1 | contig 33587 bp, 34 predicted proteins | sample 128326metaG_FD_190537 | JGI IMG/M metagenome (GOLD analysis project Ga0256830, IMG submission 190537) | Hydrothermal vent microbial communities from Lau Basin, Pacific Ocean - 128-326 | ecosystem: Environmental > Aquatic > Marine > Hydrothermal vents | place: Pacific Ocean: Lau Basin | collected...
CCCTGGCGAGCGATAGCGGCGTTAAAAACGCTCTCAAAATGCTCATTTATTACATATAAACTCCGCTTTTTCGATTGTTTTTGCCTTGCTCTCATCTCACCAGGGAATTATTCAGAGGTACCCTAGACCATGTATTAATGCATGTTGAAAGGCAGGGCATCAGCAGCTAGAATTGCCATTCCTTGCTCAGTCTTTTTTTGGGGACTTTTTTGATTAACTTGTTTGCGATCGCACTTGGCGGTGCATTTGGTGCCTTGGGCCGTTATGCGTCTTCTCAATGGCTTTACAGCGTTTTGGGGCGTTCATTTCCTTATGGCACATTGTTGGTCAATGTTGCTGGGTCTTTGGTGATGGGTATATTGGCTGTATTATTAATAGAGCGCGTGGTTGCAGGCCCTGAGCTAAGGGCTTTCTTGATGATCGGTTTTTTAGGCTCGTTTACGACGTTTTCCACATTTTCGCTAGAGACGATTAACTTGATTAGCAGCGGTGAGATGATAAAAGCCGGTGTAAATATGTTGCTCTCTGTTTTTGTTAGCGTTACCGCCTGTTGGATGGGGATGCTGCTTGCCCGACAGCTTTGACTGTGCGTAGCTGAAAAAATAATTCCTCCTAGACACTTCTTGCGCGTTTTCAATGGCCTCGAATAATCTTATAATGGCGCAATTTTATCGAATTTGGACAGAGCTATACCTATGTTGGATCAAAAACTATTACGGCAAGATATCGAAACAGCGGCAAAAAAACTGGCTCGCCGGGGATTTTCCCTTGATATCAGTGCATTCAATGCGCTTGAAAACGAGCGTAAAGGCTTGCAGGAAAAAACACAGGCACTTCAGTCAGAGCGAAACACAAAATCCAAATCCATCGGCAAAGCCAAGGCGCAAGGCCTGGATATAGCACCGTTGTTAAAAGAAGTGGAAGGCCTGGGGGATGAGCTTAAAGCGTCAGAAGTGGCGTTGTCTGAATTGCAGGAAAAAATAAATCGGTTTTTGATGGGGATTCCGAACTTACCCCATGACTCTGTTCCTGATGGCAAAAATGAAGCTGATAATGTTGAAGTCAAACGTTGGGGCAAGATACCTGAGTTTGATTTTGAAATAAAAGACCATGTTTCTGTTGGTGAGGACGTGGCACTGCTTCATTTTGAATTGGCAGCAAAAATTACCGGATCCCGATTTATGTTGTTAACGGGTGATTTAGCGAGAATGCATCGTGCCTTAATCCAGTTTATGCTGAACACGCACACGGCTGAACACGGTTACACAGAAACATACGTGCCTTATTTGGTGAATGCCGACTCTTTATGTGGTACAGGTCAGTTGCCCAAGTTTGAAGAAGACTTGTTTGCCATAAAAGAGCATGAAGGTAGCAACCAGCAATATTACCTTATTCCTACAGCCGAAGTGCCGGTAACCAATATTGTGCGTGATACGATTCAATCAGCGGATGAATTGCCGTTAAAATACACGGCGCACACGCCGTGTTTTCGAAGTGAAGCGGGTTCTTATGGCCGAGATACCCGCGGCATGATTCGTCAACATCAGTTTGAAAAAGTGGAACTGGTGCAAATCGTAAAACCGGAAGACTCACATGCCGCGCTGGAAGAGTTGACTGGCCATGCAGAACATATTTTACAGGCGCTGGATTTGCCTTACCGTGTAGTTAATCTATGTGCCGGTGATATTGGTTTCTCTGCGGCAAAAACCTATGACTTGGAAGTGTGGTTGCCGGGGCAGCAAAAGTACCGTGAAATTTCGTCTTGCAGTTGCTTTGAAGACTTTCAGGCCAGGCGTTTAAAAGCCCGTTGGCGCAACCCGGAAACCGGAAAGCCAGAATTGCTGCATACCATTAATGGCTCTGGTCTTGCTGTCGGTCGTACACTGGTGGCCATTTTGGAAAATTACCAGACCAATGATGGCAAGATTGAAGTGCCAGTGGTATTGCAGCCTTATATGGGTGGCAAGACAGTCATTGGCTGATTGCCATTTTTTATGGAAAAGGAAAGCCGGCGGCAATGATTAATGGTTTGCCGGTGTTTTCTTCCGTTAAACGATAAACGGCCACGTAGTTATTGCTTTGCCGTTCTTGGGTTGTATAAGTCATTAATATATTTCCGCCTGAATCGAGCGTGTTGTTATTGAGTGTCTCAGGATCCTGTGTTCTGGCAATAAGAACATTATTACCGTCAGCGTCTGTATTCCAGACTTCATAGGCATTTATTGTGAAACTCCGGTTGGCATAATTTAAAATTAAAAATCCAATCTTGCTGCCAGCCGGTACAAGGCCGTCGTTATCCAGTTTTCCGGCAATAAAACCGTATCGGGCGATTATGTTTGCGAAGTCGTCCGTTGCAAAGACCGTAATGTAGTTGGAAATTTCGGTTCCGCTTATTGTGGCTTTTATTGTGATGGAGCCGGCGGTTGTTGAAGTAACACTGAATGAGGCGCTGCCGCTAGCACTGGTGATTGTGTCGTTGCTTAAGGTGCCTTCCCCATTTGTGATCGTTAATACTATCTGTGTACCGTCTGCTACCTGTAGCTCACTATTGGCTGCTTGAATATTGAGTTGTATTGTTGATGAGTCTGTGCCGTCATTTAAAATGATATAAGGCGTTGCTTTAGCTGAAAGCGAGACAGGCGCGTACTGCACATCGGTGATAGTGATTGTCAACTGGTTACTGGTAACACCCTCAAACTCAGCGCTGAGAGAAATATTGCCGGCGCTTAGGCTGGTGACCTTGCCCGCTGAATCTGAAGCGTTGCTGACAGTGGCTGTGGTGGTATCCGAGGAAATCCAAAGTACCTGACTGGTTATATCTTGCGTTGTTTGATCCGAATATGTGCCGATGGCCGTATAGGAACGGCTTGTGCCCAGGTTTAAGTCACCGTTGACGACTGCCGAGATGGTGATTGTTTCCAGGCTAGCCGTGCTGACGGTGATTGTGCTTGTGGCGGAAATGTTCTGATAACTTGCAGTGACAATACTTTGCCCTGTGGCGTTGGCATATAACCTGCCTTTTGAGCCGTTTTGATTGCTGACGTTGACAATGGTATTGTTTGCTTGCCAATCAACCTGGTTGCTGATATCCGATATACTTGTATCAGAATATGTGCCGGTTGCAATCAATTGCACACTGGTTCCCTTTGCCATTGAAACCGGGTCGGGAGAAATGCTAATCGACTGCAAGGTGGCATCTGTCACGGTGAAAAGTAGTGTGCTAAATACGCCGGTATTGCTTGCTTTTGCGGTAATGTTGCAGGCACCGGCTGATACCGCCTGGAGAATTCCATAGTTATCTTCTGCGGTTGAAACTTGGCAAATATTTTTGTCGGACGCTTGCCAGGTTACCTGGTCACTTATATCCAGTGTCGAGCCGTCAGAATAATTGCCAACGGCGCTTAAGCCGATTTCGTTTCCGGCGGCGAGCTGGTTGCTGCCATCAAACAAAATGGTGATGCCATCCAGTGTTTTCTTGTTAACCGTAATGCTGGTTGTGCCGCTAATTTCGCCCAGTGTTGCCGAAATAATTGCACTGCCTTCCGACAGGGAATAGGCGAAGCCTTTTTTATCGACAGTATTGCTAACAAAAACAATGGCAGGTTTGTCTGATTGCCATAATACATCCCGGGTGATGTCTTGGTGAGTGCCGTTGCTGTATATTCCTGTGGCAGTTAATGCGAGTTTGGTGTTGTTGGCAATGCGGGCATCTTGATTTGAGACTTGAATTGAGACCAGTGCTGCACTGTCCACGGTAATTGTTGATGAGGCTGAAATACCATTAAAGCTTGCTGTGATTGTTGCGTTTCCACTTGTTTTTCCATAAACAAGGCCGGTGTTGCTGATGTTGAGTATATCGGGTGCATTTGTTTCCCAGCTCACAATATCTGATATGTCTTGAATGCGACCGTTGGAGAGTGTTCCAGTTGCCTGGAGCTGGGACGAAGTGCCTGCCGCAAGTGACAAGGCATTTGGCGAAAGGCGAATGTCTGTAAGCGTAGCATCAATGACCTTAAGTGTCAGGCTTGTTGCTATATTGTTCAGTGTGGCGCTAATATCGGTGCTACCAAGGTCGATGGCATTTACTTGGCCGGCGGTTTTACTGTCATTGGATATTGTGGCAACGTTGCTGTTGCTGGAGGCCCAGGTTACCTGATCGCTGATAAGTTGTTTGCTTCCGTCGCTGAAAATACCAATGGCTTGAAGCGTGTTGCTGGTATTTATTATTGCTTCAGCCAAAAAGTTGTTGATGGAAATGTCCACTAGACTTGCGTTGGTTACGGTTATTTGGGCGCTGGATGTTATGTTGTCCAGTTTGGCGAGTATGTTGCCAGTGCCAGGTGCCAAGGCGTTTACCGTACCGGATTGGTTAATTTCGATAATCGTGGGGTTTTGGCTACTCCAGGTTACGGAATTCGAGATGTTTCGTGCCGAGTTATCGGAATAGATGCCGGTGGCAATCAGTGGTAATGAGGTGCCTTTGGCCATGTCTTGACGCTGAAGTGTGATGTCGATTTTTAACAAGGTGGCAACAGGGTAAACATTTAATGTAACCGAAGCGGAAAAATCGCCTAACGTCGCGGTTATCGTGCTGCTACCCTGGGCCAGCGGTGTGAGCATGCCGGTGGCGGATATACTGATGACATTGCTATCCGAAGATTTCCATGTCACTTCTTCCGTCGCCGTTTCAGTGGTGCCATTGGTGTAGGTTTTGATTGCTGATAACTGGATATTATCGCCTATTGTCAAGAAATCCTTGTCGATAGGGGCGGGTATATCAATGGCGTTGATTTCATTATTGTCGGTTTGAATTTGCGCCGGTTTTGAGGGGCTACTACAGCCAATGATGTGAAAAAAACTGGCGATCAGGATTGGCGTTAAAAGATATCTACCGATAGCATTATAGAACATGGTTTCACCGAAATTATTGCTGCTTTATTAGCCAGTGGTACAGTTTGCGTTTTCTGTCAGCATTGTAGCACCTTTATTCATGCGTGATGAGTGTGGCAGAAGCTTGAACGAGTTGCTTTTTTGTGTTTGCCGCAATGTGCTGTTCGGGAGCGGCAGTTATATTTTGCACCAGCCGGACATTGTCTCGGGGAGTGTCAGCGTACGAGCCGATAATCATTAACATAAAAGCAATGAAAACAAGGCTTAATACCCGTACTGCGAGGATCTCATCCTCGATCTTGATTTGAGGCGCTTTGTTGTGCATTTTCTGTTTCTCTAAACTGGCGTGTTGTACTTGTGTATCGTTCAGTATGCCAATTTATTAAAGGGAAATGAGCCACAAAATGCGGTTATATGTGCGCATTTGTGGGTAATGCCGCATAAAACTTGCGGTATTAATGCGGTTTTCAGGCCATTAATGGCTGTGATCGTGAGTTTCCAATGGTTCCAGGGAAAGAAAAGCGGGAGAAAACTCCAGTTTGTCAGGGCTTAATACCGATACGGTATAGGTTTGCGGGACTCTGCGATGTGCTTCACCGTGTTGGTCAGCCTGAATACTGATGTGCGCTTCCAGGTCTTCAAGAATAATGGTAGGGCCATCATCGAGTATTTCAACCACACGACAATAAACATTATGGTATTTGACTTGAAGGCCGATCATGTCACGAATTTGCTCAGTTGAAATCTTGATCATAGTTGCGTCCTTTAGGTTGGTGATAATTTACTATGGTCAATAACCAAATGTTATTATTCAATGTCAATTTGATGTGCAAATCAGTATATGCGTGGTGGTTTCATCAATAGGGAATTTTGTACTGATTTTAATAGTATAACAACCGTAATTTATTAAGGGGTATTGCAGGGATGGTAAAGGTTCTTTTTGTTTGCATGGGCAATATTTGTCGTTCCCCCACGGCTGAAGGGGTATTTCGGCAAGTCGTTGAAAAGGCAGGGCTTGCGCATTTGATTGAAATCGATTCAGCCGGGACGCATGCGTACCATATAGGAAATCAGCCCGATGCGCGATCTCAAGCGGCCGCCTTAAATCGAGGGTATGATTTAAGTGCCCAACGTGCCAGAAAGGTCACAAAAGCGGATTTTGAGGCGTTTACCTATATTTTGCCAATGGACAATGAGAATTACGCCAATTTATCCGCTATTGCATCAGCCGCTTCTGCCCATAAAATCGCCCTTTTTTTAACGCATGGACAAAATATCACCGAGACAGAGGTGCCGGATCCTTATTATGGTGGTGAAAATGGTTTTGAGCATGTGCTGGATTTGATCGAAGATGCTTCGCAAGGTCTGCTTGCGCATATACGTCAAAACCATTTGAGCTAATTGTGTTGCAGCGGGGTATGAATTCAGGGTGTTAATTCAGCGTGCAAAACGGTATCATCTGCGCTTTTTAAAATAGCCGAATTTATACCATGTTAGAACTCAATCCCATTCGAAACCGCATCAAAGACTACCTGGCGAGATCAGAATCGCTTAGGGGGTATCTTTGACTACGCAAATAAAAAAGACCGTTTAGAAGAAGTCAGTGCAGAGCTGGAAGATCCCGAAATCTGGAACAGGCCGGAATATGCGCAGGAGTTGGGGCGTGAACGCTCGACCCTGGAGCAGATAGTAAAAACCCTGGATGACTTGAATGCACAATTGACCGATGCCGCTGAGTTGCTGGAAATGGCGGAAGAGGAAAACGACGCGGAGACGGTTGATTCGGTTGTTGCCGACCTTGATCTTGCTCAAGAAAAGCTGGAGGAACTGGAGTTTCGCCGCATGTTTTCCGGTGAAATGGATCCCAATAATGCTTATCTGGATATTCAAGCCGGTTCCGGTGGCACCGAGGCCCAGGACTGGGCCGAAATGGTCTTGCGCATGTACTTGCGTTGGGGTGAGCAACACGGTTTTAAAACCGAGCTTATAGAGGCCTCGGCCGGTGATGTTGCGGGAATAAAAAGTGCGACAATTCATTTTGTTGGGGACTATGCGTTTGGTTGGTTGCGAACCGAAACCGGCGTGCACCGTTTGGTGAGAAAATCCCCGTTTGATTCCAACAGTAAAAGACATACGTCTTTTTGTTCCGTTTTTGTGTCGCCGGAAGTGCCGGATGATATTGAAGTTGACATTAATCCGGCGGATTTGCGCATTGACACCTATCGTGCCTCGGGCGCGGGTGGACAACATGTCAATAAAACCGATTCCGCTATTCGCATTACACATATGCCAACGAACACGGTTGTGCAATGCCAGAATGACCGTTCTCAACACAAAAACCGCGCAGCGGCGATGAAAATGCTCAAGGCCAAGTTGTACGAATTACAGGTATTGGAGCGTAATGCAGAAAAGCAGGCAATGGAAGACGCAAAGGCGGATATCGGCTGGGGAAGTCAAATCCGTTCGTATGTGCTGGATTCTTCTCGCATAAAAGACTTAAGAACCGGTCACGAAACCGGAAACACGCAAGCTGTGCTCGATGGTGACCTTACCCCCTTTATTGAGGCAAGCTTGAAAAGTGGATTGTAGATAAATCGTTGACTGAAACAACAAGCGCCACCTGAATAAAATAGCAAAGTTTAACTGGAACAAATTAATAATGAACAAAGAGAACCATTCCCAAGAAGCAGGACAAGTTGACGAAAATGAACTGATCGCGCAGCGACGCCTTAAACTTGAAGCCTTGCGGGAGGCTGCTAAAGCCGAAAACAAAAATGCTTTCCCCAATGACTTTCGTCGCAATGTGACGGCGGGTGAACTTCATGTTGAGTATGAAAATGCGGACGCGGATACGCTGCTTGAAAATCCCGTTCGTGTCACGCTTGCTGGTCGAATGATGACGCGTCGCATTATGGGTAAAGCCAGTTTTGCGCATATTCAGGATATGTCCGGTAAAATCCAATTGTATGTTGCGCGTGACAGCCTTCCCGAAGGTGTTTATAACAATGCATTTAAAAAGTGGGATATTGGTGACATTATTGGCGCTGAAGGTGTATTGTTTCGCACCAAAGTTGGCGAGCTTTCAGTTAAAGTTGATGCCATACGGTTATTGACCAAATCCATCCGTCCTCTGCCCGAGAAGTTTCACGGCTTGTCGGATCAGGAGGTCAAATATCGCCAGCGTTATGTTGACTTAATCATGAGCGAGGAATCGCGAGAGAAGTTTCGCATCCGTTCGGCAATCGTTGCCTTTATTCGAAATTTTTTGATTTCAAAAGGCTTTCTCGAAGTTGAAACACCAATGATGCAAGCGATTCCAGGCGGTGCGACCGCGAAGCCGTTTACCACATATCACAATGCATTAAATATGGATTTGTTTTTGCGTATTGCGCCGGAGCTATATTTAAAACGCTTGGTTGTTGGTGGCTTTGAGCGGGTGTTTGAAATTAATCGGAATTTCCGCAATGAAGGCTTATCGACCCGTCACAACCCTGAATTTACCATGCTTGAGTTTTATCAGGCCTATGCGGATTATAATGATCTGATGGATATTACTGAAGAAATGTTGCGGGAATTAACGCAAAAGGTATTGGGAAGTTCAACGGTTCATTATCAGGGGGATAGCTACGACTTCGGTAGTCCGTTTGCACGTATGACAATAAAAGAATCTATTCTGCATTTTAACCCTGAATTATCCGAGGCACAGTTGGATGATATGGATGCTGCATGTAAAATTGCGAATGATTTGGGCATTGAAATTAAACCGACTTACGGTTTGGGAAAAGTACAAATCGAGATATTTGAAAAAACCGTTGAGCATCGTTTAATGAATCCCACCTTCATTACAGCCTATCCCACTGAAGTTTCTCCACTTGCGCGCCGGAATGATGAGGATCCTTTTGTTACTGATCGTTTTGAGTTTTTTGTTGGTGGGCGTGAAATTGCAAATGGTTTTTCTGAATTAAACGATTACGAAGATCAGGCTGAACGCTTTCATCATCAGGTTGCTGAAAAAAATGCGGGTGATGATGAGGCTATGCATTTTGATGAAGACTATATTGTTGCGCTTGAGCATGGTATGCCGCCAACAGCCGGCGAAGGTATTGGGATTGATCGCTTGGTCATGTTGCTAACTGATTCAGCAACGATAAAAGATGTGCTTTTGTTTCCGCACATGCGGCCAAAGATGTAGTGCAAATGATGGCGCTTTCTTGCTCTTTTTGTCGTAGCTAAGGTTTGTTCTATAGCTTAATCAGAGGTTCCCTGGATAGGTGTTAATTGACTTTTTTTAAGAGCGTGCTTAACGGGGCCAAAGTCAGTATGCTGCGGAACAGGATGCGATTGTTGCCAAGTAAACCAAAGCAGTAAAATGTTTCTAGCTCGTTGCTGCCGGTTTCGCTTTGTTTCTTTACAATCATGCTCATTTTCTCATTGCTTGACAGTCTGTTAACAGCTTCGCGATCAATACAATGTTCATGGCTGATATAAATCATGGGGTCTTTTTCAAAATCGTGTTGCAGCTTTGTTGCGCGTTCCAGTAAAGCGCAAGAAGATAATGCAAGTGGGAAGCTTTCCGGGAATATGACCTTGTCATTTATTTCGTCAAAATAAATGGATTGTTCCACCTGGCATCCTACCAGAAAGTTTTTTGCGTTGGATGTGGTAAAAAACTTGTGTTTGATGAACCATTCGTTATTTTTTGTGAATGTCCGGTCAGGTAGTTGATTAATTTCTTCCAGCTTGGATAAATCAATCGTTTTGAGTATGAGAGGGTGTTGCGAGGCCTTGTTGAAACCGATCAGGGCTAAAGAGTCCTGGGTTTTCAAGGTAAATCTGTTGCTCAAAATATGCTCGGGAGTGGTTTTGTACTGTGTTTTTTTTACATCGACGCTAATTCTGTCGAGCGGCGTGACGACCTGGGCAAATTTGATTTGATAATAGCTGTATTTGAGCTGATTTTTTTCGATGATCGCTAGGTCATTATTGTTTTCGCGATACTGTTTAATATGTTCCGAGACAAGACCCAATAATTGAAAGCCAAGTGCAATTGGCCCATTAAAAGGATTATTGCGAATTTTTTTCCAATTGAATTTATCGTGAAATAAATTGAAGTCATCGGTTGCGTTCCGGCAGACATCAATTAAGGGGGTTGAGAATTGGTAGCTGCTGTTTTTCATGGGGTGCGTGCAACGTACAATAATTTACTGACTAATATTGTAGTACAATAAATCAGGAGAAACGAATTAGTTGCACATTGTCATGTACCTATTTGTCATCTGCCGGAAAAGGATAAGGCAGCTTTTCAAGCCTGATTTGTTCACCTTGCATTGACCCCAGTTTTAAGTTATCCGATTCTATGGTGTTGACTTGAAGCACGGCCAGTGCATCAAAACTGCCATTTTCATTTTCTTGAGCGTCTACAATTTGCCCCACGCTTTGTGCGTTGTCACTGTTTGCATTGTAAATTTTGTCATTCGGTTTTGCCGGACAATTGAGTGAAACCCGATACATGCGTTTTTTTAGCTTGCCCAGGTAATGCATGCGTGCCACAACCTCCTGCCCTGGGTAGCAGCCTTTTGTGAAGCTTACGCCATTAATTAATTGAAAATTGATCATCTGAGCGACAAAGCTTTCCATTGTATTTGCGTAAATATTGGGTATGCCGGCATGAATGTCCAGTCGTCGCCAGTGTTCGCTTTGGGTCAGTGGGTAGTTTTTTTCGAGCGCAATGCGCATATCAACAATGTCGCTTTCGGTGCCAATAGCAAGGGCGCGCGTTGTGTTGCTTGAAAGGTTAATAATGAATTTATTGCCCGACTGTACACTGTGATTGCTCGCTTCTGGCAGGCTAATGTTCAGCTTGTTTAGCGCTTCCTGTGTTTGGGAACCGGAAATACCCAAGGTTTTCCAGTGTTCAGAAATATTTTCAAGTGTGACATTGGATCGCATGATAAACATTTTTAAACGTTTAAGCACGGTTTCAGTGATGTCTTTTGGTAATATCAAATAATAACAGGCGTCAAACTTGCAAAGCCGAAAAGCGGCGTACATTCTGCCCTTGGGGCTGTTGTAGCTGTTTAACTGGGTATCGCCATCATTGAGTAATGTGACATCGTTACTGAATTGGCCTTGCAAAAATGCCATTGCATCGTCACCGTCGACTTTGATAACGGAAAGGTGTGCGGTATTACAGATAACAGTGTCCGAGATTGAATGAAGCATGGTTAGGTCCGTCAAGCATCGTGTTAAGGAGGTTTTTGTTGTTGCTCATTTTAACCAATAAACGCGGTTGCGAAAACTGCTGATCTGTGGGGAAATCATTATCTTTTATTCACGGGTATTGATTTTGCTTGATAAGTGGTTGAATGATCGACTATATTTAATGCGTGGAGCGGCGCTGAAGATGGCTCCCAGCTTATCGTTGGCGTATATTCGCGTAATTTGCCAAGTGATATATCCTTGCACTTTGTGTTTGGGATGGATGTTTATCATTGTTTTCACCGAATCGTTGCCCGAGACTGACTGAGTAAGGAAAATTCCGTCACATGAGAACAACACCCCAAAAAGATCGACGCCCGAAGTATCTCGATTTACTTCATATCAAATTACCAATTACCGGCATTGTGTCGATTGCTCACCGTGCATCAGGTGTTTTGCTGGTACTTTCTATTCCAGTGTGGCTTTATCTATTGGAAACCTCGCTTACGAGTGAGCAGGATTTTCAGGATGTTGTCAAAATGACAGATGGTATTGCATTTAAGGTTATGGCTATCGTGGTTTTTTGGTCTTTGGTGCATCATTTTTTTGCGGGCATTCGTTTTTTGTTACTGGATGTTGATGTGGCAATTGAAAAGCGGTCAGCGTTAAAGGCCGCCAAGCTGGTTCTTATTGCTGAAGCGGTGGTGATGTTATTTGTGGTGGGGTGGATTATATGAGTTGGCGAGCAGGCGGAATAAGGCCGTGGATTGTGCAGCGTGTTTCGGCGATATTATTGGCGGTTATATTATGTGTGTTTATGATCAAGCTGATAATTTTTTCACCAGAGTATTTTCAGGATTGGCAGGACCTTATTGGTGGCCGTTTTTGGCATACGGTGATAATCACTTTCTGGATTGCGTTATTCCTGCACGGGTGGATTGGTATTCGTGATGTGATCATGGATTATGTGCATCCGGATGGGCTGCGTTTTTCGCTACTGACACTTTTTGCGGTGTTTTTTATATCGATGACAATCTGGATGTTTAAAATAATGATATTGGCAGTTAACTTATGAGTGTTAATAAAATTGATATTGCTGAAATCCCCACTCGTCGGTTTGATGCCCTGGTAATTGGTGCAGGTGGTGGTGGATTGCGGGCTGCCTTGCAATTGGCGAAAGCTGATGCAAAAGTGGCAGTGGTTTCAAAAGTTTTTCCGACACGTTCTCACACAGTTGCAGCACAAGGTGGGGTGAATGCCGCATTGGCCAATGTGATGCCCGATAACTGGCATTGGCATATGTACGACACCATCAAGGGTAGCGATTATCTGGCTGATCAGGATGCGGTGGAATATATGTGCCGTGCGGCATCCCATCTGGTTTATGAGCTGGAGCATTCCGGTGTACCTTTTTCGCGCTTGGATAATGGCAAAATTTATCAGCGGCCTTTTGGGGGGCAAAGCCAAAACTTTGGTGGTGCGCAAGCCGCACGTACCTGTGCGGCGGCAGACAGAACCGGCCATGCGATTCTTCATAGTCTGTATCAGCAAAATATCAGCGCGAAAACCCATTTTTTCGATGAATATTATGCCATCGATTTACTCAAGGATGAGGAAGGGACGATGCTTGGTGCTTTGGTGATGGAAATAGAAACCGGTGAGCCCATGATTATCGAAGCAAAAACCACCTTGCTTGCCACCGGGGGAGTGGGTCGCATTTTTCGCACAAACACCAATGCACAAATTAATACTGGCGATGGAATGGGCATGGCTTTACGTGCTGGCATACCGTTGCAGGATATGGAATTTTTTCAATTTCATCCCACTGGGATTGCCGGTAAAGGTATGTTGATAACCGAAGGTGTGCGTGGTGAAGGTGGATATTTGGTTAATAAAGACGGTGAACGTTTTATGGAGCGTTACGCCCCAAATGCAAAAGATCTGGCTAGCCGTGATGTGGTGAGCCGAGCAATTTATCTTGAGGTGAAAGAAGGCCGAGGCTGTGGCCCGAATGGTGACTATGTATTATTGAAGCTGGATCATCTCGGTGCTGAGGTGATTAAAAGCCGTTTGCCCGGTATTCGTGACATGTCCCGTACGTTTATGAATGTGGACCCCATCGAAGAGTCTATTCCCATTTACCCAACAGCACATTATACCATGGGCGGAATCCCCACCAATCGCTATGGTCAAGTTGTTGTACCTTCAGGAAATGCCGGTGAAGAGCCGGTACCTGGTTTGTACGCGGTTGGCGAATGTGCTTGTGTGTCTGTTCATGGTGCCAACCGCTTGGGTGGTAACTCCTTGTTGGACATCGTGGTGTTTGGTCGAGCTGCCGGAAACCATATTATCGAATATTTGAAAACAAATCGTTATCACAAACCGATTTGTGAGACCAGTGTCGAAACAGCTGTGACGCGTTTAAGTCGTTGGGACGACACCAGTGAGGGTGAATCTGTTGATGTACTTCGGGCCGAGTTGCAAAAAGAAATGGAAGATCACTGCGGTGTATTCCGAACAGAAGAAATTCTCAGGGAGGGAGTTGAAAAAATTCGGGCGATTAAAGCACGAATGGTTAATGCCCGATTAAAAGATCAGAGTAAAATCTTTAATACTGCCCGTGTAGAAGCCTTGGAGCTGGAAAATCTTGTGGAAATTGCATTGGCAACGGTGCATTCGGCTTATGCGCGTAAAGAAAGTCGTGGTGCGCATAGCCGGGTGGATTTTCCGGATCGTGATGACAAAGCGTGGATGAAGCACAGTTTGTTTTTTATGGAAGGTGAGCGACTGGACTATAAACCTGTTCGTACCAAGCCGCTAACTGTTGAAACATTTCCGCCAAAGCCGCGGGTGTACTAGCCGTGTATTATTATGACAAATCTTATTAATTGACAGCATCAGGCCGTGCAAGTTATGAAATTTTCAATTTATCGCTACAACCCTGAAACGGATAAAAAACCTTATATGAAAGATTATGAGGTGGAAGTCACGAAAGACATGAAAGTGCTCGGTGCCTTGCAAAAAATCAAAGAGCAGGATTCCACTTTGAGCTTTCGTAGTTCTTGCGGTGAAGGTGTTTGCGGTTCTGACGGTATGAATATAAATGGTACTAACCGTTTGTCCTGTATTACCGCATTAACAGAATTGGTTGGTGAGGATCTAAATGGTAGCGTTGAAATTTTTCCCTTGCCAGGCATGCCGGTAATTCGTGACTTGGTTGTGGACTTGAGCCAGTTTTATCATCAGTATCGCTCGGTAAAGCCGTATTTAATTGCACATGATCAAAATACGGAAATTGAATATTTACAGTCTCCAGAAGATCGTGAAAAAATTGATGGCCTGTATGAGTGTATCTTGTGTGCTTGTTGTTCTACTTCCTGTCCTTCATTTTGGTGGAATCCGGATAAATTTCGTGGCCCTGCCGCGTTGTTGCAATCGGCTCGATTTTTAAATGACAGTCGTGATGATGCGACCGCCCAGCGTTTGACAGAATTGGATGGCCCTTATCGTTTGTTTCGTTGTCATTCTATTATGAATTGTACAAATGTTTGCCCAAAGGGGCTGAATCCAAATAAGGCAATTGGCGACATAAAAAAAATGATGGTGAAACACGTTATATGATGGATGACTCTCAAGAGTTTCTATCCCGAAATCGCTTACGCTGGGGGTGTCGGCGTGGTATGTTGGAGTTGGATATATTGTTGGGTGGCTTTGTTGATAAACATGGCTTTGATGCTTTGTCAGATGATGAAAAAATCGTTTTCCAGAATTTGTTGCTGGTGTCTGATCAGGACTTGCATGGTTTTTTTATGGGCGGTGTTAAGCCGGAGAGTGAAGCAATAGCAAATGTCATCGAAAAAATACGCCGCGCCGCTGCATCTTGACATCCTGCCTTCTCGTTACTTGTTGATATTGCTTTTTTGTTTGCATTTTTTTTCTTTTGTTTTATTGTTTTTCATGCCCATCCCAACTATTTATCTGTTCTTTTCTATAGCGCTTATCCTCTTGAGTGCGATTTACACGCTGATGTATCAGGCTAACATATTGCCAAAATCAATTGTCGGTTTAATTTGGGATATTGACGATGACTGGTTTATTTTGCAAAAAAATGGTGAAAAAAAATCGGCAACGCTGGATGGTAACAGTTTTATTCATCCGTTTTTTTCCATATTAAATTTTAAACAGGATGGCCGGGTTTTGACGCGAAGTGTCATTTTGCTAAAGGATAATATTAACCAAAATGTGTTTCGCCGTTTGCGCGTCAGATTAAAAGTCACAGGCGTTCATAAAGAAACTGACGGATAATCAGGACTGTTTTTTGGCGTTATTACCTCCGATTTGTTGTCTTAGAACGGTTGGCCCGGAAAAGTGTTTATCATCACGCTCCGGGTAATCCAGTGTATAATGCAGGCCTCGGCTTTCCTTGCGTTTCATTGCGGATTGAATAATTAATTCGGCAATTTGCACGAGATTTCGGAGTTCCAGTAAATCGTTTGTGACACGGAAATTGCCGTAATATTCCTCGATTTCCTTTTTTAGCATGTCAACACGACGTTGGGCGCGCGCCAGGCGTTTGTCCGTTCGTACAATGCCCACGTAATCCCACATAAAGCGTCGAAGTTCATCCCAATTGTGTGAGACAACGACTTCCTCATCGGAGTCTGTGACGCGACTTTCATCCCAATGTGGCAATTGTGGTGGCATTTGCGCCGAATCAAGTTGCTCCAAAATACGTTTTGCGGCGGCGCTGGCAAAGACAACACATTCCAATAAGGAGTTGCTGGCCATCCGGTTTGCACCGTGTAATCCGGTATATGCCACTTCGCCAACGGCAAATAAACCCGCGATATCGGTTTGACCATGTAAGTCGGTCATTATACCGCCGCAAGTATAATGTGCGGCAGGTACAACCGGGATAGCTTCTTTGGTGATGTCGTAGCCAAACGTCCGGCATTTTTCAACGATGTTGGGAAAATGTTGCCGAATAAAATTGGCGGGTTTATAGCTGATATCCAGTAATAAGTGGTCGGCACCTAATCGTTTCATTTCATGGTCAATTGCCCGGGCAACAATGTCACGTGGTGCAAGTTCGCCCCGTGGATCAAAGCGGTGCATAAAGGGGCTGCCATCAGGCAGGAGCAACTTGCCGCCTTCACCGCGCACGGCCTCTGAAATTAAAAATGATTTGGCTTTGTGGTGATATAGGCAGGTGGGGTGAAACTGGATGAATTCCATATTTGCCACCCGGCAGCCGGATCGCCAGGCGATAGCAATGCCGTCACCTGTGGAAACGTCCGGGTTGCTGGTATAAAGATAAACTTTGCTTGCACCGCCAGTGGCAATAATGGTGAATTTTGAGCGAAATACAAAGACTTTTTGTTGTTTTCGATCAAGAACATAGGCGCCGAGGCAGCGATTTGCCGTGTTTGCGGGCTCACTGTTATTTGGGGTGGCGTCAAGGTTTGAACTAATTTTTGTCGCTGTAATCAAATCCACGACTAAGTGATGTTCGAATAGCTCTATGTTGGCATTGGATCGCGCCTGGGCTTCCAGTGATTCTTCTATTTCTTTTCCCGTCGTATCGGCGGAGTGAAGAATCCGGCGATGACTGTGGCCGCCTTCTTGTGTAAGGTGGTACTTGGGTGTTGTCGCCGTATTATTATTGCTGTTTGTGCAGTGTTGTGTCGTAAAGTTAACGCCGTTTTTAACGAGCCAGTCAATGGCTTCCTTGGCGTGTTTGACAGTAAATTTGACGGCTTCTTTATCACAAATGCCGGCGCCGGCGCGTAAGGTATCTGATACATGTGACTCCAGTGTGTCATTTTCATCTACCGCGGCAGAGATACCGCCTTGTGCATAATAAGTGGCGCCTTCAGTGAGGTTGCTTTTGGCTAAAACAGCCACTTTGGCTTTTATGCCCAAATGGTTATTGACCAGACTCAAGGCAAGGCTAAGACCTGCGGCACCGGCACCGATGACGAGTACATCGTATTGATACTGATTTTTCATGTTATGTATGTGGTGATAATGTTGCCCGAATTATAACGTAATCAGGGTAATATCCTATAAATTACACTTTATTTTTCTGCTTGAGTCTGCGATATTGGCGAGGATTAACAGTATGAAGCGATAATTTGAGAGCGGTAGAGGTACGAATCATCATATTGATAGAACTAATATTATTAAGAGATGTCTATGAAAGTAGTAAACGGGTTTGCTTCGCAAAACGTGAATTCAGTCTTAAGTGCGGGTACAGCCCCCATGACTGAAGGTGAAATTGATCAAGAGCTGGTCGAACGCGTTCAGCGAGGCGATAAAAAAGCATTTGATATCCTTGTGTTGAAGTATCAGCACCGTATTGTGAAGTTGATTTCGCGTTATATTCGCGATGATGCTGAAGTACTGGATGTGGCGCAGGAGGCTTTTATTAAAGCGTATCGTGCCTTACCCCGGTTTCGTGGTGACAGTGCATTTTATACGTGGTTATACCGTATTGCCATTAACACGGCAAAAAATTTTTTGGTATCACAGGGGCGCCGGCCACCGGCCAGTGATATTGATGCTGAAGACGCAGAGCAGTATATGAATGCCGGGGCCTTAAAGGATATTAACACCCCGGAACGGCTGTTGCTAAAGGATGAGATAGAGCAAACCGTTTATAAGGCAATAGAGCTGTTGCCGGAGGATTTACGAACAGCGATTACATTGCGCGAAATGGAAGGTTTGAGCTACGAGGAAATTGCGCATTCCATGGATTGTCCGGTAGGTACGGTAAGGTCACGAATTTTTCGTGCCCGGGAAGCTATTGATAAAAAATTATCACCGTTGCTTGATTCCAGAGAACAGAATTAAGCAGGTCATTTTTAAGTGTTGTTTCACGGCTTATGTTTGATGATTTATCCTTAACGGCAGAATAAGGTTAAAGGCATTATGCTTGACCCGTGGACAGTCTAGTCAGGCGTTGAGTGCCTAAGGCGGAATGTTCTTTTCAGTTCATGTGTTGCAGCAAGGCGTGTTATAGGCGCGTATACAGGAATGCAAAGAATCAAAAAGAATCAAGAGTATAAAGAAGCAAAGAAAATAAGGTAACAGACCATGTCCCAGCATGAGAAAATTTCTTCATTTTATGATGATGAACTTGACCCAGCAGATCGTAATCACATTGTTGATTTATTGAAACAAAACGATCAAAAGCAAATTCTGGGTCGCTACAGTATGATCGGTGAGGCAATGCGTCGAAATTTGCCGAATAAACCTGATCACGACTTGTTTTCTCGTGTTCAATCTGCGCTCGAAGATGAACCCGCGTTGTTAGCCCCTTCGCCAGCAAATATGACTAAAGTGGTTGACAATGCTGATGCAGAAAAAGTGATTGAACTGCCGGTAAAGACGACAACTCATAAGGCTTCGTTTAAACCGGTTGCCGGTTTTGCGGTCGCTGCAAGCGTGGCATTGGCATCGGTGTTGGGCTTTCAACTGTTTTCACAGCCATCCGTTGACGCATTGCCTGGGGCGACTAATGTTAATGCGTCATCATTGGTTGCTATTTCAGCGCCAGCAACACAAACTCTTGATATTTCGCCTGACGTTGGTGTTTTTCCTGAGAATGCGGCGTTTCCTTCCGCTGAAGTCGGAGAACTTGTTAGCGAGTCTGAGGACATCACTTACGCACAGCAAAGCCTGACTGATGACGGGCAGTGGACGCGTATTACTCGCATCGGGGATATTTTGCTAGATAACCAAATTCTTTCTCGTCCGCCTGAATTTCGTTCAAACGTGGATTTAAAAACAGGTACGTTTCCATTTGCCCGGGCATCGAATCTTGAGACTGTGCATCCGGAATAGCTGTACTGTTTTTCAATGGCGCTGGTGATGACTTGGGCATGATGGATGTTGAGTAATGTCTGAAAAACCAATACGTTTAACAGTATTGGTTTTTTTGTTTCGTCGGCATGTTAATCGCTCCTGTGTATTTATTAATATGCGCCTATCGATGGATTATTTTTGGATCAGCGGTTAATGTGGTAGTTTAATGGCATGTGCTATAGAGCAAATGGCAACGGTGTTTGTCCATAGCATGTCTGCTTTTTCGTTGTGAGAGGAAATACGAATATTGTGTTAAAGGAAGATGCGTTTATCGTTGCTGTGGATGGTGATATGGCTTGGGTTGAAACCCGGCGAAAAAACAGCTGTGGCTCGTGCCAGGCACGTAATGGTTGCGGGACTTCAGTTTTGCAAAAGGTACTTGGCAATAAAAGAACGCGTTTAAAGGTGAGTAACCCCGGTCATTTTAATGTGGGTGATAAGGTCGTTTTAGGGTTGGATGAAGGCGCTTTAGTCAAAGGCTCGCTTTTATTGTACGCGTTGCCGTTGTTTGCCATGTTTGGTTGTGCATTAATGGGGGCGCTCTTGTTTGCCTCGTTAGGTCATGTTTACACAGAAGGATACAGTATTTTATTTTCTCTGATTGGCTTGAGTGGTGGTTTTTGGTACGTGGCGTTGTCCAGTCGGAAGTTGGTGAACAATACGATCTATCAAGCAAAAATTTTGGCAAAAATATAAGTCAGTTTTTAACTTAGGAGAGTTCATGAATAGATTTGGTTTTTCAAACGTATTGCGTATTGCCTCTGTCTTTATTTTGATGATGGCTTTCAATGGTGTTGCATCTGCTGCCAGGGGATTGCCTGATTTTACTGATCTGGTTGAAAAATATGCACCCGCCGTTGTGAACATTAGTACTGTGTTAAAAACCAAAACTAAATCTAATCATGGTATGAAGCGACCTCCAATGCCTGACTTCCCGGAAGACAGTCCATTTGGCGAGTGGTTTAAGCGATTTTTTGATGATGATGGCCGAGGTGGTGGGCCAGAGGGCTTTAATGGACGTAAAAAGCCACAGTCACTAGGCTCTGGGTTTGTTATCTCGGACGATGGCTATATCTTAACGAACAACCATGTGGTTGAAGATGCGGATAAAATCATTGTACGACTCAGTGATCGCAGAGAGCTAGAAGCCGAATTGGTTGGTACAGATCCGCGTAGTGACCTGGCCTTGTTAAAAGTAAAAGCAGACCATTTGCCCGTGGTTAAACTGGGCAAGTCATCGGAATTAAAACCGGGCGAGTGGGTGTTAGCCATTGGTTCGCCTTTTGGGTTTGATTACTCAGTGACCGCAGGTATTGTCAGTGCCAAAGGCCGTAGCTTACCGCGCGAAAACTATGTGCCTTTTATTCAAACTGATGTTGCAATAAACCCGGGTAACTCTGGTGGGCCGCTGTTTAATCTTGACGGTGAAGTTATCGGGATTAATTCTCAAATTTACAGTCGAACCGGCGGTTATATGGGGGTCTCTTTTGCGATACCGATTGATATAGCTTTAAATGTGGCTGAGCAGCTGAAAGCGGATGGTCACGTAACCCGTGGTTGGTTAGGTGTGTTAATTCAGGACGTAACCCGTGATCTTGCTGAATCGTTTAATATGGATAAGCCCCAAGGGGCATTAATTGCTCGTGTGTTACCTGATAGCCCCGCAGAAGATGCCGGTTTTCAGGTAGGTGATATTGTCACTGAGTTTAACGGCCATGAAATTATTCATTCATCTGATTTGCCACCGATGGTTGGTATTAGCCCAATTAATAAAAAGACACCGGTTAAAATCATTCGCAAGGGTAAAACAATTAAAATAAAAGTGAAAATTGGTGAGTTGCCTAAAGAAAATGATGCTCAGCTTGCTTCTTCGATTGATCCGAAAACTACAACCAGTAATCGCATGGGGGTGACGGTGGTCAATTTATCTGAAGAACAGCGCAAGCGTTTGGATTTGACAGAAGGCGGTGTTGTTGTAAAACAGGTTAAAAGCGGGCCGGCAGCTGATGCGGGCGTTCGTCGAGGTGATGTTATTTTGATGATAAACAATATCGACGTTAAAGATGCTGATCACTTCAAGTCGCTTGTGAAAAACCTGCCAGAAAATAAATCGGTACCTGTGCTTGTGCACAGGAGAGGAAGCCCTATCTTTTTGGCAATGAAATTGCCTGAGGACTAGCCGTTTTTTGTTAACTTGTTAACAGGCAACAAAAAGGCCCCGAATAACGGGGCTTTTTTTATTTATGCGTAATCGTTTCTTATCCTGTTATTTGTGTCGTGATATGCAGAGAGATTGTAGTATATTAATGACCTTACGTGCATTGGGCTGAGTTTCCATAACATAATTTTAAGGTGGTATTTGGGGTGTTTGATGGCGATGCTTTACAACCTCACTGAGGTAAGACATTTTTTTGATAGCGGTGCCGTAAAACGGGGCATTGATTACTACATGAAGGACAAGGTAGTCAGTACCAGGCAAAGCGCAAACGGAACACATGTGTATGGCTCGGTGAAAGGAAGTAAGGGCGAAAGTTACTCGGTTGTTGTGGCGATTAATAACGAGGCAAATAAAACCTTTTTCGAAGCTACATGCAGTTGTTATGTTCGGCGAAATTGCAAACACGCCGTTGCACTTTTGTTCAGGCACTGGTTTCTACAGATGGATAACCGTTCTCAGCATGCGAGTGAAGGGATAACAGGAGAAAGTTCTCAGATAGAGCGTTGGCTGCGGGAAGCCGAAGCCCAATTGCGTACCGAGCCGAAAAAAACACCGGCAAAAGCAGAAAAGCATCTACTCTACATATTGAAATTACAGCCACAGACTTATGGCGACCAGTTATTGGTTGATTACCTGAGCGCCCGCAAATTAAAAGCAGGCGGTTATGGTGCGAGCACGAAATATGATCCTTACGGCATTGCTAACTATGGCCGAACGAGCTTTATGGATGATGAAGATGAAAGCATAATAAAAGAAGTTTATGTGCGAAAAATGATGGATCATATAGAGTACGCGAATCTTTCTGATGCTGGCGGTGGCGATATATTATTAAAAATGCTGGCTACCGGCCGTTGTTTCTGGCAAGACAAGAAATCAGCACCATTAATTGCAGGTCCATCAAAAAAAGCCGAGATGCATTGGCGAATATTTGATGATGCGACTCAACAATTGCACTTTTCGGTCAAAGATGGCGGGATCATTATATTGCCCACCACGCCCCCACTTTATTTAGATGAGTCTACACGCGAATGTGGCGCATTAGATGTAAATGTGTCTAAAGATGTAATCAATATTATTCAAAAGTCACCTCGCATTGCTCCTGACAAGTTGCCACTAGTAACCGAGCGACTATCAAAAATGATTGCTAATCTTCCCAAGCCAGCGGCGATAGAAGTTAAAAATAAAAAAAATATCAACCCCGTTGCCTGCATGTACTTAACTGTGTATGAAGGCGGTGTTGATGATGAGGCTTACTATTATCAGGATCCTGTGCCGGTGATGAAAATCACAATGGATTATGACGGAAAAGAGACCAGCTTATTCGAAGCCGGTATTGAAATACGTTTTATGGAAGGCGATCAACTAATTTCGTTGAAACGAAATCTCGAGGAAGAAAAAAAGCACCTGGATTTGATGGAAAGTGTGCCCTTGTTGCAGTTAAGGCAGACACATTATAACGAATCAGCACCAAAGGATTTATTTGTTATACCGGATAATGGTTATACCAATGAACAAAATCTGTGGGTCAGTTTTATGTTGGAAGTCTTGCCGCAGTTTCGCGATGCAGGCTGGAATATCTTTTATGACGATGATTTTCCGTATCGTATTGCCGAAATAGATGAGTGGCACATGGATGTGGAAGAAAGTGAAACCAACGCATGGTTTGAATTGGATCTCGGTATTATTGTAGATGATAAAGAATATAATTTAATTCATCTTATCTCGATTTTAATAAACCAGAACCCCAGATTATTTAAAAAAATGCAAGCCGGGGATGCTTCGCCACCTAAAAACATATTAATGCGCGTGAGTGAAAATGAAATACTTGCAATTCCTTATCAGCGAATTTCACAAATAGTGAATGTATTGGTTGAATTGTTCGATAAAAAAGGTAAAACCGAAAACCACATAAAAATTCCCAAATGGCGTGCCGCTGAGCTGAATGAATTGCAGTCCCAGGGCTTGACTTGGCAAGGTGGTGACGCATTGAAAAAAAGTGCGGATAAAATCTCGAATTTTAAAGGTATCAAACCCAAAGTGCCGCCTAATAAATTCAAAGCAAACTTGCGTGATTACCAAAAAGACGGCTTGGCATGGTTGCAGTTTTTGCGTGAATATGATTTTCATGGCGTATTGGCTGATGATATGGGGCTAGGGAAAACTATACAAGCACTAGCACATATCTGTGCAGAGAAAGCCTCCAAGCGACTAAAACAGCCTGTGCTGGTGATTGCACCTACCAGCTTAATGTATAACTGGCGACATGAGGCCGGGCAATTTGCACCGCATTTAACAATATTAACCCTGCACGGCCCGAATCGAAAAGATTATTTTGATAGTATCGGCGAGCATGATATTGTGCTCACGACTTATCCTCTGTTAGGGCGTGATGATAAAGTATTGTTAACGCAGCAATGGCATATGGTTATTTTGGATGAAGCACAAAATATTAAAAATCCGAAAGCAAAAGCCACAAAAGTGGCATGCCAGTTAAAAGCTAATCATCGCTTGTGTTTAACCGGCACGCCGATGGAAAATCACCTGGGTGAGCTCTGGTCGATGTTTCATTTTCTCATGCCTGGATTATTGGGTAATGAGAAACAGTTTAAGCAATTGTTTCGCACCCCGATTGAAAAACACGGTGATGCAGAAAGAGCGAAGCGACTGGCGAAACGACTTTCGCCATTTATGTTGCGCCGTAAAAAAGATGAAGTGGTAAAAGAACTACCTGCAAAAACAGAAATTGTACGCAGCGTGGCCCTGGAAGGTGTGCAACGGGATTTGTATGAAACAGTGCGCATTAGCATGCAGAAAAAGGTGCGCGACAGTATTAGTAAGCTTGGCATGGGTAAAAGTCACATTGTTGTGTTGGACGCACTGTTGAAACTGCGGCAAATATGTTGTGATCCTCGCTTGCTAAAGTCAAATGCCAAAGCAAAGAAAGCTAACTCCGCTAAATTTGATTTATTGATGGAATTGCTTCCTGAGTTATTGGAAGAAGGGCGGAAAATATTGCTCTTTTCCCAGTTTACTTCGATGTTGGCATTGATCGAAAACGAATTGAAAGCAAAAAAAATAAAATACGTTAAACTTACTGGTAGTACGCGCAATCGTGAGAAGCCCATAGACGCTTTTCAAAAAGGAGAGGTTTCTTTATTTCTTATCAGCCTGAAAGCCGGCGGCACAGGATTGAATCTTACGGCGGCTGATACAGTTATTCACTATGATCCGTGGTGGAACCCGGCGGTAGAGGCGCAAGCTACTGACCGTGCGCACCGCATAGGTCAGAAAAACCCAGTGTTTGTCTACAAGTTGCTAACTGAAGGTACTGTAGAGGCACGAATACAAGTCATGCAAGAAACAAAACAAAAGCTGGCAGAAGGTTTGTTTAATGAAGCGGGTAAAGGTAAGTTACCTGATGCCAAGTCATTAGAAGCGTTGTTTGAACCGTTGTAGTTGTCTTTTCTTGCTTAGTCGCTGCCAAACAGGTCTCGCGTATAAACCTTATTAACAACATCATTAAGCTCCTCAACCATGCGATTGGCAACAATGATATCAGAAGCTTTTTTAAACTCTTTAAGGTTGCGATAAACCCGCGAATGGAAAAAGCTGTCTTCTTCTAGCACTGGCTCATAAATAATAACCTCAACGCCCTTGGCTTTAATGCGTTTCATAATACCTTGAATGGAAGAAGCACGAAAATTATCAGAGCCCGACTTCATGATCAGGCGATGTACCCCCACGACTTTTGGATTCCGTCTTAAAATTGAATCCGCAATAAAATCCTTACGCGTGGTATTTGCATCAACAATGGCGTTGATTATGTTGCTGGGTACATCTTTATAATTAGCCAACAATTGCTTGGTATCTTTTGGCAAGCAGTAGCCACCATAACCAAATGATGGGTTGTTGTAGTGTGAACCAATACGAGGGTCAAGGCCAACACCTTCAATAATTTGTCGGGTATTCAAACCGTGAGTCTCAGCGTAGCTGTCCAGTTCGTTAAAATAAGCCACTCGCATGGCCAAATAGGTGTTGGAAAATAATTTAACCGCCTCGGCTTCTGTCGAATCGGTGAATAAAATGGGAATGTCTTTTTTCGCTGCGCCCTGAGCCAATAAATTGGCAAAGGCTTTTGCTCGCTCTGAGCGTTCGCCCACAATGATGCGTGAGGGATGAAGGTTATCGTATAACGCACGACCTTCGCGCAAAAATTCCGGCGAAAAAATAATATTGTCAGAGCCGAGCTTTTGGCGAACGCTTTCGGTATAGCCTACCGGCACGGTTGATTTAATCACCATCGTCGCCGTTGGATTAATGGCAATAACGTCTTTCATCACCGCTTCAACAGAGCCGGTGTTAAAATAATTTGTCACTGGGTCATAATCGGTTGGTGTAGCGACGATCACAAACTCAGCATCGCGATAGGCTGCTTCTTTATCAAGCGTTGCTTTTAGGTTAAGCTGTTTGTTGAGGAGAAAATCTTCAATCTCGGCATCAACAATCGGCGACTTTTTACTATTAATCAGCGCCACTTTCTCTTCAACAATATCAACCGCCACAACCTCGTTGTGTTGAGCCAATAATACAGCGTTAGAAAGACCGACATAACCTGTTCCAGCGATAGCAATTTTCATATTTGTAACCATTTATTATTTTGGGTAGTAACTTCAGAGTATTAATGCAGCGCTACTGAGACTAAGGTATATTACCCGAAAATACATATAACTTGTACCGTAAAATGCTAACGCTGAAAGTAACGTATTCATCAGGACTCAGGATATATCTTGATGTGTTGCGCCTCAATATTTTTTTTAAACGCCGTACTTATACGGTGCCAATCCAAAACATCAACCCTGATGGGTAAATCAGATTCCTCAAACGCATCTTTTAACTGGTAGAATGTTTTTTGTGGTATTTTGTCGTCACCAACAATCACAATATCGAGGTCAGAATATTCGCTTGCTGTTTTTCGCACACGAGAGCCAAAAGCCCATACATCGATAGATGGCACATAAGTATCAAGTATTTGAATGACCGTTCTCAATTGTGAAGGTGCTAAGTCAATCATTTTTATTGCTAAGAACGCTTAGCAGGTCTTTTGAATGTTGAACAAATTGTTGCGCTGTTTCAAATACTTCCTTGGCGATATCTTCATCATACGTGTGAGATGTTTGGTTTCTCGCTTGATGAAATAGCATCCATTCTTCTACACTCTTGATGAGTTTGTGCGTTGCAGCAAGCCGAAATAGCTCACGCCTGGTTACGCCATCAACGTGTGTTTTCCCTAAATTTTCCGTTAGCCTACGCTTAATAAATTTCCAGCACAGCTCATAAGTAAACTTAAAATTTTGAATAACCCCTGAGATGATTAATTTGTTTTGCGACGCCGTCAGGCTGTCGATAAAATTTTGGTCACAGGCATTTGCCACTGCTTCTTCCAGTAAATGCACGGCTTTGCTTAAAGGTGAAAGATCTAAAACCATCTAATATCTCAATATGGCAGGGGTATGCGTGCATTATTAATTATCCCTAAACAATTGGCAAACCCCTTGGTCGCTTACCGGGATTGCGTGTGTTGCTTGCAACCCGGCTTTGGGGCTGGCTTTAACTTACCCCGGCAAATATAATGCCCCTAAACGTAAATCAAAAGACTGTTGAGTAATAAATGAACATAAATGACAAAATATACGTCGCCGGACACCGGGGCTTGGTCGGATCTGCCATTATCAATGTGCTTAAAACCAGATGGCACCATGAAAAAACTATTGGATGTGAGCCGGGTAAAATCTTTAGGCTGGCAGCCGAGCGTGGATTTAAAAACAGGGATTAACATTGCTTATACGGCGTGGTTGGAAACGGAAAGTCAGTGAAAAATTTTAATATGTGTCGCGTTTATTGATTTGGTGCCACTGCTCAAGCAAGGCCTTTAATTCCATCAACTCTCCAAAAAAGTAAAGTCCCCATGCTCGGGGGAACGGCACACAAATTGCCTTTTAATCGTTCATTTCCTGAACGTAAATCTTCCGTTGATCTTAAAGAGGTTTTTTTCGGTGATTATCGGCGTAAATGGATAAAAAATTCACTATATAGGTCAACTTCTCGTTGACAAGTTTAGTCTCAGGTTCTTTAATGTGTACTTAGTTCAACGCTTGAACGATAATAACATCTATTGCCTGATTGGCACTCAATATGGGTGCATAAAGGGTTTGTGAAGGGTGTTGTGCAAAGGCGTGTAAAAAGGCCCGTGAAAAGGATTGCTGAGTGGATAAAGCAAAAATCATTCGAAACGTCGTGCAAATTATTCGAAAACATGCGAACCCTGAAAGAATCTGGTTATATGGTTCACAGGCAAGTGGTGAGAGCAAGCCTGGAAGTGATATTGATATCGCATTTGCTGATGAAAGCACGGCGGATATGGAAAAAATAAAAGCCGCTATCAACGAAATGCCGACGCTTATCCGTGTCGATGTGAGCAATATAGGCAGTGATAATAGCCGGTTTGCAAATCGAGTACGAGACACAGGAAAAGTGTTAGTTATATAGCGCAAGCAAAAAATTGCGGGCAGAAGATGGTTTGCATAATTTCAGAAATGCACTAGAACGATTTTCCATCATGATCGACCGAAAGCAAGATATTTTAGAAGACGGTTATGGTGATATCTACCTGGATCTGGCAGTAAAAAGATTTGAATTCACCTACGAAATGGCCTGGAAGGCAATTAAGCGATATGTGGAATTTCTCGGCTTGGTATGTCGCAGCCCTCGAGAATGTATCATGGAAGCCTACGCGCAAAGTATGATTGAAGATGAAAGTGTCTGGCTGGATATGATTGAAATGCGAAATATAACCGCGCACACTTATGATGAAGTAGAAATGAGTGGGTTGTTAGATAAGTTAGCGGACTATCAAACCGCATTTTCCCAATTGGAAAAATTCATTGGTAAAGAATTGCAATAGGACTCTAGCCACAAAACAATAATATGACCGAAGAAATTCGTTACAAAATACTAAAAAAAATCGCAGACGACCCCGATGTCAGTCAGCGAGAGCTGGCCGAGCATATGGGGGTGAGCTTGGGCAAGGTAAATTACTGCATGCGGGCCTTAAAAGACAAGGGCCTGGTAAAGGCGCGTAACTTCAAAAACAACCCGGATAAACGACGCTATTTATACATGCTAACGCCAAAAGGCGTAGAAGAAAAAACCAAAGTCACAGCCCGGTTTTTAAAGCGAAAAATTGAAGAGTATGAGTCATTAAAAAAAGAAATCGCACAGTTGAAGAAAGAAGTTTAGTTAGAGGGCATTTAAAAATGCGCTTAACAAAAGAGCAGCGAACAGCAATAAAACAAGCAGTAAAAACGACATTAGGTGATAACGCTAGTGTGTGGTTATTTGGTTCGAGAGTTAATGACGAACTGAAAGGTGGAGATATTGATTTGTATATTGAAGTTCAATCAAAAAATACCGATTTATTGCAAGCTGAGTTACAACTATACACCGAGATTATTCAAAAAATTGGTGAGCAAAAAATTGATATTGTCATGCATCAAGTTGATACACCAAAAAAGGCAATTCATGAACAAGCGTTGGCAACCGGAGTGCTGTTGTGATGCAAAACAATGACGTGCTACGTCTTACCCAGATTTTAAGGGTTGTGGAAAAAGAAAACCGCCTTTTACAAGGTGTGCGAGCAAGGCTTTTTACAGCAAATAGCGAATTAACCCACGAATGGTTGGCAGTTGTACTGAGCACACCGCAAGGTGAAGATATGCTTGAGTCTTTCGGAGCCAAATTTGCGCGAATGCAAGACACAGTGATCGATAAATTGCTCCCAAGATTGCTAGCGGCTGCAGGAGAAAAACCGCAAGCCGCAATCGACAACCTTAATAAAGCGGAAAAACTCAATTTAGTCGAAGATGCCCAGCAATGGATAAACATGCGAAGGCTGCGAAATAAACTCGTACATGAGTATCTGGACTCTGATGAGGAAATGTTACCAGCATTGATGTTAGCAAATGGGTTCTGTGATGTTTTAAATGTCACGTATGAAAGGGTACGTAATTATGCAAAGGAAAGCTTAGGCATTAGAATTGAATAATGACATTGCAAGTTTTGTATGAGGAAAATGGCTTGTAGAGTGGGTTGTAGTCTTATCGCGAAACCCACTAAAAAATCAACATCAATATATTCGATTCTTGGCTGGCAAAGTGACGAAGAAGTGTAAAGCCAATGGCAAAGAAGAAAAGTGCTCATTTAATAATTGAGCTAATATTAAAAAGCCATTTTGACCTTTACAAGATGTATGAATAGGCTTTTTCCATCAAATGATGTGATAACGAAAGCGTGGTTGGTGGCTTTGCTGAGCACACCGAAAGGTGAAGATTGCGAAATAAAGTCATGTGGCAAGCTGCTGAACGTAGGAATATAGATAAGGCGATGTACCCATAATGAGATTAACAGATCAACAATGCCAACTGATTCGGGAATCCATAAATGAAATATTTGGAGAAGATGCCACCGTAACCGTATTTGGCTCCCGTGTTGATGATGACTTAAAAGACGGGGACGTTGATTTGCTAGTGGAGACCCCAGGGCCTATTGAAAACCCTGCATGGCTCGCAGCTAAATTATCGGCTAAGGTGTCCAGACATATGGAGGGTCGGCGTATTGATGTGTTGTTGTCTGCGCCTAATCTGGCTCAATTGCCCATACATCAGCAGGCAAAATTAACAGGAGTGACGTTATAAAGACTCAGAGTAACGTTCAATTACGTTTGCAGTTTCTGTCGCGGGTTATTAGAAAAGAATGCGCGTATTTAATAGAACCCAGATAGATTATTTTCAGAGGCGTTTACCCTTGCCAGAGCGCAGCAGCTTGAATCTGATGATGACTTGTCTGAAAAACTGGAAGCGTTTACATCTCGTTTTTCGCGGTTGCAAGATACACTGGGTGATAAATTGATTCCGCAGTTGCTTCTTGCTTTAGGTGAGCCACAATCGGCGGTGATGGACAACCTTGATAAAGCCGAACGTTTAGGATGGATCGAGAATGCAGATGAGTGGCGGGCGATTAGAGTAAAGATGGCATGAAAAAGAATCAAAGTGAAAAATGAAATTCTTTAATGGCCTTGATAATGATCTGAAAAACGTATTGTTGGCACAGTTGCGAAACCTGTGGACGCACAATTCAACAGCGTTGGAAGGAAATACCTTAACACTCGGTGAAACCGCATTTGTGCTTGAGGAAGGCTTAACCGTATCGGGAAAATCGCTAAAAGATCACGAGGAGATTGTTGGTCATGCAAGAGCCATTGACTTAATCTATGCCTTGGTAAATCAAACACGCGAGGTTACAGAGCAAGATCTATTTGAATTGCGCAAAGCCGTACAAATCGAATATGTAGCAGATATTTACAAGCCTGTTGGCAATTGGAAGACCGAGCCAAATGGCACCTATGTAGTTGAGGAAAGTTCGGCAAATCATAATCAGAAGCAAATCTATCTTGCTTACGCCGAGCCAGTAGACGTGCCAGTGTTAATGAAGCAATGGCTAAGAGAATTGAATATGGTTTTAAGTGCTGACTATGATGCTATGGGATATGACGAAAAAGGGTTAGAGCAGCTGGTGGCAATATATGCTAACTTGCATGTATCCTTTGTCCGCATTCATCCATTTTTTGATGGCAACGGACGAATGGCAAGATTATTAGCGAATCTGCCCGTGTTGAAAGCAGGGTATCCACCAATCACAATACAAAAGGAAAACCGGCGCGAGTATATTCAATTACTTTCCCGATATGAGCTAGCTGTTGGTCAGCCTAAAATAAACGATGAATGGTTACCTCCACATAAAGCACTGGAAGAGTTTAAAGTATTTTGCAAAACAAGCTGGCAAGCATCGATAAAAATAGTTGATGAGATAAAAGGGGTTGTGCAAGCAAGACATTCCTCATGTAGAACAGAAAACTGACTTGAGGGGTGCGGACATTAATTTGAAAGGTAATGAAAAAGAATTCAAACAGTCGGAATTGGATTTATATTTTTACCTGCACATGACGTGACCTGGAAGTTTTTAAATGGGAAAAGCAATATGCAATTTGTCATGATACGGCCTTGTATGCCGAATTGATAAAAACAGTTGTTTTTGATGCAGAAGATTTTCTTCCACTATAGCATCGCGATAAAATTTCACAGTTGAAAATAGTTGTTTTAGTGAGTGTTTCTTTTACTTTCTTACGTTGGTAGATGTGCTCTGTCTGTAGTTGATGTCTGTTCATGCATAATATACATTGTTGCCGACATTAATGCTCGCTGGTGTTCAGTATGTTTTGGTTATCACCCGCCGAAGGACGGTACATTGTTTCAATAATTCCTGGGTAATTGTGAATAATAGAGGGCGAAATACTTGAACGTGCTGTGTTTGACGGTTTAGTGCAGGTTTTTATTGCTGGTAAGAAATTGTTGTTTCCCGACCTCTAGTAAAAAACTATGCATTCTTGTGCAACGCTTTAGCTGCTACACCGTTATGCTGCGCTAACGAAATGAATAATTAAAGGTGAATGTAGTTTGGTTTATAAAATATAGACACTGAGTTTGGGTAGGTGAAGCGCACAAGTGTTCTCGAGAATTAGAAGCTCAGATATTTGATGCGGATATCCATATCTTAGAAAGTGTGGTCTGTAATAACTGAAAGGGTGTTGAGAGTTACTGATAATACTGACTTGTTAGTAACCGTGGTTCCCGCGTTTAACTTTGTAAATTGAGTGTTTGTAGCTACACCTGTAAATATTAACGTAGTACTAAAATGAGGTGAAATATGATTGGGGTTATTCTTGCTGCTGGTGTTGGTTCCCGTTTAAGGCCATTGACCAATTCAAAGCCTAAGTGTTTAATTAAAACTGCTGGGAAGCCAATTTTGCAGTATCAGATCGATGCATATGTTGCTGCGGGAATTAAAAAAATAATTATTGTCGTTGGCTATGAAGGTGCAGCAATTCAAGATTATTGTAAACATATTAAGGGGGTAGAAATTGTTATTTATTTCAATCCCGATTATGAAGTAACTAATAATATGTATTCGCTATATTTAGTTATGAGTGAGCTAAAAAACAATTCTTTTATCTTAAATAATGCAGATTTAAGTATTGACGAAAATATTGTTAAAAGTCTTCTTGAGTTTGAAGCTGAAGATGCGGTAGCTGTCGATACTTCTGTTTTTAATGATGAGTCAATGAAGGTAGAGATTGGAGCTGATAACTTTATTTCGAATATTTCAAAGAAAATTGATGAGCATGCGTCTTACGCGTGTTCTATCGATTTTTATAAATTTTCGAGAAAGTCTAGTGATTTATTTTTCTCTGAAATTCAACGCATTATTGAAGTTGAGGGAAACCTTAAGGATTGGACTGAGGTTGCAATGCAGAATATGTTCAATGCAGGGAAGTTGAAATTTTCCGCATGTGATATAGCGGGAAAAAATTGGGTTGAAATTGATAATTATGATGATCTTGCAATTTCTGACCGAAAGTTTTCTGGTTTTGATGAGTATTTTAAGGGGGTTTCAACGGTATTGCTAGATTTGGACGGGACTATATATGTAGGTGATTCTCTTATACCTGGTGTTGTTGATGTGCTTTCACTTATGAATGATGCTGGTATAAGTATTTATTTTCTGTCAAATAATTCCTCTAAGAATAAAATAGACTATGTTGAACGGTTGAGCAGGATGGGTCTTGAGGTAAATGCTGAGCAAATTGTTTTATCAACTGATGCTGTATTGGATTTTCTAGAGCGAGGTGGAGTGCATAGGGTTCATGTTTTAGGCACAAGTAGCTTCAAAAAGATATTTCTTGATTCCGGTTTTTCAATAGATGACCCCAACCCAGAGTACGTTATTGTAGGGTACGATACAGAATTGAATTATCAAAAAATTGTTGCTGCTTGCAAGTATATCAATGAAGGGGTTGATATAATCGCAACACACTGTGATCTTTATTGTCCCTCAGAATTTGGACCGATACCCGATATTGGAGCATTGATTGAAATGCTTCGCCTTACAACAGGGAGATCACCATCTCGTGTTTTTGGTAAACCCAATATTGAAATGATCTCGCCATTGCTGCGTGGAATTGGTCGCAATATGGATGATTTGTTGATGATCGGTGATCGTTTGCACACCGATGTGAAAATGGCAAAAAATATTTCGTGCCGGAGTTTGTTGGTGTTGACAGGAGAGGCTACAAGAGAAGATGTCGAAGTTTCAGATATTCAGCCTGATTATGTATTGAATTCACTTGGGGATGTATACGCTAAATGTTAATGAGACTTAGGGAGTAATAATTTATATGCTTCTAAAAGAAAATGATAGTGTCGTTTAAGTTTAAGTTTAAGTTGGTTTTCTTATTTTATTCGTA
>Ga0256830_1000444_pt1 | contig 33570 bp, 29 predicted proteins | sample 128326metaG_FD_190537 | JGI IMG/M metagenome (GOLD analysis project Ga0256830, IMG submission 190537) | Hydrothermal vent microbial communities from Lau Basin, Pacific Ocean - 128-326 | ecosystem: Environmental > Aquatic > Marine > Hydrothermal vents | place: Pacific Ocean: Lau Basin | collected...
TCTTCGGAGGACGGCCGTTCCGGTTGACCGCCGAATCGGCCGAGCCGGCGGCGGGAGGAGGGGGGGTGCTCGGTCTCGGGGGGAGCTTCGGGGGACTTCGGTGGAGAAGGCTCCGGCTCGCAAACCCTGAGGGCTGGCTCCTCGAGGCCGAGGGAGGACGAAGGATCGGGGGGGGGGTCCGCTTGCATGGAAAAGTCAGGCTGTCCAGAAACGGCCGCCCCCTTCTCCTCGCGGCGGATCTCGTCGTCCATCTCGGCTCGAACCGGCTCTCCTGCGAGGGGCTTGCGATCCTCGGCCCAAAGGATTTCGAGTCCGGCGGTGGGGGAACGGCAGTCCCGGATTTCAGCGGGAGCCTCGAGGATTGCGAACGGAGGGTTCTCGGGCGTTGAGCCGGGAAGGAGGTTCCGGAACGCGGAACTTCAGGTCTTCACGCCGCGCGGCCGATCGGTGTCCGGGGTCCGACGCGGCCCTGAGCATCTCAATGGACGACACGCGCTTCGGAATCATCCTGCTCGAGAACCCCTTCATGCGAAGGGAGGACCTGGAACGCTGCCTGCAGATCCAGGCGCTCTGTCACCACAGGAAACCGATTGGGCAGATCCTCCTCGAGGAGGGGTTGATCAACGAACGCACGCTTTCGCTCGTTCTCTCGATCCAGGAACGCCGGCGGGCGTTCCGGAGGCAGGCGCCGGAGGAGAGGGCCCCCGAGGATCCGGAGCTTCCGAGCCCCCGCCGCCTCCTCGCTCGCGCCCGGAAGTGGGGGGCTTCGGACCTGATCTTCGCGGAGAGCCGGCGCCCTCGCGCGCGCGTGGGGGGCTTCCTGCGTGATCTCTCCCCCGAGCGGATCGATGGCGAATGGATGGGACGCTTTCTCAACATCGTGCTCGACGGGTGTCGGGGCGATCCCTTCGAGAGCCGCCCGGTGATCGAGACGAACCTGGAACTGGGGAAGGGGAGCCGGCCCCGGGTCGTCCTTTGCAAGGACAGCCTGGGCCCGGTGGTCGCGATCCGGTTGATCCCGGATGAAATCCCCGAGGCGGACGACCTCGGACTGCCTCCGCAGGTCCAGGGAATGCTCGAGGCCGAGAAGGGACTCCTGCTCGTGGCGGGGGGAGCGGGCTCGGGGCGGACGACGACCCTCGCCTCGATGGCCCAAAGCCTTGTGCGCGATCCCGACAGGGGTCCACTCCACATGATGGTCCTGGATCGACATCACGAATACAGGATCGACCCCGGCGTCTCTCTCTTGAGCGCGAAGAAGGTCGGCGCGGAACCAGGGGACCTCGCGGTCGCCTTGCGGGCGGCATTCCGGGAAGACGTCGATGTCCTGGTGGTCGGGGATCTGCGCGGGCGGGAGGCGATCGAACTCGCGCTCCAAGCCGCTGAGACGGGGATTCTCGTTCTGGCGGGGATGCAGGCCGGTGGGGCGGTGAAAGCCATCCGGCGTCTTCGCGAGGTCTTTCCGGACAACCTGGATTCTTTCATCCGAACTCATCTCGCATCTTCTCTTCTCGGGGTCCTCTATCAGGAACTGGTCCCTGTGGTGGACGGGGAGGGAGTCGTTCTGGCCACGGAGGTCCTGGCGGGGATTCCCGAGGTCCGCAACGCTCTCGAACTCGGGGATATGGACAGGCTGATCCTGCTGCTGACCCTTGCCGAGTCGAAGGGATGCAAGTCCCTGGATGAGGCGCTGATGGATCTCGTCGAGGACGAGAAGATCTCGATGGACGAGGCCTTTGCACGTGCCAGGGATCGCCAGCGAATGCTTGCGGCCACATGCCAGGAGGAGGAATGAAGAAAATCCTCCAGTTGCTGTGGAAGATGCGGGAGTTGGGCGCGGGACGGATGCATCTGCGCGAGGGGTATCCGCCGATGATCCGGGTGGACGGACGCTTGATCGCGATCGATCGTCCGGTTCTCGGCGGAAACGAGCTCGATGCCGTTCTCCGGGAGATCTGCATCCCCGCTAGGATGGAGGAGTGCCTGAGCGAGGGGCATTCGGCGTTCATGATCCGGACGGAGGAGGGGCGGTTCCGCGTTGTCCTCTACCGGACGACCTCAGGGATGGCTCTCGTATTTCATGAACTCGGTTCCGAACTTCCGTCCTTCGAGGATCTAGGACTTCCTGAAAGCCTCCTCGAGTTCACGGCCCTCAGCTCGGGGCTCCTCCTCTTCAGCGGACCGATCGGATGCGGGAAGACGACGACCTTGCATTCCCTGATCGCCCGCATCCAAAAAGAACGACCACTGCACGTGATCACGATCGAGTGCCCGATCGAATTCCACCATGAAGAGGGCGCGGGACTCATCCAGCAGTTCGAGGTCGGCATGCATTTTCGGACCTTCGCGGAGGGGGTGGCGATGACGGAACGCATCCGCCCCGACCTCCTCGTCGTGGGCGATGTCCGGAATGCGGAGACCCTCGAGGGGATGCTGCGGGCCGCTGAATCGGGCGTTCTGGTCCTCGCCTCACTGCACGCGGGCTCGTCGATCCAGGCTTTGTCGAAGCTCGAGGAGTTGTTCCCTCCTTGTTCGAGGGAGGCCGTTCGGCAGAGACTGGCCGGTTCTCTCAGGGCCGTCCTCTGTCAGGTCCTGGTTCCCAAGCTCTATGGGAGGGGAGAGCTTCCGGCCGTCGAGGTCCTGACCTGCACCGAGGGGGTTTGCGAGCGGATCCGCTCCGGGGAGTTCGAGGGGATCGGGGTTCTGATGGAGGAAGGGCGGGGCCTCGGGATGGCGACCCTGGACGATGCGCTTTTCGATCTCGTCGCCCGGAATCTCACAGGGCTCGACGAGGCCTTGACCTTCGCGATGGACAAGTCACGTTTCGAGGCCTGTCGTCGCGCTTCTCCAGTTCTCTAGATTCAGGCTGGCCGGACGGAGGTATCGCCGTGTCGCGGATCGCGCAGCAGTGGTCCGGAATCATCCGGGCCGCGATGTTCGTTCTCTCCGGCATCCTGATCGGGTGCGGAGGGCTCCTCTACAGCCAGGTCCGGGTCGCGCAAGTCATGAGGGCCGAGGTCGATTCGACCTTCTTCCTGTTCCGGCAGATCGGATACGCGACGTTTTTCCTCCAGCCGAATGAAAACCAGATCGCCCTCGCGCTGGCGGAGGTGGACGGGGCCTACCTCGAGCACTCGTTGCGGGTAGGCCTCACGCTCTGCGTCTTCGGCGGGTTGATCCTCTTCAGCGCACCCTTCGTGGGGCGGTCGAGGAATCGGAGGAGCTGTTCGGATCGGAGGGCCTCCCGGGGCCGCCTTCCGCCTGCGACCCGGAGCCGCGGATCTCGACCCTGAAGAGCCTTCCGTCGGCGTCGAGGACCAGGTTGCCTCCGGCCTTCTCGAGGAACCGTTCGAGATACTCCATCAGGTTCCTGCCTTCCGGGCCGTTTCCGGGAATCCTGCGGTCGTCGAGGATCCGGAAGAAATCGAACATGTCCCGGGGGGACCTGGAATCGAGAACGACTCGGATCGAGGCCGGGCCGGGCTTCCGCAAGCGGCGGATCCGCTCGATGGCCTGATCGACCAGCTTCCTGCTAATCTCGGGTTTGCAGCAGAGGTTGTCGATCTCGGAGAGCCTCAGATCGAGTTCGCGGAGGAAACCTTCCGTCTCCGGGTCGAACTCGAAGAGACGGCTTCCGAGGGCGCGGACGAGCCGTGCGCTGGTTTGGAGATCCCGGCTTCGCCGCTGGAGTTCGTCCAGAGCCTTGCGGGGGGGGTATTGCCGGAGCCTGGGCGCGGCGGCCTGGAGTTCGTCGATCCCGGCGGTCGTCGAACGGTAGAGGTCGCGGGCTATGACGAGGGGATCGAGGTTCTCGATTCTGAGCTGAGAGCCGCCGGCGGTTTCCCGGTCCGGCGTGGAGACCATCCCCGAGACGACGGGCGGACGGGGGGCGGTCGGGACCCGGCCCCTGCCCTTCATCTCCGTGAGACCGTCCACGACGAGCCAGGCGGAGATGAGGAGGGCCGCGGCGGTCGCCGCTCCCGAGGCGAAGAAACGGACCTGCTGACCGAGGGGGATCGGGGCGTCGAGAGCCCCTTCGGGCGTGCCTTCCCCGGAGAGGATCCGGGCCTGCAGAGTCTCGTGGAAGGCGCCGGAGAGCTCCTCGGAGGGGAGGGAACGCGTCCACTCCTTGAGTCTGCGCAGTTCCTCGTAGCTCTTCCGGCAGGCGGGGCAGGAGAGGATGTGGGCCCGGTAGACCTGTTCGTGTTTTCGAGGCAGCCGTCCGTCGACGGCCTCCCCGGTCATCGCGCGGAAGCGGCGGCAGATCCGTTCGGAGCGGGTTCTCGTGGTCTCGGGAATTGAGTTCTCGTGTCGCATGCTCTTCATCCCACGCTCAGGTGATGCTGCATCGCCTTCAAGAGACGCTGGCGGGCCCGGAACAACCTCGTCGAGACCGTCTTCAACGGAATGCCGAGAACGGTGGCGGTCTGTTCGTAGCTCATCCCCTCGCGATCGCAGAGGAGGAAGACTTCCTTGAACCGTTGGGGGAGTTCCCGGATGGCTTTTTCCAGATCTCGGTGGATCTCCTTTTCCTGGAGGAGGAGTTCGGGGCGGTCGGTCGTCGGGCCCGGAGGGACGGGATCGGCGTTCTCCTCATCGGCCAGATCGCGGAAATTGCGGGGTTTGTGTTTCCGCCTCCGGATCCGGTCGAGGCAGAGGTTCCGGGCCACGCGGTAGAGCCATGGACGCCAGGCGGACTCGGGGACCTGATGCAGATGCCGATACAGGGCCAGGAGAGCGTCCTGCGCAACGTCCTCCGCCCAATCCGCTTCGGGCCCGAGTAGTTTGGCCGCGAACCCCTTGAGGGCTTCCGAGTATTCATGAACCGCCCGCTGGTAGGCAGCCAATATCACCGGATCTTTGTGGGTTTCGCTGTTCATCGGGGTCCCGGGGCCTTCGGGCGCTGGAAGTTCCCAACGGGGAAGCTCCGGGTTTGCTCCCTGTTTCGGCTCGATCCCTTCCCCGATCTCGGGGCCCGAGAGTTCCGATGCATCCGGTTCCGAGGGTGTCCGCACGCGGCCAGTATAGGGTCTCGGGGTCCCGGGCCCCTCTGGAAGGCGGATTCCTTGCCAGGAAGGGCCCTTCGAGGTAAGGCCCTTTGCCGAAAGCTCCGATAACGGAGATGTCGCCTTCCGGAAGGATGGACAGGAGTATGAACGAGACCCCCCGCACCCCCCTTCTGTTCTTGGCTTTGTGTCTGCTCATGAGCCTCCTGGGCTCCTGCGCCGGGGCCCCTCCCTTCGATGCGAGGGCGGTCCTCCGCGAGTGGGTGGCCTTCATGGAACGGGATTACGTCCTGAGACCCGGGGACAAGATCGCGGTCAGCGTCTACAAGGACGAGGAGTTGTCCCTCGAAACCGTCGTTTCCCCCACGGGAACGGTAAGTCTCAAGCGTCTGGATCGGGAGTTCCGGGCCGCCGGGAAGTCGATCGGAGCCCTTCGGAGGGAGATCCAGGCGGCCTATGCAAAGATCTTCCGCAAGCCCGAGGTCAACGTCAGCCTGGTCGAGCCGACGGCCCGATCGATCTATGTCGCGGGAGAAGTCCGCACTCCGGGCGCAGTCCCCTACGTTCCGGGCATGACGCTGAGCCAGGCCCTGGCCTCCGCCGGAGGCCTCGGCCTCACCGCGAAATGGAGCGATGTCCGGATCCTGAGGAACGACGGGCGGGGACGGGACCATACTTACCGCGTGAACGTGGATTCGGTCCTCCATGAAGGGACCCCGGATTTCCTCCTCCTCCCGGGGGACGTCGTCTACGCGCAGACCTCGGGGATCGCGGACGTCGGGGACTTCATCGAGTTGTACATCCGGCGGATCCTGCCGATCCCGATCACCGGTTTCGCGGTAGGTATGGGATACTGAGCGATCGGGAAAAAATGGCGGTATTTTTTCCCTGAATCACCAACGTCCGGGTCGATTTGCCGTAAACCATCCTTCGGCGAGAAGTCCTTCCGGACCCGCCGGAGGGCCTCCTTGCGGCTCGAGGCGCCGTCCGGACTCCCCCGATTCATTTCTCCATGGGGGGCGGATCACTTGCCCCGGTCGCCAGGCCGGTCCCCCGCTCTTTGGTCCTCCGGGGTTTGCAGCCCCCCACCTGCATTTCCGGTCACCGTCTCGAACCGGCCCTGGCGAGGACGCTTTCCCTACCGAAGTCCCCCCCCTACCCGACCGGCCGAGGCCGGTATTCCAGAAGGAGTCGAGCATGGTTTTGTCGAAGACGATCTACTTCTACTCCGGGTCCCAAGAGGGGCTCCTCGAACTCGAGCGCCTGTTGGACGGCGTCACCCGACCCAAGGAAGGGTTGACCGATCTTCACGATTTCCGAGGGAAGATCGAAGGAGGTCAGGCTGAAATCGTGGTGTTCGACGCCCGTGAGCTGAAGGACACGATCCTGGCCGCGACCGGAGAGCCGGAGCCCGAGCGTCTTCTCGGGCTCTCGCTCGCCGAACTCGAGAAGCGGCACATCCTGCGGGTGCTCGCCAGCACGGGAGGCAACAAGACCCGAGCCGCCAGGATCCTGGGGATCGATACGAAAACCCTCTACAACAAGCTCAAGAGCTACCAGGTCGGACAGAAGGCGCGTTCGAACCGAAGAGAGGGCAGCGAACAGACGACGGTCTAGAACTGAAGGATATCAACCGAGGGTCCGATCCAGGGTCTCCCGGATCGTCCGGAAGACCTCTTCCGGACGGATCTCTTCCATGCAGACGTTCGCCGGACAGTGGACGTGCTTGCCCTGGCAGGGGCTGCAGGGAAGGGCTCTTCGGAGGACGACGGCGGGAGATCCGGGGTGCCAGGGCCCTGTGTAGGACTCCGGGGAGGGTCCGTAGAGGCCGATGACGGGAGTGCCGACGGCCGTCGCGAGGTGAAGGGGGCCAGTATCCCCGGAGACGACGACGCCTGCCCGGTCGAGAAGGGCCGCGAAGCGCCGGATCGGGAGCCCCGCGACGTGCCGGAACGGCGAACGGACTCCGGCGAGGAGGCGCCGAACCCAGCGGCTCTCGCCCGGCCCTCCCGAGCTGACGATCACCGGCAAGCCCTCCTTCCCGCAAAGGGCGAGGAGGGCCCTCCAGTGCTCCACGGGCCAGACCCTCCGGCGGACCCCGCGCCGCAGTCGGAACCCCAGGGTCTCGTCGCACCCGGGGTGGAGGACGATCGGAGTCTCCCCGTCGCCGCAGAACGACCCGGCCTCTTCCCGCTCGAAGTCGCGGAGCCTGACGCGGATCGGGGGTTCCGCCTCCGGCGGCAGGCCCAGAGGAAGGAACCTGTCCAAGCCCTGACGGACGACGTGGCGCGACCGATCCCCCGGCGGGTCCTTGGGCGGAGGCCAGAGGAAGGCGCAACCCGCTGCTTTCGCGAATTCCCCGAAGGAAGACCGAGGACGAAGGGGGCAGCAAAGCTCGATCCCGTCATTCCTGAGGACACGCGCGGCCTCCTTCCCCTTTCGGCCGCGGAGTCTCCCGTCCCGGAAGTCGAGGACCCGGAGGTCGGAGACCGCCTCGTGGGTTTCGAGAAGGGGTGCCCCCGAAGGATTCGTCAAAAACGTGATCCGCGCGCCGGGATGACGTTTGTGGAAGGCGTCGAGGACCGGAAGGGTGAACAGGAGATCCCCGAGCCTCGAGGCCCGGATCATGCAGACCCGGCGGATCCTCCCCTCCTGCAGGGCCTCGAGGATCCGGTCGGGATCGCTCACGGGAAGGCCGGCCTCCCTCCTCGAGTCTCCGTTCCTCCTCATCGCACGTCATTTTCCGCGCCCCCGCCGTTTCCACAAAGGTTTTGCGCAGCGGGGGCTCGACGACAACGATCTTCCGCATAGCTTGAGCGGTTTCGTGGAACCGCCCGTCCCCGAGCCCGGGAGGATTCGATGCGTCCCGTTCTTTTCGCGATCCTCGCATGCGTCCTTTTCCATGGGGATCTCCGGGCGCAGAAGGTCGACAGACGGCGCGTGCGCCTGCCCGCCCGCAGCGCGGACATCGTCCATTATCGGATGCGGGTTCGGCTCGATCCCGAGCGGAAGTTCCTCTCCGGCACCCAGATGATCCGGTATCGGAATCGGACGGAGGGGACGACGCGGGAACTCCGGTTCCACCTGTATCTGAACGCCTTTTCCGGGCCCGATTCGACGCATCTGCGGGAGAGCGCTCCCACGGCCCGGGCCCGATACGAGAGCCCCGAAGAATACGGATGGATCCGCTTCAGGTCCCTTGGGCTCGCCGGCGGAGAGGGGAAGGGAGGTGCCGATCTCCTGCCCGGGCTCCGTTTCGTCTCCCCGGACGACGGGAATCCGAAGGACCGGACGGTGGCGGTCGTTCCCCTTCCCGCCCCCTTCGTGCCGGGAGAGGAGATCCGAATCGAAACGGCCTTCGAGGCGAAACTGCCGAAGGCCTTCCGGCGCACCGGCTGGGGGCCCGGAAACTTCTTCATGGCGGCCCAGTGGTTTCCGAAACTCGGAGTCCTGGAGGATTCCGGGGAGGGGACTTCCTCGTGGAACTGCCACCAGTTCCATGCCTGGACCGAGTTCTACGCGGACTTCGGAACCTACGAGGTGGTGATCGAGGTCCCGGAAGGCTGGCCGGTCGGCGCAACCGGCCGGGAAACGAAGATCGAGGTCCTCGGAGACGGATACGCGGCGCACCATTTCCGCCAGGAGGACGTGCACGATTTCGCGTGGGTGACGGACCCCGATTACGCCGTGCACGGGTTCCTCTTCGAGGGGGCGAAGCACGAGGACCCGAAGTTCCGGCGTCTTTACGAGAAGGCTCTAGGTTACGACGCGAAGGAGTGCAGGCTCACGGACGTCAGGGTGCGTCTCCTCCTGCATCCCGAACACGACACCCCGGCCCAGCGGGAGCGGCACCGCCGCGCGGTCTTCGAGGCGCTCGCCTTTTTCGGGAACCGGTTCGGGCGCTACCCCTACGAGACCTTGACCGTCGTCGACCCGGTCTTCGACGCGAAGACGGGACGAAACCTGGGCGGGGGGATGGAATACCCGACTCTGATAACCTGCGGGACCCCCTACATCCTCCATCCCCGACAGCTCGCCCCCGAAGGGGTGACGATCCACGAGTTCGGGCACCAGTTCTGGTACGGCCTCTCCGGGAACAACGAGTTCGAAGCCTCCTACCTGGACGAGGGATGGAACTCCTATTCGGAAGGCCGGTGCCAGGATCTGGCCTACGCGGAATCCGACCCGGGCGGCCTTGCCGGGGATCCCCTCCACGTCCAGAGAGTCGGCTTCTGGCCGGTAGAGGGAAGGAACCTGAACCGGATCCGAGGGGCGGGGCCGCCGGGGCTCGCGGCCCTGACGAGATTCGAGCGGCTGCCGCTCGAGAAGTGGCTCCCCGAGAAGTGGAGCCGCGCCCTCGAGAGGATCGGCCTGAAGGGGACGCTCCTTCCTCCGGCCAAGGAGAATCCCGCCCTCGCCTACCTTCGGGAGCTTCCGGGGCTGACCTGGCTGCACGATCTTCCGTACCGCAGCCTCTACGCGGACCGGGCCGGCTTCCTCGCGGATCCGGATAAGGACCCAATGATCCGTCTCGCGTGGCGGTATTTCGACCGCTCGAGCTACCGCGTGAACTCCTATTCGAAACCCTCGACGATCCTGGCAACCCTGGAGCGCATGATGGGGAGGGATCGGTGGTGGCCCTTCCTCAGGCGTTTCCATGCCCAGGCCCGGTTCGCCCACCCGACCTTCGAGGACTTCCTCGCGTTGCTCGAGGAGATGGGAGGACCGGAAATCGCCTCCTTCGCGCGGGAAGCGGCGACGACGACGAAGGCCCTCGATTACGGGATTCGAAAGGTCGAGCGGATTCCGGATCTCGAAGGGAGGCCCCAGGGCGTCGAGGTCGTCGTCGGGCGGTTCGGAGAGATCCGGGTCCCGGTCACGATCCGGTTCGTTTTCGAAGGCCTCTCCGGGGCCCCCGTCTCGCGGGAAGTCCTGTGGGAAGCGGAGAAACAGGGGTCCTGGGAGCGTTGGAGGATCCTTCCGGAGGAAGAGGCGGAGAAGGGACGCCTCATCGGGGTCTACGTCGATCCGCCCCGCTCCGATCTCGAACCCTCGATCGGTCCCGCGGGGATCTACGTCCTCGATCGCAACCTCCTGAACAACGCATGGAGGGCCGACCCGGATCGAAGCGCCTCGAACCGGATCGCCCTGCGGGCGCTCCTCTGGGTCCAGTCGGTCCTCTCCTTCTTCGGAGCGATGGGGTGAAGGCGATGGCGGAATCCAGGAACGACATCGAGGGGTTCGGACTTCTCGGAGGTTTCCGGGCGGGGTTCTCCTCGATCGCCCGCGTGCTGCGCCGGCCCTCGATCCCCGTCTTCGTTTGGCTCGCCTTCCTCGGGCTCGAAGCCGCCCTGGTCCTTCCTGCTTGGGAGGCGACCGCCGCGGCCCTCGACCGCAACCCCCTGGCCTCGGGGCGCGATCTCTCCTTCCTGCTCGACGACCTGATCCGACGGGTCCCCTCGGTCGTCGTGGAACTCCGAGCCTCTCCGCTCGTCGCGATGCTTCTCTCTACCTTCTTCGCGGGCGGTGCAGTACTCGATCTCGGTCTTCGAGGGCGCAGGCCTCGGGTGCTCCAGGGCTTCCTCGCGGATTCGGGGAGGGCCTTCCCCGCCTCCTTCCGTTGCTTCCTCGTCTTCCTCCTCTCGATCCTTTGCTGGAGTTGGTTCGTGGGCCTGGCTCGGGGATTGCTCCCGGAAGCCGCGCGGGCGGGGCGAGACGAAGCAGCCGCCTTCGCCGGGAACCTCGCGGTCATGGGGATCTGGCTCGGAGGTTTCGGCCTTCTTTGGATCCTCCGCCGGTTGGCCCTCGCCCGCATGCTCCTCGAGGACCGCCGGAGCGCTCTCCTCTCGTGGTTCGCGGCCTTGTGGCTCCTGTTGCGCCGTTTCCCCACGATCCTGGCGGGTTATTCCGGGCTTTTCCTCGTCTGGGGAATCGGCGTGACGATCACGACCCTGGCCGTCGGGCGCTTCCTGGCGGGGGACCGGTTCCTTCCTGCCCTCCTCGTCGGGCAGGCGGGGGCGATCCTCCAGAAGATCTGCCTTCTCGCCTCCTTCGTTCACGCGGGGAATGTCTGGGCCGTAGACCGTAGGGCGCGGGGCGAGGATTCCGAACCCCTCGTCCGAGTCGACCCCGCCTGTCCCCCCGAGGGTGGGGGGAGCCCCGTGATCCAACTCTAAAACCTCGAGGATTCCGTCATGCGTACTTCGAATCTCGTCCTGTTCCCTCTACTCCTTCTCCTGGCGGCCCAGGGCGCACCCTCCGGGGGAGGAACGGGAGGGGAGGGTCGCACGGCGGGGAGCGTCCGCGGAGCCGGGCGGGGGCCTGTGGGCGGAGGAGGAGGGGACGACCCGTTCTTCCGGAAGGGAGTCAGGGCTTCCCGACCCCCGAAACCCCCTCTCTCCCATTTCGCGGCTCTTCGGAAGGAACTGCGCGGGCGTTGTGGGAACGGCGTCATCCTCGTGCGGGGCGCGGTCACCCGGACGGACTACCTGGCCTTCTGCCAGAACCAGAGCTTCTACTATCTGACCGGGATCAATGAGCCGAACTGCGACCTACTGATGATCCCCGGAACGGGGGAGGAGATCCTTTTCGTCCCTCCCTCGAATCGCTTCACGGCGGAGTGGGAGGGGGAGGGCCTGAAGCCGGGGAAGGAGGGGGAGCGGGAGACCGGGATCCGGACGGTCCGGGCCGGGTCGTCCCGGATCCTGTTGCGGGAACTCGCGGCGGCGCTCGAGCGATGCGGGGACGAGAAGCGCATCTGGGTCGAGTTCGCGCCAGAGGCCGTCGGTCCCGAGGGGCAGGATCAGCTCCGCCGGGCGACGACGGCCTGGAGGAAGGACCCCCTGGACGGAAGGCGTCACCGCAACGAGGCCCTGGTCGACGCCCTGCGGAAGAGATTTCCGGAAGCCGAGGTCCGGAATCTGACCCCCCATCTGAACGACATGCGGATGATCAAGCGGGAGGCGGAGATCCCGGTTCTGGAATACGCCGCACGGCTCGCCTGCCTCGGGATTGCGGAGGCGATGAAAGCGGTCCGGCCGGGCCAGATGGAATGGGAGGTCGCCGCGGTCGCGGACTACGTCTTCCGCAGACACGGGGCCTGGGGACAGGCCTACCAGCCGATCGTCGGGGCCGGCCCGAACGGCTGCATCCTCCACTATTGGAGGATGAACTCCGAGGTGAAGAAGGGGCAGCTCATCGTCATGGACTTCGCGCCGATCGTCGGGGGTTACGCGGCCGACGTGACCCGGACCTTCCCGGTCGGAGGGAAGTTCGGGAAGAAGGAGCGGCAGGTCGTTCTCGACGTATGGAACGCTCAGCGGGAGATCCTCAAGGTCATCCGCCCGGGGGTGAGCTTCGGAAAGCTGGACGCGGTGGGCCGCCGGTATCTTCGCGCCCGGGGGTATGAACCGAGGATCCATATCAAGCACGGACCCAGTCACCATCTCGGCATGGCCGTTCACGACGTCGGGGGACGGAATCCCTGGATCCTCCGGAAGGGGATGTACATCACCGTCGAACCCGGGGTCTACCTCGCGAAGGAGGGGATCGGCTGCCGGATCGAGGACGACGTTCTCGTGACCGAGGACGGGTACCGCCTCCTGTCGGTCGGATGTCCTTCCCATCCCGACGAGATCGAGGCCCTGATGAAGCGGTCCGGGATGGCGGAGGTCCCCACCGGGCGTTGAAGGGAAGGCGGGGCGCGTGCTCCCTGTCGTCATCTTGGACAGGGGGGGCGGCTCGGGGGCGGGGGCGCTCCGCTGGCACCGGGGCTTCGCCGATGTCAGGCCGATTCCTCCGCAAGTCGCTCAAGAAAGGGGGGTTGGGTTCCGTTGATGATGTCGTCTCCGAGCCGGACCTTCCGGTCGGGGACCGCCGTGGCGGGTCAGAGTTCGCCGACTTCGATCCTTTGCCTGCAGAGCTCGCCACGGCTCTTTTTCTGTACCCCTCCTCCTGCTAGCGTCCTCCGCCCGTGACGGGGCCGCACAGGTCCCCGCGACCGCGAACAGGATGGAGAACCACATGGCTCTGGGCGATTTCAAGGACCGCTTCGGAACGGCGTCCGCCAGGCTTTCCCAGCTCAAGGTGAGTCTTTGACTACGATTCCCACCGCAAGGAGCTGATTGAGAGCGAGGAGGCCATGTCCAGCCCGGGTTTCTGGGACGACCAGGAGAGAGCGGGGAAGGTCGTCAAGGATCAGAAGCGGGCGCGGGCCGTCGTCGAGCCCCTCGATAAGGCGCAGGCCATGCTCGAGGACGCTGAGGTCCTGATCGAACTCGGAGAGGAGGACGAGGAGGCCGTCACGGAGGACCTCGAGAAGGCCCTCGCGGATCTCGAGGAGGCCCTGGATCGAGCGGAGTTCCAGCTCATGCTCGGGGGGGAACACGATTTCCGCAACGCGATCCTCAACATCCAGGCGGGCGCCGGGGGGGTGGACGCCTGCGACTGGGCGCAGATGCTCCTGCGGATGTACCTTCGCTGGGCGGAAAGGATGGAGTTCTCTTGCCAGGAGATCGATTTCCAGGCGGCCGAGGAGGCGGGGCTGAAATCGGCGTCGATCCTCGTCAAGGGGCTCTACGCCTACGGTTACCTGAAGGCGGAGCAGGGGGTGCACCGCCTGGTCCGCATATCTCCCTTCGACGCGAACGCCCGCAGGCAGACGAGTTTTGCCTCGGTCGAGGTCGTCCCGGAGTTCGACGAGGACGTCCAGATCGAGGTCCTCGACAAGGATCTGAAGATCGACACATTCCGGGCCAGTGGAGCCGGGGGGCAGCACGTCAACAAGACCGACTCGGCGGTCCGGATGACGCACCTGCCGACGGGGGTCGTCGTCTCCTGTCAGAACGAACGCAGTCAGCACAAAAACCGGGCGACGGCTCTCAAATTGCTGAAAGCCAAGCTGTTCCAGCTCGAACTCGCGAAACGGGAGGAGGCCCTGAAGGCCTTCTACGGGGATCGCGGGGCGATTGCCTGGGGGAATCAGATCCGGAGCTACGTGCTGCACCCCTACCAGATGGTCAAGGATTTGAGGACCGGTCACGAGACCGGGAACACGCAAGCCGTCCTCGACGGCGATTTGATGGGCTTCATGGAAGCCTGGCTCAAGGGTGTGAAACGCGGCAAGTAGCCGCGGGAGGAAGAGGATGTCCGCGGAGGAAGCCCAGGAACGGCGCTTCGCGCTGCTTTCCGTCCATGACAAGACCGGTCTTCCGGAACTCACCCGCGCGCTCGTCGCGGCGGGCTTTTCGCTGCTTTCGACCGGAGGGACGGCGGCGGTCCTCCGCGAGGGAGGCTTCGAGGTCCTGGACGTCGGGGCCTACACGGGTTTTCCGGAGATGATGGACGGGCGGGTCAAGACCCTGCACCCCAAGGTCCATGGGGGTCTGCTCGGGCGGACCGACCTCGAGTCGCACCTGTCCGCGATGCGCGAACACGGGATCTCGAGGATCGATCTCGTCGCCGTGAATCTCTATCCCTTCGAGGCGACGATCGCGAGGGAGGGAGTCTCCAGGGAGGAAGCGATCGAACAGATCGACATCGGCGGACCGTCGATGATCCGCTCGGCCGCCAAGAACCACGAGCGGGTTACGGTCCTCGTCGATCCGGAAGACTATCCGGAAGTCATCGAGGCCCTCGGGAAGGAGGGCGCCGTTCCCGAAAGCCTCCGGAGGCGGTGCGCCCTCAAGGCTTTCGCCCGGACCGCGGCCTACGACGCCCGCATCGCGACCTGGCTCGCGGGCGGGGAGGGAGAAGCCCCCCCCGCCTTCTTCGCGGTCACGGGCTTCCGGAAGAACGGCCTGCGTTACGGGGAGAACCCCCACCAGAGGGCCGCGTTCTTCCTGCGGGACGGGGAGGAGGGGGGGCTCGCCGAAGCCCGCTTCCTCGGGGGCAAGGAACTTTCCTACAACAACCTCCTTGATCTGGACGCGGCCTGGCGCCTGATCGCCGAGTTCCCGCGGGAGGAGGGTTCCGCATGCGCGGTCCTCAAGCACAACAACCCCTGCGGCGCGGCCCTCGCCGAAAGCCCGGCCGAGGCGTGGGAGAAGGCTCTCGCCGGAGATCCTCTGAGCGCGTTCGGGTCCATCGTGGCCTTCAACTCCGAGGTCGACCGGGCGACGGCCGAGGCCGTCGCGGCTCCCGGGAACTTCGTCGAGGCCATCATCGCGCCGGGATTCCGGGAGGATGCCGTCGAAGTCCTTCGGGGCGCGCGCTTCGGAAAGAACCTGCGGCTCCTCGCCGCGGGGGAACCGTCGTTGTCTCCGGCCTGGGACCTGCGGAGCCTGGCCGGGGGGGTTCTCGTCCAGGACCGAGACGTGCCTCTCGGGGTCCCGGAGATGGAATGTGTGACGAAGCGCGCGCCCACGGAGGAGGAGCGAGCGGAACTGTCCTTCGCCTGGAGGATCGCGAAGCACGTGAAGTCGAACGCGATCGTCCTGACGAAGGGCCGCGCGGTCGTCGGCGTGGGCGCCGGCCAGATGAGCCGTGTCGATTCGGTCGAGATCGCCGCGCGGAAGGCCGGGACCCGGGCGGAAGGCGCGGTGCTGGCTTCCGACGCGTTCTTCCCCTTTCCGGACGGAGTCGAGAAGGCTGCCGAGGCCGGAGTCTCCGCCGTGATCCAGCCGGGGGGGTCGAGGAGGGACGGCGAGGTGATCGCGGCCTCCGACCGTCTCGGTCTCGCGATGGTCTTCACCGGGGTCCGGCATTTCCGGCATTGAGGGGATGGACGGGGATCCCCTTTCCATCGAAGAGGCTCTGGCCGCGATCGAACTCGGGGCCTCGATCGAAGGGTTGCGCGAGGAGTTCCTCAGGCGGAGGCTCGGAACCCCGGAGGAACGGGCGTTCCGGGAAGCCTGGAAGACCTTGGATCCTTCCAAGCGGGCGGATCTCGAACGAGGCGCCTCGTCCTTCGCGGCGGGGATCTGCCGTCTCCTGGGCGAACGGCGCGGGGGGGATCCGAGGATCGCGGCCGTCCTCCGCGAGTGGGCGGATCGCAGCAAGGACTACGCGGCCTTCGACGCCTTGCTCTGCCACTTCCGGTTTCCGGGTCGCGAGCGGCTCCTCGAGGAGGGACGAAGACTCTTCCCCTCGACCCTGACCCGGCACTGGGACGTGTGAACCGTCCTTTCACGGGCAGGAAGGGGGGACCTGGGGGAACTCAAAGAAGCGGGGCCAGGACCCTGGTGACGCCCTGGACGAGGGCGTTCTCGTAGACGGGACGGTCGATGCGGCGGGACCGGCGGAGGTCCCTTTCGAAGGAATCCTCGAGAGTTCCGGCGAAATGGCTTCCATAGACGATGACGTTCGCCTCGAAGTTGAGGTAGAAGCTACGCCGGTCGATATTTGCCGAACCGAGGGTCGCCCATTTCCCGTCGACGACGAGGGATTTCGAATGGAGGATGCCTCCTTCGAACTCATGGATCCGGCAACCCGCCTCGAGGAGTCTCGGGTAATGACTCCGCCCCGCGATCAGGGTGAGGGGAACGTCGCTCCTTGCGGGAAGCAGGAGGTCGACCGTGACGCCTCGGCCCGCCGCCGTCTCGAGAGCCATCAGGATCGGTTCGTCGGGGACGAAATAGGGGGTCGTCAACCGGATCCGTTCCCGGGCCGAGGAGATAGCCGCGAAGATCAGGCGGTGAATCGTCATTTCCTCGCGATCGACGGGGCCGCTCCGGACGACCTGGACGATCTCATCCTCTTCCCGGGGCCTCATCACGGGCTTCGGAAGGTCCGCCAGCGGATCCTCCCCCGTCGCGAAGTGCCAATCCTCCGCGCAGACTTCCTCGAGGCAACGCGCGGCGGGACCCCGGATGTCGCAGAGCTGGTTCCTCCACGGCCGGGACGGGGATCCGTCCTCGGGAAAGTACTCCTCTCCGACGTTGAAGCTGCCGACCAGGGCCCGGAGACCGTCGATTGCGACGATCTTGCGATGGTTGCGGAAATGCAGGGACCAGGGCCGCGAGATCGGTCGGACCGGGGCGAAGTGGGCGAAACGTCCTCCGGACCGGCACAGTTCGGCCGTCGCCCGGCTTCCGAGTTCGAAGGAGCCGACCCCGTCCGCGAGGAGGAAGACCTTGACTCCTTCTCTCGCCTTGGCCGCGAGCAGGTCCAGGATCCTCCGACCCGTGCGGTCGGGGCGGAAGATGTAGGACTCGAAGAGGATCCGGGACTCGGCCTTCTCCAGGGCGTCGAGGAGCGCGTCGAAGGCCTCGGAGGGGTCGTCGAGGAGGGTGGCGAAGTTTCCGCGGCTGGCCGGGAAGCGTTCGACCCTCTCCGCGAGACGGAGGAGGTCCTCTCTGAAGGGCCAGTCCCCGTTCCCGAGCCCCGCCTCGGGGACAGGGAGATCATCTTCCGGGTGGGGGCGGCTCTGCTTGAGGGCGGCCTCGGCTTCCTCCTGGATCCTGCGGGCCTTCCGTTTTCTCCTGCGGATCCGTCGGGGACCGAGGATCCACCAGAAGGCCGCGCCGGCGAAGGGCAGGAAGACGACGAGAAGGAGCCAGGCGAGGGTGTTGCCCGCCTCGTTCTTCTGCAGGAGGATGCGGGGGACGAGAAGGACGACCAGGAGGTAGTCCGCGAGGCTGATCAGAAGGGCCGGGGTCATCGCCTCCTCTCGTGGACGCCGGCCGCGCCGGCCGCTGTCAACCGACAGCGGCCTTGACGGCCTCGGTCAGGGCCGGGACCACTTCGAAGACGTCTCCGACGATCCCGTAGTTTGCGACCTTGAAGATCGGGGCCTCGGGGTCCTTGTTGACCGCGACGATGTATTTCGCGGTGCTCATTCCGGCCAGGTGCTGGATCGCACCGGAGATCCCGAGGGCGATGTAGAGGGTAGGGGAGACGACCTTGCCGGTCTGGCCGACTTGTTCGCTGTGGGGCCGCCAGCCCGCATCCACGACCGCCCGGGAAGCGCCGACGGCCGCGACCCCGGGTCCGAAGGCCGCCGCGAGGTCCTCGACGAGTTTCCAGTGCTCGGGATCCTTCATGCCGCGGCCTCCGGAAACGACGACCGAGGCCTCCTGAAGGGGGATCCTGTCCCCGGAACCCGCGAGGATCTCCTGGACGAAGTCGCGGAGGTCGCCCTCGGGTCCTCCGATCGGGACGACTTCTCCCGCGCCCGCCGCTTCCTCGGCCGGATGGCTGTTCGGCCGGACCGTCACGCAGAACGGGCTCCCTGCCGCCCTTACCTTCTTGTAGGCCTTTCCTGCGTAGACCGGCTTCGTGACCTCGATTTCCTCCCCCTCGAAGACGATCGAGGTGGCGTCGGTGACGAGTCCGGTTCCGCGGAGGGCCGCGACCCGGGGGGCCAGATCCTTGCCCATGGCCGTATGGGCGAAGAGGACGACGGCGGGGGAGGACTCGGAAACGGCCGCGGCGACCGCTTCCGACCACCCGTGGCCCGAGTAGGCCGCGAGCTTGTCGGCCTCGACCGTGTAGATCTTCTCCGCGCCGTATTTCGCGATTTCCGGGGCCAGGCCGGAGACCGATCCGCCGACGACGACCGCCTGCAGGGCGCCGCGTCCCGAAGCCAATTCCCGGCCAAGGGTCAGGGCCTCGAACGAGGCCTTCTTGATCTTTCCGTCACGCTGTTCGACGAATACGAGGATGTCGTTGCTCATCTTCGAGGACTCCGGGGAACCTAGAGGACCTTGGCTTCGTTCTTCAGTTTGTCCATCAGCACGGCGACGGCTTCGGGGCCTTCACCGAGAATGGCTGGTTCGGGGCGTGCAGGAGGCGGAGTCAGGGCGACGAGGGTCTCCTTGTTCTCCGCGCCCTGCACCTCGCATTCCTCGAGGGGTTTCTTCTTCGCCATCATGATCCCCTTGAGGTTCGGGTAGCGGGGTTCGTTTAATCCCTTGTTGCAGGTGATGACCGCGGGGAGGGAACCCTTGACGGATTCCTTGCCGCCCTCGATGTCCCGGGTTCCTGTCCAGGAGCCGTCCGAGAGTTCGAAGGTCCCCGCGTCCGACAGGCAGGACCAACCCAACAGGGCCGCGAGCCTCTGCCCGACCTGCGCATCGTCGGTGTCGACCGCCTGGCGCCCGCAGAAGACGAGATCCGGGTGCAGCTCCTCGATCTTCGCGGCGAGAACGGTCGCCAAGGCGTGGGCGTCGAGTTCGGGTCCCTCATGCTTCATCAGCACGGCCTTGTCGGCGCCCATCGCGAGGCAGGTCCGGAGTTCCTTCTGGGACTCGGGGCCTCCGACCGTCAGGACCGTGACGGTCCCTCCGAGAGCTTCCTTGGTCTTCAGGGCCTGCTCGACGGCGAACTCGTCATAGGGATTGAGGACGAACTCAATCCCTTGGGGATCGATGGACTTACCGTCCCCGGCGACCTTGATCTTGCTGTCGGTAGCGGGGACCCGCTTTACAAGGGCCAGAATCTCCATGCCTTCTCCTCGATGTGTTCGGGCGGAATCGGGCGGAACAGTCTAGGAGGAGGATCCTCCCGGGCAAGATCGAGTTTCAGGGCTCCATTGTCGCACCCCGGAGGGGGGCTGGATTCCCGGTCCCATCGGGACTTGCGGGTGTCGGACCCGTCCCCTCCGGCCCGGGAGCCCATCCCATCCGGAAGGATCTGAATCCGGGGGGATTCGGGGTCAAGATTGGAGGGCCCGGCGACCGAAGCGGGAGTGGTTCCCGGGAAAGCGGGACCGAACGGCTCTGTGACTCGATCCCGAATAAGGACTTATCATGAAGAAAAGCCCGAACCATCGAAACTCTCTCGGCTTCACCTTGATCGAGGTGATCGTCGTCGTCGCCGTGCTCACCCTGCTCGCGGGCATCATCGTCCCGATGGTCAGTTCCGTGCAGGAGGACGCCAAGGTTGCGAAGATCCTCAGCGTCGTGGACGCAGTCAAGAAGGCCTGTGAACGTCACTATGCGGATACTGGGAGTCTGGCGACAGAACTCTCCAACTCGACGGCCAGCTCCAATCACGAACTTTCCATCACCCAGAGCACGGCGGGTTGGAAAGGGCCGTATCTCGACCATCCATTGACGCTGGCCGACAACCCCTTCGGGGGAACCGTGCTTCTCTATGAGAGTTTCACGTCCGGCACTGTGAAACCGACCGGTTTCGACCTGATGGCTGCATCCTCGGATTCCGCGACCGGGGCCGGGCAATACATCCAGTTCGGCAGCATCCCGGAGAGCGTCGCCAAGGCGGTCGACAAGGCCCTCGACAAGGACCTCGACACCTCGAATTGGAAGACGACCGGCAGGGTGGAATACAGCGGCACGACCTTGATGATCTTCCTTCTCGACGCCTGAGGGGGACTGTCCTGTTCAGTTCCGCCGATCCGGGAAGACCCGGATCTCCCCCGGTCGGTTCCGGCTCCCGCTTTCCCGCGCCGAACGGAAGGTTCAGGCCCTGACGGCCGCCAGGACCTCCTCGAGAGTCGTCAGTCCGAGAAGAGCCTTTCCGGCTCCGTCATGGCGCATCGTCCGGAATCCCTGGTTCCTGGCGATTTCCGAAAGTTCGCTCTCCCGGGCTCCGTGCGCGAGAGCCTCGGAGAGATCCTTCGTCCAGACCAGAACCTCGTGGACGGGCACTCGGCCCAGGAACCCCTTGTTCCGGCATTCAGGGCAGCCCTTCTTCCGCTTGAAGAGCCGGTTTTCACCCTCCTCTTCCAGGTCGAACTGGCGCAAGAGATCGGGGGAGGGATGCGCGGGCTCCGCGCACTTCGGGCAGAGGCGGGGGACGAGACGTTGGGCGACGACCGCCCGCAGGCTCGGAGCGAGGAGGTAGGGTTCAATTCCCATGTCCAGGAGGCGGGTTACGGTCCCGATCGCGCTGTTCGTATGGAGGGTCGACAGAACCATGTGCCCGGTGAGCGCGGCGTGGACCGCGATTTCCGCGGTCTCGTGGTCACGGATCTCGCCGACCATGATGACGTCCGGATCCTGGCGGAGGATGGACCGCAGTGTCCCCGCGAAGGTGCGATGGGCCTTCGTGTCCACCTGGACCTGGGTGATTCCCTCGAGCTGGTATTCGACCGGATCCTCGATTGTGACGAGATTGCGTTCCTCGTTGTTCAAGTGGTTCAGGACCCCGTAGAGGGTCGTCGTCTTCCCGCTTCCGGTGGGGCCTGTCACGAGAACCATGCCCGTCGGAAAGGAGGCCGCCTCCCGCAAGGAGGCCGCAAGTTCCTCGGTGAATCCCTGCCGTTCGAGGACGAGACTCAGGTTCCGCTTGTCCAGGATCCGGAGCACGGCCTTTTCGCCATGGATGGCGGGGAGGGTCGAAACCCGAAACTCGACGACGTCTCCTCCGCGGATCTCGAGGGCGAATCGGCCGTCCTGGGGTTTCCGGCGTTCGGAGATGTCCAGAACGGCGAGGATCTTGATCCTGGAGAGCAGGGCCGGATGGAGGGCCTTCGGCAGCTTGTAAGCGGTTTCGAGTCTGCCGTCGATCCGAAAGCGGATCCGCAAGAGGTTCTTCCCGGCTTCGATATGGATGTCGCTGGCCTTCCGCCGCATCGCCTGCTCGATCAGGTAGTCGGCGATCCTTACGATCGCGTTCTCCCCGGCGATCTCCTTGAGCTGCCTGGAATCCGAGATCCTCGAGTCGTCGATCTTGTCCAGATCGAGTTCTTCCAGGAGCGCTTCCACTCCCCGTCCCGCCCGGAGCCTGTAATCGATTGCGGCATCGAGGGTCGAGGGGGGGACCAAGGCGGGCATGGCGGGGGCGTTCAGGGTCTCCTGCAGGGCGTCGAGGCCCAAGAGATCGAGGGGATCCTCCATCGCGACGATGTAGATCCCATCCTCCCGGCGGATCGGGACAGCTCGATACCGGCGGACGATGTCCTCGGGGACCTTCTGGAGAAGTCCGGGATCCAGGTCGAGGACGTCGGGATCCATGTATGGGAGCCCCATCTCCTCGGCGTAGAGCTTCCAGGCGGCGGCTTCCGATAGGAGGCCCATCGACACGACCTTGCGGACGAAGGCCGATTCTTCCCCCCTCACCTCCTCCATCGCCTTCTGGAGGACCTTCGCCGGCACCCGGGCGGCGGCGGCGAAGGAGCGGACGAAGGGGGGGATCTTGGCCTCAGTCTTCATCGGAGGGGATTGGTCCATTTACCCGGTCCATCCTTCGGTTGCAGGCGGGGTCGGCGGGGGACGCGGTGTGGGAGGTCCTTCCGGGCCCGCCCGGATCTATCGGCTCCATGGATCCTTCCTCTCAAGGCTGAAGCCGGTGGAGTCCGATCTTGAATCGTTGGAGATTTCCCCCGACCGATCATGAAATCCCTCGAATCGACAACCGATCCGCCACCGGCCAACCGGAAATCTGGGACGGGGATGGCCGAGATCCTGGTCGTGCTCGCGATCCTCGCGATGCTCGCGGGGATCGTCGTACCGCTTTTCTCCTCGGCCCCGGAACAGGCGCGCCTGGAACGTGCCCGCACCGAAGTCCAGGCGATCGGAGAAGCGGTTCGCAGGTTCCGGGCCTCGACCGGGGATTGGCCGACCCTCGACGCCACGGGGGGGAGGCATTCCTTGAAGCTTCTCCTGTCCGGGTCTTCCCTGCCCTCCGACGACCCCTTCAGTGGAGGAGGGGTCTGGTGGTCCTGGATCTCGACGGGCAAAGCCGATCTCCTCGTGAACCATCTCCTCCACAACCGCCCGCAGGGGCAGTCCGCGAACGTCTACCCGACGGGAGGGACGAATGGATGGCGGGGACCGTACACGGAGGCGATCCCCCTGGATCCTTGGGGGCGCCCGTATCTGGTCAACGTGGTCGTCGCCTGGAGCACGAGTCAGGACGAGGATCGGCGGATGTGGGTCCTGAGTGCGGGTCCGGATGGAGTCCTGCAGACCTCCACGGACGCCGGGGTCTCGGACGCGATTCTGGGGGACGATGTCGGCTTCCTGGTCTACCAGAGGTGATCCTCGTTCCTCCCATGTCCCCCTCGATCCGACTCCCCGCGAAGAACCCCACCGAGGCGGACAAGAAGTCTAAGGCCGACATTCCTCCGCGCGGGACGGACGCAATTCCCGACAACGGGAGGGGGCGCGAAGAACGCCGTCTCCACGCGAAGAATTCGTCCTCGAGATGGAGGAGGAAGGTCCGGGTGTCCGGCCGCGAACTCGAAGGATTCACCCGGAATCTGCAAACCCAGCTGGCCGCGGGGGTACCGTTGATCCGGGCTCTCGAGGTGGAGATCGACAGGGAGGAACCGGACACGATCAGCGAGGTCGTCGAGGTCCTGGCCGAACGGATCCGGGGAGGAAGTGCGTTCTCGGAAGCTCTGGAAGAGTTCCCTCTGGTCTTTCCCAAGGTGTATGCGCAGTTGATTCGGGCGGGAGAGGTTTCAGGGCGTCTCGAAACCCTGCTCGGAGATCTCGGATCCTATCTGACGTGGAGGGAGGATGTCCGTAAGACGATCAAGAAGGCCGTCAGGTATCCGATCATCGTCGTGACCCTGGCCTTCGCAGTCATCCTCTTCATCCTCGGTTTCGTCTTTCCGAGCTTCGATTCCTTGTTCGTGAAGTTCGGTGACGACATCCCCGCCTCCACGAAATTCCTGATGGATGCGGGCAAGTTCATCGCAGCCCATTGGGGCGGGGTCATTCTCGCCTTCCTAGGGATCGCCGGCTGCCTGGGTCTGGTCTGGAAGACGGGTGCTGGGCGTAATGTCCTGCTCCGGATCGTTGCTCGTTTCCCCGTTTTCGGAGGTGTCTTGAGGGTTCTGGATCTCGCCCGTTGGACCCGGACGCTCGCGGTGCTGGAGACGGCGGGGATCCCTCTGGTGCAGTCCCTGGAGATCGCCGGGGAGACCCTTGCGGGGGTGGAGATGAGGGAGGCGGCGGACCTCATCCGCGAGAGGTTGATCGGCGGAGAAACCTTCGCCGCCGCCTTGCAGGCTTCGCCGGAGATGCCTTCGCTCCTTTCGAATCTCGCTGCCGTCGGAGAGGAGTCCGGGCGTATGGAGAGCGTACTCCAACGCCTGGCGGACCACTACGATGCCGAGGCACGGGAGAAGGTGGACAAGGCGATCGCGTTGTTCGAACCGATGACGACGATTTTCCTTGGAATCCTCGTCGGAGGAATGGCGGCGATCATCATCTCGACCCTCTACAAGGCCATGACGATGGTGGGGAGGTGAACTTGGAACGCCGGTGTAGCAAGGGATTCACCCTCATCGAGCTGATCGTCGTTATCGCGGTCATCTCGATTCTCGCTGGCACCCTCATTCCCCTCGTTTCCGCGACACAACGAGCGAGACACATCGACACCGTTCTTCAAGAGCTGGAGACGATCGCCGACGCCTTGGATTCGTACTACTTCGAGAACGGGAGCTTTCCCTCCTCGCTGACCGCCTCGGGGTTCTACGGATCTTTTCTTCTGCCGGGCGTCGAAGACGCGAGGATCAAGGACGAGTGGGGCGGGGGATATTACAAGGTTTTCGCCTCCAGCGATCCCGACGTGATGACGGTCTACAGCGTCGGGGAGAACGGCCGGGACGACGGAGCCTCCTCGGAAACCTTCAAGGTGGTGGTCCGGGGGGAGCATCCCGGAAACCGGCGAACGAGAGAGCGGATGAGGATCATCGCTTCCGTGCTTGCGGTCTATCTTTCGGGGGGAGGGATCCTGACGGGGACGTGGAGCACCGATCGGGCGGCCATGGGGCTTGGTTCCGAATACCAGAAGGACGGTTTCGGAACGGATTTCACATTGAGCGCCTCGACCCTCCTTCTGAGGAGCGCCGGTGCCGACCGGAGTTTCAACACTTCCGACGATTTGACCTTGTGAGGCTGCATGACCCTTCGCCTGATTCTCGAACTGGAGGACAACGAACTTCACTGCCTTCTCGCCCGCAGGCGGGGAAAACGGCTCAGAATCGAAAAGCACGATCGGATCTCGTTTCGGGAGCTGAAGAACCTGGAAGCGGAGTTGCGGGGATTCCTTGGGGAGGTTCATGGAGCCAAGCCTGAGGTCTATGTCCTCGTGAGCGACCGGCGGATCGTTCACGGAACGGTCCAAAGGCCGCGGGCTCCGAAGAGGCATGAACTGACGGAACTCCTGAACGACGAATCCCGTCGAATCGGGATGTATGCGGATGACGAGGACCTTTGCGTCGGTTACAGGGCAAGCAACGGTTCGGACGGCTGGAAACTCTCCTTCGTCGTCGCCCCGAAATCAGCGTTGGCCCCCATCCTCGAGATTCTGGGAAAGGTGGGGCTGGATCGAGTCCGGGTGACTTCGACTGAGGCCGTTCTCGCCGGTGAGCTGTCCGGAGAACAGGAGAAGGATGCCGTCTGCATCCTCGACCTCCGTGAAGGAATCGCGAGGTTGATCCTTGCCGTGGATGGAGATGTCTGCACGACCCGGAAAATCAAGGCCCAAGGGGTCTCCGGGGAGGGCGAGGTTGACCCTACAGCATTCCTTCCTCTCGGTGTCGAGGTTCAACGCTCGATTGAGTATTTCGAGAGGCACGGGGCGCCGCATCCGGGATCCGTCCTTCTGACCGGGGAAGTGTACGGTTTGTTGAAGGAGACTTCTCTGTTGAAGGAAGCGATGGGTTTCGAGTGTCGGGGAGCCTCCCACGTGGTGGAAGACGCCTGTGAGGGTGTTTCCCTGGATTTCCATCACTTCGCGCCGATGTTGATGCTCGCCTACGGAGGAAGGAGGAGTCGAGTTCCTTTCCTTCTCGAATCGGGGGAAGGACCCACCAAGGCCGTTCGGAACCTGGTGTTGCAGGGGGGCGGCATCGCGGCGATGGCGGCGGGACTCTTCTTCGCCTGGAGCGGACTCGAGGGGGAGGGTGGTGGCTCTCTGGCGGAAGGAAGAAGGCTCGAAGAAAGGATCTCGGCGCTGAGGGGACACCTGAGGATCCTCGAAGAGGAGCGCAAGGTCCCCGATATCGTCGAGGATAGGAGAGTCCTTCTCGGATATCTTCTGAAGGACAGGATTCCCGTTTCCAGGATCTTCGCGGTTCTGGCGAACGAGAGACCCGAGGAGATCAAGCTCACCGCCCTTACTTGGGATCGGGGTGAGTTGCGGGTCCGGGGGGTCATCGACAGCCCGGGAGAACTTGCCGCGGTGAAGGCTTTCAGCCTTCTCGACGAGGTGCTCACAAACCTGCCCCTGACCGAACACGGGGGAGGATCACTCCGAGCCGGGAAGGACGGGAAGCGCGGGGTGCCGTTCGAATACAAGCTCCGTTTCCGGGGAGGTGGGAAGTGAAGAGTTTCCCGGTAAAGAGGCGAGTCGTGCTTCCCGTCCTCGGCCTGGTCTTGTTCATAGGCGGACTCCTGTTTCGTTCGTACATGAAGGAGAAGTCCGGGGTTCCGGCCCTGAAAGCGGAGATCCGGGAACTCACGAGGAGGATACGCTTGGAGAAGGAGGCGCCTCCCGTCGCCTCCGACGAGAACGCAGACCTCCTTCCGACCTCGCTCAGTCTTTCCAGGTTACTTTCGAAGGTCCAGACAGCCGCCGCCGAGGCGGACCTGGATTCCGTTTCTTTCGATACCCGGGATTCCGAGGCCGTGTCTCCAACCCCTGGAGGAATCGGGGCGGGTGCGAAAGCGGAAATCAGGGCGAGGGCTCTCCTTTGTGAGGTGGAGCTCGCAGGGAGTTTCGCCTCGGTCATCAAGTTCCTGGGCCTGCTGGAGACCGGCAGTCCCCTGATCACGATCCAAAGCCTTGCGCTGCGCCCGAAGAAGGGGAAGGTCGGCGGGACTGTGGTGCTCGTGGGCTGGTGGTATCCGGGCCGTGAGCGGGAGGTTCGGAATGGCTAGGCGGGGGGGATCCGGGCGGTTGGCTGCGAATCCCTTGATCGCCGGAATCCTTGTGGGCGCCGCGGTCCTCGTGAACGCTCCCTACATCGCGGGGTGGTTCAGTCGGGGAAGTCTTCGTCAAATCCCTTTCATTTCGGATTCCACACCTCCCGTGGCCGCCGAAAGGCGGGCGCCTCCGACTCCTGCGGGGATCATGAGCCTCTTTCCGGTCGGACTCGAGGAGGAGATCGAGGACCCTTTCCTTCATGAAGAGGAGCAAGGCTCCAAGATCCCGAGGACCGAGGTGGGATCCCGCCCCCCTGAGGGGAGGGACGAACTTCCCCTGCAGATGATCATGAAGGCCGGGCGGATCCGGCGAGCGGTGATCGCGGGAAGGATCGTCCGGGAAGGGGCTTCGATCGGCGGTTATGTCGTCGAACGAATCGAGGAGGATCGGGTAGTGCTCCGCCGAGAAGGAGGAGACGGAGAGGAGAACGTTCTGCTTCTCGGGGGAGCGGAGGCGCGGCCGAAGAGATGAAGGACGGAAACATGAGGATCCACAGGTTCGTGAGCCGGCGGCGGGGATGGAGGGTTCTCCGCCTGTCGTCGATTCCGCTCTGTCTCGCCTTTCTCCTTCCCTCCTGCTCGGGAGACGCCTCGACGGAGGCCAGGAGGGAGTCCCTGGACAGGAGGATCGCCCTGGAGAATCGGGCCCGCCTCGAGGAGTTCGGCGGACTCGGAGTGGCCCTCATGCCCGGGGCGGGTTCCGGGACCCCGAAATCGGGGACCAGGGTGGAGGCCCTCTCTTCGAAGAGCGCCGATCTCCGCGATGTCCTGATGACTCTCTTCCAGGGTTCGGAGATCAATCTCCTAATCGACGACGGGGTCGCGAAGAAGGCGAGTTTCGACATCAAGGAATCGACCCTGGAGCAGGCCTTCCTGTCCCTGCTCGAGGTCTACGATCTCTCCTATCGTTGGGACGGGTCCTTCTTGAGGATCGTTCCGAAGGAACAGCGGATCTTCGACGTGGATTTCCCCTCGGAACAGTTCGCGCGCAGCACGGGGCTGGACGAGGAGGAGTCGGGAACCACGTCGCAGGTCAATCAGCAAAGCATCTCGCAGAGCGGCGGAACGAATGCGGTCTCCGGGGATTTCTGGAGTGCGCTTCGGAACGATCTCACCGACATGATGGAGGGGGTCGAGGACGGGAAGGTCCTCATCAACCGGCGTCTGGGGACTGTTTCGGTGGAAGGCCCCCCGAGCGTCGTTCGTAGGGTCGAAGCCTATCTCCGTGCGGTGCGCCGGAGGTCGATGCAGCAGGTCTCGATCGAGGCCAGGATCCTCGAGGTCAAGTTGAATCGGGAGTTCAAGGCGGGGGTCGATTACTCCCTTCTACCCGGCTTCCTGAACTCGAGGGACCCGATCGCGAATCGGAGTGGAACCCTGACCGGGGGAGCCGTCATCGCGCAGTCGACTTCCACCGGGGCGGAGTCCCTGAAGGTCGGGTTCCTGAACGCGGGGCAATTCTCGATCTTCATCGACGCCCTGCAGAGCCAGGGGCAGGTGCGTGTGCTGTCGAGCCCGAGGGTTTCGACCCTGAACAACGTGCCGGCGATCATTCGGGTTGTGGAACAGGTCCCCGTCATTGAGCGGGAAATCATCGACAATACGACATCGAGCAGGACACAGTTCAACGTCCGCTTCGAGGATGCGGGGGTCGCCGTCTCCGTGACGCCCCAGATCGGCGAGGACGGAGTCATCACCGCCGTCGTGCGGCCTTCGATCATCGAGGTCTCGGGATTCGTATCGACTCCCGACAAGTTGATCACCGAGCCGATCCTCAACACGCGCACCCTCACGACGACCCTCAGGATCCCCGATGGGACCCCCGTCGTGCTGGGGGGGTTGAGGGCGAAGCGGAAGACCGAGGATGTGACGGGGATCCCCCTCCTGGCCGACCTTCCCGGTTTGGGCGCCCTGTTCCGTTCGACCGTGCAGAGATCGGAGGACACCGAACTCGTCATCGTCCTCTTCCCGAGGATCCTGTCGTCCTCCTGGGAGGCGGAGCACCTGGGAAGGAGCCTCGACCGCGTGCTGCGGTTGCGAAGGCCTTTCAGGTTCGGCACCGCGCTCGAGAAGGAGGACGAGGGGGAATGGGTCGAGCCTCTGCTCGGCGGGAAGGCCCGTTCACGCGGTTTGAGAGCGGACCGCTTGGGGGGAACGAAGAAGTCTCCGCACGCCGTCGGACTGAGCCGCACCGGTCTCTCCGATCTCGCGTTGAAGCGGGCGCACCGGCATCTCGCCGCCGGAGACGCGACGCAGGCGCGCCGAGAGATCCTGGAGGCGATCTCCCTCGACCCGGAGAAGGCCGAGGCCTGGCTCCTGAAGGGGGTCCAGGACATGGAGCAGGGGCGGGCCGCCGCGGCGGAGGACGCCTTCCGGCGGGTCCTCGAACTGGATTCCGGGAACCTCCACGCCTCGGTGAACCTGGGCCTCTTGCAGCTCCGGGCGGGGAACGCGCTGGGCGCGGAGCATGTCTTCCGCTCCGTGCTCGAAGGGGCGGAGATCCCGGAGGTCCGCAACGACCTGGGAATCGCCCTTCTCCGGCAGGACCGCCTGGAAGAGGCGCGGCAAGCCTTCGTCGAGGCTCTTACGAAGCGACCGGACCTGGTCGAGGCGCATGGAAATCTCGCGGTCTGTGCGTTCCGGCTCGGCGACCTCGAGGGGGCGAGGAAGGCCTACCGCGAGTTCCTGATGGCCGGAGGCGATCCGGGAGATCCGCGCCTTCTGCCCCTTCGGGAATCCCTGACGGATTCCTGATTCTCCTCGCCGCTCGTCGACATCACCGACGATCGTCGAGGTTACGCAACAGCTCCTGCCGTACGACCCCTACTCGCCGGCGACCTCTTTCGGATCGAGGGCGCAGTGCTGCAGCCAATCCGGGATCGGGGGCGGGAACGGCCCCCGGGAAGGGTGGTCTCAGTGCTCGCTTAAGGCTTTCTCGAGGGCTTCCTGAAGGATCCCCGAACCGTTCTGCCGGTGCAGCGCCTTGAGGACCTGCCTGGCTCCGGCGTAGCGCCGATTGGCGCCGAGGGCGCGGATCACCTTGAGCCGGAAGGACAGGTCTCCGTGGAACCTGGTGTGGAAGGCTTCTTCGAGCGCGAAGGGATCCAGGCTCTCGCTCGGATACTTCGTTGCGATCTCGAGAGTTCCTTCGACGACCTTCCTGTCGGGATGATCGGTCAGAACCTCCCGAATCTCCTGGTAGGCGTATTCTCTCGAAAAGGGGTTCTTCACCAGGTTCTCGAGGGCGGCGAGTTTCTGTTCCACCGTCGTGTTCGGATCGAGGAAGGCCGTCTCCCACTCGTGGATGCGTACCGCGGTTGCTCGATCGAGGTCCCCGAGGCGGACCGGAGTCGGGGTCTTTCCACTTCCCCGGGCGGCTTCGGACCCAGGCCGAGAGCGGGCAGGGGGGGAGGCCTGCAGAGGTGCTGTTTCCGCGCTCAGGTCTCGGGCATTCCCGCCGCCGACCCCTTCCCGCGGAAGGCCGGAGGCTTCGGGCGAAGCTTCGGTTCCTGGACGGGTGATCCACCAGATCCCCATCCCGGCGAGAAGGACCGCGGCAAGGAGCAAGGCCGTCGAGGCCCTGCCGCGTTCGGCCGGTCGAAATAAATCCGTCATGGCGGCCTTCATTGCTGGGTTCGGGAACTCTCCAGATTTTCCTGGGCGGCCGAAGGGCCGAACTTCCGGTCGAGGCGAGCCGTAATCGATGAGAGATCCCGAGGATAACCGGATCCTCCGCAAGGGACAGGGGGTGGGGATGAGGTCGGGGGAGTCGGGGGGAGCCGAAGCGGGGACAACTCCCAGGTGGGATCGCCCCGCCGGGTATTCTCGTGACGTTCTCGAATCGGTTCCTCTTCTCTCTATTCTGAAAGAGGTTCACCCGTCTAGAGGATCATTCCGCGTTCCGATCCTCAAGGCTTCGACCTGGACCGTACCGGTTCCACCAGCGTCCGGCGTGGCGAAGGCTAAAATGCGAACTACTTCGCGTACTACGCGACGACCGGCTGGATCATCATCGGGACTTGAGTCCAGCCGTTTCCCAGCTCCGGGTTTCCCGGCGCCCCGTGCCGGGGGCGCGTCCTTTTAGAAGGCGCGCCCCCGGAAACACCCAAGAGCCTTTCGGTTCAGGAAGTCCCTCAAGAGGAACTTTCTGGAACCGGGCGGAGTCGCTGGTGTTCCCGCGGGACGTGAAGGGAGGATCCCCTTATGAGACGGTCCTGTGGGGATTGTGGGAGTAGGCAGTGACGTTACACTCGGCGGCGTCGATCCGCCGCGGGTCTCTCCCGATCCCATCCATTCCCCAATGGTTCGGAAAATACAGAGAGTCTGGGACGGACTCCCGTTCTTTCGTGATCTTCTTGGAATGGTTCCATGCCTTTTTCTGGGAGAGGTACATCATGTCTCAACAACGATTCCGCATCCCTATCCTCGAGGTTTCGGCCTGGATCGTATTGGCCCTCCTGACCGCCGGTGTCGCGAGAACCCAGTTAAAGGCCTCTTACCTCGGGATCGACATCAACAAAGATCCGACTCCGACGCCCTCCGCGGATTTCTACCCTAACTACGCCCGTAGGGCGAATCGTGCGGGCGAGCGGAAATTCATCCGTCTCAACAACGCGATCTACTTTAGCGGGAAAACCTTTTCGACCGGGTCCGAACTCTGGAAGTTCGACGGGACCAAGGTGAGCCTGGTCAAGGACATCTATCCCGGTTCTTCCAGCAGCAATCCGCAGTATCTGACCCTTTACAACGGAAAGATCTACTTCTCGGCCTCCGATGGCAGCGGAACCAGGGCTCACGGGCGTGAACTCTGGGTGACCGATGGAACCCCCGCGGGCACGAAGCTCTTCATGGACGTCGAGCCTGGGAGAAGCGGTTCCAATCCCAGCTTCTTCGCCCCGCTTGCGAACGGGAAAATTGTTTTCGCCGGTTACAAAAGCGGTTACGGCAACGAGCTGTGGGTGACGGACGGGACGAGGGCGGGAACGAAGATGCTCAAGGATATTAATCCCGGCCGCCTTTCCTCTTCTCCCTTAGCCCTCACGCCGAATGCCGCCCGCACGAAGGTCTTCTTCCCGGCGAATGACGGCGTGAACGGTATCGAACTCTGGGTGACGGACGGGACGAGCACCGGCACGGTACTCGTAAAGGACATCTACAAAGGACTGTCCTCCTCCAATCCTTCTTACTTGACGCCGATAGGAACGAGGAGGGTCGTCTTCCAGGCGAGCGATTACGACGGGACCACGCAACACGGAGTCGAACTCTGGATCTCGGACGGGACGGCCGCCGGCACGATGCTTCTCAAGGACGTCTACACCGGCTATTTGTCCGGGACCTCGCTTTACCCGGGCATCTCCCTCGGCTCGAAGGTCATCTTCCAGGGCCGGACGAGCGCGAACGGATACGAGGTCTGGGTGACCGACGGGACTGCGGCGGGCACTGTTCTCCTGAAGGACATCGTCGCCGGGGCCGGCAGCGCCTACCTTTACGAATCTACAACCTCAGGGAAGAAGGCTTGGTTCGTGAACCGCGGCGGCGGAAAGACCTTTGAAATCTGGTCGACCGACGGAACGCCGGCGGGAACGACGAGGTTCATCTCCGGCCTGGCCTCCCAACCGAGCTACCTCGAGGTTTCGGGCGGGAAGGTTTTCTTCTCGATGTACACGACCGGCAATGGAAACGAGCCCTGGGTTTCCGACGGAACCGCCGGCGGTACGAAGATGCTCAAGGACTTCTATCCTGGTTCTTCGAGCGGGGGTGGCTACTACCTGACCGAAGTCGCCCCCGGCCAGGTCGCGATGTCCGCCTACAGCCCGACCGAAGGCAGCGAACTTGCGGTGACCCAGGGGACCACCGAGACCACCACGATCATCGACACGAACAAGTGGACCTACGGGCCGATCTCGCAGAGCGAACACATCGTCCAGATGACGAGCCGCTTCGGCCGGATCCTTTTTTCCGCGAACGACGGCGCTTCGAACGGCAAACATGGCCAGGAGCTCTGGGTCACGAAAGGGACCTCGGCGACGACGAAGCTCGTCAAAGACATTCTGCCTGGAACCAACAGCGGTATTTCCTATTACGGCAACTCGTTCTGCCGTCTCGGAGACAAAGTCCTTTTCGCCGCAAACAGCGGTTGGACGACGGGTAACGAACTTTGGGAGACCGACGGAACAGCGGCCGGAACGAAGCTTTTGAAGGATCTCTACCCAGGCATCCTTAGTTCGAATCCAAGCAACCTCACCCGTATCGGAGACAAGGTCTACTTCCAAGCCTATGCCTACCGCAAGGGCGTCGAGCTCTGGGTGACCGACGGTACAGCGGCGGGGACGAAGATGGTCGCGGACATCTACTCGGGCTTCGGGAGCTCCCGCCCGAGTTGGTTCGCCCCCCTAGGCGACAAGGTCGTCTTCTCGGCCTACCAGAGCGGCAAGGGCTATGAGCTCTGGATCACCGACGGGACGGCAACGGGCACGACCCTGGTCAAGGACATCTATGCGGGCTCTTTCAGCAGCTCCCCGGAGGACTTGACCGTCTACAACGGAAAGGTCTACTTCTCGGCCTACGACGGCACCAGGACCGGCGGTCACGGCCGCGAACTCTGGGTGACCGACGGCACGGCCGCCGGGACCGTTCTCGTCAAGGATATCGAGTCCGGGGCCGGTAGCAGTTCGCCGGTCGATCTGGTTGTGCAGGGGGGACTCCTGGTCTTCTCGGCTTATACCTCCACGACCGGACGGGAGTTCTTCAAGTCGGACGGCACCGCCGCCGGCACGGGGCTT
>Ga0256830_1000445_pt1 | contig 33494 bp, 22 predicted proteins | sample 128326metaG_FD_190537 | JGI IMG/M metagenome (GOLD analysis project Ga0256830, IMG submission 190537) | Hydrothermal vent microbial communities from Lau Basin, Pacific Ocean - 128-326 | ecosystem: Environmental > Aquatic > Marine > Hydrothermal vents | place: Pacific Ocean: Lau Basin | collected...
TGCACCTCGACCGTTGCCTGCACTGCGCCGCCTGCGAGACCACCTGCCCCTCGGGGGTGGAGTACACCCGCCTGCTCGCCATCGGTCGCCGCTGGGCGGCGCAACGTATCCGCCGCCCCCTGCCGCATGTCCTCAAGCGCGCCCTGCTGCGCGCCATCGTGCCCCACCGGCGACGCTTTGCCCGCCTGCTGCGCCTTGCACGCCACCTGCGTTTCCTGCTGCCCCCCTCCCTGCGCCGACAGCTGCACGTGCGCATGGATTCCGGCGCGCCCATGCCGGAGAACCGCGAGGCGAAGCGCAAGGTGATCCTCATGCAGGGTTGCGTGCAAAAGAGCCTCTCGCCCGCCACCGAGGCGGCCACGCGTCGGGTGCTGGCGCGTGCCGGCATCGCCTGTGTCACGGTGCGTGCGGAAAACTGTTGCGGCGCCCTCAACCACCACCTGGACGCGGAGCAACGCGCGCTGGACGAGGCACGGCGCAACATCGACGCCTGGTGGCCGCAGCTGGAGGCCGGCGCCGAGGCCATCGTCGTCACCGCTTCCGCCTGCGGCCTGATGGTGAAGGACTATGGTGAACTGCTGGCCGGGGATCCCGCCTATGCGGAGAAGGCCCGGCGCGTCAGTGCCGCCGTGCGTGACCCCATCGAACTGCTGGAGGACTGCGAACTCCCGCCGGCGACGGATGGCGCGGAGCGGCTGATCGCCTTCCATCCCCCCTGCACCCTGCAACACGGCCTGCGCCTGGACCGACGCGTGGAAGACTTCCTGCGCGCTCGCGGCTTCCGGCTCGTTGATGTGCGCGACCGGCACCTGTGCTGCGGCTCGGCGGGCACCTATTCTATCCTGCAACCCGAACTCTCGCGCCGACTGCGCGCAGACAAGCTGGACAAGCTCACGCGGGAACAGCCCGACTGCATCGTCACCGCCAACATCGGCTGCCAGCATCACCTGCAGGCGGCCACCGAGCTGCCGGTGTTTCACTGGATCGAATTGCTGGATGCGCCCGATGTCCGTGAATCGTAGCTGGAGCAGGAAAAACTTTCTGAAAGAAGCGTGAAGCGGCACTTCCCTGTGCCGCCCGCCTTCACGCCAGGCGAACGAATTTCGCCTCCGAGGGTACGCCGTTGTTGTCGATGATAAAGAGCATGTAGATGCCACGCGGCGCGATGGCATGCGTATGGGCGCTGCTGCCATAGGGATAGACACGACCGTCCGGCACCAATGCATTCAGACGATCACTGCCCGCGCGCGTAAAGCACAGCGGGATGACCCGTTGCTCGGTATCCATCTGGTGCGTGACGGCCATGGGCCGCACCAGCACCACCTTGCCGATGTCGTCGGCCTGCGGTGTGCCGATGGTAAACACCTGCCCATGCATGATGTGGTGGTTCTCATCCGGATTCGGCCACTCGGAGATCTTCGGGCACGGGGCAGGGTTGCAGCGGCTGTCATAGCGGTAGGGGGGCGTAAAGATCTCGATCTTGCGGCCCGCACCGAAGGTGGCCACCTGCCCGCTGGGCAACAGCAGGGCCTGTTCATGGGTCGCGTTGCGCGCGACATTCATGCTGGCCACCCGGGTGAAGGGATCACCGCCGATCTGCGCCGGGTCGAACAGGTAACATTCCTTCCCCGTGCTGGTGCCGCCGGCCAGCAGAACCGTACCATCGGGCAGGAGCACGAGATTGACACGGTTTCGGGACAGGCCATCGGGAAACGGATAGTCCTGCCAGGCCGTGGACGTGGTCGGCGGGACCTCGATGACTTTCACCGAACTGGAATTGGCGCCCGCCTGAATGACGCGATCCGGTTCACCGCTGTCGCCGATAATCAGGGCCGACATGGCGCCCCGACTGGCGGTGGCGGCCGGTGAACCACCCAGCACCGACCAGCGCCCCTCGTTGTAACCGGCAAAACTGAACAGGGCCGGTCCGCTGTCACTGCCATTGCGGTTGGCGAGACTGTAGAACACCTCACCGTTCCGTAACAGGTGGAGGTTGGGGTAGTCCCAGGTAATGGGCAGCAGTGACGGATCCGGTTCCTCGCCCGCCGGGCCTTCGATGGGCGTAAAGCGGCCGCTGCTCTCATTATAGACCTCGATGGTCTCTTCTCCCCGGGTATAATTGCTCCCACCGACGATCAATACCCGCCCGGCATCGTCCCCGAGATAAACCGCGGTGGGATACCAGCGCCCGGCATTCATACGGGTAATGTGGTTGCGGCCAAGTGCCTTGTCGTAGGTTCGATACCATTCTTTCTCGCGGGGATCGAAGATCCACGCCATGGACGCCTCGGCGGGCGGTGAGCCAATTTGTCCCCCACCCCCCACTGCCAGCAGGCTGCCATCGGAGAGAAAGACATGGGCGCTGCAATAGAGATTGCCTTCCGAGTCTTCGATATCTTCCCCTTCCATCGCCGGACTAAATCCCGGCGGATAGGGGGCGTTTTCCTCGAAGGCATTGCCCGCGTTCGTGCCTTCCGGCTTCCACAGGGGCGTCCGACTACAAAGCACTTCGTTACCATCACCGTCTTCCTTGCATGCTGCCTCATGGCTGCTGTCGCCAAATATCTGTTCTATCAGGATGACCCGACCCTTGTGCCCGTCGTCCGGCGTGTGCACCAGTGCCGCCTGGGCCACATTGACCGGCGTCTCGTAGTCGAGTTGCTTCCAGTACCCGTATCGGGCGCGACCGAAACGCCAGCAGATCCAGTCGCCGAGGAGATCGTCGATATCGAGATCGAGCCAGTCGTTGAACTGCCGAAAATCGGCGAATCCGTAGAGCGGGCTGCGCTCATCCCGAACATCAAGGATCTTCCTCGCCACTTTCTCATCGATGAGCGGTTTTATCTCGTTCTCCGTGCCGGCCTTCTGCTCTTCTTCCTGTTCCGCCTTGCGTTTTCGTTTCAAGCCCAGCGGCAGTCTTTCTCGCAAAACGTTCTTGCCGGGCGGTTCTTCATGCCGACTCAGATCGCTGGGGTGTCGCGCTTCGTTGAGAAACCGGAGAAGGCGACGCTGGGTTTCTACATCCGGGCGTTTGGGGGATTTTTTCGACATAATCTAAAACTCCTTTTTCATTGACTTGCTTCCGTTAAGCGACAGGTACGACGGTGAGACATGAGTCGCACCGGTGGAGCGATACCCGCAACAGGCAGTATAGGAGAAAAGGCGCGCGCCACCATCGGGCATCTCCCAACTGTGATCAACCCGGCAGACAGGAAGTGATCGTATTCCGAATCACACAAGGGCAAGGCGCGCTTACCCATCAAATGGCCGAAGCGGAAAGATATGTAACCTGACGCACGCTGATACCGCGCGCCACCGCACGCCTGCAAGTGCGCGACAAATGAGCAGCGGGGCGATCACCGCCGCAGGCAAGGAGACTGTACGAGTGGGACTACTGGATGTTGTAGTAGATCATGTGGGCGTTGCTCACCGAGGCCGACTTGCCGAGGCTGATGAAGCCGGAGCCGGAGAGCGGCACTTCCTCGCCCTGGATATAGACTTCCTTGCCGCCCTGGGTCTTGACGAAGGTGCCGTTGCGGCTCTGGTCGATGAGCACGAACTTGCCCTTGCGGAAGACGATCCGCGCATGCTGGCGCGAGGCGAACTCCGAGGGCACGACCATGTCGCAGTCGCTGGCGCGGCCAAAGATGAACTCCGGCGAACGCGAACTGAGTTCCTTGATGAGATCGTTGTAGGCGAGATAGAGATGCGCCTCGCGGTTGAACAGGGACATGATGCGCGAGTTGCTCATCTCCCGGGTCCTTGGCAGGCCCTGGCTGTCGAGCAGGTCTTCTTCCTCGTCGGGCTTCATGCCGGCGACTCGCGCCTTGAGCTTGTTCATGAAGCCGTTCTTCATGCGCAGGATATACTTGCCCATCTCGTCGAGGAAGGCATCGTTGACCTGCTCCGGCTGCAACACGAACTGCTGGCTGCCCGGTGTCTCGTAGTTCTCGATGCGCAGGCGCAGCGTGCCGTCGGAGAATTCTTCCTGGAAGATGAAGCGCACGGGGATCTGGGACTTGACCACCAGGGGCGCCAGCGCGCCGTCCTGCGCGGCATTCTTTTCCGATACCACCCACAGGCCGTTCTCGCGCAGACCGTGTTGCAACATCTCGGCGACGTCGGCGGAAACCTCGAAGCGGGAATCACCTTCCTTGAAGAGATGATAGCTCAGCTGGATCTCGGTTTCGCCGCGGGTGACGGCCTGCAGTTCGTAGCGACCCTGTTGCAGAGCGGGGATGGTACCGACCTCGGGAATGGAATAGTCCACCCGGATGTCACTGTCCACCAGGTACAACTGCTCCACCATGTCGTGCAGGAAACCGTGAATGCTGCGCAGGCTGGCCACCACGGCGCGGTGCCGAATATCGACACCCACCTCGAACTCGCCGCTCTCGACGGCGCGTTCCTTGGCCGCGTCGGCCTGCTTTTTCAGATTGTCGAGAATACCCATGCCTGTTTCCCGCCACCATCATTATAACTTGTTGTTTTTATTCGGTACACTGAGCCCATTAGAAAAAGTATATACGTGGGGATAGGGGCCTCAATAGCCTATGCGGACTAGTGCGGCGAGACCCACGCCCGAGGACACACCGGGCGTGGGCAGCAGGTTCCCCTGCATTCGCGCGGGTTTATTCTCTGTCCTCGCCGCCGGCGGCTTCCAGCAGGAGGGCATTGACGCGGCGGGCAAAGGCCGCCGGATCCTCGAGCTGCCCGCCTTCACTGAGCAGGGCCTGGTCGAACAGCAACTGCGTCCAGTCGGCGAGACGCTGTTCCGCCTTTTCCTCGCGCAGGTGGCGAATGACCGCATGTTGCGGGTTGATTTCGAGGATGGGTTTGAGATCCGGGACCTGGTGTCCCGCCTGCCTGAGGATCTTCTGCATGCTGACGGCCATGTCCTGCTGTTCCACCACCAGGCAGGCCGGTGACTCGGTGAGGCGATGACTCAACCGTATGTCGCTGACACGCTCGCCGAGGACGGATTTCATCCTCTCGATGAGATCACCGAATTCCTTTGCCGCCTTTTCGGTCGCCTGCTTCTCTTCCTCGTCTTCCAGCTTGCCGAGATCCAGATCGCCCTTGGCGATATTGACCAGCGGTTTGCCGTCGAACTCATTGAGGAAGGACATCATCCACTCGTCCACGCGGTCGTACATGAGCAGGACTTCGATGCCCTTCTTGCGGAAGACCTCGAGATGCGGGCTGTGTGCCACGGCGGCATAGCTCTCGCCGGTGAGGTAATAGATGGCTTCCTGCTCGGGCTTCATGCGGCTGATGTAGTCGGCCAGCGAGACATCCTGGATCTCCTGGTCATTGTGCGTGGAGGCGAAGCGGAAGAGTCCGGCGATCTTCTCGCGGTTGGCGAAGTCCTCGCCCGGCCCTTCCTTGAGGACCTGGCCGAAGTTTTTCCAGAACTCGGCATAGGTCTCGGGCTCGTCCTTCGCCAGCTTCTCCAGCGCGGTGAGGACGCGCTTCACCGAGGCCGCGCGAATAGTGTCGATCTGCTTGTTGCGCTGGAGGATCTCGCGTGAAATGTTGAGCGGCAGATCGTCCGAGTCCACCACGCCGCGCACGAAACGCAGGTAGTTGGGCATCAGCTGCTCGGCATCGTCCATGATATACACGCGCTTGACGTAGAGCTTGATGCCGTGACGTTTCTCGCGATCGAATAGATCGAAGGGCGGGCGTTTGGGAATGTAGAACAGGGTGGTGTAGTCCTGGCTGCCCTCGACGCGGTTGTGGATCCACAGCAGGGGATCCTCGAAGTCGTGGGCGATGTGCTTGTAGAACTCGCGGTACTCCTCGTCGCTGATCTCGCTCTTCTGGCGCGCCCACAGGGCCGAGGCCTTGTTGACCGTTTCCAGCTCGCCACTGTCATCCTGCTTCGGCATTTTCACCGGCAGGGAAATGTGATCGGAGTACTTGTGGATGATGTTGCGCAGGCGGAAGTCGTCGAGGAACTCGTCCTCGCCCTCGCGCAGGTGCAGGGTAACGACGGTGCCGTGCTGCTCACGCTCGATGTTCTCCAGCGTGTACTCGCCCTCGCCACTGGATTCCCAGCGCACGCCGTGCTCCGGCGCCAGGCCGGCGCGGCGGGTCTCCACGGTGACGCGATCGGCGACAATGAAGGCGGAATAGAAACCGACGCCGAACTGGCCGATGAGGCTGGCGTCCTTCTGCTGGTCGCCGGAGAGCTGTTCGAGGAACTGGCGCGTGCCGGAGCGCGCGATGGTGCCGATGTTGTCCATGACCTCCTGGCGGCTCATGCCGATGCCGTTGTCGGCCACGCTCAGGGTGCGGGCCTCCTTGTCCACCGTGATGGTGATCCCCAGCTCGCTGTCGCCCTCGTAGAGGGCCTCGTCGGAGAGCGCCTCGAAACGCAGCTTGTCGCAGGCGTCGGAGGCATTGGAAATGAGTTCGCGCAGAAAGATTTCCTTGTTGGAGTACAGGGAATGGATCATCAGGTGAAGCAACTGCTTCACCTCGGTCTGGAAATTGAGGGTTTCTTTTTTCGCTTCCACGCTCATGCTCACTCCTCTGCTGAACTGCACGGTTTCACTGTCGCCGGCCTGCCGCCAGCACGCCGGCCACCGGCAAGATAGGGCCGGGGCGGCGGGATTTCAAGGGCCGGGCGTACCGCCGGCGGCCATGGCCTCCAGCAGGCGGGTGGCGATCTCCTCCACCGACAGATTGGTCACGTCCAGCGAGGGCACGCCGGCGTGGCGGTAGAGGGCCTCGGCCTGGCGGGTTTCGTAACGGCACTGCTGCAGGGAGGCATAGCGGCTGTCGGGCTGGCGATGGCGACGGATCTCGTGCAGGCGGTGGGGATCGATGCGCAGGCCGAAGAGACGCTCGCGGTACGGCCGCAGGACCGCGGGCAGACTGAGTTCCTCGAGATCCTCCTCCACCAGCGGATAGTTGGCCACCATGGTGCCGTAGTGCATGGCGAGGTAGAGGCTGGTGGGGGTCTTGCCGCTGCGCGAGACGCCGATGAGGATCAGCTCCGCCTCGGGGTAGTGCGCCGTGCTGGCGCCGTCGTCGTTGCGCAGGGCGAAGTTCACCGCTTCCATGCGCCGCAGGTAGGCGCTTCCCCGGTCCTCGCCGATGCCGTGGGTCTGGCCGATGCGGGGCCGGCAGCGCGTGCCCAGTTCGTCTTCCAGCGGGGTGATGAAGGCGCTCATGAAATCGATGAGCAACCAGTCATCGCGCGCCAGCTGCGCGCGCAGTCCCGCGTCGAGGATGGTGGTGAACACCAGTACCCGCTCGCTGCCCGCCGCCGCGGCCCGCTCGATGGCGGCAACGGCCTCCGCCACGCGTTCCGCGTTGTTGACGAAGCGCAGGACATGGGTGTCGAAGTCCACGTCGGGGAACTGGGACAGCAGGCTGCGCGCCAGCGTCTCCACCGTAATGGCCGTGCTGTCGGAGATCAGAAAGACGTCTCGCCGGGCCATGCCCTCTCCCCCGCCGTGGCCGTCCCCGTGCCGCCGGGACGGCGAATGCGTCGCTTGCCTTGTATAAGCGCCATGGAACCCCTATATCTAATCGGTATCCAACAACTATAACACCCACCGCGAGGGCGCATCTCTTGTCCAACTATCTCATCTGGTTCGATCAACTGGGCATGCAGGACGTCCCCCGCGTCGGCGGCAAGAATGCCTCGCTGGGGGAAATGATCCGTGCGCTGTCGGCAAAGGGCGTGCGCGTCCCCGGCGGCTTCGCCACCACCGCCGAGGCCTACCGTGAGTTCCTCGCCCAGGATGGCCTCGATGCCCGTATCGAGGCACGCCTGGCGCAGACCGATATCGAGGACATGAGCGCGCTCAGCGCCAGCGGCGAGGCCATCCGCCAGTGGATCCGCGAGACCCCCCTGCCCGCTGCCTTCGAACAGGCCGTGCGCGAGGCCTATGCGCGCCTCGTCGGCGAGGAAGGCGAGGAGGTATCCTTCGCGGTGCGTTCCTCGGCCACGGCCGAGGATCTGCCCGAGGCCTCCTTTGCCGGACAGCAGGAGACCTTCCTCAACATCCACGGCATCGATGCCCTGCTGGAGGCCATCCACGAGGTCTTCGCCTCGCTCTACAACGACCGCGCCATCGCCTACCGCGTGCACCAGGGATTCGCGCATCGGGACGTCGCCCTCTCCGCCGGCGTGCAGCGCATGGTGCGCTCCGATCTCGCTGCCAGCGGCGTCATGTTCACCCTCGACACGGAAACCGGCTTCGACGGCGTGGTCTTCATCACCGCCGCCTGGGGCCTGGGCGAGACCGTGGTACAGGGGGCGGTCAATCCCGACGAGTTCTACGTGCACAAGGCGCTGCTGGAAAAGGGCCACCGCGCCATCCTGCAACGCCGCCTCGGCGAGAAGGCCATCAAGATGGTATACGGCGAGGCGCAGCGCCAGGGCCACTCGGTGATCAGCCGCGAGGTAGCCGCCGAGGATCGCCGGCGTTTCTGCCTCGAGGACGACGAAGTGCTGGACCTTGCCAGGCAGGCCATGATCATCGAGGCGCACTACGGCAAGCCCATGGACATCGAATGGGCGAAGGACGGCATCGACGGCAAGCTCTACATCGTCCAGGCGCGCCCCGAGACGGTCCGCAGCCGCGCCAGGCGCAACGTCCTCAGGCGCTACCACTTCACCGGCGATACCGGCAAGGCCGAAGTCCTCGCCCGCGGGCGCAGCATCGGCCAGCGCATCGGCAGCGGCCGGGCCCGGGTGGTGGAGAGCGTTGCCGGGATCGGCGCGGTACGGGAAGGCGACGTGCTGGTCACCGACATGACCGATCCCGACTGGGAGCCGGTGATGAAACGCGCCGCCGCCATCGTTACCAACCGCGGCGGGCGCACCTGCCATGCCGCCATCATCGCCCGCGAACTGGGGATCCCGGCGGTGGTGGGCTGCGGCGACGCCACGCGCAGCATCGCCGACGGCGCGGAGGTCACGGTGTCCTGCGCCGAGGGCGACACCGGCTTCGTATATAAAGGTATCCTGCCTTACGAGGTGGAGGAGATCGATCTCGGCGCCATGCCACCCCTGCCCTTCAAGGTGATGATGAACGTCGCCACCCCGGACCGCGCCTTCGACTTCCAGTTCCTGCCCAACGAGGGCGTCGGCCTCGCCCGCCTGGAATTCATCATCAACCGCGAGATCGGCATCCACCCCAAGGCCCTGCTCAACTACGACAGCCAGCCGCAGGAGATTCGCGCCATCATCGACCAGCATGCCGCCGGTTACGCCTCGCCGCGGCAGTTCTTCATCGACAAGCTGGCGGAGGGCATCGCCACCATTGCTGGCGCCTTCTGGCCGAAGCGCGTCATCGTGCGCATGTCGGACTTCAAGTCCAACGAGTATGCCAACCTCATCGGCGGCAGCGGCTTCGAGCCGCGCGAGGAAAATCCCATGCTCGGCTTCCGCGGCGCCTCGCGCTATATCGCCGAGAGCTTCCGCGACTGCTTCGAGCTGGAGTGCGCGGCGCTAAAGAAGGTCCGCGAGGAGATCGGCCTGGAGAACGTGGAGATCATGATCCCCTTCGTGCGCACCGTGGCCGAGGGACGCCAGGTGGGCGAACTGCTGGCCGCGCAGGGGCTGGTGCGCGGCGAGAATGGACTGCGCCTCATCATGATGTGCGAGATCCCCTCCAATGCCCTGCTCGCCGCGGACTTCCTCGAATACTTCGACGGCTTCTCCATCGGCTCCAACGATCTCACCCAGCTGACCCTGGGCCTGGACCGCGACTCGGCGCTGGTGGCCGAACGCTTCGACGAGCGTGACCCGGCGGTCAAGGCGCTGCTGGCCATGGCCATCGGCGCCTGCAGGCAGGCCGGCAAGTACGTGGGGATCTGCGGCCAGGGCCCCTCGGATCACCCGGATCTGGCGCGCTGGCTCATGGAACAGGGCATCGACAGCGTGTCGCTCAACCCCGACTCCGTGATCCGCACCTGGCTCTATCTGGCCAACAGTAAGGAGTAGCAAGTGACGAGGAACGAGTGGCGAGAATGGCGATCAACCGCCATGGTCGCGAAGTCACGCAATGACAGTGCAATACGCGACCCTGTTGTGCGCTACGGACTGATTCAGTAAACGAGAAATCCATTCAACCACGGGGGTCACGGGGCGCACGGGGAAGAAAACCTGTTACCCCGTGTACCCCGTGCTCCCCGTGGTTATCTTGTGAACCCTCGCCACTCACCCCTGGTCGTCAGGCCGATGCCACTTCCGGCGCCGCGTCGTAGCAGGCCTGCGCGGCGCTGACGGCGGCGCCCTTGTCCACGCCGGCGCCGAGGTCGGCGAGCACGGTGTTGAGGGCATCGAGGCAGAATTCCACGTTGCCGCGGTGGCAGGCATGGCCCATGAGGCCGATACGCCAGACCTTGCCCGCCAGCGCGCCGAGGCCGGCGCCGATCTCCAGGTTGAAGTCCTTGAGCAGGCGGCTGCGCACGGCCTGATCGTCGATACCCTCGGGGATGGTCACGGCATTGAGCTGCGGCAGGCGGTCCGCCTCGGCGACGACGAATTCCATGCCCAGGGCCTCGAGGCCGGCGCGCAGGGCGAGGTGATGGTGGCGGTGACGCGCCCAGGCGTTCTCCAGCCCCTCTTCGGCGAGGATCACCAGCGCCTCGTGCAGACCGTAGAGATTGTTCACCGGCGCGGTGTGGTGATAGGCGCGCTTCGCCCCCGCGCCCCAGTAACCCATGACCAGGTTGAGATCGAGGAACCAGCTCGTCACCGGCGCCTTGCGCGCCTTGATGGCGTCCACGGCGCGCGGGCTGAAGCTCACCGGCGAGAGCCCCGGCGGCGCCGAGAGGCACTTCTGCGTGCCGGAATAGACGGCATCGATGCCCCATTCGTCCACCTTCAGGGGCGTGCCGCCGAGCGAGGTCACGGTATCGACGATGGTGAGGCAGTCGTGTTCCCGCGCCAGGCGACAGAGCGTTTCGGCATCGGACTGGGCGCCGGTGGAGGTCTCGGCATGGACGAAGGCGAGGATCTTGGCCTCGGGGTGGGCCTTGAGCGCGGCCTCCACCTTGTCGGGATCCACCACCGTGCCCCAGGCGTCTTCCACCACCACGGCGGTGCCGCCGAGGCGCTCCACGTTTTCCTTCATGCGCCCGCCGAAGACGCCGTTGATGCAGACGATGACCGTGTCGCCCGGCTCCACGAGGTTGACGAAACAGGTCTCCATGCCCGCCGAGCCCGGCGCCGACACCGGGATGGTCAGTTCATTTTCGGTCTGAAAGGCGTACTGCAGCAAGCCCTTCATCTCGTCCATCATGCGCACGAACTCGGGGTCGAGGTGGCCGATGGTGGGGCGCGCCAGGGCATCGAGGACGCGCTGGCTGACATCGGACGGGCCGGGGCCCATGAGGGTACGTTGTGGTGGAACGAATGACTGCGCTTTCATTGATCGGGCCCTTTGTGGTGACGCTGCCTGCCGCGGCAGGGACAGATTCTACATGCAAGATGACTCGGCGCAGAAGTATAGCGCGGTCCTCGGGAATTCCGACCCTGAAATTTGTGGGGACTTGGCAAAAGGGCTGGAAAACGGGGACCACCGCCACCAGATCGGGAGATGCCGAGCCACCCGCGCGGTGGTGTAAGATGGCGCCCTTTCACCCACAAGCACAGCCTGTTGGAGAGACCATGAGCACACTGCCCCTGATCGTCGATGGAGAACAACTCAGCCAGCATCTCGAGGATCCCGACGTGCTGGTGGTGGACGTCAGCAGTCCCGAGACCCATATCAAGGTCCATGTCCCTGGCGCGGTATTCCTCGAATACGCCTGGATCTTGGACGCCCAGCCGCCGCGCATGGGCCTGCTGCCCTCCCCGCAGCAGATCGCCAGGGTGCTGGGTTTCCTCGGCGTGAAGCCGGATACCCACGTGGTCGCCTGCGACGACGAGGGCGGCGGACGCGCCTGCCGCCTGCTGTGGACCCTCGACGTCATCGGCCACGCGCGTTTCTCGCTCCTCGATGGCGGCATCAACGCCTGGCTGGCGGAAAAGCGCGAGGTCACCGACAGCCTGCGCAACCCGACACCCGCCGAATACCCCGTGCCGACCCTCGACGGCCACGGCATCGCCGACCGGGACTACATCCTCGCCCACCTCGACGATCCCCACACGGTGATCCTCGACGCCCGCTCGCCGGCGGAATTCAACGGCAGCAAGGTCTTCGCCCAGCGCGGCGGACACATCCCCGGCGCGGTCAACATGGAATGGACGCAGGCCATGGACAAGCAGCGCGACCTGCGCCTGCGCCCCGCCGAGGAACTGCGCGCCCGGCTCGCCGAACTGGGCGTGACGCCGGACAAGGAAGTGATCACCCACTGCCAGTCCCATCACCGCTCGGCGCACACCTACATCATGCTCAGGTCACTGGGCTTCGAGCAGGTACGCGGCTATCCCGGTTCCTGGTCCGACTGGGGCAACAGCATGGAGACACCTGTAGAACAGTAGCGAGTCACGAGGAACGAGTAGCGAGGAACAGGAACCACGGGGGGCACAGAAAAATTGCTTTTCTCTGTGTGCCCTCTGTGGTTAAAAAATCAGAACTTCAGACTTCCCGGCGGATGACGCCGGTGACGATGCCGAGGATCTGCACTTCTTCGTTGCGCAGGTAGATGGGGGGCATGTCGGGGTTGGCGGGTTGCAGGCGGATACCCTCGCGTTCGACGTAGAACTTCTTCAGCGTCACCTGCTCGCCGTTGATGAGGGCCACCACGGACTGGCCGTTCTCGGCGCTCTCGCGCTTTTCGATGATGACGATATCGCCGTCCTGGATGTTGTCGTCGATCATGGAGTGGCCGCGCACGCGCAGGGCGTAGGTATTGCGGCGCACCATGTTGGCCGGCACCGTGATCTGTTCGTCGTCGGTGCACACGTCCACCGGCTCGCCGGCGGCGATCCAGCCCAGCAGGGGAATGCTGACCATGGCCTCGGGGAGCGCGTCCAGCGCCTCCAGCTCGGGATGCCACACGGGGCGATTATTCTTTGGGATCAGGTAGCTAACCGTACTCATTGAGATTTTCCTTTAAGTCATGGCCCAACCATAGTCCAATCCCCGTCCCGTTGCAATCCCGTTCCCATCCCGCTGCGCGCCCCGTGCATGCCACGGGTGAGAAACCGACCGGATTCTGTGATAATGAGCCGCCATGAACGACGCCCCCCACGCCTCCCGTCCCGCCGCTTCCCGCTTCACCCTGCTGCTGGTGGCGGTGGCCATCGCCGCGGCGGCGGCCGGTATCGCCCTGTCGAGCTGGCTGTCGGCGCCGCCGCCGCTGCCCGACAACATGTACAGCACCGTCTTTCCGCAGGGCCGCGAGACCGAGGCCATGCGCCTCGTCGATCACGACGGCCGGCCCTTCACCCGCGAGCGCCTGCGCGGCAAGTGGACCCTGATGTTCTTCGGCTTCACCCACTGTCCGGATGTCTGCCCCACGGCGCTCAAGCTGATGCAGAAGATCAAGAAGGAGAGGCCGCAGGACATGCCCCTGCAGGTGGTCTTCGTCTCGGTGGATCCCCGGCGCGATCCGCCGGCGCGCCTGCGTGACTACGTGCGTTATTTCGATCCCGAGTTCATCGGCGTCACCGGCAAGATGGAAGATCTGATCGCCTTCACCCATTCCATGGGGGTGTTGTTCGCCTACCGGGACACGGGCGCCGGTGACGGCAGCTACAGCGTCGATCACACGGCGCAGATCATGCTCTTCGATCCCGACGGCCTGTGGCGCGCGGTGTTCTCGCCGCCCCACGAGGCCGGCCGCATCACCCAGACCCTGAAGGAAATCCGCGCCTATGTCGGCGAATAGTCCCTCCCGCCCCTTGCGGCGATCCCTGTTCCTGTCGTGCTTCCTGTTCGTCCCGCTCGTGCTGGTCCCCGTCGGTCTCCTGGCCGCGCCCACCGGCGCCCCGGCGCAGGCCGTGGAAGTGCGCGATGCCTGGATCCCGGAGGCGCCGCCGGTCGCCGCGGTGCTCGCGGCTTACATGACACTGGTCAACCACGGCTCAGGGACCCTGCGCCTCAGCGCCATCACCAGCCCGGACTTCGCCGCCGTGGAGATCCACCAGACCGTCACCGAGGGCGGCATGAGCCGCATGCGCAAGCTCGATGAACTGATCCTGTATGCCGGCGACGCCGTCCATCTGCGCCCCGGCGGCATCCACCTCATGCTCATCAAGCCCGCGCGGCCCCTGCGCCACGGCGACACGGTGCGCCTGAGGCTGCAACTCGACGATGGCGACAGCCTCGAGCTGCGCGTGCCGGTCAGGGCCGACGCGGACGAGGCCGCCATGCCGCATCATGGCCATCACTGAACCGCCGACACGCCCGGCACCGGATCCCGCGCCCATGAATCCCAGTCCCCGCAGCGAGATGCTGTTCGTCCTCCTGCAGTACCTCCTGCCCCATCACCTCCAGTCCCGCCTGGTGCACTGGGTCACGCGCCGCCGCTGGCGCTGGCTGAATCGCCTGCTGATGCCGTGGTTCATCCGCCACTACGACGTGAACATGGACGAGGCGCAGGAAAGCGACTGGCGACGCTACCCCTGTTTCAATGCCCTGTTCACGCGTGCCCTCCGGCCGGAGGCACGCCCCCTGCGCGCCAGCGAGGAAACACAACTGGCGATCCCGGTGGACGGCACGGTGAGCCAGCGGGGCGACATCGCGGCGGACCGTATCTTCCAGGCCAAGGGCCACGACTACAGCCTGCTCAGCCTGCTGGGCGGCGATGCCCACCGCGCGGGCCAGTTTCACAACGGGCGCTTTGCCACCCTCTACCTCTCGCCGCGCGACTACCACCGCATCCACATGCCCATCGCCGGACGCCTGGAGCAGATGGTCTACGTGCCAGGACGCCTCTACAGCGTCAACAGCATCACCGTGCGCCAGTTGCCCGGCGTCTTCGCCCGTAACGAACGCGTGATCAGCTACTTCGACACCGCCGCCGGCCCCATGGCCCTGATCCTCGTCGGTGCCCTGCACGTGGGCAGCATGGACACGGTCTGGGCCGGCAACATCACGCCGCCCTATGGCCGCTACATCCGCCACTGGCACTACCGGGATCGCGCCGAGCCCGTACAACTGGCAAAGGGCGAGGAAATGGGCCGCTTCAACCTCGGTTCCACGGTGATCCTGCTGTTCGCCGACGATGCGGTGGACTTCGATGCGGCCCTCGAGCCCGGCGCACCCACGCGCATGGGCGAGGTGCTGGGCCGGCTGAGGACGCCGGCGGCGTAGAGCGGCAGGCCGGAAGGCTTCAGGCCCGCGGCCAGGGGAAGGGCAGCACCGCCTCGATGCTGTCGGCGCCGCTGGCGAGCATGAGCAGGCGATCCACGCCGAGGGCCACGCCGCTGCACGGCGGCAGACCGGCGTCCAGCGCCGCGAGCAGGCGTTCATCGGGCGCCACCTCGGGCAGGCCCCGCGCCCGCCGCTGACGGTTGTCTTCCAGGAAACGCCGGCGCTGTTCGGCGGCATCGGTGAGTTCCTGGTAACCGTTGGCCAGTTCCATGCGCCGGTAGTAAACCTCGAAGCGTTGCGCCACCGGCGGCGTGCGGTCGGCGTCGATGCGCGCCAGCGCCGCCTGGGAGGCGGGCCAGGCATGCACGAAGACCAGGCGGTCGTCGGGCAGACGCGGCTCGACGAGGCTGCTCAGCATCAGCTCCAGCCAGGTATCGCGCTCCGCGCAGGCCGCCATGGCGGTGCTCACCGCCAGTCCCGCCTCCTCGCAGGCGGCGCGCAGTTCCGCCACCCCGGCCTCGAAGGGATCGATATCCAGGTAGTCACGGAAGGCCTCGGCGAAGGACAGCACCAGGGGCGGCCGCGCCGGCGCAAGGACCATGCCCAGCAGTTCGGCCACCTCGTCCATCAGCCGGCGGTAGTCCCAGCCCACGCGGTACCACTCCAGCAGCATGAATTCGAGGTTGTGGCGGCGACCCTGCTCGCCGGCGCGAAAGGCGTGAGACAGCTGATAGATGTCGCCGCTGCCGGCGGCCAGCAGGCGCTTCATGGCGTACTCGGGGGAGGTCTGCAGGAACCCCGTGTCGGCCTGTCGTTCCTCCGGGGAGCCGGCGCGCAGGTTGTGCAGCGCCGGCGCACTGACGCCGGCGTGGGCCAGCTGGGGGGTGTCCACCTCCAGCACCCCGCGCCGGCGGAAGAAGTCACGCAACTGCGCCAGCAGTTCGGCGCGCCGGCGCAGCATCTCGGGGGAGGCGGTGGGCCGCCAGTCCGTGGTCACGGCGCCCGCCCCGCGGCGTGGCGCTCAGTCCTTGACGCGGCTGACGTACTCACCCGAGCGGGTATCCACCTTGATGAGTTCGCCCTCCTCGACGAACAGGGGCACGCGGACCACGGCGCCGGTCTCCAGGGTGGCGGGCTTGGTGGCGCCGCTGGCCGTGTCGCCGCGCAGGCCGGGATCGGTCTGCGTCACCGTGAGGGTGACGTGGTTGGGCGGCACCACGCTGATGGGACTGTCGTTCCACAGGGTGAGGGTGCACATGTCCTGCTCCTTGAGCCACTTCGCCGCCTCACCCACGGCGGCGGCGTCGGCGGCCACCTGCTCGTAGGTCTCCGGGTGCATGAAGTGCCACATCTCGCCGTCGTTGTAGAGATACTGCATTTCCGTATCCATGACGTCGGCGGCCTCGACGCTCTCGCCGGACTTGAAGGTGCGTTCGATGACGCGACCGGTGAGGAGATTGCGGATCTTGACGCGGTTGAAGGCCTGGCCCTTGCCGGGCTTGACGAATTCGTTCTCGATGATGGCGCAGGGATCGCCGTCGATCATGATCTTGAGTCCGCCGCGAAATTCGTTGGTGCTGTAACTTGCCATGGATTCCTCTTTCCACCCGCATTGAATTGCGGGGTCGATAACCTGAAAATGGCGCGATGCCGGATACTGAACTGTCTATGATACCGCGAACCGGCCTGCCGTGGCAGGTGGGGGAGTGGCGAAAACAGCTCGCCACGGCGGCGCGCGATGCCGAGGAACTGTTGCGACGGCTGGATTTCCCCGCCGCCGCCATCCGCCGGCTGCTGCCGGCAGCGCGGGCCGCCGCCAGGGACTTTCCCCTGCGGGTGCCGGACAGTTTCATCGCGCGCATGAAACCGGCCGACAGCGCGGATCCCCTGCTGCGCCAGGTCCTGCCGCTGGACGCCGAGCTGGCGGCAACACCGGGTTTCGTGGCGGATCCGCTGGCCGAGCAGGCCGCCATGGTGGCGCCCGGACTGCTGCACAAGTACGCCGCGCGCGCCCTGCTGGTGACCACGCCGGCCTGCGCGGTGCACTGCCGCTACTGCTTCCGGCGCCATTTCCCCTATGCCGAGAGCCGCGGCCAGGCGGATCACTGGCGCGCCGCCATCGACTGGCTGGCGGCGCGGCCGGACATGGAGGAGATCATTCTCAGTGGCGGCGATCCCCTCACCCTCAGCACCGCCCGCCTGGGCGAGCTGCTCGCGGCACTGCGCGGCATTCCCCACCTGCGCCGCCTGCGCCTGCACACCCGCCTGCCCATCGTGTTGCCCCAGCGGGTGGACGAGGAACTGCTGAAACTGCTCGCCGGCCAGCCCTGGCCGGTGACCGTGGTGGTGCACGCCAACCACCCCAACGAGCTGGGCCCCGAGCAGGGCCTGGCCCTGGCGGCCCTGCGCCGGCAGGGGATCACCCTGCTCAACCAGAGCGTGCTGCTCGCCGGCGTCAACGACCACGCCGACACCCTCTGCCGGCTCAGCGTCCGACTGCACGAGTGTGGCGTGCTGCCCTGTTACCTGCACCTGCTCGATCCGGTGGCGGGCGCGGCCCATTTCGCGGTGGAGGCGCGTCGCGCGCAGGCCCTGTACCGCGACATGGCGGCCCGGCTGCCGGGTTACCTGCTGCCGCGCCTGGCCCGCGAGGACGCCGGCGCGCCCGGCAAGACCCTCCTCGGCCCCACGGGCTGAACCTGGCTCTGTCACCCGTTATCACTTTTGCCGGATTTTTTGCTCCTTGTTCCAGTGCCGGATTTTCCGGCCGAATTACCGGGACTTGAGACGGTATTCTCAGAGATCGCCTGAGAAGGCACTAACACCAATGGGCGAACATGGTTCTATGGAGGCTGTCAAGTAAAGCTGTCATACTTTAGAAAAAGTTTAGAATGCTATTGCCGCACAGGAGCGGCGGGTGCCGGAAAACTGCCGTAGTGTGGCAGCAGGGAGAACAGTTGTGAGCAAGTCTATCGGCCTGACAGTGCCGGCGCGCGAGAAACCCCGCAAGGAGAATTTCGATATTCGCGCCCGCAAGCTGGAGGCATGGGTGGCCGCCCTGCCCATGGCCAATCTGGGCGAGACGGCGCGCCGCGTCTACGGCGTGCTGGTGGAGACCAACGGCCTCGACTATCCCTGGGCCGAGCGCAGCCGCTTCCTCGAAACCATGTTGCAGCCGGTGGCCTACGTCACCAACGGCATGCGCCGTCATTTCGTCGGCGCCCAGTTCCCCCTGCCGGAGAAGAGCCGCAGAGTGGCGACGGTGACGAGCAAGCTCTACGCCGAGATGGCCACCGCCTACGCCATCGCCGCCGAGGACCTGCTGGCGCATAATCTCATCTTCCCCGACTCCCGCCAGCTGGCCCTGCTCATGCACCGCACCCTGAGCATGCTGGGACGGGTCATGCTCACCGGCTATCAGACCTATAGTCCCTGCCGCGACGGTCTGTGGCGGGAGATCTACCGGCTCTACGGCTATGCGCGCAAGCGCCGCCTGCACAATGTCGCGGTCAGCGACGCCCTGCGCGACCAGGTACGCAAGAGCACCATCGAAGACGAGTTCAAGCGCCTCCTGCTGATGGCCCTGTCCTCGCCGTATTGCCTGCGCCACGGCGAAATCAACAAGATCTATCTCAGCCTGGAACGCTGGGCGGATCGCGCCCGCCTGCTTCCCCTCTCCAGCGGTGCCATCGAGGAAGGCGGCTTCCTCGCCTGTCTGGACGAGGATCGGCCGCCGCGACACATCGCCAACGGCAACCTGCCCGCCGGGCCCGGGAACTGCCACGTTCTGGACACCCGCCGCCTCACCGAGGTGGTGCGCGACGAGATCCAGCGCGCCGACAAGGTGGTCGCCTCGACGCTCACGGGCATCGACATGCAACGCACCGACATGTCCCACGCCCTGCTGCGGCGCCTGCTCCTGACCTGGACCCATACTCCGCACCGGGTGTTCTCCCGCAGCCACCGTCAGAGCAACGTGCAGCTGGTCATGGGGCTCAGCGCCACCCACCAGATCATCGCCGGGGCCGGCAAACAGCCGGGAACGAGCAGCACCCCGGACCGCTACTTCCAGCCGGCCACCTTCAGCGACAAGGACGCCGACCAGGCCCCGCCGCCGGACAAATCCACCGACGTGTGGGACATGATCTACGCCACCGGCGCAAGCGACTCCACCCTGGCCGTACTCGCGCCGGGGGAATCCGCCCCCGTGTCGGCCGCGCCACCGGAAGAGACGGCAAGCCGGGCGCCCGCCGTGGCCTACTGGAACATCGTCAACGAGAGCGCCGGCGGCTATTGCCTGGAGAGCAGCGAGGATATCCCCGCCAGCATCCAGGTGGGGGAACTGGTGGGCGTGCGCCGCAACGGCGACGGCCACACCTGGAAATGGGGCATCGGCGTAGTGCGCTGGATGCGCAGTGGCGGCCTTGATTCCACACATTCAACAGGGATTAAACTGGGCATCGAGATGCTCACCCCCGATGCCGCCGCCGCCGGTGTACGGGTGGCGGGCGAGGCCGAGGGGGACTACCAGCGCACTCTCATGTTGCCGGCGCTCCCCGCCATCAACAAGCCCGCCACTCTGATCACACCTCCTGTCCCCTTTCGAGAAGGCGGCAAGGTGACGGTGCGCATCCTGGGCAAGCAGATGCAGGTTCAGCTCACGCGCCAGCTGGAGAATACCGGCCACTTCGCCCAGTTCCAGTTCGAGATCCTCGACACCATGCGAACCGATGCCGGCGACGCCGGGGCTGCGGCGGCCGGTGACGAAACGGACTACGCCTCCATCTGGTCGTCCATCTAGACCTTAAGCAAGCCCTTCAAAAACCCCCGCTAACTGCCGATAATGCCGAGGATGGCAGCTTGTGTTATGTTCCGGTAATTCAGCCGCGGCTAATATGGAACATCGCGGGGTACGCCTGACCGCCAGCGAGCCCGGCGAACGAGCAACAACAAGAAGGAAATCTGGTGAGTAGCGACACTGTCCTCAAGCTCCTGACCCTGTTCGACGCTTCCGAGGAAGCCGAAGCGCTTCTCAACGTCCTGCGTAATGCCGGGATGGTGGTGCGCGACACCCGCGTCGAGGACGAAGAGGACATGACGGCGGCGCTGGAAGAGAATACCTTCGACCTGGTCCTTGCGAAGTACGAGATCCCTCTGATCAATGCCCGCCAGGTGCTGGAGGTCACCGACCGCCTCGGCCGCGATCTGCCCGTGGTGGTGGTCACCGGAGACAAGGGCGAACAGAGCTGTACCGAGATCATGCAGCTCGGCGCCCGGGACTGCGTTCCCCTCAATCAGCCCGAGCGCCTGCGCCACGTCATGGCGCGCGAGTTCGAGGACCTGCAGAACCGCCGCGCCCTGCGGCGGGCCGAGATCATGCTGCACGAGACCGAGAAACGCGCCCGCGCCCTCATCGACAGCTCCCGAGACGCCATCGCCTACGTCCACGAGGGCATGCACATCTACGCCAACAAGGCCTACCTGGACACCTTCGGTTACGAGGACATGGAAGACGTCGAGGGCATGCCCATCATGGACATGGTCACCGCCGAGGACAGTCCCAAGCTCAAGGAATTCCTGAAAAACTACAGCAAGGGCAATACCGAGGAGCAGACCCTGGACATCGCGGCGAAGAACGCCGAGGGCGAGGCCTTCGACATCACCATGGAGTTCAGCCCGGCGAGCATGGACGGCGAGGCCTGCACCCAGATCATCATCCGGAACCAGGTGGCGAGCAAGGAACTGGAGCAGAAGCTCAACGCGCTGAGCAAGCAGGACCTGCTCACCGGGCTCTACAACCGCGCCTATCTCATGGAACAGCTCGACCTGCTGATCTCGCGCGCCATGGATGGCAGCGTGCAGGGCGCCCTGTTATTCATCCTGCTCGACCGCTACGACGAGATCAAGCAGGCCCATGGCATTGCCGGCAGCGACCTGTTGCTCACCGATATTGCCACCCTGCTGAAGGAAAAGCTTGGCCACCTCGGCGTACTGGCCCATTTCGAAGGCCCCGGCTACGCCCTGCTGATCCAGAAGATCGACAACAAGAAGGCCGAGCAGGTGGCCGCGGGGATCTGCAAGCTCATCAACGACCACATCTCCGACATCGGCGAGAAGACCGCCACCACCACGGCCAGCATCGGCATCAGCATGGTGAACGAAACCACCAAGCGCGCCACGGATGTCGTCTCGTACGCCGAGCGCGGTTCGCGGCTGGCCCACAAGGAAGGCGGCAACCGCTTCAGCCTCTACAGCCCGGCCATCGAGGATCTCGAAGAGAACGAACAACTCTCCGCGCGCGCCGCGCAGATCAAGGCGGCCCTCAAGGCCAACCGCTTCACCCTCGCCTTCCAGCCCGTGGTCAGCCTGCACGGCGAGCCGGGGGAACTCTACGAAGTGCTGGTGCGCATGGTGGATGACAAGAAACAGCTCGTCCTGCCGGAGGACTTCCTGCCGGCGGCCGAAAAGGCCGACCTCACCCGCTTCATCGACCGTTGGGTCATCACGCGCGCCTTCATGGTATTGAACGAGCGCCACAAGGAAGGACTCAAGTCACGGCTCTTCATCAAGCTATCCGCCGGCAGCCTGTGTGACGAGGAGTTTCTTACCTGGCTGGCGGAACGTCTCAAGGCGGCGCGCATCGATGCCGACAGTCTGATCTTCGAGATCAACGAGGAGACCGGCCTGAACTTCATGAAGCAGGCGAAGACAGTAGTCGCGGGGCTCAAGCAACTACATGCGCGCACGGCGCTGGAAGGCTTCGGCCTGGAACAGAACACCTTCCAGTCGCTCAAGCACCTGGACGTGGACTACGTGAAGATCCACGGCGACCTGATCCGCAATCTCTCCACCAATGTTGAGAACCAGGAGAAGGTCAAGAACATTGCCGAGACTGCCAGCAGTCAGGGCAAGCAATCTATCGCCGCCTTTGTCGAAGACGCCAACAGCCTTGCCGTCCTGTGGCAGTGCAGCGTCGACTTCATCCAGGGGCACTTCCTGCAACAACCCGCCACCGAGTTGAGCTATGACTTCGAGGGCGGGATCTAACCGTTGACCAGCGTTTGAATAGTAAATAGAGCTACTATTCAAACCACCGAGGGCACAGACGACTACATGGATATAGGAGGTAGAGCGACGCAGGAAGCCAAAGCCGAGTACACAGAGAAAAACAACTCAAAAGGAAAACCGTCTCTTAATTCACTAAACTTTTTTACCTGCACAACACCTATCACAAATCCACACTGACTTCTGGCATACCGGCACCGAGTAAGCTGTAGTCAGCTTGTCGATATTTGCGGTTTCCCTGTCTGTCGTTTTTCAGGAAAACCTTCTCAGTGACCTCTGTGGTTCAATTCATATGGTGGTATCACCCGTATCAATCCAGGACGTGTGACACCAGGCCGTCGGCGAGCTTGGGTTCGAACCAGGTGGACTTGGGCGGCATCACCTTCTCGGCATCGGCCACGGCCATGAGGTCCTCGAGGCTGGTGGGATAAAGGGAAAAGGCCAGCGCCATTTCACCACTGTCCACGCGCCGCTCCAGCTCTGCCAGGCCCCGGATACCACCGACGAAGTCGATACGCTTGTCGCGCCGGGGATCGCTGATACCCAGCACCGGCTCGATGAGATTGTCGTGCAGCAGACTGACATCGAGCTTGCCCACGGGATCCGCGGGGATGAGGTCCGGTCTGATGTTGAGGCGGTACCATTGGCCGTCCAGGTACATGCCGAATTCACCCCGCCGCTGCGGTCGAACCGGGCCGTCCGCCGCTTCGATCTCGAAGTTCTTTTTCACCGCGTCCAGAAACGCCTCTTTCGACAGGCCGTTCATGTCACGCACGACACGATTGTAGTCGAGGATCTTCATCTGGTTGTCGGGAAACATGACGACCTGAAAATAGTTGTAGCTCTCTTCACCCGTGTGCCCGGGATTGGCCTCCCTGCGCATGGCGGCGACACGGCTGGCGGCGGCGGAACGGTGGTGGCCGTCGGCAATGTAGAGCTGATCCATGGCATCGAAGCTGCGGGTGAGCAGCTCGATGTCGGCATCGTCGTCGATCACCCACAGGGTATGACGCACGCCGTCATCGGCGGTGAGATCGTACTCCGGCGGTGTGTCGAGGTATTTCTGCACCACTTCGTCCACCACCGGATTCTGCCGGTAAGTGAGAAACACCGGGCCGGTCTGGGCATTGAGGGCATCGATCTGGCGTACGCGGTCGTCTTCCTTGTCCGGGCGCGTGAATTCGTGACGCCGAATACGGTTGCGATCGTATTCCGCCACCGAGGCCACCGCCACCAGGCCCACCTGGGCGCGGCCGTCCATGATCAGCCGGTAGAGATAATAGACCGGTTTCTCGTCCCGCCTGAGCACCCCTTCGTCGATGAGGCGCTGAAGATTCTGGGCGCCCCGGGCATAGACCGCCTCGTCGTAAGGATCGGTGCCCGGCGGCAGGTCGATCTCCGGCTTGGAAATGTGCAGAAAACTCCGCGGACGCCCCTCGGCACGCGCGCGAGCCTCCTCGGTATTGAGCACATCGTAGGGAGGCGCGACCACATCCTCGGCATACTGTTTCTCGGGCCGCAGGCCGGCAAAAGGTCTGATCAGGGGCATAACTACCTCGCAAAGTGGCGAAACGTGGTCGAAGCGCGGCATTTTAGCCCATGCCCGCCCGGCCGCCCAGCCCGCCGTCCTCCGCGGAGGCGGCCCGGGCTCCGCTGTCAACACCCCTGCCAGGTCGAAAAACCCACCCCTTACATGCTATTATTATTGGCCCTGCCTGGTGAAAACCGGCCCGGCGACGCCCTGCCCCGCAATGCGCCGCCCGGCGCCATGGAAGACAATTCGGGACCACAACGTGAACGACAGGAACAGCCAGCTTCAGACCGCCAGGCGGCGCCTTGCACGCGTGACGCATGCCGCGCGCAAGCGGCTGGAAGGCTGGCGTCCGGGGCGCATTCCGGTCGCCTACAAGCTCGCCATCCTCATCACCCTGCTCATCACCACCGGCATGATCATGCTCGGTGTCCTCGTGGCGCGTAACCAGACCCAGCTCCTGCATGCCCAGATCGCGGAGTACGGCAACACCCTCAGCCAGCAACTGGCCGAGTCGTCCAAGGAACTGGTGCTCTCCGACGACCTGCTGGGCCTGATGGTCCTGATCAGCAATCTCGGCACCAACGACAACATTCTCGGCGCGACCGTCTATTCCGAAAGCGGCCGCGTGCTGGCCTCCTCAGGCATGCTGCCGCCCGCCAACATCCTTGTCCTGCACAACGACCGCGTCAGCACGGGCCAGGAACTCGAACCGGTGGAATGGATCGCCTGGGATGAAAACGGCGATCAACAGACAGCGGTGAGTTTCATCCGCCCCATTCGCTTCCAGGACCTGGTGGCCGGCTATGCACTGGTGTCCTTCAGCAAGACCTCCATGAGTCAGGCCCTGCAGGACACCATCGAGGCGGTCGCCGCCGCCACCGTGCTGATGATCATCGTCGGCATTGCAGTGTCCTTCTACATGGGACGCCGCCTGTCACAGCCCATCCATGATCTCATGGATGCGCGCAACGCGCTCGATACGGGCGATCTCGACTTCCGCCTGCAGGAACGCCGCGAAGACGAAATCGGCTTCCTCATCGACGCCTTCAACGGCATGGCCGATACCCTCGTCGAGAAACACCAGGTGGAAAGCGTCTTCTCGCGCTTCGTTTCGCCCAGCGTCGCGCGCCAGGTGCTCGCCAACCTTGAACACGTCAAGCTCGGTGGCGAGCACGTCGAGGCCACGGCCCTGTTCGCCGATATCGTCGGTTTCACCAGCCTGTCGGAAAAGCTGCCGCCCAATGAAGTCGCCGAACTCCTCAACGATTATTTCACCCATATCTCCATGGCCTCGCGCTACTACCGGGGCACCGTGGACAAGTACATGGGTGACTGCGCCATGCTCATCTTCGGTGCACCGGACCATGACCCACAACATCGCCTCAATGCCGTTTGCTGCGCGGTGATGATCCAGCGCATGGTCGATCGCCTCAACACCGAACGCCAGCGTCAGGGCAAGGTGGCGGTGCACTTCCGTATCGGTATCAACAGCGGCCTCATGCTGGCGGGCAACATGGGCTCCCATGATCGCATGCAGTACACCGTGGTGGGTGACGCGGTCAACCTGGCCGCGCGCCTGCATACCGTCGCCCGGGAAGGGCAGATCATCGCCAGCGAATTGCTGTATACGGCGGACGATGTCTCACCCTATGTCGTCGGACGCAAACATGGCTCGATCAACCTGCGTGGCAAGACCGAGCCTGTGACCACCTACGAGGTTCGCGACGTGGCGCCCGATCTGCGGCAGACAATGGAACAGTACCTGGCCGAGCTGCTCGCCGGTCGTTCGGTGGCCTGATGCGAAAAATCACCCTTCTCCTGCTGGCCATTGCCCTGGCGCCGGGCGGTTGCGCCTGGCTCGACTCCTTCCGCAGCGATCTCAGCAACCAGATCGCCCAACTGGAGGCCGAAGGGGAATATGGCCGCGCGCTGGCCACGCTGGCCTACGTCGAGCCCACCCACCCCCAGTATCGCCAGTTGCAGAAGCAGAAGAAACGCATCGAGGGACTGGCGCGGGCACTGGTGAAAGAGACCATCCGCGAGGCCGACGCCCTGGTGGAAAAGGGTGAATGGGCGCAGGCCGCCGACACCTATGCCGCCGCTCTTGCGCGCCTGCCGGAAGATGAGAAGCTCATTGCCGCGCAACAGGACTTCCGCGCACGACGCGACACCTACCTGGCGGGCATCCAGCTGGATCTGCTCCTCAGCCGTGGCGAGCATCTCCTGCGTGATGCGCCGCTGGTCGCCGAGGTCCACCGCGTCATCCCCGGGGATCGAAATGCACGCGCGGCCATGGAGTCACTGGCAGAGGAGGCCCGCGACACGGCGCGCGCCCTGCTGGACTACGGCGAGGCCGCCCTGCAGCGAGGAGACTTCGAGCTCGCCGAACGCGGTATTCGCCTTGCCGAGGCCCTCGACCACGACGATGAACTCAACCACCGCATCCTCATCGCCCTCAACCAGATCGAGAACCACCAGATCGAACAGAACCGGCGGGAACTGGCGCGCAATCTCAAGACCCTGTCCCAGCTCGAGGACGACTTCCGCGACGCCCTGCGCAAGCGCAAGCTGCTCACGGCGAAACTGCTGCTGGAAAAGATGCAGTCCCTCGAGGTCAAGCCCGCCGCCTTCCGCAAACACCGCGACGCGCTGGATACGGCCATTGCCCGGCGCATCCAGGAGGCGCTGGACACCGGCCGCCGCCTCTATTCACAGGGGAAGATCAGGGCGGCCCTGCAGAACTGGCAGAGCGTCCTGCCGCTGGAACCGAACCACCCGGAACTCAATACCCACATCCGCCGCGCGGAACGGGTGCTGGAGAAACTCGACCGCCTGGGCAGAACCGCACCCGACGCCGAAGCACTGGATGGCAGTTGATCCCCGTCTCTCACCGGGGCGGCTGTGGCAGACAGGTGCGCGATACACCCCGCCACGTGCTACAAATACGGTCGCTCAGAAAGAGCTGAAATGGAATCCACAATCCGTATTCAGGCATCCCCGCCGAGGCGCTCGATCCATTCCACGCCGCGGAAGCCGCGTGGCAGCTTGAGGCCGCGCCGGCCGCGTTCCCCTTCGTAGGGCGCCATGTCGTCCTGACTCAGGGTGACATGCCGCTTGCCGGTATGGATACGAATGCTGCTTTCCTCGTCCACCAGCGCGACGGCCACCAGGGCCTCCTCGCCCTTTTCGTGCTTCGCGGGGTTGATACCGATGATCTTCACGCCCTTGCCCTTTGGCAGCACCGGTAGCTCGCTGAGCGGGTGGATCACCATGCGCCCGTCCCGGGTGGCGGCCACCACCCACTCCGAGTCCATGTCTTCCACCGGCACCGGGGGCAGGACTCGCGCGCCGGGCGGCACGCGCATCATGGCCTTGCCCTTCCTGTTGCGCGTGATCATGTCTTCGAGACGCGCCACGAAACCGTAACCGAGATCCGTGGCGAGCAGGAACAACTGCTCCGGCTTGCCGCTCATGACGCCACAGAACACGGCCCCGTCGGGGGGACTGAGACGCGCGGTAAGGGGCTCGCCCATGCTGCGCGCCGAGGGCAGCGCGTGGGCCGGCACGGAATAGGTGCGCCCGGTGGAATCGATGAAGATGGCCTGCTCGTTGCTGCGGCAACGGGTACTCGCCTGGTAGGCATCTCCGCTCTTGTAGTTGAGCTCCCGTGGATCGACGTCGTGTCCTTTGGCGGCGCGCGCCAGGCCCTTTTGCGACAGCACCACGGTAACCGGATCGGCGGATACCAGGACAGATTCGTCCATCGCCTGCGCCGCCTCGCGGGCGACGAGGGGCGAGCGGCGCCGGTCACCGAATTCCTCGATGATGGCCCTGAGTTCCTTCTTCAGCAGGGTCTTGAGGCGGGCCTTCGATGCCAGCAGCTTTTCCAGCTCGGCCTTTTCTTCCGTCAGCGCCTTCTGCTCGTCACGGATCTTCATTTCCTCGAGGCGCGCCAGTTGCCGCAGGCGGGTATCGAGGATGTAGTCGGCCTGGACTTCGCTGAGCTTGAAGCGCTTCATCAGCACCGGTTTGGGCTCGTCCTCCTTGCGGATGATGCGGATCACCTCGTCAAGATTGAGGAAGGCGATCAACAGGCCGTCGAGGAGGTGCAGGCGCTTGTCCACCTTGTCGAGACGATATGCCAGGCGGCGGCGCACAGTCTCGGTGCGGAACTGCAACCACTCCAGGAGGATCTCGCGCAGGTTGCGCACCCCCGGACGACCGTTGAGGCCGATGACGTTCAGGTTGACGCGGTAGGTGCGTTCCAGATCGGTGGTGGCGAAGAGGTGCGTCATCAGCTCATCGACATCGATGCGGTTGGAGCGCGGCACCACCACCAGGCGCGTGGGATTCTCGTGATCCGACTCGTCACGCAGGTCCACCACCATGGGCAGCTTCTTCGCATTCATCTGCCCGGCGATCTGCTCCAGCACCCGCGCCGGCGAGGTCTGGTGCGGCAGGGCGGTAATGATGATGTCGTTGCCTTCCTTCTCGTAGCGCGCGCGCATGCGGATGGAACCGTTACCCTTGTCGTAGATCTTGCGGATATCGGCGCGTGGCGTGATGATCTCCGCCTCCGTCGGATAGTCCGGCCCCTTGATGAACTTGCACAACTCGCGCACCGTGGCCTTCGGGTTGTCGAGCAGGTGGATGCAGGCTTCCAGGACCTCGGTCAGGTTGTGTGGCGGGATGTCGGTGGCCATGCCCACGGCGATGCCGGTGGTGCCGTTGAGCAGGACGTGCGGCACGCGCGCCGGTAGCACCACGGGTTCGTCGAGGGTGCCGTCGAAATTGGCGGTCCATTCCACCGTGCCCTGTCCCAGCTCCGAGAGCAGCAGGTCGGCAAAGGCCGCAAGGCGCGACTCCGTGTAGCGCATGGCGGCGAAGGACTTGGGGTCGTCGGGGGAACCCCAGTTGCCCTGCCCTTCGAGCAGCGGATAGCGATAGGAGAAGGGCTGCGCCATGAGCACCATGGCCTCGTAACAGGCCGAGTCGCCGTGCGGATGGTACTTGCCCAGCACGTCGCCCACGGTACGCGCCGACTTCTTGAACTTGGTACCGGCCTTGAGTCCCAGCTCCGACATGGCATAGACGATGCGCCGCTGCACCGGCTTGAGGCCGTCGCCCACGTGGGGCAGGGCGCGGTCGAGAATGACGTACATGGCGTAGTCCAGGTAGGCCTTCTCGGTAAACTCCCTGAGCGGCAGGCGTTCGATGTTGTCGTCGGACGGGGGTGGAGGTGGAGGTGTGGATTTCTTTGCCATAGTCAGATAGTCACAATGCGTTTGGCCCGAACAGGCCGGCTGTACCGGTCATGAACAGGGGAGCAGACTCCCCGTGCCGCAACTCAGATCTGCGCCATGTCGCCCTTCTCTTCCAGCCAGGCCTTGCGATCAGTGGCGCGCTTTTTCGCCAGCAGCATGTCGAGCAACTGCTGGGTGCCGTCGCCCGGTTTCATGGTCAGGCGTGCGAGGCGTCGCGTGTCCGGGTCCATGGTGGACTCGCGCAGCTGCATGGGGTTCATTTCGCCCAGTCCCTTGAAGCGTGTGACGACGATCTTGCCCTTTTTCTTTTCCGCCGCGATGCGGTCCATGATACCCTGCCGCTCGGCATCGTCGAGGGCGTAATAGATGTCCTTGCCCACGTCGATGCGATACAGGGGCGGCATGGCGACATAGATACGCCCCGCCATGACCAGTGGCTGGAAATGGCGCAGGAACAGCGCCGTCAGCAGGGTGGCGATATGGGCGCCATCGGAATCGGCATCGGCAAGGATGATGATCTTGCCGTAACGCAGGCCGGAGAGATCGGCGGCGCCGGGATCGACGCCGATGGCCACCGAGATGTCGTGGACCTCCTGCGAGGCCAGCACCTGGGCCGAATCCACTTCCCAGGAATTGAGGATCTTGCCGCGCAGGGGCATGATGGCCTGGAACTCGCGGTCGCGGGCCTGCTTGGCCGAGCCCCCCGCCGAATCGCCCTCGACGAGAAACAGTTCACTGCGCGAGAGATCCTGGGAACTGCAGTCGGCCAGCTTGCCGGGCAGGGCCGGCCCCTGGGTGATCTTCTTGCGCACCACCTTCTTGCCCGCCTTGAGGCGCGACTGGGCGCTGCTGATGGCCAGCTCGGCAATGCGCTCGCCCGTCTCCACGTGCTGGTTGAGCCAGGCGCCGAAGGCATCCTTGACGACGCCGGAGACGAAGGCGGTGGATTCCCGCGAGGAGAGGCGCTCCTTGGTCTGGCCGCTGAACTGGGGATCGGTGAGCTTGACCGACAGCACGTAGGAGACACGCTCCCAGACGTCCTCCGGCGTGAGCTTGACGCCGCGCGGCAGGAGGTTGCGCAACTCGCAGAAGTCGCGCATGGCCTCGGTGAGGCCGGTACGCAGGCCGTTGACGTGGGTACCGCCCTGCGGCGTGGGCACGAGGTTGACGTAACTCTCGGTGATGCTGCCTTCGCCTTCCACCACCCAGGCCAGAGCCCAGTCCACCGCCTCGTCGTTGCCGCTGAAGCTGCCCATGAAGGGCTTCTCGGGCAACAGCTCGCCGCCGCGCAGGGCCTCGAGCATGTAGCTCTGCAGGCCGTCCTCGTAGAACCATTCCTCCTCGTCGCCGCCGGCCTCGTCACGGAAGCTGACCCGCAGGCCGGGACACAGCACGGCCTTGGCGCGTAGCACGTGCCGCAGGCGCGGCACGGAGAACTTGACGCTGTCGAAGTACTTCGCGTCGGGCCAGAAGCGCAGGGTGGTGCCGGTATTGCGCTTGCCGACGGTGCCGATCTTCTCCAGCTTCGAGACCCGCTTGCCGTTGGCGAAGGCGATGTTGTACTCGGCGCCGTCTCGCTTGATCCATACTTCCAGGTGTTTCGACAGGGCATTGACCACGGACACGCCGACGCCGTGCAGGCCGCCCGAGAACTGGTAGTTCTTGTTGGAAAACTTGCCGCCGGCATGCAGGCGCGTGAGGATGACCTCGACACCCGAGATCTTCTCGCCCTTGTGCTTGTCCACCGGCATGCCGCGGCCGTCGTCGGCCACGCTCAGGGAACCGTCCTTGTGCAGCACCACGTCGATGCGGCTGGCGTAGCCGGCGATGGCTTCATCGACGCTGTTGTCGATGACTTCCTGGGCGAGATGGTTGGGACGTTCCGTCTGGGTATACATGCCGGGGCGCTTGCGCACCGGCTCGAGGCCGCTGAGTACTTCGATGGCATCAGCGTTATAGGAATTGCGCGCCATGATTCGGTGTAGTCTTGTCCTGTGTGGGCAGGTGGCTCGGGTTTCGCGGCATTGTAACAAAAAACGGCACCGCCAGAAGCGATGCCGTCTTATACCACGATTCCGCCGCGGATGTGCCGCGCCGGCTTTCCTAGACCTTGAAGCGGCCCACCAGTCCCTGCAGATCGGCGGCCAGGCGCGCCAGTTCCTGGCTGGCATTGGCCATCTGCGTGGTGCTGCCGGAGGTCTCCTCCGCCACCTGGCTGATGTTGACCACGTTGCGGTTGATTTCCTCCGAGACCTCGCCCTGCTGGCGCGCCGCCTCGGCGATCTGGTTGTTCATGGTGGCAATGGTATTGACCGCGCCGGTGATACGCTCCAGCGCCTCGCCGGCCTTGCTGGCGAAATCGACGCTGACACGCGCCTTCTCGCGCCCGCCTTCCATGACCGAGACCGCATCCTGGGCATTGGCCTGCAGGCGCTCGATCATTTCCTTGATCTCCTGGGTGGAGCTTTGCGTGCGGCTCGCCAGACTGCGCACCTCGTCGGCCACCACGGCGAAACCGCGGCCCTGCTCGCCGGCGCGGGCGGCCTCGATGGCGGCATTGAGGGCCAGCAGGTTGGTCTGCTCGGCGATACCCTGGATCACCTCCAGCACCGTGCCGATGGACTCGGTATCCTGCTCGACGCGCTGGATGACGCCGGCGGCGTGCTCCACCTCGCTGGCGAGGGTATCGATGGAGGCCACCGACTCGGACACCACCTGCTGGCCGCGACTGGACTCCTCGTCGGCGCCACGCGCCGCCTCGGCGGCCGACTCGGCGTTGCGCGCCACTTCCTGAACGGTGGCGGTCATCTCGTTCATGGCGGTGGCCACCTGCTCGGTCTCGGAGCGCTGGCGCTGGACGCCGTTGCTGGTATCGGTGGAGATGTGCGACATCTCCTCGGCGGCGGCCGCGAGCTGGCTGGTGGCGCCGGTGACCTGGGCGATGGTGTCGCGGATCTTGTCCACGAAGAGGTTGAAGGCGCGCGCCAGCTGGGAAATCTCGTCGCTGCCCTTCGCCTCCAGGCGATGGGTCAGATCCCCCTCGCCCTGGGCGATGTCCTCCATGGCGGCCACGGCATGCCGCAGGGGCCGGACCACGAGGAGAGTGATGAACCAGGCGCTGCCGATGCCGATGGCGAGGCCCACGGCCACCAGCACGGCGACGAAGTACCAGGTTCCGGAAACGTCATTGATGAGGGCCTCGCTCAGCGCCGCGTTGCGGCCACGCTGCAATTCCACCAGCTGGGCAATGTCCTTCTTGATGGCGCTGGTCAGGGGGCCGATCTCCTTGCGGATCAGGTAGGCGTCGGTGCGCCAGCGTTCACTGCTGTGGATCCGGATCATCTCCTCCATGGCCTTGAAGTAGTCCGTGGTATGCTCGTTGACCTGCTCGAGGGCATCGGCCTGCTCGAAGTTGAGCATCTCGGCGCGCTCGTTGAGACTGGCCAGTTTCTCCTTGTAGACATCGACGAACAGTTGCAGGTTCTCGAGGTCGGTCTTGCCGCGGAAGGCCATGTAACCGCGGATGCCGTTCAGGACATTGACCCAGGCCTGGCGGGTATCGGTGGCGAGGAAGAGCAGCTCGCGGCGCTCGTGGGAGACGTCCTCCTCGCGCTCGGCAGAGACGATCTGGGCGAGGTTCTGCTGGATCGACAGCGCATGGGGGTTGAGATTCTCGGCCGAGAACTGGAAGGCCGGGAAGTTCCGGGCGAAATTGTCCGCCAGCTCCAGCATGCGCAGACGGTAGGTCTTGAGCTTCGCGATCCCCTCGGTGACCCGCGACACGATGGCGCTGGCCTCCTCGTCGGCGGCCACGGCGGGCATCTCGCGCAATTCGCCAAGGATGTCATCGAGGCGCTTCAGGGCCTGCTCGTATTGCTGGCGATCATGATCGGTCTTGCTCAGCAGGAAGAAACCCAGGGTCTCACCTGCCTGGTCGAGGGCGGTGGCCAGCTCCTGGGAGCGGATCACCGTGGGCAGGCTCTCGCCCACCACGCTCTCCACGCTGTGTTGCGCGCTGGAGAGACTGCGCAGGGAGACCAGCGCCAGCAGGGCGAGCACCGCGAGGATGGCGCCAAAACCGAGCCACAACCTGTGCCGGATCTGCAGGCGGGAGAGTACGTTGAGCGAAAAGCTGGAACCTGGGGCGGCCATTCATGCACCTCTTGTTTCAAACCGGACTGGACGGAAAGCGATTCCATTCACTTTCCATTGAGCTGTTACAGGAGGTTATCGTCAGGCGACTGCCGGGCTTTAACGGTATTGTGTCTGGCGGGTCGGATGCCCGCCCGGACGCGGCCCACTCTGGATGGAATCGCGCAAAATATATATAACTAATTGTTTTTACGCTATTTTTCTGTAGATTGGGAAGACCCGAGAGGGATCTGTAGACGGCGGGCG
>Ga0256830_1000446_pt1 | contig 33466 bp, 31 predicted proteins | sample 128326metaG_FD_190537 | JGI IMG/M metagenome (GOLD analysis project Ga0256830, IMG submission 190537) | Hydrothermal vent microbial communities from Lau Basin, Pacific Ocean - 128-326 | ecosystem: Environmental > Aquatic > Marine > Hydrothermal vents | place: Pacific Ocean: Lau Basin | collected...
GCCGAGGCCGTCGCCTGGGCCTGGGGAGCCGCCGGCGACCTGGGGTTGGACCTCCCCGCTCCCATCGAAGGCGCCGCCCTGGTCCCCGGCGAGGTCGCCGGCATCCTGCGCCTCGCCCTGCACCGCCGGGCCGAGGCGGTGGAAGCGGCGGCGGCCCGTCTGGAAGCGGCACGCAGGGCCTTCCGCGCCGGGCGCGGCGGAGAGGACCTCCGACTCGCCGCTGCCCTGGTCCTCGCCCTCGCCGGCGGCGAAGGGGACCGGGAACTCCTGCGCGAGGCCATCCGCAAGGCCGCGCCGCGGTGGCGCGTGACCTTGCAGCCGGTGTGGCGCTTCGCCGAGCGCAGCCTGGACGACCCCGCACTGGAGCGCGCCTGGCTGACGCGCTGGGCGCGTCGGCTCGGCGCCGGTGCGCTGGGCTACCTCGACGCCGAGGGCCCTCGACTGGTCGCCCTCGTGCTGGCCGGAGGCACCCAGGCCGCCGAGGAATCGCTGCGGCTGGCCGAGGTGGCGCCGCGGCTCCAGGCGCTGGCCGAGCACGACTTCGCGGTGGACGCCGACGTCTGGGCCGACGTCGTCGCCTTCCTGCTGGGGCCGGACTACCGTTGGGACGCGGAACCCTGACCGCCGAGCAGCCCCTCGAGCAGAGCCAGCTGCTCCGGCGTGTCCACGTCGAGGAAGGGGCCGGCCTCGCCACGCAGGACCACGTCGAGACGCTGCTCCGCCGGTTCCAGGACGGCGCGCAGCGGCGCGTCCGAGGCGAGAGCGCGGACCTCGCCGAGGCGTGCGGCGCCGACCAGCAAGGGGTGGCCGCCGCGGCGGGTCGGCGTGACGGGGCGCGCCACCAGACGGTCGCGGTCGGGGGCCGCGGCCCAGGCGCCGAGGAGCCGTGCGACGACGCGAGCCGAGAGGAGAGGCACGTCGGCGGGGTGGACCAGGACGGCGTCCCGCGCCGCCAGCGCCTCGAGGCCGAGGTGGAGCGAGCCGGTGCGGCCGCGCTCGGGTGCCGGGTTCTCGACCAGGACCAGCCCTTCGGTCTCGGCGAGGCCGCGCTCGACCACGGCGTCTCGGCCGCCGGGCGGCAGGACCACCGCGACGCGGCGCGCTCCGCCGCCGAGCAGCGCGGCGACCAGAGGCGGCAGGGTCCAGCGGCCGTGGAGCTCCAGGAAGGCCTTGGGCGTACCGAGTCGGCGTCCGGCGCCGGCGGCGAGGAGGACGGCGTCGCAAGTCGGGCCGGTCACCGTCAGCACCCCAGGGTCCGGGCCAGGGCGGAGCGGGCGCGCCCGACGTCGCGCGTGCCGCGCACCAGGACGCGGCCGTCGGCGAACAGGTAGAGCTCGAGCCCGCGGTGGCGCCAGCGCACCAGGCCGGCGGTGGTCTCCAGCCCCTCCACCCGACCCGCGAGCCGACGGGCGCCCGCAACGAGGTCGGGGCGGGCGCCATCGGCGGGCAGTTGGACCGCTTCGCTGCCGCAGACCGGTTCGGCCTCGGCGCGGCCACGCTCGCCGTCGAGCCAGGGGAACCGCCGCGCGCCGCAGGCGGGGCACTCGGGGTCGCGCGGCACGGCGACGGCGTGCACCTCCAGACTCCAGGCATCCAGGTGGAGGAGACGCGGAGCCTCGGGCGCGTCGCCGACCAGCAGTCGCACCGCCTGCGCCGCCGCCAGCGAGGCGACCGCTCCGACTGCGGGGCCGAGCACGCCGGCGTCGCGGCACGTCGGCGTCGCGCCGGGCGGCGGCGGCTCCGGCCACAGGCAGCGTAGACAACCGGTGCCGACCGGGAACGCCGCGACCGCGCCGTGGATGCCGACGGCGCCGGCGTACACCCAGGGGCGACGCGTCGCGACCGCGAGGTCGTTCAGGAGGTAGCGGGTCTCGAAGTTGTCGGTGCCGTCGAGGAGGAGGTCGGCCTCGGCGAGCCGCTCCTCGGCCGCCTCGGGGCCGAGGTCCAGTGCGAGCGGGACCAGGTCCACGGCGGAGTCCACCGCCCGCAGCCGCGCGGCAGCGGCTTCGGCCTTGGGGCGTCCGCGCGCCGCGTCGTCCTCGGTGTAGAGGACCTGACGCTGCAGGTTGGTGGTCTCGACGACGTCCCGGTCCACCAGCAGGAGGCGGCCGACGCCGGCGCGGACCAGCCACTCGGCCTCGACCGAGCCGAGGGCGCCGAGCCCGACCACGGCGACCGTGGCCCGGGACAGCCGCCGCTGACCCTCGGCGCCGATCACGGGCAGGGCGACCTGGCGGGCGTGGCGGGACTCGCTCATGGGTGCGGGAGGGGGGATTCGAACCCCCACATCACCTAGGGATACCAGGACCTAAACCTGGCGCGTCTGCCGATTCCGCCACTCCCGCGGGGAGGGGGTGGGGTGGATGAGGGGACTCGAACCCCCGGCCTCCAGAACCACAATCTGGCGCTCTAACCAGCTGAGCTACATCCACCGTCCGGGGCCGGGATTCTAGCGTGGAGCGGCCCCCGGGGCCAGGGGGAGCAGCGGTCAGATCGGCTCGGCGGTGCGCTCCGCCAGGTCGCGGAAGAGCTCGGTCAGCCGCCGGGTCACCGGTCCCGCCGTGGCCCCGTCGCCGATGGCGCGGCCGTCCACCTCGACCACGGGGACCAGCTCGCCCATGGTGCCGGTACAGAAGACCTCGTCGGCGCGATGGACCTCGGCGAGCGAGAGGTCGGCTTCGCGGTGGGGGACGTCGTGCTCGGCGCACAGCTCCAGCACCGCGGCGCGGGTGATGCCCTCGGGACAGTGCCGCGTGAACGGAGTCATGACCACGCCGTCGCGGACCACGAACACGTGGGTGGCGTTGGTCTCGGCGACGAAGCCGCGGGGGTCGAGCATCAACGCATCGTCGGCGCCGGCCTGCGTCGCCTCCATCTTGGCCAGGATGCTCGAGAGCAGGTTGGCGTGGTGGATCTTCGGGTCGAGCACGTCGGGCGCCGGGCGGCGCACGCTGCTGGTGGCGAGGCGGATGCCGCGGGAGCCGTACACCGGAGCCTTCCACTCGGCCAGCACGATCAAGGTCGGTCCCTGGTCGTTCAGCCGCGGGTCCATGCCCGAGGTGTACTTGACGCCGCGCGACAGGGTCAGCCGCACGTGGACGCCGTCGTCCATGCCGTTGGCCTCGAGGGTGCGGCGGAGTTCGTGCCGAATCGCGTCCTCGTCGGGGATGCCGGCGATGCCGATGGCCACGGCCGAGTCGTGGAGGCGGCGCAGGTGGGCCGACAGGCGGAAGATGCGCCCGCGGTACAGCCGCAGCCCTTCCCACACCGCGTCGCCGCCTTGGACCGCCGAGTCGAAGGGACTGACTCCGGCCTCGTCGCGGTGGACGAGCCGGCCGTTCACGTTCACCACGAGGTCGCGGTTGCGGGGGTCGAAGCTCTGCAGCATGGGACGGAGTGAGGGGGACGGGAAGGGTCCGGCAGGGAGGACTCGAACCCCCAACCTGCGGATTAGAAGTCCGCTGCTCTATCCCGTTGAGCTACTGCCGGCGTCTCGGAGAGGGAGGCGCAGGGGGAATCGTAGCGCCCGCCGTCGGCCGACCGAAGGGAGGAATCGGCCAACGCCTCCGGGGAAACGTCGTAGGCGCGGGCATGACGAGCACCCTCCTCCGTGTCTTTCCGGTGCTGGCCCTCCTGGCCGGCCCCGCCTTCGCCCAGGGCGGCTTCCTCGGCGTGCGGCTCGGTGCCCCGGACGATGCGCAGGACGTGCCGGGCGCGTCCATCGCCGAGGTCCTGCCCCATGGCCCGGCCGCGATCGCCGGGCTCCGTTCCGGTGACCTGGTGGTCCGCGTGGACGACCGGCGGATCGCCGATGCGCGCTCGCTCGCCGAGGCCGTGGCCTCCTACGACCCGGGTGACGTGGTCGAGCTCGGAGTGGTCCGCGATGGCGAGGACGTCGTCGTCCCGGTGGTCCTCGGCAAGCGTCCCGCGGCGAGCGCCGGAGCCCGGGCCCGCGGCGGTCGCGGCTCGGGGCACGCCGCTTCGCCCCCCGACGACGCAGGGGGGGACGGCCGTGACCGCGCGCGTCGGGGCATCGTGATCCTGCGAGGCCCCGAGGGCGCTGTCCGTCTCGACGACGAGGCCCTCGCCGAGCTCCTCGAGGAGCTGGACCTGGATGGGTTGGAAGACCTCGTCGAATCGCACGGGCTCGAGCTCGGTGAGCACGAAGGCCACGGTTGGTTCGACCACGCCGAGGACGAGGCCCACGGCTGGCTCGACCGCGACGAAGACGAGGACCACGGCTGGTTCGACCACGACGAAGACGAGGCCCGCGGCTGGTTCGATCGCGACGAGGACGCGTGTCCCGAGTGCGACACCCAACGGGAACGCGATCGCATCCGCGAACGGCGCCACGGCGGCCCCGACTGGTCCGAGCGCGGCCGCCGCGGCCACGGGCCTTGGGGCGAGCGTTTCCGCCGCGGCGTGCGCCGGCCGCACGGCATGCCGATGGGCCCGGGCATGGACGTGCCCTTCGGCCTGCAGGGCCCCGGCTTCGACCCGCGAGCCCTGGAGGAGGTGAAGGAGATGATGGAGCGCATGCGCGCGATGCACGAGTCCATGCTCCGCGACCTCGAGCGGCGCCTGGAGCAGGGCGGTTGGAGCATGGGCTCGGAGGGGCGCGACCTGGTTCCCTTCGCACCGGGGGGATCCGTCTTCGACCTCCGGCTCCCCGAGGGGGCCCAGGTGCGGGCGCACGTCGTCTACCCCGCTTCCACGCCGGAGTCCGAGCGCGAACGACTGGTCGAGGAGGCGCGCGAGCGCTGGGGCGACGACGTCGAGGTCGAGTTCCGCGGCGACGCGACGGTGATCTCGGTGCAGGTCGAGGCGTGGGGCGGCGACGACCCCGCAGCGCCGTCCCCGTGGCCGGACGAGGACGACACCGAGGATCTCTGATTCCCTGCTCGGGGGTCGTCCCGGGCGCGATGTTGCCAGGGCCTTGGCCGACGCCGAGGTCCTGGCCCTTTTCGAACGGAGGCCGGGACTTCCCCTGATACACTCGCATGGCCCCCGCCCGTCCGCGTTTCCCGCTCCCCCACCCCCATGATCCGAATCCGACTCCTGCTCCCCCTTCTCGTCCTGGGTGCGGCGTTGACCGCCATCGTCGCCGCCGACCTCCGGGCCCGCGCCCCGCAGGCCGGCGCCCCCGATCTCATCGTGGCCGACATCCCCGACGCCTACGAGTGGGGAACCTCGGGCGGCATGAGCGCCTACACCTTCGCGACGACGTCTTGCAACCTCGGTACGGTTCCGCTGTCCTGGGTGTCCAACACCAACCAGCATCCGGTCATCGGGGGCAACCTGTTCCGGCTCAAGGACGGCGTCCTCGAGCAGCTCGGCACGAGCTGGGTCAAGCACGGCTTCACCGCGCTGAACGGCACCCTCTGCGGCAACTGCCAGCCGACTGCGGGAGACTCGCTGGGAGTGATGTGCAGCGATCCCTATTCGGCTTCGCTGAACGGTTACTGGAGCTACCTCGGGCCGCGCTCGGAGATCAACGCCTACGACGGCTACTTCCCGTATCCGCCCATCCTCGACCCGCCGACCAACAGCGTCCTCGACCGCCGCATCCAGGTGCCGAACGTGGACGTCGACCCTGCGCTCAACGCCGGGGCCCGCTACTTCGCCGAGTGTCAGTACGTGCACCCCGAGGACAACGCCTTGCTCGGTAACGGCGAGAACAACGTTTCCTATCGCGAGGTCACGATCAGCGGCAGCACTCCGCCGTTCAACCTCGGCTTCGTCGGCGCCACGGTCCGGGAGAAGATGGCGATCGAGGCGTGGCAGGCCATCGATCCCCAGGTCTCCATCGCCAAGGTCCAGTTCCCGAACGACGGCAGCATGTTCGTCGCCAGTCGGGTCTACGACCAGGGCAACGGCACCTGGAAGTACGTCTACGTGCTGTACAACCGAGACAGTGATCGTGGCGCACGCGGCCTGGGCATTCCCGTGGACGTCAACACCATGATCAGCAACCGCACCTTCCGCGACGTGGACCACCATTCCGGCGAACCCATCCAGACCACCGATTGGGTGGAACTCGACGGGCCGGTCTCGACCTTCCCGCGGGTCATCGGCTGGGCCTGCGGCAAGTACTCCTCCGACCCGTCCAACCCCGGACTCCGCTGGGGCAACGCCTTGACCGTGACCTTCGTCGCCGACACGCCGCCGGTCACCGGTCAGATGGCCGTCCTCGCCTTCCGCGGCAGTGGCCCGGCCTACCAGGTGGTGACGACGAACGTGCCGCAGTGACCTCCCGGCGTCGGCCGGAGCCCTGCCGGGGCTCCGGCCGTCCCCGCTCCCTCCCCTCGCCCCTCCGACCCTCGCCTGCCGTGTCCCTTCCTCGATTCTCCGTCGTCCTGGCGACCGCCGCCGCCGCTCCCGTCCTCCTCGGCGCTGCGCCGTGGTTCTCCAGCGGCCCGCCCGCCGGCTATTCCTCCGGGCCGAACGACTTCTCCAACTGCACCGACTGCCACGTCGGGACGGTGAACTCCGGGAGCGGATCGCTGTCCCTGGCCAATGCCCCCGACGGTTGGCTGCCCGGCGCCACCTATGCCCTGTCCCTGACCCTGGACGACCCGGCCGCGACCCGCTGGGGCTTCGAGCTCTCGACCCAGCACCCGGACGGCGCCCAGGCTGGGACCCTGGTCGTGACCGATCCCGTCGAGACCCAGCTCCTCTCCTTCCAAGGGGTGCAGTACCTCGAGCACACCGCGCAGGGGACCGCGCCCGGCACCACTGGAGGCCACACCTGGTCCTTCGAGTGGACTGCGCCCGCGGCCGGCGCCGGCAAGGCCGTCCTGTACGTCTCGGGGAACGCGGCCAACGGCAACTCCAACACGCTGGGGGACCAGATCTACACCATGGCCGTGCCGATGCCGGAGGGTGGCGGCACGCTCCCCGAGGTGGCCGTCGCCGCCATCCCCGAGACGGTCTTCCCGCGCCGCGGGGCGACCTGGAACGTCCGCGTCTGGCTCCGCAACGTCTCGGCCGCCACGCAGACTCCGTTCGTCGTCAGCCGCATTCGCCTGCCCAACGGCAGCGTCTTCCCGAGCTCCGGATGGCTGTTCGGACCGACCCAGGTGACCCTCTCGGCCGGAGAGTTGCAGCCGCTGGACGTGGCCCACGTCGTTCCGCCCTCCGCGCCGCTGGTCTCGGCCACCTACGAGATCCTGGTCGGAGGTCCCGGCAACCCGATGGATTCCACGACCTTCGACTTCACCGTGGTCCCCTGACCCGGGGCGGGGCGGGCAGGACGGATTCCGCGACGAGGCGGCGGGCTGCGGTCCTGCCGTCGCGCGTTACGCTTGGGGCATGACCGAGCGCGGATCGTCCCGCCGCCCCGGCCGCATGGCCCGGCGCCGCGCCGCGGTCCTGGTCGGCGTCCACCTCGTCCTCGTCGCGCACGTCGCTTGGTGGTGGTTCGAGCGGCGGCCGGTCCTGTCGCCGCTCGAGCCCAGCGAAGCGATGCGTTTCGGCGTGGAGGGCGTGGTCAACGCCGGCCTGCTGCTGTTCGCCGTCGCCGGTCTCGCCACCCTCGTCTTCGGGCGCTTCTTCTGTGGATGGGGCTGCCACCTGATCGCCTTGCAGGACGGCTGCCGCTGGCTGCTGCTGAAACTGGGCCTGCGCCCGAAGCCGTTCCGCTCGCGTCTGCTGCGCTGGGTGCCGGTCGCCGCCTTCGTCTACATGTTCCTCGGCACGCCGCTGCTCCGCGCCTTCCGGGGCGAGCCTTGGCCCGGCTTCCGCGGCTTCGAACTCACCACGCAGGCCTTCTGGGCGACGATGCCGACGTGGCCGGTGGCCGTCGCCACCTTCCTGGTCTGCGGCGGCGTGGTGGTGTGGCTGCTGGGCAGCAAGGCCTACTGCACCTACGCCTGTCCCTACGGCGCGTTGTTCACGGCGGTGGAAGCCCTGGCGCCCGGGCGCATCCGGGTGGACGACTCCTGCCGCCAGTGCGGCAAGTGCACCGCGGCCTGCACCAGCGACGTCCGTGTCCATGCCGAGGTGCACGCCTACGGCATGGTCGTGGACCCGGGCTGCATGAAGTGCATGGACTGCGTGGACGCCTGTCCGAACGGGGCCTTGTCGTACGGCTGGGGACGCCCCGCCGTCCTGGCCCGTGAGCGGGCCGTGCCCGCGCCCGGACCGAAGCCGCTGCCCTGGGGGCAGGACCTGCTCGCCCTCGCGGGGTTCCTGGTCGTCTTCGTCGCGACCCGCGGCCTCTACGGCGAGATCCCCTTCCTGTTCGCCCTCGGCCTCGGCGGCGTCGGGGCCTGGCTGGCCTGGACCACCTGGGCCTCGTTCCGTCGCTCGGACCTGCGCTTCGCCCGCTGGCCGCTGCGCCGCGGGGGGCGCACCACCCGCGCCGGTCGGGTCTTTCGGCTGGGTGCTCTCGCCGCGTGGCTGCTGGTCGCACACTCGCTGGCCTACCAGGCCGTGTCCTGGAAGCGCGACCGCGTCTCCTACGCGATGATGGGGTGGGGCAACGCGGTCCTGGCCGGCACCGCAGAAGGGACGCCGCCGGAGGTCCGGGCCCTGGCCGAGGAGGTCCTGCGCCTGACCGCGCTGTCCGAGCGTCTCGCCCTGCTGCCCGACGACCGCCTTCCCTTCCAGGAGGCCTGGGCGCGGCTGGCCCTCGGCGACGAGGCCGGGTTCCAGGCCGGGCTCGACGAGGTCTTGAGGCGTCGTCCCGGTTTCGGCGAGGTCCTGCTCCAGCGCGGCCTGTGGCGCTGGCGCCGGGGCGACGTCGCGGGAGCGCGTGCCGACTGGGAGGCGATCCCGTGGTCGGACCCCCGCTGGACCGAGGCCCGGGCCTGGCTCGCGGACCTGGAGGGGCGCCCCCGCGACGCTGCGGGTGGGGAGGGCGCAGGGGAGGAGCTGCGGGAGGCCTTCGACGGCGCCTGGCGCTAGCCCGGCTCCGTCACCAAGACGCGGATCCGTTCCCATGATGGGGTTCCGAAGGCGCTTTCTGGGCGCTGACGCCTCTTCCCTGTCTCTCCGACGGCCCTCTGCACCCCGTCGCGGCCTCTCGTCGCTCGGCTGACCGGCTCTCGCACCTCCTCAGCCGCCCCCGAGACGCACCCTACCCAGCGGCTCGCTCGGATGCGGGCCCTCGTCCCTGGCTCCCCTCCGCTTCGAGGCGGCGGTCTGCCGCCAGGAGGAGGACGGCGCCGGCGTCCGAGGTGGTGTCCGAGCCGTCGAAACGGGCCACCCATTCCTTCCGACCGTGGAGTGGGAATCGGAGCTCGGCGGGGTTGCGCCCTGCAGTCGAGCGACGGTGGGTGGGGTTGCGTGATCGGGTGTCGTTCACGCGCTCCTCTTGCCGAATCCGCCCTCCTCACTCGACACCCTGGTGGCGGATCCGGGCTAGGGCGGCGTTCCGTCCCCGTCGGCGTAGCCGAGCTCGGCGAGGATGCTCTCCTGGGCGGCCGAAGTCGGGGCTGCGGACGTGGCGTAGACGTCGCGTGCGAATGCGGCCAGGAGGAGGTCCTGCAGGGCGGCGGGCAACCCGAGGTCGGCCAGCCGGTCGTGCAACTCGAGCGGGTCCGTCGCCACCTCGTAGAGCTCGCGGGCGCGGAAGTCCGAATCGTCGGGCGCCCGGCGGTCGCCGATCACCTTCCAGCCGTCGAGCCGGCCGGCGACCTCGTCGTCGTCCACCGCGACGTGCCCGCGCCCGGACAGGTCCTCGTTCGGCAGGACCTTCCCCGGCATCGTGTCGAGCGGCTCCAGGCCGGCGTGGGCGAGCAGGGTCGGCGCCACGTCGGCGAGGTGAGGGACCCCGGAAGGGCGGGTGCCGGGCGCGATCCCCGGGCCGGCGAGCAGGAAGGGCACCCGCAGCAGCGGCTCGTAGAGCGTGTTGGCGTGCTTCATGCGCCGGTGTTCTCCGAAGTGCTCACCGTGATCGGAGGTGACCAGCCACAGCGTGGGGCGCCCGGAGGCGGCGACCCGATCGCGCAGTCGCGCCAGCTCCGCGTCGAGGAACATGACCTCCTCCAGGTAGACGCGGTGCAGGTACTCCGCCGCCGCCTCGGCCTCGGCGCGGACGACCGGATCGCTCGACGACAGCTCCCGCTGGACGAGGACGAGCTCGTGCTCGCCCCACATCCCCTTCGGGCCGGTGGGGGCGTAGCGCTCGGCGAGCGGCGGCAGGTCGGCGGTGAGCCGGCCGCGGAACGGCTCCGGCGCCCCATAGGGCTGGTGCGGGTCCATGAAGTGGACGAACAGGAAGAAGGGGCGATCCTGTGCGTAGAGCTGGTCGAGCAGCTCCTCCGCCTGCTCACGGGTGACGATGGCGCGCTCGAGTTGGCCGTGACCGCCCAGTCCGCGCGGCGCCTTCTTGGCCGAGAAGTAGAGGGTCTTCTCGAGGAGGGTCGCGACCCAGCGGGTGGGCAAGAGGCCCAGCCAGCTGCGCCCGTCCAGGAAGCGCGCCGCCTCGTGGATGCGCGACAGTCGAGAGACCGTGGTGTCGTCGTAGACCTCGAAGCCCTCGGCGAAGCCGAACTCGGCGGAGAGGAGCGGATTGGAGATCACGCCCGCGGTGCGGTAACCGCCGAGGCGGAAGAGGTCGGCGAGGCCCGGGGCGACGACCTGGTGCTGCAGGAGGTTGCGGTTCCAACGCACCCCGATCCCCATCGCGTCGCGCCCGAACAGCATGGCGGCGTGCCCCGGCACCGTCTGGTTGCTGGGCGAGAGGGCGTAGGGCCAGGAGGCCCCGGCAGCGGCCAGACCGTCGAAGAAGGGGAGGGCCATCTCGGCCGGGCGGAGCTCCGGGTCCACCGCATCGGCGCGCAGGGTGTCCACCGAGACGAGGATCACGTCCGGAGACCCCGGAGGCGGCGCCGCCGGGGTCCGGCCGCTGGGGAGAGTCGGCGTCGCCGGCAGGGTGACGGAGGCGTCGGCCTCGGCCCGGATCGAACGTTCCAGCCGCGCGTCGTGGAGGAAGGCGAGGGGAACGGCGATCGCAGGGCCGAGCAGGACCAGCCCGACGGCGGCCCTCGGGCCGGGGGCGGCGACGCGGCCGCGCAGGGCCGCGCCGAGCAGTGCGACGGCGAGGAGCGCCCCGGCGGCCCAGCCCGCCCCGCCGGGTAGGAGGCCGAGCTGGGCCGGCAGCGGGACCAGGCCGAGGCCCAGGCCGAGGGCGAAGGCGAAGCCGAGGGTCCGGGCCGGGGCGGGGAGGAGGGGAGCAGCCGGAACCAGCACCACGGCGACGGCGGCGGCGAGCAGCAGGTCGCCGATCCAGACCGGAAAGGTCGTCGCATCCACCCCCGGCCCCAGGGCGCCGGCGAGGCCGGAGGCCAGGGCGGCCAGGGTGGCGCCGGCGAGGACGCCCGCGAGACGACGGAACCAGGGGTGCGCCATGGATGGATGGCCACGATAGGCCGGGCGGTTCCCATCGGCAAGACGCGCCGCTCGTCTAGAATCTTCCGGGACATGGGCATGAAGGTCCTCCTCGTCGGTTCCGGCGGCCGCGAGCACGCTCTCGCCTGGCGCCTGGCCGCGTCCCCGCTCCTGGAACGACTCTGGATCGCACCCGGCAATCCGGGCTGCGCGGCCCACGGCGAGACGGTTCCGATCGCCGCCGACGACGTCGCCGGCCTGACCGCGTTCGCGGTGCGCAACGGGGTGGACCTGTGCGTGCCCGGGCCCGAGGCTCCGCTGGTCGCCGGGCTCGCCGACGCCTTGAGCGAGCGCGGCATCCCGACCTTCGGGCCTTCGGCGGCGGCGGCGGAACTCGAGGGCAGCAAGGCCTGGTGCAAGGAACTGCTGGCGCAGCACCGCATCCCGACCGCGGCCCACCGCACCTTCTCACGGCTGTCCCAAGCGGTCGGCTACCTCGAGCACGGCGCTTCGTTCCCCTGCGTGGTCAAGGCCTCCGGGCTGGCCGCCGGCAAGGGCGTCGTCATCTGCCCCGACCTCCCGTCCGCGATCGAGGCCACGCAAGCCATGCTGGAGGGCGGCCGTTTCGGCGAGGCCGGAACCACCGTCGTGATCGAGGAGTTCCTCCACGGTCCCGAGGCCAGCTTCTTCTGCATCACCGACGGGCGCACCCTCGAGATGCTCGAGCACTGCATGGACCACAAGGCCCTCTGCGACGGCGGCGTCGGCCCCAACACCGGCGGGATGGGCGCGATCAGTCCGAACCCGGCGGTGTCGGAGCGCACCCGCCGGCTGGTCGAGCGCCACGTACTCCTGCCGACGGTGCACGCCATGAACCGTGAGGGCCGCCCCTTCCGCGGCGTGCTCTTCGCCGGGCTCAAGCTGACCACCGGGGGCCCCAAGGTGCTCGAGTACAACGTGCGCTTCGGCGACCCCGAGTGCCAGACCCTGATGCCGCGGTTGTGCTCCGACCTCCTGCCGCACCTCCATGCCGCTGCGGTGGGGTCGTTGGACGAACAGGAGCCGCTGGTCTGGGACGAACGCCCCGCGTGCACCGTGGTCCTGGCGGCCGCCGGCTATCCCGAGTCGCCGCGGCGGGGCGACCCCGTCTCGGGGCTCGCCGAGGCCGAGGCCCTGGAGGACGTCCACGTCTTCCACGCCGGTACCCGGCTCGACGAGGAGGGTCGCCTGGTCACCGCTGGCGGGCGGGTCCTCGCCGTCACCGCGCTCGGCGCCGATGCGGCGGCCGCGCGCAATCGCGCCTACGAGGCGGTGTCCCGCATCCGCTTCGAGGGCATGCAGTACCGTACCGACATCGGAATTGCTGCGGTCGAGGGCGCCGTGCGGCATGCGTGAGCCGGCGCCGAGGAGGGGGGGCCGTGCAGGCTGAAGCCGCACTGGGCCGCTTCCGTGCCTTCCTCGCCGAGCGTGGTCTCCGCCTGACGCGTCAGCGCGAAGAGGTCCTGCGCTACTGCTGGAGCACCCACGAGCACTTCACCGCCGACGAGGTCTGGGCCTGGGTGCGCAGTCGCGACCGGCGCGTCAGCCGGGCCACCGTGTACCGCACGCTGGCGCTGCTGGTCGAGGGCGGCTTCCTCGAGAAGCTGGAGCGGGGGCGCGACGAGGCGCTCTACGAACACGTCCTCGGCCACCGCCACCACGACCACATGATCTGCCTCGACTGCGGCCGCATCCTCGAGTTCCGCAACGACGAGATCGAGCGCCTCCAGGAAGAGGTCGCGCGGCGCCACCGCTTCCGAATGCTGCGCCACCAGCTGCGCCTGGAGGGCTACTGCTCGCGATGCGCGCGCCGCCACGGCGGGCCCGAGGCGGCCGAGGCCTCCTCGTCGTAGCGCAGCCGAACCCCCCTAGAGTCGCGCTGCGATCTCCTCGGCGACTTCCTTGGCGACGTCGGCGCGGCCGCGGACGCCGAACTCGGCGGCGTACACCTTGAGCTTGGCGTAGTCCTGCGAGCCGGGCACGATGAGCACCTGGATCACGACCTGGACCTTGTCCTGCTCGGTGTACTCGATGCGGTAGCTGCCGCGCACGACGCGGACGTCGGCCGCTCCAGGGCGGGAGCGCACCACCTGCTCGGCCACCTCGAAGACCCGCTCCGGAGGAGCGGCGAGGAGCATCTCGCCGCGGTCGTCGGTGAAGCTGTCGTAGGTCCAGACGCCGGCGACGGCGCCGATGCCGACCAGCGCCACCGGAGCGGCGCAGGAGGCGGCCAGGGCGAGGAGGACGAGGAGGGGGGTGCGCTTCATGGTTCGGGGTCCGCGGTCGCCTGGGAGGATACCTCCGGGGCGCTGCGACTTCCATGCCGGAGGGGGGGGGCGCCTAGCGACTCGCCGGGGTGCGGATCCGCGACAGGAGCCCCGCGCAGAACGACGCGGCCACGCCCTCTCCGCCCCACGCACCGTCGCCACGGTCCGGGAGGTGGAGCCGCGACAGGTTCCGCTCCGGATGGGGCATCAGGCCCAGGATGCGACCGCAGGGGGCGACCAGGCCGGCGATGCCGCCCGCCGAACCGCTCGGACAGTGGGGGAAGTCGGTGCGGGGGCGGCCCTCCTCGTCGCAGTAGCGAAAGGCGACGACCCCGGCCTCCATCAGCGTCGCGGCGTCGCGCTCGTCGTCGGGCAACACGATGCGTCCCTCGGCGTGGGCGCTGACCGCCGCCACCACCGTGCCCTCCGGCCAGGGCTCGCCCAGCGGCGCCTCGGCGCGCAGCCGCGACCAGCGGCACTCGAAGCGGTGGCTGGCGTTCCAGGTCAGCGACAGCGGCGGCAGGCCGTCCACCCCGGGCAGGAAGCCGGCCTTGAGCAGCGCCTGGAAGCCGTTGCAGACCCCGAAGAGGACGCCGCCCCGGGCATGGAGCTCGCGCAGCGCGCTGCCGAGACGGCGTTCGAGCTGGAGCGCCAGCACGCGACCGGCGCCGAGGTCGTCGCCGTAGGAGAACCCGCCGGGGACGGCGAACAGGTCGAAGTCGAGGATTCGCTCCGGCGCGGCCGCGAGCTCGGAGACGTGGAGCTCCACGACTTCGGCTCCGGCGCGCTCGAAGGCGTAGCGCAGCTCGCGGTCGCAGTTGATGCCGGGCGCGAACAGCTGGAGGACGCGGGGGCGGGCTGCGGTCACGGCTGGGCGTCGGGGGCGAAGGGCACGTGGAGGGCGCGGGCGAGGGCCGCGGCGTCGCGCCGCAGGACCTCCTCGCCGTCGGCCAGGACGACCAGCTCGGGACGCTCGGTCACGACCCCGACGACGGCGTGCGGCAGGGGGGCGAGACGGGAGCGCAACGCGTCGTAGTCGTCCGGGGCGACGGTGAGCAGGAAGCGGGTCGGGGTCTCGGCGAAGAGGCGCGCCGTGAGCGGAGCCTCGCCGCGGGCGAAGGCGCGTTCGGGCTCCAAGCGCACGCCGAGGCCGCGGTCGCCGCCGCGCCAGGCTCCGACCACCATCTCGGCGGCGGCGGCGGCCAGCCCGCCCTCGGCGAGGTCGTGGCAGGCCGAGACCTCGCCGGCGGCGATGGCGCCGTGGACGGCGTGGAACACCTCGGGGGCGCGGTCGAGGTCGGGCCGCGGCGGGCGCGATGCGCCGACCCCGCAGAGGTCGGCCAGGACCGATCCGCCGCCCTCGGGACCGGTCGCGCCGACCAGGACGAGCAGGTCGTCGGGGCGGCGCAGCGGGGTGGTGGCCGTGCGCGCCACGTCGGGGACGACGGACACCGCGGTGATCAAGAGCGTCGGCGGGATGGCGCGTTCCTCGTCGCCGACGCGGTACTCGTTGTTGAGCGAGTCCTTGCCGCTGACGAAGGGGGTGCCGTAGGCGAGCGCCCCTTCCAGACAGGCCTCGGCGGCGCGCACCAGCGAGCCGAAGCGGTCGGGCTTGCGGCAGTCGCCCCAGCAGAAGTTGTCGAGCACCGCGGTGCGGTGGGGGTCGCCGCCGGCGGCGACCACGTTGCGCATCGCCTCGTCCAGCGCGCACAGCGCGCCGGCGTGGGCGTCCAGCTCGGCGATGCGCGGCGCGAGACCGAGGCCGAGCACCACCCCCTCGGGGCGGCCGGGCTCCGGTTGCAGGACCACTCCGTCGCCGGGGCCGTGGCCGAGCGCGCCCTGGTAGGGCTTGCCCACGGTGGCCGCCTGCACCTCGTGGTCGTACTGGCGCACCACCGCCTCCTTGCTGCGCACCTGGGGATGGCCGAGGACCGCGTCGAAGCGCTCCAGCGCCGCGGCGAGGTCGGGCCAGGCGGTGGCGGGGAGGTCGTGGCGGACGACGACGGCGTCGCGCTCCGGCTGCGGCACCCCGGCGTGGAGGAACTCCATCGGCAGCTCGCCGACCACCTCGCCGTGCCAGCGCAGCAGCAGGCGGCGGTCGTCGGTGAAGCGGCCGAGCACCACCGCCTCGACCTCGTGGCGGGCGCACAGTTCGCGGAACCGTTCCCAGGCCTCGGGCGGTACGGCGGCGACCATCCGCTCCTGGGCCTCGGAGACCCAGACCTCCCATGGAGCGAGGCCGGGATACTTCAGCGGCGCCCGCTCCAGGTCCACCTCGGCGCCGGTCTCCTCGCCCATCTCGCCGACCGCCGACGAGAACCCGCCGGCCCCGCAGTCGGTGACGGCGTGGAACAGCCCGAGGTCGCGCGCCTCCAGGAGCACGTCGAGGACCTTCTTCTCGGTGATCGGATCACCGATCTGGACCGCCGCCGCGTCGGCGGTCTCGGACTCCTCGTGCAGGGCCTCCGACGAGAAGGTCGCGCCGTGGATGCCGTCGCGGCCGGTGCGGCCGCCGAAGGCGACGACCAGGTCGCCGGGGCGCGCCGCCTTCTCGACCATGGCGCGCGGGATGGTCCCCAGCGAGCCGCAGTACACCAACGGGTTGGCGACGTAGCCCGGATGACGCACCACGGTGCCGGCGACGGTCGGCACGCCCATGCGGTTGCCGTAGTCGCGCACCCCGGCGACCACCCCCTCGAGGATGCGGTTCGGATGCATCGTCCCGGGCGGCAGCGCGTCCAGCGGCAGGTCCTCCGGGCCGACGCAGAAGACGTCGAGGTTGGCGAAGGGGCGGGCTCCGAGTCCGGTGCCGAGGATGTCGCGCAGCACGCCGCCGATGCCGGTGCCGGCGCCGCCGTAGGGGTCCAGCGCGCTGGGGTGGTTGTGGGTCTCGACCTTGATCGCGACGCCGAGTTCGTCGGTCAGCGCGACCACCCCGGCGTTGTCGCGGAACACGCTCCAGCACCACTCCGGCGACAGGCGCAGGGTGGCCTCGAACACCGTCTCGCGCAGGAGGTTGCGGTACCTGCGCTCGGCGAGCACCGTTCCATCCGGGGCCAGCTCGCGCAGGCGCACCGGACCGGTCAGGGTCTTGTGCTTGCAGTGCTCGCTCCAGGTCTGGGCGAAGGTCTCGAGCTCCACGTCGGTGGGCTCGCGCCCGGCCTCGCGGTAGAAGTCGCGCAGCGCGCGCATCTCGGCGAGGTCCAGCGCCAGGCTGCGCTCGCGCGACAGCCGGAGCAGCGCTTCGTCGTCGAGGTCGCGCAGGCCGACCTCGACGCGCCCGAAGCGGCGCGGCGCCGGGACCGGGCGCAGCCGCAACGGACGGTCGCCGGTCACGACCTCCTCGATCACGGGATTGGCCAGCGCGCGCTCGGCGACCCGCAGCAGGGCCTCGGGCTCGACCTCGCCGACGAGTCGGAACGAGCGGTAGGACTCGAGCGTGCGGCCTTCGGGCAGGGCCAGGCCGAGCAGGTCGAGGGCGCGGGCGGCGGTCTGGGCCTCGGGGTCGGTGACCCCGGCGACGCGCCGCACCAACAGGGTGCGGCGGCCGGTCGCGGGGTCCTGCGCGGCGCCGGGCTCGAGCACGCGGGCGAACTCGGTGACCGGGTCGCGCAGCAGCTCCTCGACGATCCGCTCCACCGCGGCGGCGTCGAACTCGGGCGGCAGGAGGTAGCCGCGTCCGCTGCGGACCACGCCCTCGAAGCGCAGGCCGCGGTGGCGCAGGGCCTCGGCGGCGCGGTCGCCGACCGGGTCGGCGCGTTCGGGACGCAGTTCCAGCTCGACCCGCCAGGCCGGGGGGGCGGCCGCGTCCGGCCCGGCGGCGGAGGTGGGGACGGAGGAGGGGGAGGAGGACGGCACGCCGGGGGTGGCGGGCGGGGCCGGGAAAGGGGGTGGCGCCCGCCTCGGTTCGGTATCCTAGGGGGAGCGCCGCGGAGGCTCCATCCCGGAGCCCTCCGAACGTCGGCGCCGCGCTCCATGGCCCGCAAACCGCCCCCGCCCGCTGCCGGACCGAACGCCCTGCCCTTCGAACGGCCGATCGAGGACGTCCGCGGGCGCCTCCGCGAGCTCGAGGAGCTGGCCGAGAAGACCAACTACGACCTCTCGGAGGAGCTCGAGTTCTACCGCCAGCGGCTCGACCGGCTGACCCGCGAGATCTACGCCGGCCTGACTCCGTGGAACCGGGTCCAGGTGGCGCGCCACCCCGGGCGGCCGTTGACCACGCACTACGTGGAGGCGCTGTTCACCGACTGGATGGAACTCCACGGCGACGGCTGCTACGGCGACGACCCGGCGATGATGACCGGCCTCGGCCGCCTCGACGGGCGCGCCGTGATGGTGGTCGGCCACCGCAAGGGCCGCGACGTCAAGGACCGCGTCGCCTGCAACTTCGGCTCGGCCCATCCGGAGGGCTACCGCAAGGCCCTGCGCAAGATGCGGCTCGCCGAGCACCTGGGCCTGCCGGTGGTCTCGTTCGTCAACACGCCGGGAGCCTATCCCGGAGTCGGCGCCGAGGAGCGCGGCCAGGCCCGCGCCATCGCCGAGAACATCTACGCGATGTGCGGTCTGCGGGTCCCGGTCGTCGTCATGGTCATCGGCGAGGGCGGCAGCGGCGGGGCGCTGGGCATCGCCGTGGGCGACCGGGTCGGGATGCAGGAGAACGCCTGGTACTCGGTGATCTCCCCCGAGGGCTGCGCCTCCATCCTGTGGCGTTCGGCCGAGGGCAAGGAGGCCGCCGCCGAGGCGCTCAAGCTGACCGCGCCCGACCTGGCGCGGCTCGGCATCGTGGACCGGGTCGTCCCCGAGCCGGTCGGCGGGGCGCACGCCGACCCCGACGAGGCCATCCGTCTGGTCGGCCACCAGCTCACCGCCTGGCTGGACGAGCTGGCCGGAGTGCCGGTGGACCGGCTCCTGGCCGAGCGCCACCGCCGCTACCGCCACGTCGCCCAGGTCGAGGCCGACCTGCATCGTCACGCCGCCGAGCCCGGGAACGGGGCCGGCAACGGCGCCGGCGGCGGGGACGAGGCAGGCGAACGGAACCCGAACGATGCGCCGGACCCGGCGCGCCGCAGCCCCGTCGGCGGCCGCCCGTCGGGGACGGCTGCGCCCTCGGAAGGGGGAGGTGGCGCTTGAGGCCACTCCGCCTGGGGCGGTCTGGGTGCGATTTCCTTCCGTTTCGGCCAACGCCGGGGGGGGGCACGCGTAGACGAGGACGATGAGCACGGCCCGCCGCCTCGAACTCGTCCCTTCTCCTGACGTCGGGGACGCGGAACGGCCCGCCAAGGGAGTCCAGGACTCCCCTGGCAGCCGCGAGGCGGAGGTCTGGGAAGGGCTCACCGACGAGGAGCTCTTCGTGCTCACCCGCGAGGGCGAGCGCGAGGCCTTCCGCATCCTGGTCGAGCGCTACGAGGGCCGCGCCCTCCACGTCGCCCGCGGCATCGTGGGCAGCATGGAGACCGCGCACGAGGTCGCCCAGGAGGCCTTCCTCAAGGCCTATGCGGCGCGCGACCGTTTCGACGCCAAGCGCAGCTTCGCCACCTGGTTCTTCCGCATCCTGCGCAACCAGGCGGTGGACCGGCTGCGGCGGCAGGCCCCGGGCACTCCGGGAGCGGCCACCGAACTGGTCGGCGACTTCGGCAGCGGCACGCCGCTGCCGGAGAGCCAGGCCTCCGCGGCGGAGCGCCGCGAACTCGTTCGCCGCGTCCTCGACGCCCTGCCCGGTCCCTTCCGCGAGGTCCTGGTGTTGCGCGAACTGGAGGGGCTGGCCTGCACCGACATCGCGCGGCGGCTCGGCACCACGCCGGGCACGGTGCGCTGGCGTCTGCACCACGCCCGCAAGCTGTTCCGGGAGCACTGGGAACGCACCCTCGGCAAGGAAGAAGGAGGGGAGGCCCTGTGATGCGCTGCGAAGTCGCCCGCGAACTCCTGCCGCTGCACGTCGGCGACGACCTGCCGCTGCCGCAGGCCCACCGTCTCGAGGAGCACCTCGAGGGCTGCCTGCTCTGCGCCGACGAGTACGCCGTCTTCGCCGACGCGCGCGCCGACCTGCTGTCCCTGGCCGAGGAACTGCCGCCCCGAGGTTCGCTTTGGGAGGGCATCGCCCCGGGCCTGGACGCGTCCGCCGAGGCCGGGCCGGACCCGGCGGGGGCCCCGCGTCGCCGCCGCTTCCTGGGCTGGGGCGGGCTCGCCGCCGCAGCGGCGCTCCTGCTCCTCTTCGGGCCGTGGCGTGGCCAGGGCCTGGACGACGGTGCCGCCGTCGGGCCGATCGGACCCGTCGGCCCGTCCGCGCCGCCGACGCTCCAGGCCGGCATGACTTCGCCGGTGGACGCCTCGGGCCGGCCCTTGATCATCGAGGCCAGCCCGGACGACCTCCGCGCCTTCCTCTCCGGGGGCGGCGCCTGGCAGGCCGAGGTGCCGTTGGTCCCGACCGCCGGCGAGGTCCTCCCCGTGGCCGAGCCGGTGGGCGCCAACCAGCCGCCGCCCGGCGGCCGCCGCGGGCGGTTCTAGGGCCGCGACCGCTCCCGGGATGCTGCTCCCCGCTTGCGCCCTCGCGTTCGCCGCGCTCGCCCAGGAGCCGGTCGTCCCCCAGGCCGACGAGCCCCAGGCCCTGGCCGCCTTCGAGGCCGAGGTCCAGCGGCTCTACCTCGACCTCGTGCCGAGCCTGGTCGAGGTCCAGGCCCGGGTCCGCGGCGGTGCGGAGGGGCCGGTCCGCATCCTGTTCACGGCCGGGCTGGTCCTCGACGACGCCGGCCTCCTGGTCTCGCCGGTGTTCGTGCCCCCGGGAGCCCGGCCCGAGGAACTCCCCAGCTTCTCGGTGGTCCGCGCCGACGGCGAACGCTTCCCCGCGCGCCTCCTCGACTACGACGACTCGTTGCGGCTCGGTCTGCTCCGCGCCGACGGGCTGGTCGGCATGGCGCCCGAGCTGGCGCGCAGCTCCGAGCTCGAGCCCGGCGCGCTGGTGGTCGCACTCGGCAACGCCCACGGCCTCTTCGGCTCCCTCTCCGTCGGCTTCCTGGTGGACGGCTTCCGTTGGGTCGGCGGCCGCGGCCCCCTGATCCAGACCACGGTGCCGGTCCGCCCGGGCGACGCCGGCGGTCTGCTCGCCGACCGGCGCGGTCGCGTGGTCGGCCTGCTCACACGGCCCACCGACGACGCCTCGGAGCCGGCGGCGGGGTCCGAGTACGGCGGGCCCCACCATCCCGGCCTCGAGGCGACCGCCCTGGCCGGCGAGGGCATCGGCTTCGCCGTGCCGATCGAGTTCGTCCTCGCCACCTTCTCCGAGCATTGCGGCGACGTCCGTTTCGGCCGCCGGTTCCTCGGGGTCGAGGTGCGGCATCGTCTCGAAGTGGACCAGTGGCGGGGTGAGCCGCGGCGCCGCTGGGTGCTCGCCGTCCGGCGGGTCGTGCCCGGCAGTCCGGCGCACCGCGCCGGCATCCGTCGCGGCGACGTCGTGGTCCGGGTGGACGACCGGCCGGTCAGCAGTCTGGCCGACCTCTCCTGCGCGCTGGCCGAGTGCGGCGCGGAGTCGCGGGTGGTGGTCGACCGCGACGGCTTGCTGCTCGAGTTCACCGTGGTCTTCGACGATGCCTTCGCGACGCGGGCGCACCGACGACCGCGGGACGGCTCCATCCCCCTCGAGGAGGCCGAGGCGCTCGAGCACGAGGACTCCTGGGTCGGCCGCCCCGCCGAGGACGAGGAGGAGACGGGCGACGACGGCGGATAGGCTGCTCCGGCCTTGGTGCCCTCCGTCCCACCGCCCCCGGCTCGCGAACTCGGCCTGAAGGAACTCGCCGCCATCGGCATCGGCGGCATGATCGGAGGCGGCATCTTCTCGATGCTCGGCCTGGCGGTCCACGTCAGCGGGCACGCTGCTCCGCTGGCCTTCGCCGTCGGCAGCGTCATCGCGCTGGTCGCCGGCTACAGCTACGCCCGCCTGGCGCTGGCCTTTCCGGACGACGGCGCCAGCTACGCCTACCTCAAGGCCGCGTTCCCGCGCCACCGCAGCGTCGCCGGGGTGACCGCCTGGACCGTGGTCCTCGGCTACGTCGGCACCCTCGGGCTCTACTCCTTCACCTTCGCCGCCTACGGCGCCCACCTCCTCGGCGCCGCCGGCTCGCCGACGCTGCGGGCCGCGCTGACCGTCCTCGTGATGACGGGTTTCGTCGTCCTCAACGTGGTGGGGGTCCGCGAGCTGGGTCGCGCCCAGGACCTCATCGTCTACGCCAAGGTGGCGCTGCTGTTCCTCCTCGGCGCGGTCGGCTTCCTCCAGGTGGACCCCGATGCCTACCGGCCGCTGCTGGACCGGGGGCCGGACTCGGTGCTGCTCGGCGGCGCCCTGATCTTCGTCGCCTACGAGGGCTTCCAGTTGATCACGAACGGCGTCCAGGAAGCGCGGCGCCCCGAGCGCGACGTCTGGCGCGGCATCCTCACCGCCATCCTGGTGGTGTCCGCGATCTACGTTTCCCTGGCCTTCGTCGCGGTGGGGACCCTGGACGAGGAGACGCTGCTCGGCGCCCGCGAGTACGCCCTGGCGGCGGTGGCCCGCCCCGTGCTCGGCCGCTTCGGGCCGGTGCTGGTGGACGTCGCGGCGCTGCTCGCCACCGCGTCGGCGATCAACGCGACGCTGTTCGGCGCCAGCCGCGTGGCCCGCGAGGCCGCGGCCGACCGCCTCGCTCCGCACTTCCTCGCCGAAGTGGACGCCCAGGGGCTGCCGACCCGCGCCGTCCTCCTGATCGGGGGCTTCGGGCTCCTCCTCGGCCTGCTCGGGGGGCTCGAGGTCATCGCCTCCTTCTCGAGCCTGACCTTCCTCCTGGTCTCCATCGCAGTCTGCGTCGCCAACCTCCGCCTGCGCCACGAGACCCGCTCCCGCATCGTCCCGATCGGGCTCGGTCTCGTCTTGATGCTGGCGACGGTGGCGCTGCTGCTCGCCTACATGGTCGAGGACGACCCGAACGGCCTGCGCGTCGTCGCGGGCATCTACGGCGGGGTCGCCCTGGCCTTCGTGGCGTTCAACCTGCCGCTGGCCCGCCTTCGGCGCCGATGAGGCGCTCGTACTCCGCGATCAGGTCGAGCGCGCGGCGGACGCGTTCGTCCTCCGGGGGGAGGTCGGTGCGGCGCAGGAACATCCGCAGGTCGTCGGCGGCCTCGGCGCGGCGGCCGCGCTCCCAACGCACCATGCCGCGCGAGTAGAGCACCGCCGGCTGGTCCGGGTCGAGCTGGAGCATCCGGGTGTACTCGGTCTCCTCGGCTTCGAGGTCGCCGGCCTTCTTGTACAGGGCGGCGAGCACCCCGCGCAGGGCGATCTCGCGCCGGATGTCCGACCGCAGGCTGCGGCGCAGCTGCTCCTCCTGCTCCACGGTGAGGTTGGTCTGCGTCGCAAGGGTGCGGTTCTTGAAGCGCCGCGACTCCTCGAGGATGCCGATCGCCTGGGTCAGGGCGGCCCGGGCCTCGTCGTCGTGGCCGAGCAGGCTGGCGACCTGCCCCTTCAGCTGGAGGTAGTAGAGGGCGTCGCCGGCCTCGGTCAGGGCTTCGTCCACCAGTGCGTCGGCCCGGCGCAGGTGTTCCATGGCGCGCTCGCGCCGCTCGGCGATGTCGGCGCGCCGCTGCGCCAGGTAGTCGGCGTCGGCGTCCGGCGTGTCGTCGAGGAGTTCCTCCTCGCGCGCCAGGTGCTGCAGCAGGAGCGACGCGTAGCGGTAGTGGAACTCGGCCAGCGAGTAGGCCGCCTGATGGCTGCGTTCCTCGAGGTGGTCGTAGGCGTACTGCAGGTGGGGTTCGGCCTGGACCACCTTGTCCAGCGTGCCCTGCATCAGCATGGCGCGCCCGGCGATGAGGTGCAGTTGCGCGTCCTCGTCGTCGATGGCCAGCCCCATCAGAGCCTGTTGTTCGGCCTGCGGGTAGCGGGCGACCCCGTAGTATTGGACGGCCCGCTGCAGGAACTGGTCGCGAGTCGCGATCTCGTTCTCGCTCGGTCCGGAGGCGCAGGCGGCGGCCAGCGCGGCGAGCAGGACGGGGACCGCGGCGCCCGGTCTCAAGGCGCGTCCTCGTCGTCCCAGGCCCAGACCGCGGTGGCCGGTTCCCAGGCCAGGGTGCCTTCGGGGAAGAACAGCTTGAGCTCGCGCTCGGCGCTCTCCGGCGAGTCGGAGCCGTGCACGAGGTTGAAGGACCGCGAGATGCCGAAGTCGCCGCGCAGGGTGCCGGGCTCGGCCTCCGGGCCGAAGGTGGCGCCCATCATGCGGCGCACCACGGCGACGGCGTCGGGGCCGCGCAGCGCCGCCGCGATCACGGGCGAGGCGGTCATGAACCGCACGAGGCCTTCGTAGAAGGGCTTGCCGACGTGCTCGGCGTAGTGCTGGGCCGCGAGCTCGGGCGTGATGCGCATGAGCTTGAGGCCGACCATCTGGAGCCCCTTGGCCTCGAACCGGGCCAGGATGGCGCCGGCCAGGCCGCGGTGCAGGGCGTCGGGTTTGAGCAGGACGAGGGTGGTTTCCACGGGCAGGGGGGCCCGGCCTCCAGCCGGGGGCGCAGAGCATAGCGGAAGGGACGGATTCGGCCACCCGCCGGGTTGCGGCGGGGGATGGGTGGGCCTAACATGTGCGCCCCTTCCAGGACCCGCCCCCCGAATCCTGGAAACGGGCCCGAAGACGGCGCCCGGACTCGGGGGCCCCGCTCCTTCCTTTCCCCCCGCGAGGAACCCTGGAACCCGTCGAACCGCCCTCGGAACCGCCGCGCCGCGACCCCCGCTCCGCGGAACGCGCACGTTGGTTGGAGCTGTCCTCCCTGGGCATCGAGTTCGCCGTGAGCATCGTCCTGTTCGGGGCGGGCGGATGGTGGCTCGACGGTCGGCTCGGCATCCGCGAGAGCTTCCCCGCCTGCCTCATCGTCGGCGTGCTCCTCGGCTTCGCCTACGGGACCTGGCGCGTGCTGCGCGCCTTCCGTCCGCCGCCCGCTCCGCCCCGCGACGAGCCATGACCGCACCGCGCTTCCTGGTCGCGACCGCCCTCCTCGGCGGCGCCGTCGTCGCCGTGGCCTGGGACGGTCCGGTGCGCGCCGGCGCGCTCGCCGGTTGGGGCGCCGCCTTCGCGCTGGAAGCGCTGTGGGCGCCGCGGCTCGCCGGCGGAGCGGTCCAGGCCGTCCTCCTCGCATCGTTCCTGACGCGCATCACCGTGCTGCTCGCCGGCACCGTGCTGCTCGCCGCGAGCGGCCTGGCCGATCCCCTGGCCTGGCTGCTCGCCCAGGCCGCCGCCGGCCTCGTCGTCGGCGCCGTCCGCTTCGCCTCGCTCCTCGCCGCCTCGCGGCCCCGACCCACGGACCGAGAACCCCGGTGAACCCCGCCTCCCTCGTCGCCCTCCTCCAGCACTCCGCCCCCTCGGGCGGCGGCGGTGGAGAGCACGGCGACCCGTTCGAGCACCTGCTGCCCCACGTCGTACCGCAGCCGGCCGGCTACCACCTGTTCGGCCTCGAGGTCCACAACATCCAGCTGTTCCAGGTCCTCGCCGTGGTGCTGGTGTTCGCGGCCTTCGTCGGCGTGCCGCGCGCGGTCCGGACCAACGGCGGCGGCTTCCTCGCCCGGAGCTTCGCCGGCGCCTTCCTGTGGCTGCGCGACACCGTGGTGTACCCGAACCTGGGCGAGAAGGCCGGCCGCCGGCTGCTGCCCTACTTCGTCTCGCTGTTCTTCTTCATCACCTTCATGAACCTGCTCGGGCTGGTCCCGGGCGGCGCCACCGCCACCGCCAGCGCCTTCGTCACCGGCGCCCTGGCCTCGTGCACGCTGGCGATGATGGTGTTCGGCGGCATGCTCGTGCAGGGGCCGCTGACCTTCTGGAAGAACCTGGTGCCCCCGGGGGTTCCCGGCTGGATGGCGCCGGTCCTGTTCTTCCTCGAGTTCATCGGCCTGCTGGTCAAGCCCTTCGCCCTGACCCTGCGTCTGATGGGCAACATGACGGGCGGCCACCTGGCCCTGCTCTCCTTCCTGGGACTGATGCTCTACTTCGGTCAGTCCTCCGTGGCCGTCGGCTTCGCCGTCAGCCCCTTCGTGGTCGCCTTGTCGGCGTTCATGATGCTCATCGAGGGCTTCGTGGCCCTCCTGCAGGCCTACGTCTTCGTCATCCTGTCGGCGATCTTCGTCGGCATGTGCCTGCATCCGCACCACTAGACCGTCACCCGAACCAACCAGATGCTGCAACTCCTCCTCGAAACCGCTACCACCGCCGCTCAAGAAGGCGGGAGCGCCACCTCCCTCGCGGTCGCCGCGATCGGTGCCGGACTCGCCGTCGTCGGCGCCGGCATCGGCATCGGGCTGATCGGCTCGGCCGCCGGCCTGGGCATCTCGCGTCAGCCGGAGGCCGCGGGCGACATCCGCGGCAACGCCCTGCTGCTGTCGGTCCTCGTCGAAGGCGTGTGCATCATCGCCATCGTCGTGGCCCTCCTCTTCTGGCTGAAGCAGTAGCCCTCCGTCGGCGCCGCCGTCGGCCCCGGTCGGCGGCGGCCCGGCCACCCCATCCGCGCCATGCACCTCCTCCTCCTGCTCCCGCCCGGCGAGGTCGGGCTCGACCACATCTTCGACGCCGGTGCGTCGTCGTTCTGGTGGACCCTGCTGATCTTCGGGGTCTCCCTGCCGTTCCTGTGGAAGCTCGTCTTCGGACCGCTGATGCGGGCCATGGAGGAGCGCGAACTCGCGGTCCGCAAGGCCGCGGAGGACGCCGAGCGCGCCCGCCTCGAGACCGAGGAGATGCGCGCCTCCATGCAGCAGGAACTGGAAGCGGCCCGGCTCGAGGCCTCCAAGCGACTCGACGAGGTCAAGCGCATCGCCGCGCAGCGTGAACAGGAGCTCCTGGCCCAGGCCAAGGCCGAGGCCGAGAAGGAGCGCCAGCGCGCGCGCGACGAGATCGAGACCGCGCTGCGCTCGGCGCGCCAGGAGCTGCGCACCGAGGCGGCCCGGCTGGCGCTCGACGTCGCCGAGCGGGTGCTCGGCCGCGAGTTCACCGCCGAGGACCAGCGCCGTCTGCTCGACGAGTTCGCGCGCGACGCCCAACTCAACTGACGATGTCGGCCCGACCGCTCTCGCCCGCCGCCCGCCGCTACGGCCGCGCCCTCCATGCCGCCGCGCGCGAGGCCGGGGCGTTGGACCAGGTCCGCGCCGACGTGGGCCTGCTGCAGGCGGTGTTCGCCGACGAGGCGGCCCGCAGCGCCGTCTCCGACCCGCGCATCGCCGTGGATCGCCGCCAGGCCATGATCGAGAAGGCCTTCGGCGAGCTCCTCCATCCCCTCACCCGCAACACCGTCCGCGTCCTGGCTCGGCGCGGGCGCCTCGAGGTCCTGCCCGAGGTGCCGGACGCCTTCCTCGAGACGGACGACCGCCTCGCCGGGCGCGTCCACGGCGTCGCCGAGTCGGCTCTGCCCCTGGACGAGGCCACCCTGTCCGACCTCGCCGCTTCGCTCGGGCGTCGTCTCGACAAGCAGGTCGTGCTCGAAGCGCGGCAGCTCCCCGAGCTGATCGGCGGCATCCGCGTCACCCTCGGCTGCGAGCGCTACGACGGCAGCCTCCGCGGGCGCCTCGAGCGCCTCGAGCGGAAACTCCTCGACCCCTCGACCCTCTAGTCCCCACCCCGATGAAACTGCAAGCTTCCGAAGTCACCTCGGTCCTCAAGAAGGAGATCGAAGGGTTCCAGGCCGAAACCAGTTCCGAGCAGATCGGCACCGTGCTCCAGGTGGGCGACGGCGTCGCCCGGATCTACGGCCTCGACCACTGCATGATGTCCGAGTTGATCGAGTTCCCCGGCGGGGTCATGGGCATGGCCCTGAACCTCGAGGAGGACAACGTCGGCTGCGTGTTGCTCGGCGACGCGGCGTCGGTCAAGGAGGGCGACACCGCCAAGGCCACCGGCAAGATCATCTCGGTGCCGACCGGGGACCGACTGCTGGGGCGGGTGGTGGACGCGCTGGGGCGGCCGCTCGACGGCAAGGGTCCGGTGGGCACCACCGACGAGGACCTGCGCCCGATCGAGCAGACGGCGCCTTCGGTGGTGGAGCGCCAGCCGGTGTGCGAGCCGATGATGACGGGGCTCAAGGCCATCGACGCGATGATCCCGATCGGCCGCGGTCAGCGCGAGCTGGTCATCGGCGACCGCCAGACCGGCAAGACCGCGATCGCGATCGACGCCATCATCAACCAGAAGCGGACCGGCGGAGGGGATCCGAAGAACCCCGATCAGGTGCTCTGCGTGTACGTCGCGGTGGGGCAGAAGCAGTCCACGGTGGTGGACGTCCAGCGCAAGCTGGAGGAGCACGGCGCCATGCCCTACACCATCATCGTCAACGCCTCGGCTTCCGAGGAGGCGGCGATGCAGTTCATCGCCCCCTACGCGGGAACGGCGATGGCCGAGCGCTACCGTGACGCGGGGCGCCACGTGCTCGTCATCTACGACGACCTCACCAAGCAGGCCTACGCCTACCGCCAGGTGATGCTGCTCCTGCGGCGGCCGCCCGGGCGCGAGGCCTACCCCGGCGACGTCTTCAACCTGCACAGCCGCCTCCTCGAGCGCAGCGCCAAGCTGGCCGACGACGCCGCCAAGCTGAACCCGAAGAAGTACAGCGCCGGCGGGGGATCGATCACCTCCTTGCCCATCATCGAGACCCAGGAAGGCGACGTCTCGGCGTACATCCCGACCAACGTGATCTCGATCACCGACGGTCAGATCTTCCTCGAGGCCAACCTGTTCTACGCCGGGGTCCGCCCGGCGGTGAACGTCGGCATCTCGGTGTCGCGGGTCGGCGGGGCCGCCCAGACCCCGGCGATGAAGAAGGTGGCCGGCGGCCTGCGCATCAACCTGGCGCAGTACCGCGAGCTCGAGGCCTTCGCCCAGTTCGGGTCCGACCTCGACAAGTCCACCCAGGAGACCCTGAACCGCGGGGCGCGGCTGGTCGAGCTGTTGAAGCAGGGCCAGTACCACCCGTTGCGCAACGCCGACCAGATCGTCCAGATCTTCGTCGGCTCCAGCGGCCTGCTCGACGACCTGCCGGTGGAGCAGGTGCGGCGCTTCGCCGACGAGTTCACGGCCTACATGTGGGACACCCACGCCGAGCTCATGGAGAAGCTCGAGCGCTGGGACACCAAGTGGAGCGACGAACTCGCCGCCGAGGTGACCGCCGCCTGCGAGACCTTCCGGCAGTCGTTCGCCGTCTAGCCCTCCCCGCCGCCTCCGACACCGAGCACCGCCATGGCCAACATCCGGGATCTCCGCCAGAGCATCCACAGCGTCGGGAACATCCAGAAGATCACCCGCGCCATGGAGATGGTGGCGAGCACCAAGCTGCGCCGGTTCCAGGATCGGGCGCTGCAGGCGCGGCCGTACTCGGACCGGTTGGAGGCGATGGTGCGCAGCCTGGCGGCCGAGGTCGCGGCCAACCCCGAGGGCGCCGGCGAGGCCGGTCGGCTCTACCTGCCCGGCGCCACCGACGCGCCCCGCGCGGTGCTCTTCGTGGGCTCGGACCGGGGGCTGTGCGGCGCCTACAACAGCAACGCGGCCAAGGAGCTGGACGCCCACCTGCGCAACGTCGGCGGCGACTTCACCCTCTACGTGATCGGGCGCAAGGCGATGGCCCACGCCGCCCGCATGGGCTACCCCGTGGCGGCCTACTTCGAGGAGCTGGTCCTGGAGAAGATGGACTTCGCCGGCGCCGCCGCGGTGACCAAGGTCCTCACCGACGACTTCCTCGCCGGCAAGACGCGCAGCGTCGCCATCTGCTCGACGCGCTTCCGCAGCCTGGTGCGGTACGAGCCGGCGCTCCACGCCTTCCTGCCCATCGTGCCCCTGGAGGGTGGGGTGGCGCCGTCCTCGCTGCTCCTCGAGCCGACGCGCACCGCCGTGCTCGGCCGCCTCATCCCGCGCTACCTCGAGACGCGGATCTTCCACCTCCTGCTCGAGGCCCTGGCTTCCGAGTTCGCCAGCCGCCGCTTCGCGATGAAGAACGCGACCGAGGCGGCGGGCGACATGAAGCGCGACCTGACCCGCAGCTACAACCGCGCCCGTCAGGCCAAGATCACTTCCGAGATCACCGAGATCGTGTCCGGAGCCGAAGCGCTCTGATCACCCGTCCCCAGCCATGACCCAGACCGGAACCATCCAACAGATCTTCGGGCCCGTCGTCGACGTGGCCTTCGAAGGCGACCTTCCCGCCATCAACGAGGCCATCGTCGTCGACCGCGAGGACGAGGACGCGCTCGTGCTCGAAGTGGCGCAACAGCTCGGCGACGCCACCGTGCGCTGCGTGGCCATGGCCTCGACCGACGGCCTGCGCCGGGGGACGCCCGCCCGGGCCACCGGTCGTCCCATCGAGGTCCCGGTGGGGGACGTCACCATGGGGCGGGTCTTCAACCTGCTCGGCCGCCCGCTGGACGAGAAGATCAAGGGGCCGGTCGAGGCCAAGCAGCAGTGGCCCATCCACCGCCCGGCTCCGTCCTTCGACGAGCAGGAGGCCGTGTCCGAGATCTTCGAGACCGGCATCAAGGTGGTGGACCTCCTGTGTCCCTTCGCCAAGGGCGGCAAGATCGGTCTGTTCGGCGGCGCGGGCGTCGGCAAGACGGTGCTCATCCAGGAGCTGATCCGGATCACGGCGGTCGAGAAGGGCGGATTCTCGGTGTTCTGCGGCGTCGGCGAGCGCACCCGTGAGGGCACCGACCTGTGGCTGGAGATGTCCGAGGCCGAGTACACCACGCCGGACGGCGACAAGGCCCGGGTCATCGACAACGCGGTGCTGGTCTTCGGGCAGATGAACGAGCCGCCCGGAGCCCGCCTGCGGGTGGCGCTGTCCGGTCTGACCATGGCCGAGTACTTCCGCGACCAGGAGGGCAAGGACGTGCTCCTCTTCGTGGACAACATCTTCCGCTTCGTCCAGGCCGGTTCCGAGGTCTCGGCCCTGCTGGGACGGATTCCCTCGGCGGTGGGTTACCAGCCGACCCTGGGGTCCGAGATGGGCGCACTGCAGGAGCGCATCACCTCCACCAAGAAGGGGTCGGTGACGTCCATGCAGGCGGTCTACGTGCCGGCCGACGACTTCACCGACCCGGCGCCGGTGGCGACCTTCGCCCACCTCGACTCGACCATCCTGCTCGACCGCGCCATCACCGAGCTCGGCATCTACCCTGCGGTCCACCCGCTGAAGTCCACTTCGCGGATGCTCGATCCGGGCATCGTCGGCGAGGAGCACTACCGGGTCGCCACCGAGGTCCAGCGGGTGCTGCAGCGCTACGCCGACCTCAAGGACATCATCGCCATCCTCGGCATGGAGGAGCTGTCCGACGAGGACAAGCTCATCGTCCACCGCGCGCGGCGCATGCAGCGCTTCCTGTCGCAGCCCTTCTTCGTGGCCGAGCAGTTCACCGGGGCTCCCGGTCGCTTCGTGCCGATGGAGGAGACCGTGCGCTCCTTCCGTGAGATCCTCGAGGGCAAGCACGACTCGCTGCCGGAGCAGGCCTTCTACATGGTCGGTTCCATCGACGAGGCGGTGGAGCGGGCCCGCGAGATGGAAGGCTAGGAATCGGGTATCCTGTCCATCCATGGCAGCCCGCACCCTGACCCTCCGCGTCGTCTCCCCCGAGGGAGTCGTGGTGGAGACCGAGGCCGAAGCGGTGACCGTGCCCAGCGAGGCCGGCAGCTTCGGCGTGTTGCCGCGGCACGCGCCGCTGGTGGCGTTGACCGACAGCGGGTTGCTGAAGGCCTCCGGCGGTGAGGGCGGGGACCGCGAGTACCTGATCCACGACGGTTTCGTCGAGGTCCTCGACGACACCGTCACCATCCTGACGCGCGCCGCGGAGCTGCCCACCGAGATCGACCTCGAGCGGGCCGCCCGGGCGGCGGAGCGCGCCCGTGAACGCCTGCGCAAGGGCGGACTCCGGGACCTCGACTACGCCCGGGCGCAGGCTGCTCTGCGCCGCGCCCTGGCCAGGGAACGCATGGCACGCCGGCACGCATGAGCAGCCGGTACGCCGCCGCGTGGCGCAGCCACGCCTGCGGGGAGCTCCGTGCCGCACACGCCGGAGAGCGGGTGACCCTGGCCGGCTGGGTGGCCAACCGCCGCCGCCACGCCTCGGCCCACTTCGTGGACCTGCGCGACCGCTGGGGGCTGGTCCAGCTGATCGCCGACGAGGAGTCCTCCGCGGCCGTGCGCGAGGCCCTGGACGCGCTCCACCCCGAGGACGTCGTCCGGGTGGAAGGGGTGGTGCGCCACCGCGGAGAGGGCCTGGTCAACCCGGAGCGCCCGACCGGCGAGATCGAGGTGGTCGTCGAAGCGGTGGAGGTGCTGTCGCGCGCCGAACGCGTGCCCTTCGAGATCCAGGACGAGCTCGACGTTCCGGAGGAACTGCGGCTGGAACACCGCTACCTGGACCTGCGGCGGCGTCCGATGCAGGAGCGGCTGGCCCTGCGCTCGCGCATGAACCAGGCCATCCGCTCGGCGCTGCACGCCGAGGAGTTCCTCGAGGTCGAGACTCCGATGCTGACCCGGTCCACCCCCGAAGGGGCGCGCGACTACCTGGTGCCGAGTCGGGTCAAGCCGGGCGCCTTCTACGCCCTGCCGCAGTCGCCGCAGCTGTTCAAGCAGCTGTGCATGGTGGGGGGGCTGGACCGCTACTTCCAGATCGCGCGCTGCATGCGCGACGAGGACCTGCGCGCCGACCGACAGCCCGAGTTCACCCAGCTCGACCTGGAGATGAGCTTCGTCGCCGAAGAGGACGTCCTTGGCGTGGTCGAGCGGGTGATGGCCGCGGTGTTCCGCGAGGTGCTGGGCCGCGAGCTGGAGCTGCCGCTTCCGCGTCTCTCCTACGCGGAGGCGATGCGGCGCTTCGCCAGCGACAAGCCCGACCTGCGCATCCCGCTCGAGGTGGTGGACCTCGGGGGCGCGCCCGGGGAGCCCGGGCCCGCGGCGCGCCTCGGCTTCGGGGTCTTCGACACGGTGCTCGCCGAGGGTGGGCTGGTCCGCGGGATGCGCCTGCCCGGGGGCGCCAGCCTGTCCCGCAAGGAGATCACCTCCCTGGAGCAGGCCGCCCGGGACGCCGGCGCCGGCGGCGCGGCCTGGGCCAAGGTCACGGCGGAGGGGACCACGGGTCCGTTGTCGCGGTTCCTCGGCGGCGCGGCCGGCGCCGCCTTCCTCGAGGCGTTGGAGGCCGCTCCCGGCGACCTCGTGGTCGCCGTCGCCGACCGGCCGCGGCGGGCCCTGACCGCGCTGGATGCGGTGCGCCGCCGCGCCGGCGAACTGCTCGGCCTGGTCGCTGCGGAGGACCGCCTGCTGTGGGTGACCGAGTTCCCCTTGTTCGAGGAGGGGGACGAGGGCGAGTGGGTGCCGGCCCACCACCCGTTCACCTCGCCGGTCCTCGAGGACGTCCCGGCGCTGGAGGCCGGCGACTTCGCGCGGGTGCGTTCCCGCGCCTACGACCTGGTGTGGAACGGGGTCGAGCTCGGTTCGGGCTCGATCCGGATCCACGACCGCGACCTGCAGGAGACGGTCTTCCGCGCCCTGGGGCTGCCCCCCGAGGAGGCCCGGCGCAAGTTCTCCTTCCTGCTGGACGCCTTCCGCTACGGGGCGCCGCCGCACGGCGGTTTCGCCGTCGGCCTCGACCGCCTGGCCATGCTGCTGGCCGGCGCCGAGAGCATCCGCGAGGTCATCGCATTTCCCAAGACCGCCAGCGGCGGCTGCCTCCTGACCGGGGCGCCGGCCCCGGTGGACGATTCCCAGCTCGCGGAGCTTCGGATCCGCGCGCTCGAACCCCGAACCTGAACCCACTCCCATCGCCCGCCCACGTTTCCGCCGCTACGCGCCGCCCGAGCGCGAGAAGT